>Ga0179593_1605277_pt1 | contig 25264 bp, 42 predicted proteins | sample CZODoug2_1_08_16_FD_185931 | JGI IMG/M metagenome (GOLD analysis project Ga0179593, IMG submission 185931) | Vadose zone soil fungal communities from Angelo Coast Range Reserve, California, USA - CZODoug2_1_08_16fungal (PacBio error correction) | ecosystem: Environmental > Terrestrial > Soil >...
AGCAATCACCAAAATGGGGGGGGGGAAAGGGGAAAAAAAAGGGAAAAAAAGCACTCCGCCCCCCCATTATCTTGCTTCTTTTCTGCTTCCCATGGAAGAGGGTATGTCCTATCCAGATCGCCAGGAGGAAAAAAAGGAGGGCGCGCAGCCCATGAAATCGCGCAGAAATTTCACACCGCGAGAGGGGGAGGAAAAAAAAGGGGGAAAAGAAGAACCCTTCCGCAGAGCTTCATGCGTTCGCGAACTCGCTCGAGGGAGGAGGGGGGAACAGGTCGCCTATCAGGTGCAGCAGCCGGTGCAGAAAGAGGGGCTTCGAGCTGGGCGACAATGTGGAGGGGGAAGAAAAAAAGGGAAGAGAAAGAAGAAGGGGCGACAAGTCGTCTCCGGTTTGTGCATCACCGAGGGGGGCTGCGACGGCGAATATGGTGAAAAGGGGAAAAAAAAAAAAACAAGAAGGATCGACTACCATTGCTACCATATCTTCTCCGTGGCCGCCATCCAAGCCGAACCGAAGTCGGCACAGAAGAAGGAAAGGGGGTAAAGGCACAAGGCCTCCAATTCTCGACATGGGCATAGGCGCCCACAAAAGAAAAAAAAAGGAGGAGAAGACAAAGGGAAGGCCGGCAAGAATTTTTCTTGCTAAAATTTCCGACAAGGCCAAAAAGAAAAAAAAGGAAGGGGAAAAAAAGGAGCCGCCTATCCACGTCTTCAAAACCCACACGGTGGCTGCCGCTGTGAGGGAAAGGGAAGGGAAAAAGTCTTTGGGGGTCGAACGAGCCGAGGAAAAGGGAAAGAAAAGCGGGAAGCCGGGACTAGACACAACCCTTGAAGAACCGATCTCGAGAAAAAAGGGAAAAAGAAGGGAAAAAAAAAAAAAAAAAGGGCAGAGACTTTTCTTTCTCTCACAACTAATCCTACTAACAAAAAAGACGCTGCCGACCGCCGTTGGCAAAGCAGAAAAGAAAGAGGGGGGAGAAAAAAAAAGAAAAAAGAAAGAAAAAGGGAAAAAAACTGACCAGCCGAAGGAAATTTGGCTACCTTTTTCTAATGCTCCTCCAGAAGGCGCCCAGCGAGGCACAGAAAGGAAAGAAAGGAAAAGAAAAAAGGAAGAAAAAAAAAAGGGGAGAACCGGCATGTTCTCGTGCTTTACATCCTGAATGGATTTCTGAATGCGGCACGGAAAGGAAAAGGAAAAAAGGGGGGTAGTCCGGGACGAAATTCCAACTCCACTCTCCTCCTGAAAAGGGACAAACCGCAGTCACCGGTGAAGGAGGGAAAAATAAAAAAAAAAAAAAAAAGGGGGAAGGCAGGAAAGACTACTCTTGTGAATCAGTTAATCGGATCGTGCCCCGAGGCCCGAAAAAAAAAAGATGAAAAAAAAAAAGGGGAGCAGCCTACCGTGTTATCGATCTTCCCTCTAGGGCGTTCAATTGGCCGGACAGAAGAAAGGGGAAGAAAGAAAAGAGAAGAAGAAAGGTTTACAACTTTCACAATTTCTCCGGAAGGGGGTCGCCCGGATGGCAGAGCACAGAGGGGGAAAGGGAAAAAAAAAAAAAAGAGTTGGGGGGGAGAGAGACTCAGTTATTGTCCGATCCCTTCCCGATCCAGAGGAGAACGTTGGGAGGGGAAAAGAAGAAGGGGGGGGGAAGGAAAGAGGTTGCTGTTCACACTCCTGGGATGAAGTGAAAAGGAAAGAAAAGGGGAAAAAAAGGAGGGAGAAAAGGTTATTTTTTCCTCATAATCTTAATTGTCGAAGACCGACCTGATAGAAAAAGGGGGAAAAGGGGAAAAAAAAAAAAAAAAAAGAAAGAGGACATGGCCGAAAAAAACTATAAACTCCTATCCTCAAGGAGTACCTCACCCGACGCCGGCGCACCCAACAAACGAAGAGGGAGGAAAAGGAGAAGAGGGGGGGGGGGAGAAAATGAAGAAAAAACTCTCCTCTCCCTTTTACACATTAAGAAAAAAGCTTCATGGTCACCCTTTGGGACCGCCGCAGAAAAAAAAAAAAAAAAAAGAAAAGAAGAAAAAAAAGAAAGAGAAGGATGCCAGCGGACCGTTTTGCTCCTTTCTCAAAAAGAAAGCACCTCTGCGCACAGCCAAAGGAAAAAAAAAATTATCTCCTCATCCAGGGTGTTCAAAAAAAAAATTGAGAGGAAAAAAAGGAAGGGGGGAAGGGGAGGGAGCAGGGGCTTATTCCTAAAATACGTCTCCTCCTTTCACATAGTCTGTCCGGTAATAAAGAGAGCGAAGGAAAAAAAAGGAGGAAAAAATAGGTCCTGCGCGCCACTTTTTTCCCGTCCATCTTGGGGGGGGGATAGATGATGAGAAGGATGGGAGGGGAAAAAAGGAGGGGAAAAAGGAAGGAAGAAAAAAGAAAGATTGACGGTCACGCTTTTTCCTTCGCCAGAATCAAGAGCGCCGTGAAGCATAAAAGCCAGGCATGGGAGAAAAGAAGAAAAAAAAAAAGGGAAAGGAAGGAAAAAAGAGATAAGATAGTCTCCCGCCAAGTCTTCTTTGAGTCACGAGAGAGGGAAAAAAAGAGAAGGATCTGGCGACGGACAGCGTGAACCGTCAAAATCCCTAACCAGCAAACGATCGCACCGAGAAAAAAAAAAAAAAAAAAAAAAAGGGGGGAGAATCAGATGATCACAATCCTCTACCTTCAAACTTTTGAAAGGAACCCGTAACGGATGGGAAAAAAAAAGGAGGGGGGGGGGGGGGGAAAAGAAACGCTCCTCTAAACTTTACCGGACAGACGTAAGGGAAAGCGGCGCGTAATTTGGAGAAGAAAGAAGGAGAAAAAAAAAAAAGAAAAAGGGGAAGTGGGAAAGGGTGCTCCGCCAATGCAACAACCACGCCGGCTGCAGGCGAGAAGGGAAAAGGAAAAATAAATAGAAAAGAAAGGGGAGGACGATGGTGCTGCGCGAAACTTCTCCACGAACCTGTCCGCCCCCTGGGAAAGGAGATATCGAGCAAAAAAAAAGGAGGAAAAAAAAGCCGTGCATCGTCCTGTCAGAAAAAAATGAATCGTCCTGAATTTGTCCCCATGCGAAAAAGGGGGAGGAAAAAGAAAAAAGAAAGGGGAAATCTCTTTGTGGCGGCCGGGAGGGGAATAAGTTGTGGGCGCTGTGCGTTAAAAGGGGGGAGAGGTGAGGCGCGAAGTGGCGAAGGGAGAAGAAAAAAGAGGGGGGGGGGCAGAGAAGGGTAACTGCCCGTACATGCGTTTTCAATTAGTCGCAGACCGGTCGATCAGTCCGGGATTGAGAAAGAGAAAAAGAAGAAAGGGGGGAGGAGAAAAAAAAAATAAAAATCTTCTCCCTCCTCATGGCCCTCGGCAAATCGTAGGAAAAAAGAGGTGGAAAAAAAAAAAAAAAAAAAAGGAAAGAAAAGCCCACTATCACCGCAAGGAAAATGAAACTCCCCTCGCCCAGAGAGGAAGAAAGGGGAAGGGCGCCGGAATCTGGCCCGGTGAAATCTTCCAATCCCCCAATCGATCACCAAGAAAAGAAAAAAAAAGAAAAAAAAAAAAGAAAAAAAAGCGAATCCGCTAACATGCGTCCAGAAGGGGCAAGTTGTAAAAGACCGGAGCGCAAAGGGGGGGAAAGGGGGGGGCCCCGACCACATCACGTTCCCTCGTCCAAACTTTGAACGAAGAAAAAAGGGAAGGAAAGGAAAGGGGGAAGAACGCGTTGACCCCCACCCCAGCCCCCGTGTTGCGGGAAGAAAAGGAGGAAAACAGCGGTCGTCTTGTTGGCCTTCTCCTATCCCATCAAAGGTGACGACGTCACCGGAAGAGGGGGGGGGGAAGGAAGCGTTGGCGGTGGTTGCTTTCCTGTCCGAAATAAAAAAAAAGTCGGCGAACGGGGGAAAGGAAAGAAGAAGGAAAAAGAAGAAAAACCCTTGTCACCGTGTTAGCCAGGCCAAAAAAGAAAAAAAAAGGACGTTTGAGCTGTACATCTTTAAAAGGCGCGGCGTCGGCGGACGGAGGGGAGGAAAGGGGGAAAAAAAAAAAGATCCTTCTTCTGTTTCTTTTTTTGCCTTCCTTAGTGGGGAGCGTTAGGCCCCGCCCGTGGAAAAAAAAGGAAAAGGGGGGAAAAAAAAGGCCGCGGGTCGGCAGCGTCCACTTTTCGTAGATAGGGGGGGGAGAGCCCCGAAAAAAAGGAAGAGGGGCGAAGGCGGCACATACATTTCCATTTTACATTTAGAGGAAAAGGGTGGGGGGAAAAAGGAACAAGATTTCGGGCCAAGTCCCTCTTCACCCAGATCGTAGAAAAAAAAGAAAAAAAAAAAGAAAAAAAAGAAACCGAGACGAACAGATCTTGCAGCACCTTTTTTTTTAATCACAAGGGAAGGGTGCGGAGAATTGGGAAAAAAAAAAGAGGGAGGGGAAGAAAAGGTCGAGCAAGAAATTCCGGCCAATCTGAATTTTAGCCGAGATACGACAAGCCGTGGGCCCGCGGGGAGAGAAAAAAAAAAAAAGGGCCATTTCGAGAAATTGTTTGCGCCTTGGGGGAGAAGGGACACGGCGTGCGGGGCCTGGGAGGAAAAAAAGTCCCCCTGCATCAAACCGAGGAAGAAGAAGGAAAAAGAGAGGGAAAACCGAGAAGGGGAGAGAGAAGGGGGATGTGCGTCACTAAATCCGCCTCCGCACCCGAACCGAAAGAAAAAGGGAAGGGGGAAGGAGGGGGGGGGGGGGAAAGCAAAGCAGGAACTTTTTGTCTGCCCGAGCGGGGAGGAAGATGAGAGTCGGAAAAAAAATGAAGCGGTTTCCCTGCGGTCCAGGAAAAAAGGAAAAAAAAAAAAAAAACCGAATGTCGAACCAGCTAAAAAGAAGGCTGCTTAGGGGAATGGGAAAAAAAAAAAAAAAAGAAAAAAAGGGGAGGCGACCGCATGATGTCACCTACTACCTCAAGGAGTTCGAAAGGAAAGGAAAGCGAGGGGAGGAAAAGGGAAAAAAGTTCGGATTGCGCGGTTTCGAGACCCTTCGAAGCGTGAAATTTCGGAAAGGAAAAAAAAAAAAAGGGGACAGGGCATGCGAGCGCTTTCATGCTTCCCTGAGCCAGATTAATGCCTAAGGAAGGAAAAAGGGAATAAACCATATACCCTCGGAACATGAAAAAAAAAAAAAGGCTAAATGGTGGGGCGAAGGAGTTTGAAAAAGAAGGAGATGTTGGGAGGGAGAGGAAAAAAAAAAAAGGGGGAAGAGACCGCTCAAACAAAAAAAAAAAGGGGAAAAAAAGTTTGGAGCTGTTAATTCCCTCTAACCGGAAAAATCGAATGGAAATTTCAAAACTAAAAAAAGGGGGAGGAGGGAAGAGGCACATGGGCGAGGGTTATGTCTATCCAGATCTCCAATTACTTACTTCGCATAAAAAAGGGCTCGCGCAATGAAAAAAAGAGGAGAAAGGGGAAGGGAAAAAGAAAAGAAAAAAAAAATCAGAAGCGGGGGAACCCAGACCGCCCTTCCCGCAGATCTTCATGCGTTTGTCAGAGCTAGAGGGAGAAAAAAAAAAAAAAAAAAAAAAAAAGGAAGAAAAGACCCGGGGCAGAAGCCGTTCGTTCCTTTCGAGCTTTTCGACATGGAAAAAGGGGGGCAGGAGAAACAGATGTAAGAAAAGAGAAAAAAAAAAAAGGGGGGAAAAAATCCTGGTTTGCGTACGTCTAATATTCCCCACGGGAGGAGGGGCACGGAGGAGGGAGGGGAAAAAAGGAAAGAAAAGGAACCAGATCTTCGTACTTGCCCGCAAGAAGTCCAAGAAGAAAAAAGGGAAAAGGGAAAAAAAGAGACCGTCCTGTCCGACAATTAACCTCATAAAGGGTACGTCAAAAAGGAAGGAAGGGGGAAAAAAAAAAAAAAAACCGGCCGTATCCCATCGCCTTACGTGCAGACCTCGGCTAAAGCGATTAAGGGGAAGGGGGGGGAAAAAAAAAGAAAAAAAAAAAGGGACCAAAAACGAAGCCCGATTAACTAAAAATCGTTTGTGACACTTCGCCGCCAAAGGAACCGGCTTCAACCCCAAACGGGGGAGGAAAAAAAAAAGGGAAGTGGCTTGTTTTTTTTTCTTCGTCCCCTCCGTCGGTGGGCGAGGGAAGAAGGGGGGAAAAAAAAAAGAAGAGGATTCCTCACTCCTCTCTTTCCGCGCCCCCCCCTACGGAAAAAGGAAAAAGGGGACCCCTGCCCTCTTCCCTAATCGCCAAGAAGGGGAGAAAAAGGAAAAAAAGGAAAAAAGGCCGACCGCCCCTGGGCACTCCGACACTATCGTTGACATTCGTCACTTGGGGACCACTGCGCCGTAAGCGACAAAAAAAAAGACCAGCCCGAAGGTAAGTTTCTACCTTCGTCCCTAATGCCGCCGGAAAAGCTCGCGCCGCGAGGGGAAAAAGTAAGGGAAAAGGGGGGGAAAAAGAGACACGGGTCGACCGCATGTCGTCGGTCTTGTACATCCTTCTCTGGGGGGCTGATGACTTGAAAAGGACAGAGGGAAAAAAAAAAGGAGCAACGCAACCTCGCGTTCCTCAACCTCCTGAGGAAGGTCGTCAACCGGATTGTCAGAAGGAGAAAAAAGAAAGGAAAAAGGAAGGAAGAGAGGACGGCACCCTAATCCCTCCACACTTCCTTTTTTTTTAAAAAGTTGGCGCTAAACGGGATAGAGGAAAAAGGAAGGAAAAGAAAAAGGGGATGCCTCGCAATGGCTGCCTGTGCTGCAACTTTCCTCTCGGATTTACAAAGGGAAGAGGCCGCCGCCCGGGGTAGCAGGAAGAGAGAGAGGGGGGAAAAGAGGGGTGGTGATCGAGACCATTGAATTGGCCGATCCCTGCCCCGCAGAAAGAACTGTGAGCTGACAAAAAAAAAAAGAAAAGGGGGGGGGAAAAGGAAAAAAAAGAGAGGGGGCTGGTCGTCTTGATGCTGACCTGCGAGTGCTGTTACGAGGTGTTGGACCACGGGAAAAAAAAAGAAAAAGAAAAAAGAAAGGGAAAAGCCCTGACGACGCTGCGACTATTTACGCCTGTCCGCGTTTTTACAAAATGCGCTGAAGAAGACCGAAATCGTAGCGGAGAGAAAAGGAAAAGAGGAAAAAAAAAAAAAAAGGAGGGGGAGAAGGGCCGAGGACGACACAATCGAATTGCAACATAGTTTTTTTTTTTTTTTTGGGGTTTTGGGGGGGGGGGGGGGGGGAAAATCCTCGCAGGGGAAACTTAGACAGGAGAAAGAGAAAAAAAAAGAAAGAAGAAAGGAAGGGAAAATGCACTCGAATATCGAATTCTTCCTCTTACTCTTTCTTGTTCCGCAGTAGCGCAGCACACATAGAGGAACCGCCGACCGAATCCTTTTCCGCAATGGTCCTTACATGAGAAGAAACCGCGGGGGGGGCAGGAGGTAGGAAAAAAAAAAAAAAAAAGAAGAAAAAATCCGTTGGATGCGTGCGGGTCTCTGGCTTAGGCGAAATTACGCAGAAGGGCAACGTGCTCAGGAAGGGGAAGGGGGGGAAAAAAAAAAAAAAAAAAAAAAAAAGGGAACCATCCGCGGCGACAATCGTCGGGCTCGCCAACGTTTGCAAAAGGAAGACGGCATTGTGGGAGAAGGAGGAAAGGAAAAAGAAAAAAAAAAGGGAGGAAATTGTGGCGGGCGCCACAGAGGGAACGGTTCACGCTGTCCTTCGCAGATGAAGAGAGGCCCGGGAAAAAAAAAAGGAAAAAAGGAACGGGGGGGAGGAAAAAGGAAAAACGAAGGTAGTAGGCAAATAAGTAGAGATATCGGAAAGAAAAGGACGGGCCTGGGAGGAGAAAGAGAAAGGCGCCATGATCTTGCCTGCAATGTGAACCAGCAGTGACCCACCGGACACAATCGGAGGGAAAAACAAAAACCCCGCGAAAAAAAAAGAAAAAAAAGGGAGAAGAGGATCAACAATGCGCCTTTCACCTTCCAACTTGTCCTCTCCACCCGACGAGGGTGTCAAGAAAAGGGGAAAGGAAGGACGCGCTAACGGGACCTTCAACTCTACCGGAGTAACTAGGCGCGGAGCGTATTAAAAGAAAAAAAAAAAAGGAAAAGAGGGGGTTTTCAAAAAAAAAAAAACCATTTGATGTTTCGCGCATTAACACACCAAGGAGGCAGAGGGCGGCTATTCCTTGGGTCCCGGGGCGGACAAGAAAAAAGGAAGAAAAAAAAAAAAAAAAGAAAAGGCAGACCACACCGTTCCTCGGCAGCCTTCTATAAATCGAGCATGCCCAAAAAAAGAAGGGAACGAGAGAGAAAAAAAAAAAAAAAGCGGCGGTCAGCGTCCTTCCATGAATCGGGGGGGGCTGAATGTGTAAAAAGGTACGAAGGAGGGGGGGGGGGAGGAGGGGAAAAAAAGGGGGAGGCCGTGGGTGCGGGGCCCCTCTGCCATGGAAATTGACGATCAGTTTGGCGGACGGAGGGGGGGGGGGGGAAGAAAGGGGGGGGAAAAAGGGAAACGTACAACGAATTTTTTTCGCTGCGTTGGTTCAAAGGGGGGGAAAAAAAAGGGAAGGGGAAAAAAGGAGGGAAAAAAAAAAAAAGAAGGGAGGGTCAGCCCCAAAATCACCTGCCGCTTCTCCCGGGGAAACTCGGCAAAAAGAGGGAAGAGGGAAAGAAAAGAAAAGGAAAGAAACGAACGACCCATCACCTCTTTTCTACATTAAACTCACTCTCCAAAAAAACCGCCGCCGGGGGAGGAAAAGAGGGGAGGGGGAAGGGATTCGGCCAATCCACTTTTCTCTATCACCAACTCTTGGCCAAAAGTGGGGGAGGAGGGAGAGAAAAAAAGAGGGAAAAAGAGTTTTGTAAATCCTAGCCGCACTTTTTTCATCATCCACATAGGCAAGAACATTGAAAGAGAAGAAAGAAAGGGAGGGGGAGAAAATGCGCCTCATCGAATCCCGGTAAATCTCCCGAACCCGGGGCAAAAAAAAACGCCTTGTTGCGGCCAATGAAGGGAAGGAATAGGAAAAAAAAGGAAGGAAAAAAAAAAGAAAAGAAAAGAAAAGAATGACGGGGCGCGCGCTCGTGGCTTTTCCTTCGAAAGGAAAGAAACCAACGAGGGGAGAAAGGGGGGGAAAAAAAAAGGAAAAAGAAATGCGGTCGACCGGAAAAAAAGAGGGGGAGGAGGGAAAAAGAAGGGGGAGGGGAAAAAAGGAGAGAGCGGCGGCCGCCCTTCGGCACGAAGGTCTCCTCCACTTTCCCTTTCTGCTGGGGGGTTTTTGAAAAAGGGAGGGGGGAAGAGGTGAAAAAAAAAAAAAAAAAGAAAGGGTGTCGGAGTGCCAGGCTGTCGTGCAGCGTCACGTTGTGCAAAAAGGGAGGGGGGAAAGGGGGGAAAAAGCCCCTCTTGGCGAAGTTCGTCATATAAGTCATAGAAGGGGAACAGGGGAGGGAAGAAAAGAGGAAAGGGGGAAAAAAAAAAAAAAAAGGAAGGCCAGGTTCCGCGGCGCGTTCCGACACAGGAGGTGCGGTGACTACGAACAAGAAAGGGAAGAAAAAAAAAAGGGGAAGGTGAATAGGGCGGCGAATTTGTCCCAACGACAAAAATCTTCCTTTCGGGTTGGCCTTGGGAAGGGGAAATGTGCGGGGGGAAAAAAAAAAGAAAAAGGGAAAGAAAAAAGGGGGAGAAAAACACGCCGGTCTCTGCGGAATAGACGTTGGTGTTTTGGGAAAAGGGGGAAGGAAAAAAAGTCGAGAAGTTGGCGGCCTTTGTGAAGGGGAAGGGCACCAAGGAGGGGAAAAAAAAAGGGGAACCCCTGCCATCCCACCTCTTTCCTAACTGAGGTTCGGCTGGGGAAGGAAAGGGGGAGGAAAAAAAAAAAAGGGGGGAAAAAAAAAAAGGAAGTGTTTGCGTTTCATAACGAAATCCGCCGCACAAAGAAAGACAAGTGGGAACAAGAGGGAAAGAAAGAAAAAAAAAACCGCGTCGACTTGGTACAAAAAGAAAAAGGGAGGGGACAATCGGTTTTTTCCCTCCTTTCTCTGAGCCGGGCAAAAGGAAAGGGAAGGAAAAGGGAAGAGAAAAAGGGAGGGGGGGAAACCCGGCCTTGCTTCAACACTTATAGTCGACCGAAAGGAGGGTCAAAAAGAGCGAGTTCGAACGCATGAAGCTCTTCCGCAAAAGGGAGACAGGGGGGGGAAAAAAGAGGGGGGAAAAGAAAAAGGGAGAGAGGGTACCCCTCGGTGAAATTCCTTAAAGGGGGCAGGCGCTTTAAGGAAGGAAGGAAAGAAAAAAAGAAAGTCCGTCCCTTGTCTATCTTTATCGACATAAGGACAAAACACTAAAGGAAAAAAGAAAAAGATAGGCATGTTTGTCGAATTCATTTTTTTCCCTTCCCTTTAGGGTTGGTCGGTCACGCGGGGAAGAAGGAGGGAGGACTCCTCTCCCCCCCACCCCCTTCTCTTCTTCCCCTCTAAAAAAAATCCAATCACAAATTGGGGAAAAAAAAAGAAAAAAGGAAGAGAAGAAAATTTCAAACTCCTCTCCCAGCCCTTATCTTTGCTGCATGTCGGCGGGACAATGGGAGAAAAAAAGAAAAAAAATCGCCAAGGAACGGACTTCGATCATCTGTCTTCTCCGCATGAAGAGCCGAAGAAGGTGGAAAAAAGAAAAAAAAAAAAGGAAAAAGAAGAAAGCTGGTGAACCCAGAACCGACCTGCCGCAATAGCTTCATGCGTTAAGAGGCGAGAAGGAGGGAGGGGAAAAAAGAAAGGGGGGGAACCGGGGGCCAGAAGCGGGCGTGGCTTCTTATCTTTTCGAATTGGGGGGGCACGGAGAAAAAAAAAAAAGAGGGGGGGGAAGAAAAAAAAAAGGAAAACAAAGTTCGCGCGTGGTGCATCACCTCTGTTCTGCGACGAGAGGTCCACCGGGGGAGAGGGGGGGGGGGGAAAAAAAAGAAGGAAGGGGGCCTACCAGATCTTCTACCTTTCGGCAATTCCTTCAGAGCCCGAAAAGAAAAAGGGGAGGGAAAAAAGAAAAGAAACCGTACGGCGACCAAGGAACCGCATCCTGTCCTTCACAAGGCGCAAGGTCAGAGGGAACAGAGAGGGGGGGGGGAAAGGAAAGGGAAAAGAAGAAAAGGAAACCGGACCGCTGCTACTCGGCTACATCTGATGCCGGCATTGTTCGGGAGAGAAATGTGAAGAAACAAAGGGAAAAAAAAGAAAAAAAGGGGGAAAAAAAAGAGAAAGGGAGGAAACCACACGTGCTGCCGCCTTGGTTCGATCTTGGCTTGTTTCGTCTAGTCACCGACGAGTCATAAGAAAAAAGAGGAAGAGGAAGGGAGAAAAGGAGAGGGAAGAAGAAAAGAGGAAGACACCCCCTGCCCTAATTGACGCCTTCGCCCAAGCAGGGGCCGTGGGCGTACGCCGCCGAAAAAAAGAAGAAGGGAAAAAAGGAAAAGGGGATAGCACGGTTCTTCAACGCGTTACTCGGCCTACTACATTCAAACCCCTACCATCCGGGGTAGAAAAAACAGGAGGGAAGAAAGGGGAGAAAAAAAAAAAAAAAAAAAAAAAAAAAAGAGGAAAAAAAAAAGGGGAGGCGATGAGCGCGGCCATCGTCCTCACGTTCGACCGTCATTTCGGCGGGCTGTACATCCAAGAAGGGATGGGAGAGGGAGAAGGAAAAAAAAAAAAAAGGGAAAAAAAAAAAAAAAAACCCCTCCCTCCCCGCCCACCGCAAGAAGGAAGTGAATGTTAAGGAAAAAAGGGAAAATGGAAGAAAAAGGGAGGGGGAAAAGAAAAAGGGACGCAAACAAACGGCCTGTGGTTGTCATCTATTTTTTCGGCAGAAACGGAAGCGGGGGGAGGAAAAAGGAAAGGGGGGAAAAAAGAAAAAGGGCTTTGCCTGTTGGCTTCAACTTTTCTCTCTGATTACAACTTTCAAAAAGAAGCCTTTGGGGAAAGAGGGGGGAGAGGGAGAAAGAAAAAAAGGGGGGGGAGAAAGAAAAGACCAGTGATTGGCCGATCCCTGCCCTATCCTCTCACTTTCGCTACCGAAAAAAAAAAAAAAAGATGGCAGAGGAGGGGAGGGGAGGGAGAGGGAAAAAGGGGAGGAAGAAAAGTCCCGCTGGTACTAGTTTTTCCTATGCGCTCCCAAAAGGAAAGGTAGGGGGGAAGAAGAAAGAAAGGGGGGGGAAAAAAAAAGGGGAAGACTGTCCGGCCGTTTTACATCTGCTGAACCCACCAGCGTAAATCGTAGCTTGTCCAGGAAAAAACCGGAGGAAAAAAGAAGGGGAAAAGAAAAAAAAGAGGAAAAGAAAAGGAATGGGCCGAGGCCGCACACAGCGATGGCATACATATTTTTGGTGCTCAACGAGCCCCAAACCGAAGAGGAAGGGGGGAAAAAGGAAAGAAAGGGAAGAAAGGGAAAAGGAAAAAAGAAAGGACCTGGCTCGATATCGAAGGCTGCCTCTGAACCGGTCTTGGCGCAGTTCCGCGCAAAAGACCGCGAACAAGGGGAAAGAAAAGAGAAAGAGGAAGCACAGCCGCGTGGTGTTTCATTGCGCGCCAACCGGGAAAAAAGCCGGAGGAAAAGGAAGGGAAAAGGAAAAAAGAAGGAAAATACGCCGCCCGCCTTTCACGTGTTCATCGTCTGTCCGTTCAAGGGAGACGCGCCGAGGGGGGGAAAAAAAAAAAAAAAAAAAAAAAAAAAAAAAAAAGGAAAAAGAGGGGAAAGGGGACGCGCCCGTTGCCGGTCAGCGCCTTGTTCATCAATGATGAGGGGATTGGCGGGAGAAAAGAGGGGGAAAAGAAAAAAGGGGGAAGGGAAAGTCATTCCCCACACAGAATTCTGCTCCGAAGCCGTCGCCCGCCTTGGAAAGCCGAACCAGCCCGGAAAAGAGAGGGTCGAGAGAAAAAACTCCCGGGTGGAGAAAGAGCTCAGAATCAATCGAAAAAAAAAAAAAAGGGAACAGCTCTCCTCCTCCCCAAAGCTGGCGATTACAGCGTGAACCGGAAAAAAAGAAAAAAACCCAAAATCCCCACAAAAAAAAGAAAAAAAGAGAACACAAGCCGCGCCATCATCTGATCAACATGCCGCTGACCGGCAAACGAACGGGGGGGGGAAGGGGGGGAGAAAAAAAAAAAAAGGGGGGGGTTTGCGTTTTTGTTGTGTCCCCCGGTCGGGAAGGATTAAGGGGGGGGGGAAAAAAAAAAAAACGGCGGCGGCCGCGTATTTTCTCCTTAAGCCAAGCGCAAGAAAAAGGGAGGAAAGGGGGGAACGTTTTTTCCCATCATTGAGGTGCGAAAAAAGGAAAAAAACACGGAGGAGAAGATGAAAAATGCGGCAAGCCTCGGTCGGCGTTGCGGAGTGCCTGCAAAAAAAACTGGCCAAAGAAAAAGGGGGGGGAAAAAAAAAAAAAAAAGAAAAAAGAAAGGGGGAAGAGAGGGGGAAGGTTTCCCTTCACTCTAAGAAGGAAAAGGAGCAGCGCGGGAAAAAAGGGTAGAAGTTCTTCCATTAATCGGGAGGGACACCCACTCGAGAGGGGGAGGAAAGGGAGAGGGGGAAAAGAGGGAGGGTGTGCGGCCTCTTCCCTTAATTTACTATCGGGGGGGGACGAGGGAGGGGGAAAAAGAGGGGAAAGGGGGGAGCCGGTTTTTTTCCGTCTTCATCTAACTATTTTCGCTGCTGTGGGGGGAAAGGGAGACATGGGAAAAAAAAGGGGGAAGGAGGGGAAAAAAAAAGAGGGGGGGAAAGAGACAATAACGAATTTCTGTCTTTAAAAAGAAATGCGAAAGAAAAAAAAAAAAGAAGAAAAAAAGACGTTTTTCTCGGCCGGTCCACGGCATCAGAAACGGAAGGGAAAAAAAAAAAAGGAAAAAAAAGCCGGCGTCGGGTCCTCGAAATGGAAAAAGGCTCGGGACGGGGGAAAGAAGGAAAAAAAAGAAAAAAAGGGGGGGGCCAAATTTGGCATCTTCGCCGTAAGAAGCGAGAAGAGAAGGGGGAGAAAAAAAAGTGCAAAGTTGTACATCCTAATCCGCACCGGGAAGAAAAAAGGGGAAAAAAAAGAAGGGGAAAAGGGAAAAAGAGGGGGGCAGGGCCACCTGGAAACGCATAGCGCAATCAAATAACAAAAGGGGGGAAAGAGGGGGGGAAACACCACAAGCCCCTTGTTGCGGCCCCTGGGAGGGGGGGGAGGAGGGGGTACTTTTTTGCCGCGCCGAGAAATCAGGGGGTTAAAGGAAAAAGGGGGAAGGGGGGGACAACCGCAGCCGTTGCGTTGCGCCCCGGGAGGAAAAGGAAAAAAAAAAAAAAAAAAAGAAGAAATCCATCCCCATTATGTAAACACAGCCCGCCGACATGCAAAGAGGAAAAAAGGGGGGGGAAAAAGAAAGAAAGGGGGAAGAAAAAAGGAGAGAAAAGGAGGGGGAAGGGGATCGTGTGACCGCGCCGGTCGCGAAGCCCGGCAAAGGAAGGTGAGGAAAGAGGGGGAAAAGGGGAGGGAAAAAAAAGAGTTGTCCTAGGAAAAGGGGGAGGAGGGCCTGACTTTCGGCCCTCCCTTTTTTTTGAGAAAGGGTGGCAAGAGAAAAAGGGAGGAGGGGGAAAAGGGAAAGAAGGGGGACACTTTTTTTCCCGTAGATATTTGGCTCCCAAAAAAAAGAAAAAGCCCCTTCTTTGGCGAAGGCGTCCAAATAAGGGGGGGGAAGGGGGGGAAGAGGGGGGGGGGGAAAAGAGGGCCCCGCGCGTTCGAGAATCCAGCGAGCTTCCTTCCAGGAAAAAGGCAAAGCGGAGAAAGAAAATCCGGGAGAGAAGAACAAAAGAAAAAAGAGAAAAGAGGAGGGAAAAGCTCCACGTGGTGTGTGAAGCCGTTATAGGAAAGGAGAAGGGAAAAAAAGGGAAAAGAAAAGGGGAGGGGGAAACGGTCGATCCCTGACACGGCCCGGCATCGAATGTATCCTGTAAAATAATCATCGTTCGGGGGAATGAGGGGGAGGGGGGGAAAGAAGCCATTCCATGGGGAGGAAGGGTGAACGGAAAACCCGGCCTGCGGTTCCTTGTCCCAGAGGGGGGCGGGGGAAAGGGGAAAAAAAGCTTGGGGAGGGCAGGGGGGGGGAAAGGGGGAAGGGGAAAAAAAAAAAAACGGAGAAGGATCTTTTTAGCCAAACGGGGAAAATGGTCGTCGAGCTGATTTTTCTTCCACTAAATAAGGCACAAAAAGGTTTCCGATATTAAAACAAACAACCTTCCCAAAAAACAGAACACAGAAGGGGAGAACGACGGAGTCCCTCTCCTCCTTTTTGGTCCCGCCCTACAAAAGCGGAAGAGAGCCAATCGTTTTTCATCAGAAAAAAAAGAAAAAAGGGTCCGCACCGAACTGTCGAACCGGCGAGGGGGGAAAAAGGAAAAAAAAGGAGGCCTTCTTCCTTTCTGCCCCGGCTTGAAAGGAAAAGGAAAGAAGGGAAAGAAAAAAAAAACCCGGAACGAAAAAGAAAGAAAACGAAAGGAAGCTCTGCTTCCCTTTTCTTTCTTTTCACAAGGAGAAGGTTGGAGGAGGGGGAAAGAAAAAAAAGGAGGTCTAGAAAAATTCTTCTTTCCTTCTCCCCTTTCATTCTCGAAAAAAAAAAAAAAGGTGCGCCCGGGAAGGAAGAAAAAGAGCCCATGCCGCCGAATCCTCCATCTCGATGTTGGCAAAAGAAGGGGGGAAAAGGTGGGGGGGGGGAAAAAAAAGGAAGGGAAGGGGAGGGCATTCACAGCTCCAAATTTTGGTGCTTGATCGAGAGAAAACAAAAAAAAAAAAGGAAGGGGAAGGGGGCCCCGCGACGACCAAATCGAATGGAATTTTCAACAAAAAGAGACAAAAAGGGAAAGGAAAAAAGGGGGAGAGAAAAAAAGAAGAGGAACAGGCCGGCGGCGCAATCATCTGTCCTCTGCTCCCATTAAAGAAAAGAAAGTGGGAAAAAGAGAGGGGGAAAAAAAAAAAAAAGAAAAGGGGAAAGGAAAGCGGCATGCGTTCGAACTGCTCGAGGTTCCGTCGGTGGGGGGGAAAGGGGGAGGGGGGGGAGGAAAGGGAGGAAAAAAAAACGGCGGCTTCGAGCTTTTTCGACATTTCGGGAAGGAAAAAAAAAAAGGGAAAGAAAAAAAACACACCCCCCCCCCCTCGCCCGCGCCTTCGGACTGTTTGCGTCTTCGCCCCTCTCGAAAAAAAACGGAAAAAAAAAAAGAGAGGGGGAGGACAAGTCGCGCGGTGTGCCCACCAACCTCCTGGGTGAAAGGAAACGGGGCGAAAAGAAAAGGGGTGGGAAAAGGAAGGAAAAGAGAAGGGAAAAAAAAGGGCGACAGATCTTCGACGTGCGCAATCCGGAAAAGAAGGGAAAGGAAGGAAGGAAGAGGGGGGGGGAGGAGGGGGAAAAAGGGACCGCCAGCCGTCGTCATCAAGGCCTCACACATTCTCGACATGGGGGGGGAGGACGAAAAAAAAAGAAAGGAAAGAAGGAATGCTATTCCTCTTCTACATCTATGCCGGCCGGAGGGCCGAGAAGGGAAAAAAAAAAGGAGGGGGGGGGGGGGGGGGAACAATTTTCGCCCCGCCCTAATCACTGCTTTCACCCACACGTTTGCTGAAAAGGGGGGGAGAGACACAGGGGGGAGGGGGGGGGAAGGGGGGGGAAAGGGAAGAGGCACGAGGACTGCCTAATCTCTGTCTTTTTATTCCTCGACGAGGAAGAAAAAAAGAAACCAAAAAAGGGAAGGGGAAAAAGAAGAGAGAGAAAAAAAGGGGAGGGGGGGGAAGGGTGGCCGCCCTTCGGCGCGCACATATCCGACGAAAACGTGCAAGGAAGGAAGCCTGGGAAAAGAAAAAAAAAGGAGGAGGAAGGAAGGAGGGGGAAAGAAGAAAAGGGAAACAACTACAGCCCCGAAGGAAGTTGCGACCTTCGTGCCGAAGGTCGGCCGCCCTCGAAGGGAAGGAGCGGAAAGGGGGAGAAAAAGAAAAAAAAAAAAAAGAAAAAGGGGGAAAGGGAGGGGGGAGGGGGCCGGTACATCCTGGAGATGGATTTCTTGAAATGCGCACTTTCCCCCGGTCGCCGAAGGGAGGAAGGGAAAGAAGGAAAAAAAAAGAAAAGGAGGGAAGGGAAAGGGGGAGTAGGGGAGGGAAGGGGCAAGACGACGCTTTGGGGAAGCATGTTTCCTTCTGTACTGCCCGAAGGCCGCCAAAACACGGGGAAAAGGGGGGGGGGGAAAACGAGGGAGGGGAGAGAGAAAAGGGGAAAAGAAATGCTGCTCGGTCAATGGCTTCCTTTTCTCCCACGTGCCGCCCTCGGATTTGAGGGAAGGGGGGGGGGGGGGGCGAAGGAAGGGGGGGGATGGGGGGGGAAAAAGGGGGAAAAGGAGGGGGGGGGAGGAGCCAGTGATTGGCCGATCCCTTTCCCTATCCTGCTCACTTTCCTGCGACCGACCGAAAAAAAGGGGAGAAAGGAGTTGTAAGGGGAGAAAAGGGGGGGGGGAAAAAAAAAAAGAATGACCGGCGAGAAGTTCGCTTAACGAGTTGAAAAGAAGGGGGAGAGAAAGAGGAAGGGGGAGAAAAAAAACCCGACCTTGATCGACGCTGCGAACCTATGTAACTCCTTTCCTTCCTTTTACAATGCGAGGAAAAGAAGGAAAAGGGGAAAAAGCGAAAGGAGGAAGAGAAAGAAAAATCACCCGACGAAGAAGGGGGAGAAGAGGGGGAAAAATGCCCTGGCCGAGGCCGCCACAACAGCGATGGCATAACAGATTTGGGGAAAGAAAGCAAACCGGAGAGAAAAAAAAGGGGGGGAAGAGGACTCGGACCTTCCTCGCTTATGCCCTTCTCTATAATCGAAGGCCTGCAAAAAAAAGAAGGGAAAGGGAAAAAAAAAGGGAAGATTGCCGCATGGCCGGAACCTGATCGCCGCAGCCGCGGGGGGTGACAAGGGGAGAGGAAGAAGAAAAAAAGAGGGGGCGCTGGCTTCTTCCCTAAATACTCTCCTGCCGTTCACGGGGAGGTCCGGTAGAAAAAGGAGGAAAAAAAAAAAGAAAGAGAGGGGGGGAAAGCCACGTTTTTTGCCGGTCAGCGCATTGTTTTGATTCAGAGATGCTCCTGCCTTTGGGAAGGGAGGGGACGAAGGGGGAGGGGAAAGGGGGGGAAAGAAGGAAAAAGAAAAAAAAGAAGAAAAAAGGGCGCGAAGCGCGCGCGGGTTAATCCTACCATCCCTGCCTGCGGCTTAAAAGAAGAAAAAACAAAAAAAAAAAGGGGAAAAAAAAAAAAAAGAGGGAAGGACTTCACGCCCGCCGCCCCCGTCCTCCTCGCATAGGGGGGGGGAGAAAGGGGAAAGAGGAAAAAAAGAGGAAAAAAAACCTGCCTCCAAGGCCCCGGGGACGCCCCGGAAAGAGCAAAGACAGAGGGGGGAGAAGGGAAAAAGGGGGAAAAAAGTCCGCCGCGATGGTTCTGTCTGTTTTTTTTGTGTGGTCCTGCAGGAAAGTAAACGAAAAAAAAGGGAGAAAAAGAAAAGGGGGGGGAAGACATAAGCCACGCCCGCACTTCAATCCCAAAGATATTGCTAACTGGCCCCTTGGGGGAAAGGGGGGGGGACGAAAGAGGGGAAAAAAGGGAAAAAAAAGGGCGGTCGGCGGTTGCGCTAAGTGCTTGCTCGAACTGGAAAGAAAGGGGAAAGGCAAAGGAAGGGGAAAAAAGAAGGGAAGGGGAAGACCAAGCGCGGGTAAGCGTCTCCAATGAAGCTGGCTGAATGTGTCCCCAAGAAGGAGGGGGGGGGGAGGAGGGGAAAGAAAAAGCTGTGTGCTTGCCCCTTCGGCCCAAAAAGGGGGAAAAAGGAGGGGAAAGGGGGGGGGGGGAAAGAGGAGAAGGTTAGAGCCAGCTAACGATTTCTCTTCTTTGGGTTCAGAGGGGAAAAGAAGGAAAAGGAGGAAGGAGAAAAGGAAAGAAAAGTTCTTTCGTCCAAAATCAACCTGCGCCCAAAAGGAGAGGAGCCAGCCGCTTCTCGCCTGTCACTGCCATCAAACGACGACCTCAGGAGGGAGACAGAAAAAGAAGAAAAAAAAAAAAAAAAGGGGGACGCGAAAGTGCCGCCAGGATCTGTCCCCGTGATCTGCATCCCCACTGTCTCGGAAAGGAGGGGGAAGGGGAAAAAAAAGGAAAAAAAAAGAAAAAAAACAAAGGCCTGGGCGGCAAGGGGGGGGAAAAGCAGAGAGGAAAGGGGGAAAAAGAAGAAGGGCAGCCATTGCCGAGCAATCACTTTCTCTTCTGCCACTTGACACGCAAGAGAAAGAGGAGACAGGGGGGAAGGAAGGGAAAAAAAAAAAGCCGTGTTGCGGGCCCTTCTGTCCTTCCTATAACACGCTTCACCAGCAAAAAGGGGGAGGGAGCCGGGGAAGAAAGGGGAGAAAGAAGAGGGGGGGAGGGGGAGACCCCTTTCTTTCTTTTCCTTCCGTCCGCCATAAAAAGAAAGGAAGAAAAAGGGAAGAAAAAAAAAAGATGGGGGTGCCGGTTCGAAACCCTTTTCGACCGAATGCCGCGCTCCTCAAGAAAAGAAACCGGGAAGGGGAAGGGAGAAAAAAGAGGAGAACGAGGTCGCCCAACTTTTCAAAGAGGGGGTAAAGGGGGGGGGGGGGGGGAAGAGGGAAAAAAAGAGGGGAGAGGGAAGGCGTTCGGCAGCGGACACACGTTTTCGTAGATATTGTTGTGCGCGCAGGGGAAGGAAAGGGAGGAGGGGAAAAAGACCGGGGGTTGGTCCTCGTCCCGAGAGGGAAGAAAAGAAAAAAAAAAAAAAGGGGGAAGGGGAACCCCCCGACGGAGGGGGAAAGAAAACAAGGGAAAGGGAGGAAAAAAAGGAGGGAAGAGGGCGGCGAATTGTCCCAACTTAAAATAGGAGGGAAGGGGAAAAAAGAAAAATTCTTCCCCTCTCTTTAAGAGAGAAGAGGGGCGAGGGAAAAAAAAGAGGGAAGAAGGTGGTGTTTTTTCTCTTCTCCCCCCCCAAAAGGTGTCTCTCCTTTTCATAGCCTTGGTTGGGAAAAGGGAAGAAAAAAAAAGGGGAAAGGACATCCACCATCGGCCGACTCTTCTTCTTCTTTGTACGGATTAAAGGAAAAAATATGGGGGAAAAAAGGGGGGGGGAGGAAAAGAAGAAGACCGCACCAAAAAAAATGGACCGAGGAAAGGGAGGAAAAGTAAAAGAGAAAGAGAAAAGACGCTTTGACTAATGAATAATCTACATCGTTTTCCTTCCGGCACCTAAAGAAGGGGAGAGAGGAAGGAACGAAAGGGGGAGAAAGAAAAAGAAAAATGATGTCAAACCGACGACCGAAAAAAAAAATCCGGTGGCTTTGTTCCAACCCCTCTTCTTCTTTCTCTTTTGAGAAAGAGGAGAGAAAAAAAAAAAAAGGGAGAGAAAGGAAGGCGCGAAATCCCCTACTTCTGCTCCGTCCGTCCGGGAGGAAAGCGGGAAGAAAGAAAAAGGGAAAAAAAAAAAAGGAGAGGGGGGGGGAGGAGGAGTTTTGAAATTCCATTCGATTTTGGTTCGTTCGCTGGGCATTCAAAAAAGAAAAAAATGGGGGGGGAAGGGGGGAAAGGAAGAAGAAGAAAAAGGTGGAGCTGTGAATGCCCGCGACCTACCAATCGAATGGAAATTTCTAATTCAAAGAAAAAAGAGAAAAGGGGGGAGGGAAAAGCCAGATCGCCAATTAACGTACCGTCCCCGCATCATCTGTGCCTCGAGGAAAAAGGAAAAAGGAGGAAAAAAGGGAAAGGAGAAAAAGGAGAAGCATGGTGACCCAGAACCGACCCTGCCGCATCCTTCATGCGTGGGGGAAAAGAGAGTAAAAAAAGGGGGGAAGGAAAAGGGGAAGGGGGGAAAGAAGCCGGCGGGCCTTTCCTCTGTTCGACATTTTCGGTGTCCGAGAAAAAGGAAAGGGGGGAAGGAGAGAGGGAAGAAAAAAAGGGGGCGACAAGTCGCGCGGTGTGCATCAACTTCTGGTTTCTGCCTGACCGGAGGAAAGGGGAGGAGGGGGGAAAAAAAAAAAAAAGGGAGAAAGGAGGCGACGTGCGCAATCCCGTCCAATCGTACCCGAGTCGCCGCCCTTGGTGGAGTAAAAAAAAAAGAGAAAAAAGAAGGGAGAGAAGGGGCATGCGCCTCACACAACACCAACGTGGGGGTAAAAAAAAGGAGAAAAAGAGGGGAAGGGGCCGGGCATGTTCGTTCTCGACATTTCCGACAAGGCAAAGGGAAAGAAGAAAGGGGGGGAAAAAAGAGTCCCACCCCACACGGTGCTGCCGCTGTTCGATCTTGCCTTTGTTCCGTCTGAAAGGAAAAGGGGGGGGGGGGGGGGGGAGGGGGGGGGAAAGTTTCTCTACTCTCTTTTACTAGTAACCAAAAAGGTGGAAGATAGAGAAAAAGGGGAAAAAAAAAAGAGGGGGAGATTTCGCTCGCCACAAATATCTATCTAACAACTTTTTCCGTCTTCCTGACCGGAAAGAAAAAACGAAGAGGGGGGGAGGGAAGGGAAAAAAAGAAGGGAGAAAAGAAAAGAAAAAGGAAAGTGGCGACCTTCGTTCTAATCTCCTCCTCTCTCGCCGCGCGGCAACTAATAGAGGGAAGGTTGAAGAAAGGAAGGAGGGAAGGGAAGGGAGGGATGAGGCACTCCCGTCGCCCGACGTTGGTTTATTCCGGAACGAATTCAACGGCCACGAAGGAAAAAAGGCAAGGAAAAAAAAAAAAAAAAAAAAGAGGAAAAAAAAGGGGGAAGAATTTGTCTCGTACGGCCCCCCGATCCTCCACACTTCCTGTGGTGGGTCCAACGAGAGAGGGAGAGAAAAGGGGGGGGGAGAGAGGGAAGAAAAAAAAGGAGAGGAAGGGGGGGAATGCCTGTTGGCTGCAACGTTCTCTCTTATTTACAAACTTTGCATTGCGCCGCCTTGTGAAAAAAAGGAGCGAAAAAAAAAAAAAAAAAAAAGGGAAAAAGGGAGGGGACCGATCCCCGGCCCGTCCTGCGCACTTTCGCGACCGACCTCGCCTCTGGGCGAGGAGTTTCAATAAAAGGGGATGGGGGGGAGAAGGGAAAAAAAAAGGAAAGAAAAGGAGACTGACGAAGTTTGCCCTATTCTCTCCTCTCCAGTGTGGAAAGAAGGGAAGGAAAAGAAAAAGGGAAAAAAAAGAAAAAAAAGAGAGAAAAAAAGGGAAAAGAGGAAGCTGCGCGAAAACGAGAAACTCTATCCTTCACCATCTCACCGAAAAAAAAAAAAAAGAAAGGGAAAGGGGAAAAAGAAAGGGGGGGGATAAACGAGCCAACCATCTCGCATTTTACACATTCATCCGCTCTGGAGACCTGACCTCGCTGAAAAAAAGAGAGGGAAAAAAAGAAAAAAAGGGAAAAAAAAGAAAAAAAGGGGGAGTGGGCGCAGTTCTCCGCCAGCACCTCGCCAAAAAACCGAAAAAAAGAAAAGAAGGAAAAAAAAAAAAGGGGGGAAAAAAAAGAAAGGGAAAAAAGGCCGTTCGCAATCTCTTTTTATGCCGTGCGGGCGAAAAGGGAGGGAAAAGGGGGAAAAAAGAAGAAGGGGGGGGAAAGGGGGAGCCGCCGCCGGAGCCACACAAAAACCTCCACCATCGGGAGGCGAAGAGAGAAAAAAAAGGGAAGGGAAAGATTGCCGGCGTCCCGCCCCCCTTGCTGCTCGTGTGTCGATCCCGTGCCGTTGAAGGAAAAAGAAAGGGAAAGAAGGAGAAAGGGAGGAAGGGGGGGGGAGAGGAGAAAGATCCCTCTCACAACCACAAAAGGGAAAGGAAGAAAAAAAGGGAAAAAAAAAAAGAGAAAGAACGGTGCATGACGAAAATGGAGGGGGAGAAAAGAAAAAGAGAACGGCACGATTCCAGACACCTCTCTCACTTTCCTTTACTTCCTCCACATCCCTTCTCACATCTAAAAAGTAAGGGAAAAGAAAGGGAAAAAAAAAAAAAAAAAAGAAAAAGATGGTCCTTCCTCCCTATTGGTTCGGTTTGGGGGGGGGAGGACCGGGGGGGAGAAAAAGGAAAAAAAAAAAAAAGAAAAAGGGGAAAGCGGCGGCGTTATTTTTCGGCCTAAACATAGCGCCCCGCAGGGAAAAAAGAAAGAAAGGGGGAAAAAAAAAAAGGAGGAGGCTATTCCTGTTCCGTCCCATTCGTCAATCTCGTCGGAGGGAGAGGGGGGGAGGGGAAAAGAAGGGAGGGGGGAAATAGCCTTTCGATATCCGAGCAGAACTAAGACCAAGGGAAAAAGGAAGGAAAAAGAAGGGAAAAAGAGAAGAAAAGGAAAGCGGTGAATGTGTCCCCATGCGAAGAGGTTTTGGGCTTCGTTGAGCACAAAAAGGAAGGAAAAAAAAAAGAAGAGGGGGAGGGACTCGGCCAGGAATTGACGATCAGTTGTGGGCGGCGGAGAGGGGGGAGAGGGGGGGGGGGAAAAAGGGAAAAAAAAAAGAAGAAGGGAGAGGGGAGGGTGGTTTGTTCAGCGCATGTAAAACGTCTTAACAGGCGTTCAATAGTCGCAGCGTCAGGGGGGGGAGAGGGAAAAAAAACAGGAGCGCTCCTCAAGGAAAAAATCGGAAAGAAAAGGGGAAAGGAAAAAAAGGAAGACAGGGGAACGGCCCCATTCAACTCCCTACCCTCAAGAAAAAAGAGTGAAGGGGAAAAGAAAAAGGGTAGAGGAAAAAGGGCTCCAGGATCGGGCCTGTAATCTGCCATCCACTGGTCTCGTCACCAGGGGGGGAAAGGGGGAAAAAAAAATAAAAAGAAGAGAACAGAATTCGCGCAAATGCAGGAAAAGGAAGGAGGAGAAGGGAAAAAAAAGGATTCCGTCGCAACTTGAAACGCAATAGCGCCCATCATCGAATCCCGGTAAGAGAAAAAAGAAGGGAGGGAAGGGGGGGACGTCCGAGAAAAACGCTTTTCTCACCAGCGTCGTCCTTGCCGGGCGCCAAAAAAAAAAGAAAAAGAAAGGGGGGGAAAAAAAAAAAAGGAAAAAGGGGGGGGGACGCCGTGGCCTTTGCCTTCGACGTGTCCGAATAAGAAAAGGGAGGGAAAAAGGGGAAAAAGGAAGGGGAAAAAAAAAGAAAAAAGACAGGGTTCGACCGTGGTAGACTATGCCTCTCTTCGCGAGGGGGGGAAGGAAAAGGGAAAAAAAAAAGGGAGGGGGGAGGGGAGGAGGGCGGCCGCCTTCTTCACTAAGGGTCCTCCCTTGAAGGGGGGAAGGGGAAAGGAAAGAAAGGGGGAGAAAAGTGTACCAACGTTCCGATCACTAATCGTGGAGGGGAAAAAAAGAGGGAAAAAAAAAAAGAAAGGGAGCCGAAGCGCCCGCCCTTCTTGGCGAAGGCGTCCCAAGGGAAGGGGAAGGGGGAAAAAGAAAAAAAAAGGAGAGGAGGGGAGAATCCAATACTATCTTCGTCCAGTCCGTCAAAATCGGGAAAAAAAAAGAAAGGAAAAAAAAAAAGGGAAAGAAAAAACCCCGTGTGGAAGGGGGGGGGAAAAAAGAAAGAAAAAGGAGGGGGGGGAGAGGGGGGCCTTGTCCGGAAAATTTCGATCCCACGAAATGCCAGAAAAAAGGGAAAAAAAAAAAAAAAGAGGGGAAGGGCCGCTTTGCGTATATAACGTTTGGTGTTGTGGGGGAAAAAGGGGGGAGTCCAGGGGAAAAGGGGGAAAAAAAAGAGAGGGGGGGAGAAAGGGGGAAGGGGAAAGGCTGCCGGTTCGCTTGTCCGCCGAACGCGCAAAAAAAAAGGGGGGCAAAGAAAAAAAAAAAGAAAGAAAAGGGGGAAAAAAGGGGAGGGAAAAAAGTCGAAGAATCTTGTACGCCACTGTTCTTCCGAGCTTATTGTTCGTCCACAGAAAAAAAAAAAAAAGGGAAAAGGAAAAAGGAGGAAAGAAAAAAAGGTTTGATGCAGACCCCGGGAAAAAAAAGGATGGAGGAAGAAATAGATCGACATCCGGTTTCCTCCGCACCGAATTTCGAACACTCGAAGCCCAAGGGGGAGGAGGGGGAAAAAGGGGAAAAAGGAAAGGAGAAAGAGAAGAGAAAAAGGTTCCGAAAAACGCATGAATTCTGCTGCAGAAACGGAGGGGGTGAAAAAAAAAGAGAAAGAAGAGGTGAATTCTCTTTCTTCGCTCTTTTCATGCGGAAAAGAGAGGGAAAGGGAATTGGGGCGGATCCTGGATCGACATATAAAAAAAAAAAGAAATGCCTCCTAACTGCCTCCCAATCTCAATGGGGGGGGAAAGGGGGGGGGGGGGGGGGAAGGAAGAAAAAACATCTCCCAAATTTTGTGATTG
>Ga0179593_1400899_pt1 | contig 25263 bp, 24 predicted proteins | sample CZODoug2_1_08_16_FD_185931 | JGI IMG/M metagenome (GOLD analysis project Ga0179593, IMG submission 185931) | Vadose zone soil fungal communities from Angelo Coast Range Reserve, California, USA - CZODoug2_1_08_16fungal (PacBio error correction) | ecosystem: Environmental > Terrestrial > Soil >...
GTTGACAGGAGAGATATCACGTCAATAAGCCGATCTAAAAAAAACTAACGGAAAAAGAGCAGCTCTCATAGTCCATCGGAACGGCTGATCTTCCGCCGCGCACCGTTACGAAGGGAGAGGAGAATGTACAGTGCCGGAAAAAGCAACACAAACGGCTGGGCCGCCAAACGAAGATTCATCCCTCGCTGCTAGCGACGACCCAAAAAAAACGAGGATAGGAGAAGCGTGGGAGTCCGGAGGGAGTTCAACGGTGAAAATGAGAGGTGGGAAGATGAATTTGGGCAACAAGAAGCCCGCCCCATTAGATTATCTTGGTGGTAGAAGCTATGAATCGACTTGGCCGTAAAACAAGGCAGGGTCACCGATCGGAGGAAGGTGCGTGCTTTGCCGAGCAGCAGTCCCAAACCTGGCGCTGACACGCATCCGCCCCCGAACTTTTGTTCTGCGAAGAAAGAGTGGGGGGGAGGAGGAACCTCCTGATCGTGCAGATGAAACTTCTACCTACAAAACCAACTGCGGACAATAAAACGGGGGGCGAAACACAATTCGAGGAATCAAAGAACTCAGGTAAGCATATTTTTAAAGCGCAGCTGCAAACCTCCGCAGGCCGCGAACAGGGCCGCTCTTCAATCCGGGAAAAGAGGCGGAGGTGGATGGAGGGGAGAGGTTCGAATTTCCTTATTTGAAAAGGGAACGCAAAGGAGTATTTTGGGGGGACATTGAGTCAAATGGTTGCCCAATTTTCAAAATGGGCCATGGCATGGCAAGGAAATATTTTAAATGCCACGGTACCTACAGGGAAACCTGTAAGGCCTCTAACGCCAAAGCCAAAGGGCCAGGGATCAAAAGCGCTTGTTATCTTGAAAAAAGGGAACGGCCAATCTGGACAAACAAGGTCAGTGGAAAATAGCATAATTGGGCGCGAGAAAAGTAGGAGATGTTGCCGAGAAAAAACAATGTTTCGATTGGGAAGGTTTGAAATAGCGTCAACGCTTTTCTCAGGGAACTAACTAATGGGATGACATCAGGACCTTGTGGAACTACTATGAGATCAGGGGGTGACGCCCTATTCACTCGTCCGAAGTCGGGAAAATTTCAGCAGGAAAGTCAGGGGGTAGGGCGCGCGGGAAAAAAAGCCTTATCTGCAAGTAACAGGCCTGGACGGCTAAATTTCGTACGAATTATGGATGGAAAAGACCACTATTTGGCAGAGTAAAAAAGCCAACACACATGTTTCGGCATGGGGGTAGCCCGATGCTATTAAAACAACGCCCATACGCACTCTGATCCTGGTGTAGGAACGTTTATGAACCTTGACGAAAAGGAACAGGGGGGTCCCCGATTACCAGCCCCTGCTAAACAGGCTAGCAAAATAAGGATGTTGGGGATGCCTCCCCCCTTCTGAAAAGCACTCGGGACAACGGAAAGAAATCAAGAAAGCTCTCTCCTAACGTTTTAAATGGGGGAGCCTGAAGAACTGTCACCAAACAGATTTGCTAGTTAAAAGCCAGATCATAAAAAAAAAAAAAAAATTTGGGTAACAAGAAAGGAAAAATAAAAAACAGACCTAACCAAGAAAAAGGGGAGTCTTTTTTTCACGCTCACAAAAGTAACTCATCTGTGTGGGTTAGATGGGAGCCAACATACAGATCTGAACGGTTTAACAGGTAACCGATCAATGTCAATCCCTAACTTGATTAATTAACGGGTCTGACTGCGAAAGTCAATTACGCCACAAGGGCTATGCATATTTCAGAGAAAGCAGTTGTGAGTCGCGATAGGACGAATCGAAGATCACAGAAGTTGTCAACTACCAATGAAGGGGGTGACAGAATCAGTCGTGCGTGAAAGAGGAATACGGGGCTGGAACGACAGTCAAAAAATCAAAAATCGAATCGCAGACGTCATCGGTAACTCTTCGGTAAAACTCGACAGGCATTGAAGAAAGCCGTTGCGCCTCACGCGGGGTGGGAGGATTCAAGGTAAGCCAATTGATCTTGTGTCTGAAGGGCCGACAACAGGGGTGCGACTTCCTTATGAGGGGCTAATCGAACTAAGCTGCACACAGAGCAAGTATCTAAAATGGTCAAGAGCTGCCGCAACGACCGAAAGCTCTCCCTCGAGGCCGGGTGCTGCACGACTAAGTCAAGCTAACCCAACGATAAGAAGAAGGTTTTGTGGGAGCCTCAAGGCATTCAGAAGGAACAAGTCTTAATATCGGCTGCAAAATGGACAAGACAAAATCGCGGTGGCCCGAAGCGGAGGACTTTTTGATTCACGCAAAGGGGGAGAGTGGGCAGGAGCGCTCGTTATATTTATATATGGAAATGGACTGCATTGGAAAGGTTAGAGAAAAAAGCGCCTAAAGGACGTCCAAACGAGCAGTTGAACAAAAGAGCGGAAATTAAAGAAACCATCTTTGGAAGGGTAGAGGGAGACCAAAGTGTGGCCTCAGGACCCTGGGTGGGGGTTGAACTTCGGGGAAAAAAGCGCCCAACAAAAAAGAAAACATATCGGCGGGCGGTAAGCTCAATCAAAAAGTGCAGGCAAGACCGCGGAGCCTTCATTTTGGCGACCCGGAAAGGAAACGCTCTAGGGCACTATGCGAAAATTCAAAAGGAGGGGAGGGGGTGTGTTGTTTTGGGGGAGGCCGAGGATACGGATCATGGACTTCGATACACAGCTAGGGGTTCTAGGAATAATAAGTACTGGGCACTTGGGAATCAGACATTTGAACCTTGGGGAATCGAGCTCAGCTATTTAAAGATTGAGCTAGAAATCGATCAAAAATTGGTGCACTAAATTGGGTCATGTCATCGAAGGTCACTAGAGAACGAGAGCTAAAGGGAGAGCGCCACAGGCGCAGATGCGTGAAAGTGAGCAGCCGTATGAAACACGATTTAAACAGCCTACCATATTCTAATTCCGAAACGAGAGATGGGCGGGAGCTAAACTGCACGCAGAGATTCGGAAGGAGACCAGCAAATGATCTAGTGGACGATGACTGAGCATCTGACTTGATGGACTTCATTATATTCATGGTGCGCCCGACGAATTGATAGTGCCAAAAAACTCCGTAGGTTCAGCGTGTCACTTACGATAGGAGAAAGTTGGGCCAGGAACCAGAGCAGCTAATTTGAAACCATCTAAGAGATTGGGATCTAAAAGAGTGGAATGGAGGCAATCAGGACTGCTTCATACGGGCAGAAGGTAATATAATTCGAAAACCCCTGCGTTTCCGTCACTGAAGTTGTAACTTGAAAGGGGCCAAGAAAGAGGTCAGCAAAGTCGAGGAATTTTCCCTGACCGGGATCATCGAAAGCGGAGTTATGTTTTAGGAGCGGAGAAGGTACATGAAAACGGGCGAGGACTGTTACCCATCCTATGAGCTACGGGAGGAAGGCCGCGACATGAGCGCTCAAGCAACGGAAGAGGAAAAGAGAAAGAGGTCGAGGCTTACAGGAACGAAATGAGTCACTCAAAGAAAACGGGAGGAGTGATAATTCAAGAGAAAAACTTCGTAGAAAAAAAATACATCCCGAATTCAGCCCATTCGGTGTGAAAGGGGAACGGTCTCTTCTCGCGCGACGAATATTGCTTGGGCCCTCCATCAACCCGGAAAGAAAAGACCCATCCCCGGTTATTGATTCAAAAGATCGAATGCCCACACAGGCTCGCGAACCAATTCCTAAAAACTCAATGCCCCGTGGGGGGAGAAAGAGCATGTAGTGACAATGGGAATTGGCAAGGCTGGGAAGGCATGGGCACACAGTATCCGATGGAGGGCAGACCGCCGTTACAGGGGGACGAGGACGGTTTTGAAAACTTTAGCAAAATCGGTCGATCCGAAGATGAAGAGAAAACGAGAAATGCAAGAGGGGCTAAAAAGGGGAAGCCACTAGAACGATCAGAATTTCAAGATCCCTGAAAAGAACTCGGCAAGTTTAAACATCGCGCGTCATCGATTAAATATAGCCATGAAGGGGGTTCACAAGGCCAAAATCCGAACCGGCCTCGCGCTCCAAGTCAAGCATCCGCTGGGTCGTAAGTGTAGGGCATAGGTGAGAGGGTGGAAACTTAATCGCTCTGAAAATTTAGGGGAGTCAACCAATGAACGTTAGAAAATTTCGGCCCGAGCGAGGAGGAGGGGCGGGGCGCCCTATGGGTCAACTCGAAAAACCGTGGGCAGTTCAAAGAGAGACCTCTAGACGACTTAGGTGATACACTAGAGCGGGAATAAATCTAAAAAGGCGCCGTCGGAGACACATAAAGAAAAATCACAATAAAAAAGAGTGAGGGGGAAAAAACGATAGGGAAGCGTGTCCCCTAAGGGTACGTATCAAAAAAAGTATGAATTCGTGACTGCACGTTGCGACGCTTGCCGCTACCACAAGAAGATCCCGAGGGAGTTCTGTGGATGGGGAAAAGGTGGGGGGGGCGGATGGGTGGGGGGGTAGCAGCAATGACAACAAGAAAAAGGGGGGGAGTCTTGTAAAAATGATGGAAAGGACTTCGCCAGCGAACGACCAAAGGTATTTGTAGTAAAATTGACAGGGGGTTTCAAAGTCGTACACTGGGTACCGACCAGAGTCACAATGCCGAGATGGGTGCTCAAAATCCAACGAAGAAGCCATCATAAAAGGTACCAAAAATCTAATAAGAGGGAGTAAGATCGCCGGTCAATCGAAAAAGGTAAAAAAGGGAGGGAGGTCGTTGACCCGATTGTGGGGGGGGGCAGAAATGGGGAGGGCCAGGTGAAAAAATGAAGGAACAGGTCATTCTAAAAATGGGGCAGGTTAGCCACACTTATGATTATATGTGCGTGGGGTTACGCAGCTCGGCGTTCGTGCAGCAAAATGACTTGCAAAGGGGGAAGGATGGGGTTTACAATCGTCAGGGCAGCTTCAGGCGCCAGTTGTAATAAAAAGGGCGCGATGTGTCGAAATCGATGTCAGACGTGAACGGGAGGAGGAAGCCGAATAAAGGGGACCAACATAGGTACGCACAAGGAAGGCGTCGAAAGCGGGAAAGGCGGCATAGAAGCCTAAATTCAGAAGCGAGGAGAACATTTGAAAAATTAAAGGAGGGGGATGTCGAAGGCAGGTCCTCGCGTAGGAAAAACTTACGTTTACCGGACATAGGATTAAATAGTCCGAAAGGGCTTTGAAAAAAAAACCAGTGAGTAAAACTCAGAATGAGATTTTAAAGTGGCTGCACCCAGTGAACATATCGGAGCGGGTGAGGAAAACTGCAGCTGCAAGCCGGATTAGGGGTACCAAGCGCGCAGAAAACCATTAGTTACTTTCAGGGGAAAAGAAGAACAGGCATCGATGGGTATGGGCTCGACGATTGCGGGTAGCCAGTAGGTAAGTTCTAGGGGGGGCCAAGGAAAGGCTTCGAATTGGGGCCAACAAGCATAGGATTTTGTCCAGATACCACAGAGGGACTACATAAAAAGTGGGAGGTGCCTCGTGGGGAGCGAAAAACGTCCTGGGGGACTTGGGTTCGGGTTTGATCAGGAAAGAAATAAAAGAAAAAGCTTGTTGGCAGGGACAGGAGATGTGTGTTTCAGGCAAAAAAAAACAATTTCAACAGCGGAGGGAGTGAGGATGTGTCGGACAGGTTCAGCGGAAGGGGCAAAGACCAAAGATCAATGTGGAAGGTCGCGATAGCAAGCGGCGGGGGGGGAGCACCAAGGGGGATGGATAATAAGAAAAAAATTGTGGGGAGTCAGGGCCGACAGAAGCAACAAAAGAGGGTCAGACTTAAGAGGCACTTGTTATGAGGTCGAATGGTAGAAAAGGGGAACGACAGTGAAATTGGCTGTTGAAACACGAAAACGTGGGGATTGTTGGTAAGGAAAGGAAAGTAATCCTCCAAATTATAATCTTCCTGAGGCGGAGGAGCATTTGGAAGGGCGGGGGGGGCGGGACATCTATTCCAACTGATTTTGTGAAGAAAATTGGGAGAAAATAGGACGCGAAAAAGCCGGCGTCAGAGAAGGGGATATCTGGGTCAGGTCCGTAAAGGGTTCAAGGATCGTCGTAACCGGATATAGCCGCGCAGATTCGCGCTCATACGAAATCAGGGAATTGTTCAGTAGGGTCGGACGACCTCGCCCTACCGAAACGTTACCCAATTATTTCTGGCAAAAGCCTTTAAGAAAACAGGTCTCTAAAGAGCTTTTGAGAGTGGCCAGGGGAGGTGGCCGGAAGAGCGGGACATCAGTCCGCAAGGGGGATACAGAAAAGATCTAAGGATATGGTACACGACAGTCCAGTAAAGGGAAATTGGCGGTTTTGCGCAGGAAATGAGAACAAAATGAGAAAACAGGCCGTTTCTATAAAGCAGAACCGTTCAAAGGAATCCGGAGCCAATCACAGAAGGCGCTTACAGCTGTGTAAGGAAGAAACGTAGTCGGGGAATGCAGTGAAGCTGAGGCGTAGAAATGATCGGGGCGATGTGTCATTAAAAAACGGAAGTCGGGGGAGAAGGTGCAAAAGGCAGAGTGTGTAGGGGACCGCCGGGAAAAGTGATGAGCCGTACCAAAATGATCACGATGGGGGAAAGAAAGTCTGAAACCGGGCGTGGGTAGCACGAACAAAACCGGGGTTTCAAGGTGGCGATGGGGGAATTGAGAAGGGGAAAAAGAGATCGGCAAAGCCAGGGAAAAGACCGATCGTCAGCACCTTACCAGGACTGAATTACAAATCAGAGACTTCGCGGAACACAAGGGGGATCCTCTATCGGCGTAGGTCGGTGGTTATGGCAATCGTCCTACAAAAAACCTATATTGCCAATTTGCAAAAGGTCAATGAGGCCAAGGAAGAACGCGTTGTCAGAGCGCATTGGGGTGGAAGATGAAAAGGCAGAAGACTTTGCTGGGGTGAGAGGAGGGTGGGGTGAAAGCGTCGGCGCCAAAAATGGAGCCGGATGTACGCACTGTTACGTTATCCGAAGGAGAAAGGGATGCGGGTGGTATGGCCGGCCAGAAAGGAGGGGGGGGAGACAGGGGGGAGAGGAAAGGCCTCGAGGCGGCTTTGGAAGAGAGGGACGCGGGCGGGGGTTGAGTGGTTAGAGGGCGAAAGGTAATCCCTTCGGCCAAAGCGCTGTATCGAATCAAAACAAAAAAAAGAGAGGAGGAAAATAGAGATAAAGGAAGCTTGAATGACAATTCCTCGAGACAAAGGAAATACTCAAACGAAAAGCCAAAAGGAAGGCCAAATAAAAGAGATCGGCGGAAGTCCTCAAGAAAATCGGTTTCCCGAAACATAGGAAGCAATCGTACAGTGCGTACAATGACTGAAAGTTGAAGGGGGTACGAGAAGGAGAGAGGAACCACGCCAGAGACAAAAATCGAGTGTCATAGAGAACCAAGGCGACTGGGGAAAAACTGACATACTTAAAGATCATACTGGAAGGGCAACATCCAGAGGGTGTAGGGACGAGAGGACCTACAATACCGCATCCCCGCCATAGGCGCTCCTAAAGGGTTGACTGGGGTAAGAGGGGGAGGGTTTCACGTACGCGCAACGCAGTGGGTAAACTATAAAGGCGCGGGGAAGGGGACCGAGTCCCTCTTGTTGGGGTCAACCCTCCTTAGACATCGCCTCACCACCGGAACCGGGGGGGTGGACAGCACTTCACAGCGAAGAGGGGGACGTATCAGACTTCTGTCGGGGAAGAAGTCAGTCGAAAGGAGAAGTACACCCGCGCGGACATCCAGGTCGTTAGAAAAAGAAGAATCAATTGCCAGACGGACGTGACAAGAAATAATTACGACGATCAGACGGCGTAACAGGATCCGTTGCCTCAACAGGAAACTGTAAGGAAGGGGGTCTGCTGCCAACTGAGAAGGTCAGCGCGAAAAAAGGTGAGTGTTCTCGCCTTTCATGAAGAAACAGGACGATTTTGACTTGGAACAGGGAGGTTCCATTTTGTGGGGGATAACGGGAAGGGGGGTCTAATGGGACAAAAAGATTTCCGAAAACCTTCAGGGGAAGTAGAAAAAGAATTTAAATAATGTAAACTTTCCCCAGGGGAAAGTTCCGGCTTAAGCTCCAGCCACTCTGCACTTCATGCGACAAAAGCGGGATGCGCAAAAGGAGGGCCCGGTAACGGGTCAATAGTACCATCATCTTTACCTCAAGTGAGACTGGCCGAGCGGGGGGGGGGGGACGAGATATCTCATTTTCGATTACGGTTCACAAGAGAAAAGGCTGGCTCGTAACGATAAGCTGTTGCGAAATTAGGAAAAAGCCAATCGGAAGAGGCGCCGGAGGATTCCGCGTCCGACAGGGACATTTTAAGAAGGAAAAACATCAAACTGGGCTCTCTTTCCATCACCGGGAATCTTAAAGGGGAAGTCGGGAGGGGGGAGCATGGCTATAAGATGGGAAAAATGAGTGACAGCCAGAGGAGTGGCGGCTGTGAAGCATCCAATCCGTGGTTGAGTCATCAATGTTGGTAAGGGAAAAAGAACCTAAGCCAGGCCGCAAGGAAGCGGATCTTCCGGTGTTGAATGGAAAAGCAAAAGGGAGAAAATGCAAAGGGGGGTCCCCGGAGGCCAGACCCCTTGGAAAAAAAAGGCGTCGAACAAAAAAAAAGGGTAGCGTGGTAAAGAAACGTATCAAGTGAACAAGGACGAAATGAAATGGTCTAGAAGAAAGACGGGTGAGGGAATAAAACCCTGGGAAGAGTCCCGGCCACAGCTTGTGGAGGACGCAACACCCAAAACCGCAACAAGACTCGTGTGTTAGAGCTCAACGAGGTGAGTTCAAGAGGGAAACGAGGGGGCGTACTTAAAAAGAGGAAACGGGTGCACCAATCGAAAAGGGGGGCCCTGGAACTCACGAGGAGCGGCTTTAAGGGGGCGACGGGACGACGAGAAAAGAGGGGACGGGCCGAGAAACCAAAATTCGATGCAGGGGGGATCCTGAACTTAAAAAATGGGCACGCGAAGGGGGGAAAAAGAAATTGAAGCAGCGGCCAAGTTTCCTAAGAAAGAAAGATAGGTGCGAAGGGGGAAAGAAAGGGAATAGGCTTCTTAAAGGGAAAACGAACTACCAGGGGGGGGGGGGGGGGTAAGGGGGCACGAAAGAGGGCGCAAGACTGGTCATCGGCGACCTCTTAAGGGGGAAAGCCGGGTTCGACAGAAGACTTCAGAAATACTTAACATCCATCTGTGCAGTCTTCAAGGACCTTGAGTGTGTAACTACAACTATGGTTTCGCATTCAAGGGGGCGAGAAAACGGAAATAGAAACTGGGTCAGGGAAGAAGGAAGGAGAGACACTGTTTACTGCAATGACTTGCTCGGAAATGAAACAAAGCTCAAAAAAAAGGATAATTATCGTCGCGGTGTGGCACGAACGAAGACCCTGCGACCCACCACGGAAGAATAAGTTACCTACCCACGGATGAAGCCACGTCTATAATGGAGGGCAAACACCCCTCCACGAAAGACCAATCCAAAAGGTAAAGAAAACGCAGGGGGAATTGGGGGAGGCCAGAAAACTATGGGCGGGGACATAGCTCGGGGTAGCTTTGGATATAAAGGAGAATTGGCTTTATGGAGGTAAATCAAAAAGAAAAAGACTCGGCGACTGGGCAAATCTATCTTGGGAACTTAAAAAGTGACAGGGGGATGAAAGGAACAGACAAAAAACTTTAGGGGTCGAGGACCACAGCGGAGGATCAGGAAACTGAGTATTTTTTGGGGGGAAATGGAGGCTAACACCAACCAGCGCTAAAGAATCAGAAAGGAGCTTTGGAGGGGGCGGGGACAAGGGCCGAGCCTTAGTAACGTTGCAACAATACCGATGGAAGACATTTTGTGTCGGGAGACTACAAGGGCAACTCCGTTCGAAGAAAGGGAATTAAAATGGCCTTTAAAAGGGGGGAGGTTAAAGAAACAAGGGAAGGCGGGGGAAAGCGAGGAGGGTTAATGGATAATATGAAGGCACGGACGAAAGGGACTTCCACGGGAAAAGGCGCACCTAAGAAGAAAAAAAGTTCGCACGGGGAAGCTCAGAGGCCAAATTTGAGGGGGAAAGCGAAATTGTTAGAAAAAATGTCTCGCGACACAAAAGGGAAAAAATCAGACCGAAACGGAACGTAGGAAAAACCGCAATTCTTTAAACGAAGAGCAAGGATTAGAGGGGGGGGGATTGGAAAAAAATACAGGAAATAATGGCTGGAGGGACTCGGTGTTGGGCTAAGGAACGGCCAGGGATTGAGAAAGGCGAAGAACGCAACAGAGGAAATGGGCCAGGAAGGGTAGGTAGCGATCAATCGAGGGCGCTGGTACATCATATTAACTGAAACAAACGAAGGAGGCAAAACACGCAGCGGGAGGGGGGGGGAGTCAAAGGCGGGGGAGGGGAGGCCCTTTGAAAAAGACCAACATTCAAAGACACCTGTCTGAAAGCTGGGGAGAGTCAAAAGGGGCAGGAGGGACTGTTAGACGGGCCTAAAAAAGGCGCGGTCGATGAGAAGAATAAGCAGGGATTCCTTCCCGGAAGGGGGAAGGGCCGACAGGAGGAGGGGGGCAGCGGCGAAAAGATCAGGAAAGGGGGAAGGGTCAACACCAATATCCATGCTAAAAGGGGGATTTGTTTCAACAGAAAAAAGGGGGAGAGATATAGGGAGAAGGGGAGGGATTCTGTTCACATCCAGACGAGAAAGAAGAGGGAGAGAAAAAATCTAGAGAGAAAAAACAAACGGGGGGAGTTAAAAGGAAATAGGGGGAGGAAGGGGTCACACTCCTGCAGGGGGGAGGTGACCAGAATACCGCGTGAGAGAAGGGGATCCTCGAACTCGGCAGAAAACCAAGACAGCCCCAGACGCCTGTATCTCTGAAGATCCGGGAAGGGAAGGAAAAGATGTCATTGTCGCTTGAAGGCAACGTCACACAGGAAAAAAACCCACTTATGGCTGAGGGAATCAAAGGGAATGAAGGCACAAGCAAAGCAGCGGGCAAGGAAGACCAGGACGCCTTGCAACCCAGGTCATACTGGGTTTGAATTTAAATGAGGCGTGCCAGAAAAAAAAGGAACCAATAGAGGAAGACAGGAGAAAAATCGCGCGGTTTTCCTTAAAGGCAGTCTGGCGTCCAAATTAAAATAGTAGCCCTATCTGAGAGAACGACGCTGCCGCAATATGACGCAAATGTGGGGGCTAGCAAGCAGGGTCAGGAATCCAAGCCCGGCAATTTGGAAAGGAAACATCGAGCGTCATCGGGGAAGGAGCTCTGTAATGGTTCAAGCAAAAGGGCTTAGACGAGCGGAGCCATCTAACATAGAAGTGTTCTAAAGAGGTGGTCCGGGAAAAAAAAAAATAGGGATTGACTGGGAAAGACTGACATAGAGGACGAAAAAAAATTCTGGAGGAAAAGGGATTGCAGACAAGAGAACAGGGGGAATGTTTAGGAGACCGAGTGAGAGCTCGTCCCAGGAGATGACTAAGGGATCAGAGAGTAAGCCATGAGACCCATAGAGGATACGCCTGAGGATAGAGAAAAGAAGAAACGAACCGAAGGAAGATCTGGTCACATCCGTGAACTATCGCATCGTTCCCAATTGGGATTGAGTGGAAGAAATTGCGCAAGGCGGGGAGGGAATGGAAAAAATACGCTGGACCAAACGGTAAACGCCGCATCATTATGGAGGGGGGAGGTGGGAACTTGGGCTCTTGGGTGGGGGAGGCCGCATTATCAAAAACAATAAGAGGTAAGCCCTAAGGGGGGGCGAAAAGCTACAAGAAGGGTGGGTGGGTAAGTGAAACGCGGCAAAGGTTTTGGGAAACTGCTGAAAAAGATGGGGGAGAAGCCGCTGAAAAGGATCTGCATGGGTGAGCGAACAGGGGAAAAGAAAGCCGAGACCGTATATTCCAAACTCAAAAGAAGAACGCACATCCCTGGCTCGGAGGAAGTCACGGGGACGGATTTCCATACGAGTTTGCATCGGGACCCGGTTGCAGAAAAACTTCCTCCTGGGAGGAAGGGAGCTGCAGGGGGTCAAGAGAGCTTAGATGAGGGGGTACATGGTTCGGTGGCGGAAAAACACTATGAGGTCCACAAAACGAGGGGTTTCATAGGGGTCGCAGAAAACCATCTTGGAGACTGTCGATCCGGCTTTGGGAAAAAAGGCGTCGACGGGGACCGGGGGGGGGCCCTCATAAGCCGAATTGAGCAATCGGGGGGGGGGGACAAAGGCGGGACCAACCGTAGCGTTTTACAGACAAAAGAAAAAAACGTTGCTAAAAAAGGGAAGTTAGCGACATAGTCGCAGATGGCCTCGAAAAGGAGATCAAGGATGGAGGGGGGAAAAGGAGTTAAGGTCTAACTGAGACCGCGGAAAAACAGCCTAAAAAATAAACCCCGAGGATTACAGTCTGCACCAACTGCAACACTATTTCATTGATCCCGGGCGGAAACGGACGGGGAGGCAGCGCCTGAGCGGAATCCACGAGTCGCGCAAAGTCCGTGGAAAAAGGGGGTGGTGTCAGGAAAAACCGTCAGAAAAGGGGGGGGTAAAAGAGGGAGAGAACGAGATGAGGTAGTCAAAGAGGCATAATATTGAGAAAGGTGAAGGGCACGTTCTAAAGGGGGGTGGAAACCAACAAACCTTGAGAAGAGGGAGTGGTGGCCACTATAAATAACGAAACAGAATAGGAGCCAAAGAAGGGACGCTAAAAAACGCCTCAAGGGGTGGGACTGGGGGGGGTCTTTGATGGTTATGCCAAGTGGGAGAGCACCGAAGGGGTGGCCGTGAAGGAAAAAGTTTTCAAAGTACGAAAAATACCCCCATTGAGAGGAAAAGGAGATTGAGGGAGGTTCGTGACAGGGAAAAAAAGCAACGTTAGGGAGGGTGCGAGAAACCAAACAAAGAGAAATGTGTGTGAGGAGCTCGGATACTGCGGTATCAAAAAACGAAGGCGTAAAAAACAAACCTGGCGGGGGGGGGAGCGGTTCCTAAGAGGTTCAAAACGGGGAGAAGAGAGGAGTGTTGTAGGCGGAAACTGGATATAGGAGAAAACTTTGATACTGAAAGGGGTCCGGGGCGTTCCGCAGACATATTTTCGGAGTTGACAAAAGAGGGGGGGCAAGGCCTATTTCGAATCAATTCTGGGGGAAGGATGATTTGAATGCGATTCAATGAAATCTGGGGGGAGGGCACAGGCCGACATTGGTACGTATGTTGGTTTTCGCTTAGGTGAAGCCCGCTCGGAAAAGGCTTATAAAGGAGTAACTATGAGAGGAGGGGAAGTAGGGAGGAATGATTACTTATGCCTTAAGTCTGGGGTTCCTCTAGGAACAAATGGAAACTTATGTACAAACGGATGGGGATATCGGCACAATGGCCCATAAAGGGTATGCCATACCTCTCTACAAAACCAGAAGAGGTCTGGAAAAGTCCTGCGGGTACCTTTGCCTGGAAGAAAGGAATCATCGGGGGAAGGAAGAGTCCGTTTCGTGGACGCGAGGCATTCAGCGAAATGCAAGGAATGGCGACAGGTTGAAAAAAACTAAAATACTTTTAAAAAGACGGAAATTGCGTTTGTTGGAAAGGGATCCATGAGAACAAAGGAAACATAAGGGGAGAAGTAACCTCTTAACAAGAGGTAAATTAAAAAAAAGACAACACATTCCTACCGAATGAAAAAAGGGCACTAGAAAAAAAGGAGCAGGTTGGAGCAACGGGGAGCGAGAGAGTAACAGTACTCGGACGAATGAGTTGGATGGGGGGAAAAAAGGAAATTCTTGCGAATGGCCGTTTGTGACAAATCAGGGGGGTTTGTCCTATTCTGTAATTGAAACAGGAATAAAAGAGGGGCAACGAGGCATAGAAGTCTTACCTCCATAGGCTTTAAGTCGAAAAGAACAACCGGTTTTCAGTTGAGGAGGAGGGAGCTGCTGTGTCAAAAGGGTAAACGCGGGGGAAAAGCCTCACCATACGCAAAGGAAAGGAGATCAGTAGGGAGGGGGAAGGGACGGGGGGGAAACCTGATCACAGAGCTCGGATCCTTAAACCATAGTTATAAGGGGGGGAAGGGGAGGCTTAGGAGTGGGAACTGGAATCTTAAACTAAAAAGGGGGTATGTAGTTTTCCCTCTGAAGGCAATGATCGACAAACAAAAAAAATGACCGAGGGGTGAAATCGAAATACCTGGGTTGTGAGTAGGAAAGGGAAAGGCGACTGTCAGAGCTCGTTGAAAAGAGCGTCGAGTCTCCAAAAAAATGGAAAAAGAAACTTGAAGAAGGGGGGCTACGAACTGTTTACGGAGGTAATCTATCGGACTGAGCGGGTAAGGAGGGGAAGATACAGGGGCTCTCAGGAAAAAAAGGACTGGAAGAGAGAAAAGCTGAGTGATTCAGTTTGTCTAACTTGAAGGAGGTTAACGCTCAGAGGGTGCAAGTAAACTCCAAAAAACAACAGAGGTATTAAAATAAAGGAGATCACTCGGCCTGAAATGGGATGAAGGGGAAAATCTCTCCAAAGATCATAATAAAAGCAAGCCAATACACTCTAAATCCCATAAGCAGCGAACCGGAGGAGGAATCCAGCAAAAGAAAGGCCCGGGGAGCCACCAAGCTATAAAACTTATTGAAGCGCAGAAAAGAAGGAAGTTCTAAAGACTGGGACCAAAACGAGCTTTAAAAAAGGACCTCAAAAGACGCCGGGGCATTTCATCCAGAATACAAAAATAAGCGTTATAAAAAGAGGTCAGAGGAAAAAGGTATATCCTTGGGGACACGGGAAACAGAAAAGAAGGGGGGGAGGTAGGTACGATGGTTGCAAAAAAGAAAAAAGGGAAATCGCCCCATAATCTCTAAAAGGGGGGTTTACGGGGGGCGATGGGTAGCTGCAAATACTCTCCCGCAGTGGGCCAGAAGAGCAAAGGATAACTAAGTACGGGTTACTTGAGTAAGGGGGAAAGCCTGTTTCCCGCCCTCCTCCTAAGGAAGAAACATCCCAACCGAAAGGGTTGGGAGGCAAACACATCTACTTTGGTTTAAAACTTCTCATTAAAGGGCGCGGCGGCTAGAGAACCTCCCCTTCAAAAAAAAAGCTGACCAGCACAAAGAGGCTGGAAGGGGAAAAAACTTCCATCAGTCGCAACTTCCGTTGAACAAACTCATTAAAAAAAGAACGAAAAACAAAGGGTCAAAAAGCCCGAGGGGAGGGAAAAGTCGCCGGTACTCGGGACGTATTCTTCCACTTAAAGAGTAGCGTCGGCAGGGGGATTGTAGAGACGATTTAGGAATGAAAGTTTCCTATTGAGAACGCAAGAGGTATGGGGGGGAAGACATTTTTTAATGGTCAATTGTCCAAAAAAGGGGAAGGGGGAACGACGTCTCCGGTTAAGAAAAGAATTGGAAGCAAGTGGCCACTGTCCGCACTAGGAAAGTTCCGCTTGGGGGGAAAAGCGACACTCTGAGGCCCATTATATCAAAGCGGGGCAGGATCCTTGTCAACGGGGAAAATAGGAAAGAAGGGAGTTGAATCACAAATAATTGTGTGCGAGGTGACTAGTCGATTTTTCGAATATCTAAAAAAAGGGGGGAAAATGGAGTATGATCGCGACAGGGAAAGGTGGGAGGAAGGATAAGAAGACCTGGCGACAGAAGCAGGACCGGATTCAATTAAAAAGATAAGCATCTTGACGAACTCTGAAGGTCGATGCCAAAAGGGGAAAGGACGAAAAAGCAAACATTAAACTTCAAGAACGCGGAAAATACGGGACATCTGAAACGGGACATGCCTCGGCGCGGGGCTCATGCGAAGGTACGGCAATTAAAGGAGGAAAGTACAATACCACTATTAAATTTGGAATCGGGGAACCACAACAATACTTCGGAATCAAAGGTGTAGAACAGTCAGGATTACAAAAAACAGCCGCTCGAAGTTGTGTAAGGTCGGCAACCTAAGAATGAAAGGGGGTGAACCGAGTTAAAGGAAACAGTTCTAAAAAAGAGCGGACGCGGAAAACAAAATAAGTTGTTAGCACCTAGAGCAGGAGGAAACCTGTCATAAATAAAAGAACTTGACAACAAATCGCACTGGAGTGTTTGTCCTGAAAAGGGAGACTCTTCCTTAGGGTGTGGGGGGGGGGTGTGGGGGGAAACAGAGGGGGCATGGGGGGAGGGTGCCGCACCAGAGCCATCAAAGCAAAAGAAAAAGGTCAGGGGGGGGGTCAACGCTCAAAAACCGGCTCTGGGCAGGAGGCTATCTGAAAAAGAAAGAGGCTACGGTTCAAACGGATTCATGGCCCTCACATCTAACCCTGACTATTCAAGAAGTCGAGATACACAAAAGTCTATTCCGTGAATACGGGAAAGGGAGAAAGTTCTCGAGAGGGACGAGGGGCGACTCTGCGGCAAGGTGAAGACTAACATGAATATTGAAGAGGGCGACAGGAAGATCAACTTGCTAAAGAAAAGATGAAACGACCCTTAGAAGTGAAACCGCCCATCTGTCCACCGGACAAGGGAGGGATAGACTCAAGGCAGAGGTCGTAATCGAAACGAAGGGGAGTCGAGCAACCTCTTAATGGCAGAAGGATGTTAATAAGGAATATTGTTTCTAAGCAGAGCAAGCAAGATGGGGGGCTCAAAGAAAGTAACGGGACTAACGGGGTCCCAGGGGACTACCATCGAGAATGAGCGGACGAAAACCGAAAGGGGGCGCGCCTCACGATGAATCGACTGCGGAGAGCCTATTCATCGGGCCTGGAAAGAATAAAAAGGGAGGGAACAACGTCAAAAATTTGAACAGAAAAATCGAAGTTCCAAGGAGTAAGAGCTTTGCACCTGGCCCCGGAAGAAGGACCATCTAAGCAAGACTCGCCGAATTGGTTGAAACTCCGTCGGGGTGGAAGGGCGCAGTATGGGAGGAGTTGGGGAAGTAATACGGGATGTTGGGATCTTTGGCCGTAGGCAAAAAGCCCCTAACGACGGCTACTCAAGAACTTTTAAACGGAAAAAAATTTACCCAACAAAGTAAACTACATCTGGTGTGAAGAATGGCACCAAGGGAGGGGTGGAAGAAAAAGTCCGACTTTGGTTTGGGGGGAAGAATGTGCTAAAAAAAAGACCAGGAAAAAATAAAAAAACTCCACGGAGGGAGCCTGGCGTGCCGAAGGAATCGTCACGGCGTCAGAGGATCCTGGAGGGTAATGGAAAAGAAAGGGCAAGGGAAACGGTAGGTGAACTGGCGAAATGACAAGTAAGGGGGGTGCGTGTCGGGGAAGGACAGCCTATACGCCAGGACGGGCGCCCCGCTCTAATGGACGGAAGTTCTAAGGGAGACGAATGGCACTTGTAATCTCATGGAATTCAACTTGTGGAAAGGAGAACCGAATATTCCTACAGGAAAAATTCTGAGCTCTAAAGGATTTTGGAAAAAGCTGAATGGGGTAAAAAAAAAAACTAATGTCATCGAGGAAGGGGAGCCTCAGGCCTAATAGGGCAACGGAACGTAGCAGATCCCAAGGAGAAAGATGTTGAATTGCTCGAGAGATGAAGCCGATTGGGGGCGAGACAATACCAGCGGAGAGAAAAGGTCAGGATTAAGACCTGTTTCTCGAAAAGAGCTGAAGGGGGCGAATGCTGGAAGCTCCCTGAAATATAGGGGGGGAAGCAACGTAAGAGAATAAGGAGATGCGCGATGTTCATTCATTATCTTCCATTAGGACCGAAGATTGAGTGGAAGAGAAACGCGGGGGATCAGGATAAACGCTATCTTCGCCCTTGGGGAGGGAAAGAGTCACATGGCTAATTAAACATAAAGTAATCTATTGGCAAATCATGGGAAGGAGTGCATGTAGCCGGTAACTCTCAAAGAGGTAAAGGGGGGGGGCGGAAAAAAAATCGAAGCACTAAGCAGGACTTGTCCGTGGAGGGGGACGGGAGAATACAAGACAATTCAGGCGGAGGATGAGAAACGGCATTGACCGACCGAATATGCGACAGAAGGGGAGGGGGGGACTAGGAGCGGCAGCATTTCATGGAAAAAAAAGCAATTTTAGTTCACCATGGAGAAAGATGGCCAGGAAAGAGATCGAAAACACAACCGGAGAGGGAAACGAAAAGTGTCGAAGCCATGAAGAAATGGAGGTGAACAGAAGGGGAAAAAGAAGGCATAAGAAGGCTTCCAGGACTCTGGCCAAAGCTTCCGCACGGGAAGAGCGGTAATGCAAGGGCCTTCTTCTAAAAAAAATTGAACGAAGATTCTGGGAAAAACTAAATTACAAATCAAAAAACAAAATCCTGCGGGGGCGGAGGAGAAGGCAGAATTGCCGAAAAAAAGAGAAAATGGCCAATGTTAACTGCACTCCATGAAACCTTGAAAAGGAGAAATAGCGGGGTCGGGTTTGAAGTGAGAAAGAGGGGATGGCAGGGCATAAAGGGCCTCCAGCCCGATCAGAAGCCGCCTGAGCAAAGGAAGGGCGCGGGTTCATTATCAAAGGCAATCCCCAGACAGGAAAAATAAGAAGTAAAGCGGGAGAACAAGTGATCGCGCGAACGGCGGCCCTCCACTATGGATAGGCTGCAGGAAGGGGGAAGTCATGTCCGAGGAAGGGGTAGAACTAAGGCCACAAAGCATTAATTAGAGAAGGGATGGAGGTTCAACAAATCATCCGCTCGGGATCCGGGAAAAAGAGAACTGGTTTCGATCTATTAGAGGAATTGAGCCTGCGCGGGGAAAAAGGGAAAGTTTCAGACAATGGTCACGGGCTTCAAGGTTTGGTCGTCGGATACTGAGAAGTTTCGGTGGGAAGGGGAAAGACGTGCGGCTCAAGAAATTCCCAAGGAGGAGACGTACTAGAGAAGGGAGCCATGAGATAAACAACCTCAAGCGGGCTACAGAAGGAGAGGCTCATGAAGAAGAAAGCAAACCTCGGAAGAAAATAATGGACTCCATCGTACTATCGGGCAGGAGGAAAGTCCAGGAGGATCCATGAAAAAGGGAAGACACAGTAATTGACCTCACCGGATACAGAGTGGAGGTACCGCGCCTCATCCGTTATTGGGAAGGAGGAGGATTGGGGCTTGGGGGTGGAAGCAGGAGGAACAAATAGAGTGTCCTGAGGTCCGTGGGCAAAAAAAGCGGACCAACGACAAGAAAGTGGTGTGATGGGATTGGCAAGAAAGGGTTTGAAGGTAAAGTATAGAGTTGACCAGACCGCTTCGTGAGGGTTGCTGAAAAGAGAAAAAGCCACGCATGAAAGAAACCGGTTATACAAAAGAAGAAACCTGCACAACATCGCCGGCGTGGAATCAAAGGGTAGGGGAGGAGGGCGGAGTTTTGCATCGTGAAGGGACCAGTTAAAGGAAGGAGATACGTGGAGGAGGTAGAGGAAAAAGGTGAGGCAAAAAACTGCGTTATATGGAAAAAGGGTTGTGAGCAGGATCCATTCTGGCAGACATGAAATTGCCGAGCGAGAAGTTTTTTCAAAGCGGGGGGTCAAAACCCACATGAAGGCGGAAAACCCATTTATCCTGGGGCGCTCTTGAGAAAAAGCGTGTTGAGACCGATTAGGGGCCGCATAAGGCAGAGGTTCACAAAAAAAAGGACGCCCTAGAGGGACACGAGGATAAGGAGGCTCGCAGCATGAACCAAAACGACGGGCTGCGAAACGGAGTGGAGGAAACTTCAAAGGGAATAGACCTTGCGTCATAAAGCGTTGGGAAAAAAGAAACTGCTCCTCAGGCGGAAAGTTGTGAGTTAAAAGCTGGAGGAGGGATCACTTGTAAACCCTAGTTCATAGCCTCTTAAAGCAGAAAACTTTAGAGTGATGGGAGTGCACCCCCGCCAATATTCCCTTTGAGTCGAACGGCCGGGAGGAAATCGGAAAGGCCGCTTATGTCAACCACGTATCCAACGGAGAGGGGAAAAAGTCACCCGTTTAAGATACCATCGGGGGAAGGGGGGGGGGTATCGGAGAGCTATCAAGTTCGGACACCTAGTCAGGACGTAAAACCATTGAAAAGGAACGGATTGGTCCCAGCAGACTATGGACTGGGGAGCAGCGCGAAAACAGGAAGTAAAATCAAGTATCAGCGAAACCACAAAAAGGTCTGGTCTTGTTGCGGGGTGGGTGGATCTGGGGGTGCCAACAAAAGCACAGCTTGTCCCACTGGAAGAGGAATCTTGGGAAAGAACAACTCCCTCCATTGAGGAGTAGGAGTAGGGGTCTTTACAGGTGGGACCCGGGGTCTCTAAGGGGACGTCATCCATACAACAACGCAAGATTAAGGAGCTAAGACGCTGTTTTGAGCAAAGTTGGAAATCGGGGGGAAAACCTCATGGGAGGCATGTGGCAGCATAACGGTGAAATGGGGGGGGGGGGTTTTGGGGTGTAAGGGTTGGGGGGCCTGTTGAACATAATCAGCTGTCTGGCGGCCTGGGGAAAATACTTGAGGGCATACCATTTTTCTACCTAAGGGGGTGCCGTTAGGGGACCAGCCCCTCCAAGTCCTAGTTCTTTCAAAAGAAAAGGCACTAATCAGACATGAGAAACCAGCCCGTGCAATGGGAGAAGGGCAGGTAAATCGGTTTCTTGCCAGAGCTCAAAGGAATTTTTCCCACTTATGATTTTGGGGGAGGATTAAATTGGCAGAATACTTAGACGCGATAAAGCAGCGTCACGAGGCTAAAGGAGGGGGACTTCCTTGATAAAGGTTACGGAAATAAAGAAAAGGCTGTGGGCGCGCGCAACTGCCCGTATGAGATAAGAAAAGAAATAGGGAAGTAATCTTCGGAACAAATGCCCCGAGGAAAGAAAATACCACTTAGGAGGGGAATGGCAACGCCGAGGAAGCCCACATGGGAAGAAGGCAGCAATGTGGAACTCAATGACTTTCTATTGGAGGCGGCGGAGCGAAGGAAAAAGGAAAACTAAGGAGTGCCCACGTCTAAGTACGTTTCACAGGGAACGAGGGAAAAATTTATTGGTGTTTGACAATTCCCATAGAACAAGGGGTGTCCGGAAAGAGGAAAGTTTCAGGGCAAGAATCGCCTCTACCACCGAAACGCTGACCGGCTTGAAGTGGGAAAAGGAAGGGGGCTGCCGAAAGGCAATAAGTCTCTTAAAGATGATCGGGGGACTGGGGAAATAGTGGAAGGGTGATGCACGGCTTGGTAGAACTCCTAATTGGGGAGGACCTCGTTAAGGTAAAGGAGCCTTGAAAAAGTCACGGACAGGAAAAATCTCCCAGAAAGGGGGCTTTTGAGTCGAAAGAACAAAAAATGGGGGAATGGCGGGATTATTGGATGAGGTCCAAAGGGGGGAAAAGGGAGGGGAAGACAAACCGGACGCAGTAGATCATCATGACCCGGGAGGAGTTCTCGTAAGGAAGCCTATGAGCTTTCGAAGAAAAAAACAATGTATGAAAGGGGCTGCGGCTGGAGTGTACAAGAGTATCAATTCCAAAGAACCGTAGTTGCCAAGTGAAAAGGAAGATAGAAGAAGGAAAAGAGTTTTGATCCGGAAATATGGGGGGGAGGGGAATGCAAAGCGAGAGGGCTGTAAGCGGCGAAGTTCTTCGAGATAAAGAAGTTATAAAGAGGGAAATGCGTCAACTGGGTAAAATGGGTGCCGGTGTCGAACGAAGAAATCTGCCCGAACCCTTATCTACTGGAATACTGCTTGCCCGTCGGAAAAAGGAGGACGGAGCTTGGGATGAGTGGGGGGGGGATGCGCATGTCAAAAATAGCAACGTGATGATCTCTCGCAGCGACAGTAGGAGGATAAAAAGTAATACAGCAACCAGGATGGATTACCTGCTAAAGAAGAAAGAAATACCAGACGGTACCAGCAAAAGTCAGCGAGAGAACCTATATGCCTCTGATTCATCTGTGGCGGCAATCACTCACCTCAGAGGGTAACTAAACCGTGATAGAGGCATTGCCTGGGGAAAATACGGCCCGTTTTCAATGGAGGTGATCAAGAGACTTTAACACCTAAGATAAAAACAAAGCAGGATCCGCAGGGCTCATCTAGACGCCACAAAGGTAGAGACTTATAAAAAAAGGTAGTTCGGCTTATATCAGGTCCACTTGAAAAATCCATCGGTGCGTATGGAAAAGTGAACAAACATCAGAAAAACGCAAATAGCTTCTCTACTTGACGTCTAGCTATGAGAGGGAGGGCCGTACGCGGCAAACAAGCGGCGAAAGGGATAAACGGATCTAACGTAGGGAGTTGGCAGGGGGGAGTCAGGTTTCCCTGGCCCCGACTCTCCACGACCGAAGGGAAAAAGCAAACGGTTTTGTGGCCGGGACGTCAAATATGGAGTAGTCAAAAGGACGAGAGGGCGCAGGCTAGGAGGGCAAAGACTTCCCGAAGAAACTCCACTAGGGAAAGAAACAAGAAATAACAGGTATAGTCCGTTTCAAGAAAAAGAAAGGAGAAAATATCGATGGAGAGAAGAACCGTGAAAAAGGGGGGAAGCCAGCATTGACTTCAGGGGAGGGAGGCATCAAGCCGGTCAGAGGGGGATTGGCGCGGGCAAGTTGAAATTACAGGAAAAGCCGGGTCAAAGTGGAACTGGACACGGTAGTTCATTTTGGTGGAAAGGGGAGAATGGTGAAAAAAGTCAATTGGTACCGCCGCCTGATTGTCGAAAATTGAAAAGGAAGTGGCCAACTGGCGCCAATAATGGACGGTGGCAGCAGAGGACTCCAGGGGCTTCACCTCCATGCAGAAGAGAGGAGGGGAGGATTAAACCTGGGAAGCAGAGCCCCCCTGCGTTGGTCAGCAATAAGGGTGGCAGGGAAGAGGGATGCTATGTGGCGCTAAGGTTTCTATTGTGGACGTAAGCGAAGACAGGGCGGGCAACGAATGGGGAGGAAAAAGCAGGAACCTTTATTACAAGAAAAGACGAAGAGAGCAAGTGACCCGTGTCACGCTGAGCGAATGCAAGGGTCAGGGCCGAAAAAATCATCAGGGAAAAAAAGACCGACTAGGAAAACAAAGCCTTGGGGCCGAAACTCGGCGTTCTCAAAAAGGGACACGGCCGGGGGAAGGGGGAGATACAAATCCACTATGTATGTTGAGGAATCCACGAAAATCAGTTCGTCAGCAAAGGTAGCCGATCATGGAAGAATACCAAGGGAAGGAAGCGTCTTCCGTGTTGAGTTTTTGTGCGGAAAACTGCCTCAAACCCAGGTTGGGGGCCCCGATTATGAAACCAGCCAGTGGTTAACAACAAGGGACGGATAAAAAAACCAACATGATCATTTTTTGGATTAAAGAAAAAAACCTCGCAGACAAAAAGTTCACCGGTCAAGAAAGCACAATAAACCTCTCCGAACTGGGTAGTGGGGAGCCTGAAACGAGCTCTTCCAACCAACAATCTGGGATGGAAAAGCAACATAGCAAATCCGCACCAAACAAAAGCGTGTGGTGAAATCAACTTTAACAAGCCTCTGCGCGGCAGACTGGGAAAAAGAGCAGGGCGAGCGAGGGGGATACGAAACGAGGACCCTTGCCCACAGCTAGTCCTAAGCTAATGACGCACGGGTTAAAAGATCGGGAAAAGCACCAAAGGCGGATGAAGGGGGAGGACTGACAACGAGGGGGAAACACACGTGGGGCGGACCAGGGAAACGAGGCTCTGTCGAATGTCCAAAAGGGAATTAAGTTGCAAGGTAACAGACAATCATAAGGGGAGGGACGGACGTCTGCAAGGAGGGGGTAGGGGGAAGACCTTTCAACGACAAAGACCAGACCATCTACAACGCCTTCATCTCGAAGCTTCGAGGACGGCCAGAAGTCGGATAAGAGCACAACTTGGACGTTAGGGGAAAGGATGCTGAAAGGGAAAGAATGAGAAGGGTGCTATAGGCGCAACAGGGGACGTCGGCAGATGGGAATGCCTAAATCTTACGTCTAACGAGGTCGACCATCACGAGAAATGACAAATGGGGAAACCTCAGACTGGGGCGCTACCGATGAAAAAAGAATCAGGGAAAAAAACTAGAGGCACTTGCGCTGAAAAAAATATCGCGTAAAAAAGGAAGTAATAATAAGGGGGGGAAAAGCCTCAAAAGGCAGCTATAATCCCATTGGTTATCGAAGCACAACGGAATCCAGATTCAATCGAAAGCGAACTCGACCGTTACTTGGGGGTCAAGACCCGGGATTTTGAAAAAGAGATGAGTTTGCTTTTGGAAGAGAGGGCGAGGCGGTTATGACGTGGGCGGTAAGCAACCAGCAAAAATACGCGGCGAAGAGCGGACTCATTTAAGGAAAAAAGGCAGCAGGAGAAAAAAACAGAAGAAGGGGTTTCGGGGCGATTTGAGGCCCACAGTAATACGTGTACTTGGGGGGGTGATCAGGGCCAGAAAAAAGGACATAAGGGACTAAACCACTGTATGTGGGCGGTAAAAGAGAGTCTTCACTTTAAAAAAAAAACGAACTTCATTGTGGTGCTGGACGACCCGGAGGGGGAAGGAATAGTACTCTGGAAAAGAAAGAAAAAAAACCGGGGAGGTGAAGGTGGGTTCGCCGACGGGAAGATCAAGGCATTAGCCGACTAGAGACAGGGATAATAAAATGTCGATGCACGGGAGAGAGAATTGGAAAGGAAGGAATCGGCGAACTAGAAAAGAACCATTTCCAGATAAAAAATTGGGGAGTAAAGCTAAAGGGGTGGGTCAAACTAAGTTCGCGGGCAAGGTAATCCTCACATCTTACCTACGGGCGGAAGCGATGTGAGAGAAAGATGAAGCCAGGAGTTGGCTGTAAACCCTACCGTGAAAGGTCTCATCCTAGGTGGGTCTTAAACAAAAACGAAAGGTCCCTAGTATTCGGGAAGCCTGCAGAGCAGTGTGGCGGTCGTACTAGATACGATGGGTCGCTATGGGAAGGAGTATCTTCCTGATGAAAAGGAAGATCAGAAAACCCTCCCGGCGGGGAACCGTGAGTAATTGCCCTACTGACGTGTCGGCCTGCTGACAATGCAGGGGGACGGGAAGGGAAGAGTCAAAACTCTTACGGAGGAAGGGTCTCATTAGAAAAGGGAGCTTGGAGGAAATTTAGAATGCCCGTCGGCGAGACCAGGTGGCGGCATAGATCAGGGAAAAGAGCCGGCGGCTTTTACAAATGTTGAAGTGCTCTGTATCTCTAGAAAGACTCGGAACTCTATAGCGACGGGAAAAGAACGCCGGGAAAGGAGGAAAGGGTCTGCCTAAGATCAGGGAATCATGAGTACGGCGTGGGAATGGAGGGAAAAATCCCACTAGAAGTTAAGAGAA
>Ga0179593_1300448_pt1 | contig 25254 bp, 33 predicted proteins | sample CZODoug2_1_08_16_FD_185931 | JGI IMG/M metagenome (GOLD analysis project Ga0179593, IMG submission 185931) | Vadose zone soil fungal communities from Angelo Coast Range Reserve, California, USA - CZODoug2_1_08_16fungal (PacBio error correction) | ecosystem: Environmental > Terrestrial > Soil >...
TTTTCGCCTTTCAATTGTCCTCTATCTGCTCTTAAAGTCCCAAAAAGAAGAAAAGGAAAGGGAAGGGGAAAGTGGGGAGGGGGCCGGTTTGGGTCAAGCGCAAATCCGGAAAACCTCGGAATGAAACATCTAAATGACCAATCGAAAGAAGAAAGACGGGGAAAAACAGTAGTTGGGGTCTTCAGAGTAGAGTCCGGGACAAGGAGAAAATGACCTCCGTCAGGATGCTGGGGGGGGAGCGGGAAGCAGATAAGGGAAATCACGGATTATTGCATCGGGCACATATTCGCTAGAAAGGAGGAGGGATTAAGGGACCCCCTCATTGGAAGGGGGAAAGAGACTCTCCCTAGGGATCCGGGCTGTTAGAAAAGAGTAGTGCCCTGAGATAGTACTAGTAAGCTGAGGGGGAAAAAAAAGACTTTTCAGGGGGGTCGAGGGGGGCGGGGCCTTGTGACTTTCAAGGGGAAAGTTTGGGAGCTATTGGTCTACACAGGGCGAGGATGAAAAGTCTACCATCAGGGAGAAATGATATAAGAAGAATGAGGGGGAAGCAACGCGGACAATCCTCCGAAATGCAGACGGGGGGAGGAGCACTGAGTAAAATCCAGCATCCAACAAGGGAAAGGGAGATAATTCAATTCTCGCGGGGTGGGGTACGATCCCTTGACAGTCCAACTCGGGCACTTAGTGCCAAGGGTTTGTAGAACAATAGAAGGAGGTCCATTTCAAAGCAAAGAGAGCATCTCTCGAAGTTGACATTATTACACAGTTGCTAAAAAGAAAATTGGAGGGAGGGCGTGAATTTGAAAACTACTACGGGGACAAAGCCGCCAGGAGGAATCATAAACGCCCCAGGAAAAGGAAAAAAAAGTTCACAGGAAAAGCGACGCAAAGAGGTTGGGGTGGAAGGGTGCGGTCCCCTAGGTAGGCGTCCTTTAAGACTTTCCCTTAATCCATATTCCTTGGTTATGGGCTATAAGTGGTGTTCCAAAAAGGGTTCGTCGGGGAAAAAGGTGGGTCCTCAAATTCACAGGGTAGCCGAGGGGGGGGCACGAAAGAGCAAACTTCAACTCAAAGCGGGAGACAATAGTCGCGAATGTCTCAACAATTTGTTTGGATGGAAATTTGGGGTGGAGCCGGGGGGGATAATCACTAAGGCGGACCTGCTGGCAAAGGGGAGCTGCAGTGCCCCTCTATTTAACCTCGCCGGTCGCTCAAGAAGAAGCCCAATAAAGTAGGACCTGAGACGACTAGAAAAGGGACTTACTCTAACTCTAAATTCGAAAAAAAAAAACAAAAAGACTAACAGATGTTCTTTCTAGAATGAAACCAGACAAAAGAGGGGTAGTTGAAAAAAGCAGAGTTCGAGGGTGATAACAGTCAATTTAGGACTACGTAGGTAAGATTAATCTAACCATAGGGGTCTTGCTCAAAGAACAAAATCCGGGACATTTTCAATCGGCCGCTGGGCGCAATAGTCAGGTACATGCCGTCGAACAATCAATTCAAGCTGTATGCTTTATCCATGGGAGAAAACTACAAACCAGGGCCAAAGCACCGAAGGCTTCAAGATCCTTTCCCGCAAAAATGGCAAGGCGACGAGAAAAGGATCAGGAAAAACTGCCAAATGGGAAAATAGGGCGGTGGCGTCCGCTTTGCCGGATCACGAGGGGGAAAAGGCGTGGCCAGTTGGGACTACATGCATTGGAAGCCAACCAAAGGAAAAAAACCTGGGGAAAGCCAACTCCACTGTTAAAAAAGATGATTTGACGAGAATCTTTTTTGGTGCTTCCCGAATTCATCTAACTCACGGCACAACATGGTGCGGGAGAAAGAGAAATCGAAAAACGGATGAAAGCATTGGAAAGAGCTCACGCCGAAAGAGAAAAAAACTGTGGGGGGGAGCGAACTAGAGAAATGTCCTACCGGGGAGAGAGGGGGAGGAAAAGGCCATCGGTAATTGGAAGGCGCGAAGGCCATTCGTCAAAGGGGCAGTCTACGAAAAAACGAAAAAAATAAGATTTCAAACTACGAATTGGACGGGACAGAAAAGCCTGTTTCCAAACAATTGGCGGGATCGGAAAAAAACCGTATAGGGAGCTTAGAGATTATGCATAAAACGTCGTTGAAACAGCTCAGGAAAACAAAAAGGGTTATTCCCACCGGAGAAATCCGGTGGAAGGAAAAAAGGGCACGTGGGGAGTCTAAGAAACAAAGACGAAGGAAACGGAACATCCCACACCGCCCTGTGTCGCGGCAAGAGGGAAAAAAAAATTCGGGACGACGGGGAGAGAAGAAGAAAATCCGAAGAAAGGAAACAAATGAGCATTCGACTATCACTTAGCGCAGACCGTCCCTTTTGAAGGAAAACGTAGAAAGGGAAAAAAATGGGCGATACAAGATAGCAGCAAGTCTTTAAAAGTCCGAAGCCAATGACCAAGCGGCGAATAAATGACTAATCATCAACGAGAAGCAAAGGCAGGGGTCAACTAGCAGGGATATGTGAGAAGAGGGACATAAGCGAGGGTTTTCAAGGTGGACGGGAATAGAAACATGGGGCGAATCGAAAGAAAGAAAAAGTTCGGCTAATTGGGAAAAGATTAAAGCAATCAAAATCGGCCTAGACTCACTGCAAACAGGAGCTGAAAGGGTCAACGATGATATGGCGGACATTCTCAATAAGCTAACAGGAAAGAAAATCAGCAAACAACTATCCATAAAAAACGCCCCACCGAAGGGAAGATGAGAAATGGAAAAAAACTCCTCGAGGCAAGACGGGGGGAAGGGGAAATAACTCTTCTCAAAAGAGCAATTCCGCAAATGTTTGGGTTCCTCTTCACAAGGGGAGAGGCAGACGTGAAATCTTTGGGGTAGAGATGATGTTTAGAGGAACGAGGGCAGACCCGTAAACTGCGGCGAGAGTGCGTCGGCGAAAGTAAGCGCTGGCATACCTCGCTCGGACGGGGAGGAAATCGCTCATCAAATAATCAACGTGGTAATTAAGAGAAGGGAATGGCAACGGGTAATGCCCAGTAGGTTGGGTGTGTTGTTACACAAAAAAGTTAGAAGGGAAAAAAAAAACTCAAAAACAGAAAAGGAGGAGGGGAATATAAGGGTGTGGGTGGGAACATCACTCCAAGAACACTAGCCGAAAGTTGCATGGAGTGAATGGCATGAAAAAAAGCTGTGAGTCAGGGCGAATATCAGCCACAAAGCGGCTGGACAGTCAGGGTGAAGAGAAGAAGACTCGAATCAGGTCTTCAATTGGGAAATCTAAGAACACATAAGCTAAAACAACATGTGCAAGGAAGATAAACTTGGGCATTCAACAACTTTCTTAAACCCGCGGGTAAGATCTGGAAGGGCTCATTAAAGATGCGGGAAGTACGGATCGGAAGATTTTGGGTAGGAAGAAAATCAGAAACTCTTTTTCGTTGTCAGCGCCGGGAAGGGAAGGCTTCGGGGGATGTAGCTTGCTTTGGTTGGAGCATAGCCACGAGGGTGGACCGGGGAGCCTGTGAGCAAAGGTAGAAGAGTCCGAGGGGAGAGGAAGTTTGAGTGGGGAGAAGGCAAAAGAGTTTTCGTGAGGATAGATGACAGCCGTGCGTATGAAGGACAGTGTATAAAGCGGAGGCGATGGGAGATAGAAATAGCCACTAACAACGGAAGGAAGAGGTAGGGGAGTGATGGTCAAGGAGACTAGCTTCTGTCGAACATGGAGGGAGGCTCTTGGGGAATTCGTTGAGGGCGAAGAGAGTGTATAGAATAACTAATGCTGAAAACGGCAAGGTGAGGAAAATGGCACTTTTGAATGAATTCGCATGTTGGGGCAGCAGCTGGAAGGAATTTTGGAAACTGTGAAAGGGAAAAGAGAAGGATGGGGGGCTCTGTCCAACAGGCGTCGGGATCAATCGAGGGAGTGAAAATTTGTTGGATGCAAAGGTAAACCAGGAAAAGTCAATGAGAAGTCAAAGGGGTCATCATGGGGGGGGAAGAAAATCGTGAGTGGGGGGTGGGGAAAAAAATTTGAGAAAGGTTTTTTTAAAAAGCAAAGAGTTTCTATGGGGAAAAAACGTACAGGGCCTGTTTTGTCAGAATAGCAGCAAGGACAAGAAGTTCATGTGTGATTCAAAAATTTCCGTCAATGAGGGAGGTGAAACGTAGCTATGTGTGGGTAGGGGACTGGTGAATAAAAGAAACGGGGGGGAATCCGAAAAACGATACCGTCGGGACATCACAGGGTAACTTCGTTGCCATGAAAAAGCCAAAAGAAGAGTCGGTAGTAAATTAAATTGCGACTAAATGCAGAAAAGTACAGGGGGGCACTGACTAATGCTCTCGCAGGGAACAGCGCCCCAGGGTAGCGAAAGAACACTGGGGGTTAGGTTATGTTTAGGAAGAAAAAAAGAGCTCGTCAAACCCGACCGATTAACAATTATTGTGGCATGCAGCAGTTGGAGCGTGGGGCAGGGGGAAGGAGCCAAGCAGCTCCCAAGAGGCGAAAATCTAAGTTGGGGTATCCTTAAAAACATCCTTGCGCAGGAAAAAAATCAGTGGAGTAAGCCAGCGGAGGGGTTAGGCAGAACTTCAAATGGAGTTTATTCAGCCGGCAAAAAGGGGAAAAGAAGTTTGGTTCGGGTAAACAATTGGCGTCCACGAAAGAAACATTAGATGGAAATGTCAAAGGAGATAGTGAAGTCGAAAGGCACGATTGACAAGTACGGCGGTTCTTTTCAAGTGATGAAGTGACTCTTGTCTCTCAAAGAGGAAGCGGAAGGAAGTACAATGGAACAGCCTGGGAACGAGAACTCCTTGGTGGGGACTACACGAACTTCGTTCGTTTTTGGGGGAAAATCGGAAAACAGGAAATAAAGGGTCTTTTCGGAAGGTAAGGGATCTTCTCGTCTTGATATTTGCGTAAGCAAGGCAATGAAAAAGGGAGCTTCAAAAGAAAATCTTGGGAGTGCGTCAATCGTCTAGTGGTAAAGGAAAAGAAACGACTCCCTCATAAAAACCGTCTGGAATTAGAAACACTTGGGAGATCACGAAAGGTTAATCCCCAGAGACCAGTTATATAAAAACCAATCTGGGGTGGGCGCGAGACTTCCTTCTTCTGACAAAAGATGACACGCGCGGGTACACACAGAAAAAGAGGAAAAGAAACACGAGATGAGATCAAGTTCCATCTTCCTTCCCTACTGAAGGGGACCTAAAAAAAGGAAACCAACATCGGTGGTGGGATTCTTCGAGTCCTCTACTTCATGCGTTATGCATCCGGGATTCATCTTTTTGCCCACTGGGCAGCTGGCAGTCCCGGAAGCCCCAAAGTGTAGGCATGACAAAGGACTTCAGGGTTAACGCGAGCGATCGGAGATTAGACTGGGAGTCAGGAGTATTTGGATTTCGAACAAGGTGGAACGACGCGCCTGCGGGGGGCTAATCCGTGAGTGAAAAGGAGAAGCCTCTTCCCAAATCCCGTTACTTAATGAATGATGTGGTAGGACTTTGAGACTTTACGAGGGCTACCATGCCTAAAGCGGGGGTGAGACTCTTTTAAAATCCTTTTCGCAGAGGATATCGAGAAAGTTCTGAGTGGGGGGGAGCTTTCAGAATATTGGGTTACAGATGGGGCAGCGGAGTCGGGATAGCAGGAAGATTACCTAGGGTTAATCCCGAAGCATTTACGAAGGTACTAGATCACGGAAATCTTACTCGGAAGGCTTTAATCGTCTCGCATTTTAAAAAAAAAAAGTGAGTTACCCTCCCGAGAAAAGACTCAGGATTAGAAGAAACTTGAGGGGTGTGGGGTGGAAGAGGGGCAGTATTAGTTACTGAAAAGTTCGCTCAAAAATTCTGAGAATCTCGCCTTCTTCTGGACGAAGGAAAAAACGAAGGTTTCTGAATTGGATCTGTGGGAGGTCGAGTATGACTGGTATAATTACGTCGTGCGAGGAAAGAACCGGCTACGCAAATACCATTTATAAGGTGTAAAACATTAAAATTTTGTCATGTTGGGACGTGGTATTGAGCGGAACTTAGCGCAAACATAGCTCTAAACAAACAGCGTATTATAAAAAGAGGGGGGAAACGGTCAAAAAAAAAGGAACTTCTCGTCATCCTAACGTCCCCAAAGAAAACTACGAAAGAAGGCAGAACCATTGGGGAGGGAGGTGCTAAACGGGTTTAATCGCACGAAGGGATTAAGAGTAAAGGGCAAGAGGGAATGACGAGATCCCTCCACAACATGAAGAAGAGAGTGTGGATCGAAGAGCGAAAAAGGTGTGGTCAGGGGTAACTCCCCAGCAGCACGACTGCTTGTTTTATCGATACGGGGATCATCAAAGAGAACGTCCAAAAACCCACCATGTGAAGCTAATATAATATGGAAAGGGGAAAGGCGGAAAAACTCAATTGGTTAATCGATATCAACTTCAATCCATCCGGACAGCCAGGGGGGAAAAGAAGGAGCCCGTGGAAATATTAAAAGGAATCTTCTTAGGTAAAAAAACAGGGGGGGGGGGAGGATGGGGGTTGCCTTATATTGGAGGAAAAAATTGAATCGGCTAGCTCTCTTACAACTTCTGAAGAAGGAGAAGCAGGAAACAAAAGGAACGGGCGACCTGAAGGGAATCCCGACGACGCTGACACTCAGACGAGCAGTGAAAATCAAGGGGACGGAGCACTGGGGGGAACTTCTAAACGTAGGGAAACGGATATCTGCAAGGAGTTAAGAGATGGTTGGCGGGCAGCACGAGGTCCCGCAAAGTACCAGGAAGCGGGAGTTGGGCAGTTATCATCAACGCTTGCGGTCACTAATCACAAATTAACTAAAAATAGAAGAAAAGAACGGGGTCAATAAGGGACCTTGGGACACATGATCGGGAACAGGGTATGGGGACGTCCGGGGGATTGGGGGGGGCATGCAAGGGTTTAGATATGAAAAACGCAACCCTGATCCTTACAGTCAATCGCGACAAAAATATGGGTGGCGGGGGCAATTTGGCACCTCTTGAAGGGAGCCCCAGCATATACTATTTTGAGGGGGTATAAAGGGGGTTGAATTCTTAAGAAATTTGTTAGAATTGACCTCCGCCACTTGAGACGAGAATCAGAAGCTCCACAAGCGGGGGGATCAAAAGACGGTAAAAGGAGGGCGTCAGGGTGGGGGTGCTGGGGGGGAGCGTGGGCGAATTAAGTGTCTTCTCCCAGAGGGTCTTCCTGAAATTCCGACTCTATTCCAAAGAGAGATGATAAAGAAGCACCGCCGGATGGAAAACTGGATACTTATCCGAACGAGGCATGGCAGGGCAGGAATAAAAAACATTTAAAGAAAAGAAAAACACTTAAAGCACAAACAGAGACCAGCCGCGAACCGGGGAGCAGGGCAGATACTAGATAACAAGCCATAGGGGGGGGGAAAACCAAATGGGGTATCAGTACACAGGAGGGGAACCTTTTCAATCTAGTCTGAGAGTGGAGTATAAAAAGGCCATGTGAAGCCGTCAAAAAGAAAAGCCAAGTAAATTTCAAGCGGGACCGTGAAAATAAAAGGCGCGCGAGGGTACATTAGGATCAGGAAGGTTTCTGTCAGGAAAGAACCAAGTGAAAAAGACCAGAAAAAAAACGGCAACTAAACCTGAAAGGGGGTATAAACAAAAGATTACGACCTCACCAGCCACTTTAGGAAGAATAAGGGCAGGATCAGGAAGGGAAGCATTATTGTGGAAGAGCCTACATAGCTTCCTGGTGGAAGGCTTCCGACCAGGAGTGGGGAATTCGGCATTGCTCATGCAAATTGTGAATTCTAAAATGGGCATGAAAAAGTCGGGCAAACGGGGGGAAAGGGGGAAAAAGGTTTGACTAAGGGTTCCTCTTTGCTGCGCGATAAGCCCCCAAGTATGGGAAGGAAAGCTAAAGGGTATGGGGCATATCGGAATAGGCTCCAGAAAATCTATCCTGGGGGCGCGAACAACAGAAGTAAACACCAAGGAAAGAAGGAAGAATGGGACCAGGGCAGTACTGGGGACGCCTGTCCAGGGGCCAAGAAAGGGAAGCCGGATCAAGGCAAAAAAATAAAAACAATAAAATGTAAAAAAGAGAAAGTAAGGGAAATTCAATGAAAATGGGACAGAAATGGACTTATACGAAAAAGGAAGGGGGGGGGTGGCTTACTAAGCATATAGGCTACAAAAAAAAAGTGAAAAACATACAAAATCCAATAAGAAAAAACTAACACTAAGATTTAGCCAACACAAAAAAGAGAAAGGGGTCAGGAATTAATCAGTGGCACTTGTTAAAAACGTTCACTGACACACAAAGGGAGCCAAGAAAAAGGGAAAAAGGGAAAACGGGAGCTGTGTCTCCGGCAAAAAATAAGGAACAACAAAACAGCAAATCGACCGAAGGGCGAGAATTAGCATCAGCAAGAGAGAGGAAATTAAACGGGGCCGAAGAAGCACCGTCCGTCCCAGGAAATCGGATATAAGGTCGGGACAAGAAAGGATAGCACGCAAAGAGATTAAAATCCGAAAGGAAAGAGGCCAGGGAAGGGAATATGGGGTAAACAATCTAGGTATCTACTGCGGGGTGAAAAAAAAAAAGAAGCCAGAAAAGTGGGCTATAGCACATAAGTTAAAAAAAGGTCCTCAGAAATGTTATATGGTCTGAAAGGTAGGGAAGATCTAGGGCAATGAGAAGCTGGATAGTTTTAAGAAAGTTCACACCAGGGCTGAGAGCCTTCTCAGAACGGGGCTGCAACTGACTGTCAACCCGTGTTGCAATGATGGATCGAAAAAGGGACCGGGGGGAAATCTCGATAAGAAAATTCCGATGCGGGTAAAAAAACCGCCAACCGAGTAGATGAAGTGTGAGCCCTACCCCAATCCTGAGGGGATAGGGGAAAAACGGAATAAAATCTGGAATCTTCACCATACTTAACGCGGGGGGAATCCGCAAGGTTGTATGAGGGTCAAGTTATATATTAAATTCAGGGGGGTCTCTCGGGGTTCCTACGAAGCCGCAGTTGAAAAGGAATAAAAAAAGCGCGGAGGTCTATCACGGGAAGAAGGAATAGGCATCTGTGTGTTGATGCTATCATCGATCTCACAGAACAAACGTTTCAAAGGATAAAGGAACGGCGGAGCCGATATGGGGTGTGGTTCGTGTGAGGTAGGACACAATATCCTGAAAACAAACCGAGGAACGGTGTTGGGGGGAAGGAAGGGAAAAAGAAACGTGTGGTGGGTCCCTGCATCCAAGCCCCACAACAAATACTAGGCAGTACTCAGGGAAAGTCGTGACTGCAAAGGGATTTATGGATGCTAGATCAACCAAGAAGAGCATCCGAGGGGGGGTCAGAGCTGAAGGAACTCTAAGAAAGAAGGAAATCCGAGTCAAGTTTCATGTCAACAACATCTAGCACAAATAGCGTACAAAAAAAAAGGGGGGAAAACAACTAATGACTAGTAAAGGGGAGAATTCAGAAAGAATGGGAGGACCCTCGTGGTAAGATCTTAGCAAGTTCAAGGGTTAGTCACGGTCGGAGGGAGAGGTTCGGGAGCCCCATTGCTACGAGAGTCTGGGGGGGGAGAGAAAGAAAATAGTTGGCTTCGGATCACGACGGTAGCTCACGGTGGTGGAATGATCAGGCACACTATTTTGAAAAAATTCACATGTTTCCATGGAAGAAAAAGGTTCGCAAGGGGGTTCGGTTTTGGGCGAACAAGAAAGCAAGGAACGGGTTCTTGAGTGAGGCAGCTTAATCACGGCTCTTACCTGAAGGCAGTGTGAAACCACGTCGAGTAATCTGAAGCCATTTCAGAACCGCGGCTGGAAAAGAACCGAAATGGAGGTTCGTTCAGGATAGAGATATCGCTGAATCGGGGAGGGAGGGAATTGGGAGAGGAGTTTGCCGTGCAGGGCGGTATCAGCAAACCTCGCTACGAAAAGGTTGAATGGAACGAAAGTGATACAGTTGGACGGAGACAGGCAGGCGGGAAGACTTTGGACTGTATGCGAAGTCGCGTGAAAAACCCTCGACCGGGGGGCTTTGTTGTACGGAAGACAAGGGCTCGGCATGGGGGACAGGTCTCAGTGGGCGGGGGGTATTCAGTGGGGGATACCACTGTTAACTGTCGAAAGGAAAGAACCGGGATTCAGAGTTGGTTAGCGTTTAGGTGTAGGGTAGGGAGGTTTGGCAGGAAGAAATTTTAATCTGGGTTCATAGGAGAAAAGGACAATAAAACTATCCTGGTGGGGGCCGAAGGGGGGGAGGGCCCAGGCACGTGAATCTTAAAGTTAAAGGCGCTGAGGTTAAATATCTATGGGAGGATTCTGTTTGGAAGAAACCTCGGAAACTAAAGGAAAATCACAGTCCGGGAGCCCGGCGGGCATCTCGGAGAGACATTTACTCGAGTTCGGCAAAAAAGGAACTAAGCTAAAAATGGGATCTGCCCATGAAAAGGGGAGGAAAAGAAGCGTATCGGATGCAGCACTAAGTTGCTGGCAGTTATGTTCGGAAAAGCGAAATAGGGTCAACAAGTAAGGAGCTTTAAGGCCGGATGGCCTTCCAACAGGGTTAGCATTGAAGACAATTGGCGTTAGACAAAACGTGGCCAAGGAGCCTTTGCGAACTAAAAATCTACATCACAGTAGGAAATCTTGAAACATAGTTAACATGCGGATTCATCTGGCACAGGGGGTGGCCGGCAGATCTTTATACTCCTGCGAAAGGGTCTGGGAACAGGTTATTGTTCGGTCAAAATTTGGGAACAAAGGGGGAGAACGCAAGAATCAGAGCTTGAAGAGAATGTCACTCGCTACCGGAAATGAAGTCCGATTGAAAGATGAGTGAGTGGGGAGTATACTTTCATTAGAGTTTATATCTCACGGGCTGTAAAAAAAAAATGGGAAGGAATTGGGTCTAAGTAGGAATTGTCTAAAAGAATTGAAGCTGGGTTCCAGATCTAAGATGCAAGAACGCATCCTTTTCTCTTTCTGGTACGGGTGGGTGGGATTTTCGAGTGGATCTTGACTCAGGGTACCGGTAGAAAGGCCCTGCGAGTGTGGGCGATTCATTCAGGTCAGTTCTTTGCGATGCGGGACTGAAAAGACTCACGGAGTAGGCCTAAGAAACATTGGAACCTACACCTTCCGTGACTGAGAAGGTGGTGAGAAAAGAGAAAAAAACGTGTAATCCCTATAAGTCTTCGGATACCAGCTGGGGAGAACTGGGTGGCCGAGGATACCGTTTAAAACGGCGGTGGAAGGAGGAAAACAAAAAAATTGTTAAACCAAAGGAAAAGAGAACGCAAAAAGGGTCAAATACGGGAAGATAGGCCATCGTTTGCACGGGAAGAGAGGAAACGCAATGCAAAAAAGGGGGGTGTGAGGAGTGGGAAGGGAAGAACCATTTGAGGGGGATGAGGATAATCGAGTAACTCTGTGACACTGTGAGCGGGAAGTCCACCCAAACCGGGTATTCAACCTGGTACTTAAAAATTGAGAGTAAGACGAAAATCGTGAAAAATGAATTTAGGTTGCATGAACAAGATTCAACGACAGGGGGGCAAAAGGGAGCCTTGGGGGAAAGGGTTTATGCGAACTCTTGGGCTACAAAAGCGGCAAGCAGATGCAAGACGTATGGTGGATGTATAGGTTTATAGTTCTGCAGGAGACCAGGGAAAAAGTCCTGTCCGAGGATTAAGTCGGCGGATAAAGATACGCAAGCTATAGGATCAACTGGGATAGGGGGGGGGTCTCTTCAGGCATGAGCGGGAAATTGGATCAGAATCCTCAACAGAACACTGAAAACGTCAAGAGTGGGGGTTCACCCAAGGTACGAGTAATAGAGCAAAGGTCAAGAGAGGGAAAGGCTGCGAGGGAGTGAAGTTCCTCAGAGGATTTTAAAAGGCAATGAAGGAGGAAAAAGGAAAAAATAGCCTAACCGGATTAGCGACCTTCGGTTTTTGGGGGGAGAGGGAGATAGGGGGAAAAAGACGCCTAAGGGAGGGCACCCAACGTCCCTCGGAGTTAAGGCGCTAAAAATGGGGAAACAGCGCGCTAGGCGAAAAACAAAGACTGGTCCAACTGTGTCTTCTTTGGAGGTGACGATGGTCGAAAAGGAGAAGGAATGTTGGGAAGAAAAACGGAAAAAAAGCTTCATGTCTTCCTGTCAGTGTTGGACGTTATTGAAGTAGCGGAAAAATGATAAAGGAAAAAAGAGCTAGCAACAACAAAGGAGGGTTAGTAAAAGAGGATGTGGGTATCAGTGAAAGAGAAGAGGCTCGGGGGCTGACTCAGCACTGTCCCAAAAAATCAAAATGCCAGGCCTACAGAAAAGGGTACCAGGGTAAGGGGGCTCAGAAAAGGAAGGATTCCACACTGAGAACTGACGGAAATTCCAATCAACATCCATACAAAATTGCAATAGAGTTGTGGGGCGGGCGGAAGACTGTTCAAGTGGAGCGAAAAAAAATTACCGCAAAGGACTTCTGGGGGGGAGGGGGGACACTCCTTGAGGAAACCCCTCATACTTCACTGCCATCGCCCAAAAAGCATAAGGGGATAATCAGGCTCTGACTTAGCGGGCACATAAGGACGGGGGAAAAATAAAGTATCAATCCGCAGTCAACTTATTCCAGAACGCAAGTTGATAGGAAAATCGTAGAGGATAACAATTTACAGTGGGGTTCTTGTTCAAAGGAAACTGTTAAGGAATCCGAATTGAGAGGGGCTCTAGCCACCTTTGGGGAGACGAACCTTATTACTAGTCGAAAGGATAGATCCGGCGACCATAAGTGAGGATCCTAAGCTCAAAATCTTCGCGGAAAATCTGAACACTTGAGAAGAAAGGGAATGTGAGTTCTACCGCTAATTCAATTCACTGGGCAGAAATATGGGAGAGAGCTAAGGTGGGGGGAACCATAAACTTAGAACGAAGAAAAACAGGCGGTACACAAGGGAGCAAAGCTGTTTCAGGGGTGACACTCGGAGTAATCTGAAACTCAGCGACAAGAGGGAATTGGGGGGGGGGAGCGTTCGGAAAAAAGGGGGGGGGGTAACTTGCACCTTGAATCTTCAATTTGCAACAGAAGGCCTCAGGACCCAGTTAGAGGTTGCAAAAAAACAAAAAGGGAAAGTGAGGGTTCCCCCTAGTCATTGGAAACTTGTCCATTGCTCTCAAGGGGCTAGGGTTTCTGAGGGGTGTGGAAAAAGGAGTGGGTCTTCAATGTTACTCCTCAAGGGGGGGAACCGGGCTCGTACTGAGAACTCTAGGGTCTACACTGGGAGGGGGAGGCAACGGAGGGGGTTTAAATGATGTTGAGCCAGGGTTCGAGGGCCCCACGAAGGGTGTCGGAGTTGAGCGAATCGCGAGGAACCTCCAGCATGAAAGAACAAAGAACAAGCCTTTAACGGGGAGGATCCTGAAGACGACGAGCAGGCCGTGAACTCGCAATTAAGAAGAGAAAGGAAAAGGCCAAGAGGGGAAAAATCAAGACCTCCAAAATGACCTGATGGTGTTACTTGCCAGGAGAATGAACCCACGAAGGGAGTGGAAAAAAGCCCACGAAAAGGCAAAGGGAAACAGTAGTTGATTCTACTGAAATTCTTGAGTCAGAGTGAAGAAAAAAGAGAAAAAGGCTCTTCAGCTCGTAAAAGAAAGGAAACGTTTGGAAGGCCGGGGATTGCGCAATAATCGCAGGCTTGGGAAGAATTCTTTCTGTAGCGGTGGAAGAAAAAAAGACCGAACAACCAAGAACAGGTGAGCAGTGGCCTCACCGCATATGAACGAAACGCAATACACATTGCTAGGGGGGGGGAGGGAAACGAGATGATCAGGAAAGACCGGCTTTTTCAATATCCACTTTTAGTTCAGGGAAAGACTTCAGGGGAAATGTAGACGAGGGCCACAAAAGGGAAAAAGAAAGAAGGGGAAAAAAAAGGACCAATTAAATCCTCTGTTGGAACGAGATCGGTTTCTGAAAGGACTCAGGGAATGGTGGGGAACGAGAAGGAAGGTCTGGTCAGAGGGCATGCGGAGATACCCACTCTCTATAAAATATCCTGGGGGGGGGGAAAGGGAACCTTGTGGAAGACCGATAGATTCATCATGTGGCATAGAGGGACGGGGAGGGGAGGGCATCCTCCTTCGTAGAGTGGGTGAGGACTCACAATATAGAAATTTCACACCTCATAAATGGGGCTTTCAAAAAATGAAAACGCATGGGCCCGAACCATCTGGAACAGTAGTAGGAGTCTCTCTGGTATTAATCGAGCTAAAACAAAATACACGTCTGCTGGGGAAATAACGAATCAAAAGAGAGTACGGAAAAAATTTTAGAAAAATGCGGTACGGTCTGTCTGAAGTATCGAAAGGGGGCCGGAGGACACCTTGAAGCAACAGAGAAAGGGCGAAATTAAATCGTAGGGGGCCCACAGAGCCTGGGACTAAGTACCATCTAACAAAAAAAATAAGTCGAGGGTGGCGACAGTTCTAATTAAAAAAAAAGGGCAAGGCAAGGTCGGTTCTAGAGGAAGAAAGGTTAGAAAAAGGAAGAGAGAACCACTGAGTTCAATAAATGAGGAGGGAAGCTAAGGGTGCGATACACTAAATAAGAACAGCTCACCCAAGAAAGGGAAACAAGACTCAGAGCGATAGAAGGAAGAAAGCCATACCAAGACTATCCTTGCACATCATCATGAAGAACGTCTATCCAGAAACGATGGGGGGATACACTTTTCCGCTAGGGAAGAAAGACAAATCATAATATCGCAAGACAATAATTTCAGGGTATTGTGAAAGAGCACACGTAAAAATTGCGAGCAGACTTCTCAACGGAGAAAAAAGCGGACGGGGAAATCGTTTTATGAGGAGAGCAAAGATACCAATTCGTCTACGGAGAGAGGAACAGGAAACTCCCCACGAGGGATAGGGGGGGAACTTTTTTCGTCGTCCAACACCAAAGAAAAAAGGCGAGAAAGTAGGGGGGGAAATAACTCTTAACAGGATCAAGGGCTTACCAAGGGTTTAAGAAGGTTTTGTTCCGGGAGGGGTATGTTAATGGGCAAAACCTGGGGTCGCTCTGGGGGAAATAGAAGTCGAAGTGGGAAGGGCCCTAAATTCTAGAGATTCGCCTCGGAGATCATCAACAGCAAGACCTCGATTAGCCTCAGTGGTGCTAAGGTAGGCGATAAGTTAATCTCAGTGAAGACAGACGGTAAGTTCTAACGAGTATCCGTTTTTTTTTTGGAGTGGGTACACCAAAGGGAATAGAGAGAGAAAACAAACACGGAGGAGGTGTAATAGAGATGAACGGGTTTTGGTGAAAATACGCACAAACAAACATATAGGAATGAAAAAAGGTGACGCAGGAATAGGGCTGATTCTGGAGAGCGTTATCAAACCAAGGCGGCGTCAAGGGGAGCCTGTAGAGTCGCGACTAGAGGAATCTTAACAAATGGGTGGGGTGAACCATATACTGTAGTCAACTCCGAGGAGACCAAAACGGGGGTGGGGAATGTCACGAACTAGGAAGTAGAGAAGCAAACCGGGGTCAAAGGAGGGGAGCAAGTGGGACAGTACGGTTCGATCACTAACTCGAGTGGGCACAGGCAGAAGTCTAAGAGTTGGTGTGGAAAGAGCCGGTCTGGACTTGGGGGCATTCTGGGATCAAGACGAAGGTACGTGTGTGCGCAAAGAATAAACACTATTGACAACGTCGAGCCAGAAAAAGGACCGAGGGCCTGTTAAACGGGACGTGTGAAGGTGATTAACAAGAGCAGAAAAGGGGTCTGGATTCTTCATACAGGGCTCGGAAACTACAGGTAAAAGGCGGAGAGAAAAAGGGACTTAGACATTCCGAGCGGCTGTCTCACCGACTGAAAACTCGTGGAGGAGATATCCTCTCTGGGGGGGAACTGTCGGCAGCGTCGGGATGATGGGGGAGTGAGTATAAGGTGCTCACAAACTACGCCGATTTAGTGAAACGGGCTGGGGATAAGCAAGTGGTGAAGTCGTTGAAAGAGGGGGAAATGACTTGGGGGTTGGGGGGTGTGAACAGGGAGCGACCATCGCGTGAACAAAAGACGTATGTTTTGTGGGTTCGCTGAAGAACAAAAGCGCGGAAAGGTAACTCGGTGGGCTGGGATTGAAAAAATTGTTGTGGGAGGTGACCAATGGACCCGGTTCAATGCAAAATTCACCGGAGATGTCACAGGTAAAAATCGTGATTGGTCACAGGGTAAACAATATGGTCAGCAGACGTGTAAGCGATGGGAAGTCAAGGAAAGAGAATAATGGGGGGTAAAAGACAAATGGTCGGAAAACAGAAGGAAATTTGGAGGACAAGCGCGGATATGTTGAACAGGTTAGGAGCAGAACTTAAGAAAAGAGGACTCGTAATAAATGACGGGATTCAAAGATCTGCCGATCTCGGTAGGAAAAAATAAGAGGAGTGCGCGAAAAAAATCAGGGAAGCGTCTTGAGGCTGAGCACACTCCGTATCGTGAGAAAAGAAGGGGAGGGGCAAGGAGTGACGTAATCTGGAAAGAATTCTCTTCAAACTAAGCGTTGAAACAAGTAAAAGGGGGGGCATGTCGGTAGAACAGGTGTAAATTTTGGCAGGAAGGAAGCAACGCATGGCAGAGAGGGGAACAAAAAGAAAGAAAAGGAGTACTCCTGGACAAAAGCTGCAGCGTCCTAATGGGGCGAAGGGACAGCAATCGTGCCAAGGGTGGCACAAGAAAGGAGGGATAAGATCAAAGGTGGGTAAGGGGATGTTAGGGACATTTGGGAACCAGGGGGCAGAACGCCAGAAAAAGCTTTGAAGGTACGTGTAGTAATTTCCATACCAAAGAAAAGTTGTCGAAAAGAACAAGGAACAATGGGAAGGCGGGTCTTTTCGATGGAATTAAACTATGTAGATCTAAAAAAGAGGGGGGACTTAGAGGAATTCAACGCATGTGCTAGAAGAAATTCCGGGGGGGAAAACGAACGGAGGGCAGGGGTTGAACTCTCGCAATTCAAGAAGGGGAAAGCGCGGAATTTGGGGAATTTGAATTTGTCTGTAGAGAGGATTTCTAAGAAAGAAGCGGGAGGATTCATGAAAACAAGGCGGTAGTCGATTAGCTTGAAAGGCAGCGTCGAGGTTGTACTCGCGAGGAAGATGCAAACGAGGACCGAAGACAACACAAAGCTCGTGGGGGAGAGGCTACATCACGTTCAAGAAAATAAAAAAGAGAAGGGAAGGGACATAAAATCAAGACGTAAGATAATCACCTGGTGTGGAGACTTGGAGCTCGCATGCGAAGGGGGGAAATGCGGAGGTCAAGCGGCGACCCTACGCACTTGGAACAAGTAAATAGAACATTAATAGTCCCTACAGACTTTCCATCGACGCTGAACGAGGAGGGAAGGCACAACATTGTTGTCTTAGGATTGTGACCTAAACGTGATGAATGCTCCTGCCGGACGAGGTTAAACTGGGCCGCTAGCCAGGAAAGAAAGAAAAAAAAGGTACTTTCACGTAATTCAGTTAATAAACGGGAGGCGTACTCAAAAGGTTTCTAGGAGGACCGACGTGGAGTATAACCGGACAAGCAGCAGTGCAAGTGAGGTCGACGAATCAAATGATGGCGTACAGACAAGGAGCAACACTGCCCAAGAGACAGGGGAAAAGGAATGGGGGATGCTGGGGGGAGACTCGTTTAGGGTAACCAGGGGAAGCATTGAAGAAAAGATTGAGAGATAGGCGGGGAAATAAGTCTCGGGGAGAAGCAGGAGGAAAGGCGTGATACGTTGCGATTAAGGGGGCTCCATAGGCAAATTAGAGCAATTGTAAGAAGACAGGAATCCTCAAGTAAAAAAGTGGGGGTAAATGCCTCAGACTGAGAGTCCGATCTCAAAGGGCAAGTACTGGAATAAGCTAACTGGCATGGTATAAAGTCAGCTAGCTTGTGAAAAGTAAATCAATTGGGAACCAAGGGGACCACGAGACCAGAAGAAGGAACAAAAGTATGCTGTTTGGGGCGATTGGCAGTATCGGTGAGCGAAAAAAGGGGGCGAAAGAATGATTCTTCTGAAAAGGGACGATCAAAGGGGGGGGGGGAACAGCTCGATAGGATAAGGGAAGGATGGGTGAGGGGGGGAGGAAGTATTGCATTCTGGATAGCCCGGCGTGCGATGTGAGGCTAAAAAAAGGAGACGCAAGCTGCAGGGGGGGTCTTGGGGGGGAAAATGAAGGGGGAAGCTAAGGAGATTAGAAAATCGCTAGAAAACAAACACGGTGGGGGAGAAAAGTCTGGGGAGCCTTGCTCATTTCCTAATCAGGGTCCAAGACAAGCCACAGATGGGAAGCTTGGGCGGGAGGTTTTAGCTCATCGCACTAAAAACAAGAACAGGAATTAAAAAAAGAGAAAAAAAAGAAAACATGTCCATCTAGTTTACTTCGACTAGCGAGGTGCCAATGAAGAGCCCCGGGGCAGACGTGCGGGCTTTGGGATGCAGAATCGAAAAGAAGCAAAATCGAAAAAACAGCATGTCGTCGAAGTGAAGACAGATGGTGCGTAGTCGTGGAGGGATGATTAATAAAGAGAGAAGGCGACCCTTCCAGTCCAAATCATTCAACCTCTTATTCGAAGGGAAATGCGGGCCCTTTGAGATATAGAGTACTCTTGTTTCATGAGGGACTGGGTTTCCTTAGTTAAATTAGGAGGGAGAGAGATGGGTGCTCGCCAATGGATCTGAGCGCGGGACCAAGTTTAAACTGAAGAGATGGACTAAGGGTCGGAAGAGAATCATATTCTCCAAAAGGGGAAAGGCACGAAATGGCCTAGACCACAGCATCCAAGAGCATGAAACAACCGAATGCTTAGTGCAGGTGATCAATGCAGGGGCTAAAGGTACAGGACGAAATCAAACTCATTCCTAGTGGGACAGGGAAAATCAACGGCGCGTACCATCAAAGCAAATCCTGGACTCATCCGGGGGCTCGCCCGGTCAACAGGAAAAGACAGGAAAGTGAGAGAAATTTATGAAGTTCACGTGAGAGCTGCAAAGTGGGGAAAAAGAAGGCCGATAAGACGCACAAGGAAAGTCGTACCGGAAACATAGTTGGTGGGTCATGGGGGCGGGGGGGACAATAAGATCGGATGGCCATCTCTCCCTTATTAGATGGGGGAGGGGAAGAAAAAAGATTAGGTGACGTCGCGGAGTGACCTACGCCAACCAGTTAAAAAAGAGGAACGCGACAAATCCTCACAAAAGGGATTCTCCGCCGAGGACGCTGAGAGGGAAAGGTTACTTGTTGATCCCGGGGAAAGGTCAACGTTTTCGTCGAAAAGTGTTAGGAGGAGGGGAAGGAGGCGGATGAGGGAAACCCGCCGTCTCGCTCAGCAGATCCGCCAAGACACTTGAAAAGAGGCGTGCTTAATTCTCGAGAAGATCAAACTTCGAAAGAAGACAAACTCAACGAACAGGTGTCTGTTCTTGCAGGGGGGGAGAAGATGAACCGAAAGGGAGGTAGCACCAAAGAGGGTCTAATATCACAAGGACCTTGGGATAAGAAGCTATAGTCATAGTGAGGGAGATCTAGTACGCAAGTGAAACAAAGAAAAACCGGACTGCCGTCAATAGACGGATATCAAATGAAGAGAGGACAAGAGGTGCCAGCGATCAAGCGGTGAGGTTCTGGAGGGAAGGACAAATAAGAAAAAAAAAAGGAAAGGCTCCCTAAAACAGCATGGGTACCAAAAGATCCACCCTGGCACGATGGAGTGGAACGCGTAGAGACGATGGGGGTGAAAGAAAGCGGGACTTTCTTTCAAAGGATTTGCCTCTGCGAGGGGGGGCAATGAACGCATTGGAATAATGCCAAGGTGGGTCAAACATGTCTAAAACAAAACCTGGTTTTTGACATGGCCAACGCGCCACTGGAGCGGAAAAACACTGTTTTGAGGAAAAGGCTCGAGGAAACCAGGGCAAGAAAAGGAGTGGAGTAAATACCTATACGCTGGTGCATCAGAGGATCCAGATGAGCGCCGAATCTCTACTGACTGAAAAATTTTGAGAAAACTCTGAAAAGGTATACGAGAGAGGTTGGAGAGAAGGGACAGAAAAGTATAGTGGGGGGGGGTGAACCCTGTGGAGAGCCACTTCACAATGTTCTCAAAGATAGCAGAACACTATATACGTGTCAATGAAAGAAAAGGGGAAGTCAGAAAAAAGGAAGGACTGGGAAACAGACACCATTGCATGGGTGGAAAAAACAGTGGTTAGTCGGGCTCGAGAAGGAGCATAGATACCGGAAGAAACACCTCCTCAAGGGAAAAAAAGAAGAACTATTTGAGGGAAGCAAAAGGCAGGAAAGGACAGGGATCTAAACCTTTCACTTCTTGAAAAAGGGAAAAAAAATGTCTCAGGGCAATTCATGACCTGTCATGCCCAAAATGTGCAAACAAACAGGGCGAACAAACATCCCGGGGGAAAAGAAAGGTAGCTGGAAGTCCAAGCGCAAATGATGAAAGCAATAAACAAACTTATAGAAAGGGCCTCAACAGTGAAATCTTCTTAGCGGAAGGAAAAGGTACAAGAGCATCCACAAAAAAAGGCAGGGAAGAGAACCGTAATCATTGAAATCGCCCCAGCGCGCGATATCAGGGAACGGCAAAAAGATCAGGCAAGTTCCATAAGCGGGGTGTCATATGTTCTATAGCGCAGATCAAGAGGGGAAAATACAGGGAAGGCAAAGGGTAGATACAAGGCTAAGCAGAAAGATCTCACGAGGAAGCTATGAACAAGATTCACAGGCAAACGAGGGAAAAAAAAGCGGTCGAGGAAGGAAAGGGAAAAGGGTCAAAAATCGTGTCTGTCTGCGCACAAAGAGAGAGAAGAGGTCTAGAATGCATTCCCGACCCTACAAACCGGGGACCCCAAACGTGAGCCATGATGGGGGGAGGAAAGACAGGCCTAGGCTCCAAATCGACCTAATAATCTGGAAATCTGCAAAAGGGCAATCTTCAGGGTTACTGGGAGGGGGGGGTTGTTCCACATAACAAGGGTAAAAGAGGAAGAGTAATTGAAAAAGGTTGGGGGGGGTCCGCGGGTAGGTTACGACTCATAAGGACAAAGCGGGAGCGTCAGATTGAGACAGCTAGAAAGCGAAGGGGACCAACGGGGATTCGTTACTCTCAAAAATAGGCGTTGCAGTCAGAAAGAAGGAGATGCGTATGTTTTTTTGGGGGAGTTGGCAGGTATGACACCAAAAAGTTCTAGGGCGAGAGAAAAAAAAGAGAGGAAAAAAATAGGCTTGTGTGGGGGGGGTCCATAATCAAGCAAACACCCACAACTAGGAGGAAACACGGTACTTCTGCCGGATGGGGAATGAATTTGAAGAGCAGGATAAACAAAAAATCGCGAAGGCGCTGGGGGGGGAAGCGCGAATCTAGCAATCGGGACCTCAGCAAGCAAGCTACTTTTGACTTCATAATTGGCGGAGGGAAAAGGAAGACATCGGGAAAAAAAGGGTGGGGGCAACTGGTAGAGCAACTATAACATTGGATATCGTACAGACAAACACACTTGAAAAAGCGGGGGAGCTGGAGTTTCAAGAGTTGGGTAGGAACCCGAGAGGGTGGTCAGATCACGCAAGGAAAACTCCCGGGGGCGGTTTCCAGAAGGGGAACGGGAATTGCTTAGGAGTAAGACTGGAAGCCACAAAACTTGGTGGAAGGGTTTGTGAAAACGGACAAAAGTTACCTTCTCTTGGCAGCAGGGCTAGAATGGACAACGACGCAAAGAGGAAACGGAGGAAAAACATGTTTCAGTGAGGGATAGTGAAGACAAGGAGTGGGCTATTACCATGATGCACAGGGTATCAACACGTCATGCAGGTAGGTTAGAAATTCCATACAGGCCGGGGGGATCAAGTGGGGGAAGGCTCGTGGGGGGGGGTGTAGGGGAGAATCGATCACTAGTGACTTTGATAAACTTGTCAGATTGCGTGGCGGTTGAGAGAAAAGGGGGATGGGTATCGAAGGCAGTTCCTCTGAAACCTTGGTAAGCGAAAAGTAAGGGGGAAGAAGCGCTCATGAAAAGGGAAATTTGAAGGAAAAAGAACTGGCAGGTGAACTCTACGGAGTTTTGGTGTTATCGGAAGGGAACAGAAAGAGCCTGAGTAACTAGGGGTCGGATGGGAGAAAGAAGTGGTCTGCGGTCAAGGGCCCCTTTAGAGAAGGCAAATGAAAAGGAAATGGAATCGTTAAAGGTGGGGGGACCTCATGAGAAGAATTCGGGTTTTTCAGCAAAGTGCGATTATTAAAAAAAAAGCCGAATGAAGAAATCACGGGGTTTAAAGATCATGGTTCGGGCCCAAGGAGTAGGGAGACGGTTAAGAACGGGCGGAGGGAAGGGGGGATTTACTAGGTGTGGGATATATTGTAACTTCTAATTCTTCATCCGGAACTACATTGGGAGTGAACAGGGAAATGCCGGGTGAACATTATCCAAAAAGATATCGGTAGGGAAAGTTAAACGACAGTAGCAAAAATTCGCTCAAAGAAAAATACTAGGGACTATGGAGCGAACACACGCCCTGTTTATCGTTCGCAGCACTACTGGTTTTCTGGGGGGACGGGATCGGGAGGCTAGGCAAATCGCCAGGAACGGGGGAAGGGGGCATCAACGTTGAGGGTGGTCGAAGGGATCCAAAAATTTGCCACCGGGCGAAAGACAAGGAAAGCACCAAGGTACTCAAGGGTACAACAAAGAGAATGACGTCCATAATTGCTATTCACGTGCCAGGTTGGACCTGGGAGGCTGTGGACACCTCAGAAATGGTCTTTTAAAAAGGGGTGTCTGTTGGAAATGGGGGGGAGCCTTTTTCTCTCCTGACAGAAGGTTATCGCTGGAACTAGGGAATAGAGAAAAGAGGGGGGCGAATTCCTCAGATATTGACAATGTAGCGGGGGGGGGTGAAAAAAAAAAGTGGAACGATGAAGAAGGCTGACTCACTCGGAGTAAGACTGAGAGTAGAGGGGAAAACCGCCTGTCTGACTGCAAGGGGGGCTACACGAGAATTAGGGCTTCATACTAGAAAGGTACAAGAAACCGCATCAAGGTCGAGGGAGGGGGAAAGGTGGGGAGTTTCAATGACAGGAGGATTGTCTTGTCACGGCGGGAAATGGGGCGATGAAGAATCAACCGAGGGTCTGTTGAGGGGAGCGAGAGGGCAGTCACTCAGCGATGAACTGAGAGAAAAAGGAAAATTTTCCCAAACAAGACTTGGGGGGGGACGTCGACCACTTTGAAAAAACAGTCAAACAAAAGCAAAAAAGGGAAGCCCTGAAGGAGGAGAAGAAAGAGGTGTGGAGGAATCTGCTTTCCAGGATCAAATCAAGAAGCAGTCACAAAAAGTCCCTGAACTACAAAAATAGTCCAAGGGGTGCCATGACTCCTATGGGTACAAAATCAATTAAACCACATAACGGTTGTAGGAAGGGACTGTGGAAACAGGTTGCTTCGCGGAACCTGGCGGCCTCTGTGCCGAACTTGGCAAGAGTAAACGGCATCATCCATGAGGCTCCTGCCTCCTTAAAGAGAATGGGTCGAGGAGGTATCATATTACTTGGGAGATGGCAAATTACCGACAGAGGGATGATAAATTGACAATAAACGGGGAATAGGGGGGTGTGAAGGACAATCGATGGCTTGGGAAAACGCGATTAAGACAGCTTACTCAAGATGATGATATTTTTATAAGGGAACAGGAGACGTCCGGCAAAAAAAAGGAATGAGGCGCAAGAGGGATGGATGTCATAGCAGGCCAAGAGCTAATGGCAGAAACGGCGGGACAGTTGGGGGGTCATAGCCAATGGCTAGCCATAGACAGAATCAAAGTCGGGGAGTATCGAAGACGAAGCACTGAAAAAAAAAGGAAAGAGGGTGAGACAGAAAAGAAAACTATCCTACCAGCAACTACTTCTGGAATAAGGAAAAAGGAGGAGGATTGGGGAAGGTAGATTTCAGTCAATTGAGTGTAACCAGAGAAAAGAGGAGATGAGGAAAAAACAAGGTAGAGTTGTTTGTGGCCTGGTCAGTATCTTGAGGAACAGGCCTAAGGAGGCACTAAACCTAAGTAGGCGGTAAGGTGAGATCCGGGTGACTGAGGAGACCCAAAAAAGTTGGGGGATGGAGGCGGTAAAAGGGGGAATTTCTCATGGACCTAGAGAATTTGGAAGTCGTTTCTAGGGGGAGCAGAAAACCCCGGAAACCGCGAATTGTAGCACATTTTATTACTGTTGGGCTTGAAATCTAGGGAAAGGTAAAGTCAAAAAAGCGAGAATACAACCGGAGGAGAGAAAAGGTTTGAATGACTCATGGGTCCGAGGGGAGAGAAAGAAAAGTCCCAAACATAGCAAAAGACCAAAGGCATTAGGTAGCCGGGGTTGAGAGTCAAAGTCGAACGCGATCCTTACAAAATAAATCGGAACCATGAACAAAGAGAGAAACAGAGGGGGTGGCTTAGAGCAACTGGGAAAGGGGGGAGCAAGGTAAACATCCATCCTTTCGCTTGGGGAGACGAATCGTAGGAAAAAATCACAGCGTACGAAATCAACCAACAAACAAGAATTTAGGAAGGCAGTATTATTGAAAGTAAAAGAGTAGGGTACATCCGCACCTTCTAATAAGCTATAGAAAGTTCAAAGACATCCGAATTCCGAAGGGTAAAAGCAAGACTTTTCTCGTAGGAAGAATTGAGAAATTACATTGAATGGGGAGGCTTTGGTTCCTGAATAATTGGATTAAAGAATTTGGGGGGGAGAGCTAGGTGAGCTAGCCACCTGGAACTCGTACCTTCGCCGGGAGGAATCGCAAAAATTGTTTCAAAGCTCAAAGTGGGGCGGTACACGTAATGCGGGGAAAAAGGCGGTCGCCGGAAGGAGGTCACCTGACAGAATCATCATACCATGAGGGAACTGGGCGAGCTTTACCTGGAGAGCGGGTTGTGGTATCTAAAGACACTGGTCCAGGGAAAGACAAAATCAAGGGTGTCAAAGGTTATAAATAAAGCTGGAACCAATCAAAGGGAAAAAAGTAAAGAGAGAAAAAGGGAGTTCTGTCAGTGTATTCTTAAATTGAGGAACATGGTGATTCTTGTTCCGGAATGAAAGCAGGATGGCCAGAGTCCAGAAAAACAAAGAGGCGGGGAAAGGAAGGGCGCACGAAAAAAATTTTTCGATGCGGTTCCAATAGGTATG
>Ga0179593_1442632_pt1 | contig 25253 bp, 37 predicted proteins | sample CZODoug2_1_08_16_FD_185931 | JGI IMG/M metagenome (GOLD analysis project Ga0179593, IMG submission 185931) | Vadose zone soil fungal communities from Angelo Coast Range Reserve, California, USA - CZODoug2_1_08_16fungal (PacBio error correction) | ecosystem: Environmental > Terrestrial > Soil >...
CGAAAAAGGGGAAAAGAAAAGGCCGGGTTTCCGCCACAGGGTTCTCCAAAGACAGCCAAGGAGAGGGCTCACTACATGCACAAACACAGGTGTGCGTGCTCGGATAGAAGTGTGTGGGGGCGCGAAAAAGAGACAAAATTTTGCAATCCACTGGCAGCTGAGGGCACGCGCGGGAAAAGATACCAGAAAAGATGGGGGGAAAGTGAAGAAAAGCCCAATCGTTCAGGTGACGGTTATCATCAAGCCAGGGGACCGGGTGGGCGGAGAGGGAAAAACGAGCTGTCAGAAAAGAATCGGGTAGACTAAGGTAATGAACACAAACAAAAAAAACATAAAGCGAAAGGAAATGGAAGGGATGAACTCGACACCTCGTGATAAGGGAGAAAAAATGTTGAGAAGACTATCAGGAGGGGAAAGGGGGGGAAGAGGACAATTCGGGGGGGGGGGGGATTAACGGAAAATCAGGTCAGAGTTTAACAAACCGGGTGGGGAGGGGGGGCACGTGTGGGTTTAAAAAAGGGGGGGATAGACTAGGGGAAGATTGCTCTGAACAAATTGCGGGGGCTGGATCACAGTGGCAACAGGGCGGTTATAAGAATGAGTCTGGGTCAGACGGGATGAGAAGGTCCGACCGGGGGTCCGAAGGGTTGCGCTGAGCAGATGGTCAGTGGAGGTTGAAGTCTGTCACTCTGGGGGGAAAACCGAAGTTATTATTTTAGGAAAAAGGAATCCAAAAAGAGGGGGGAATGTAAAGGGAAAAAGAGAGTTCCGAGACAGGACGATAAGTCGAAAAAACATGTGGCCTAGGTTCCACCGTGAACACGGGCATGAAGGAGTAACTCGGGGTTTGCTCGTGGGAATCGGATGCGGGGGGGCTCGAACCACAGAAAGGAATGGACCGCCGTCGGACGAAAGGTGTCAAAATCACGCTGCAAGCTAGGGAGGGCAAGGAGAATGCATTCAAAAAACAAACACCAGCACCAAAATGTGGGTTTGTAAGGGACAAAAAGGTACGGAGAAAAAAGGTCGGACTCAAGGAGAACGACAGGGAGACTGGGGTGCAAAGAAAAAATGGAGGAAGAAAGAAGTCAAGCCCGAGGAGTAAAAATGGAGAGCGATGCCGTGAAAAGGGGGGTCGGACGTCGAAGGTACCAAGAAGCGGTGAAAGCCAACCCGGTCAACATTCTGACTACCGAAATGGTGAGGTGAAAGGAGCCTTATGGCTGGGAAAGTGGCAAAGTTGAATAGATCAAGTTCCGGGCATGATACTGCCCGTGAAAAAATAGGAACACTACACGTTATGTAGAAACTGGTTTGAGGGAAGCAAACAATAAACGCAGGAGTCAAAAAGAATGGCATTCTTAATTCTTACAATGTACCATCCGGGGAAAATACCAAAAAAAAATGAAAAGGGAAAAAATGTGTTAAGCCAAGCAGGGCAGCGTGGGAGAAGATGGCGAAAGAACTGGAAGTTTTTTGGCCAATAGACAGGGGAAAAAGGGGGAATTGACAATTCCGAACTGGGGTGTTCTAGAAAAAATTCCAAACCTGTGAAGGGCAGGTACTAAAGTCCCAAATGATGGCTCAAGCCAGGGAGAGTTTCTTCGAAAACTCGTAAAGGCAAAAAATACAGTACGATCGGGGGAAGTCAAAAATTCAACTGATAGTAGCCCACCCCCCAAAAGAAAAGTTAGCGGCTGCAAAAAAAAAAATGGAATTCGAGAAGCTTACGGATAGTATAACTTAAAAGGAGGGATACTGAAGGGGGGACAAATGTTCCACTGCCAAAGTAGTGAAAAGGAGATCGAACAGAAATACAAGCAGAGAAAGTGATCAGTTGGGGAGTAAAAGACGCTGAAGTGACGTAAAAATCTTTGTAAGGGTATACAATGGAAAAGGAAACGTACTTTAGGATGGTTTGTCATCCCAGTTATCGGACGAAGGTGTTAAAAAATTCAAAAGCTCAATACAAGGAAGGCATCGGCAAAAAGGGAGAAAGAGGTGATGCTACAAAGCGCTCACGGGGGACGAAAGCAAGGGGGGGTAGCTTCAACAAAAAGGCTGTCAACTCAAATGAAAACAAACACACTAGAGGAGGAGTAAAAAGATGTTTGAAGCTACAACTAAACTTGAGGAGGGGCAACCCAACCGCCCAAACATGTCGGAAAAAAGTCGAAACTCCCTTGGAGAGAGAGAATGCACGTTGATTCGGGGGTCCTCGGGAAAAGAAACCCGGCGTTCGACGATACTTTCTGAACAAAAAATAGGGGTGTCTCTCAGTGATTACACCACAAATAAAAAGGGGAAAAAGTCGATTTCTGCAGAAAAACACTCACGCAGGGGGCACGGTTCGATCTCACGACTCAGACTTTGCGAAAGTCCTTACGTAAGAGCCATCGTCGATATGCAGGGGTGGTTCAAAGAGGAGGACGCAAGGGAGAGAAAGATGGCTGATCCCAGAAGGGAATAAACGAGGCTTTTGCTGGCATACCTAACGGAGATCGTCACGGAAGCAAAGACCCGGGACGAACTCTCCTCAGCTGCCTTCATCTGGGGGATTGGGTAAAGGAAAGAAAAGGTGGGATGTTGAATAAAAAAACTCACTCCGTCAAAAAAAAGGGGGAAAAGACCTATGCACGCGGCGCCAAGGGTTCTTGTCAAAGCTCACAAAAAACATCTTCAGATGTGGTGAAAGAAACCCTAAACACTGGACCAAGGGGGGGAGGGCAAACTAAAAAGGACTGCCCACTGTCAAAAGACAGATCTATTGGGAAAAAAACCGAGGGGGGTACACCTTGGCGATTATGAAGGGACACTGGGGCAATCAATGCCCCGGTGTGATCCATGCAAACCAGTCTCAAGGGGGAGGGGGGAGTTATCTGTTGGGTCCACCAAAATAGAAAAGAATGAAATTTGGGGACCAAGCACTCCCAGCAACTGTGAAATCACGAAAAAAAAACATTCTCCGTGGACTGCACAAAGAAGAGTTCGGTCGGAAGGGCCATGCAAAAAAGTCAAACAAGGTCCGGGATGGACCGGGTGGAAAAAAAAGGGGAAACAACAGGGAATGTGTCAAAAAAAGAGTCAGGGGACTTGTGAACAAAAAAATCCGACTCACAAGCAAACGAAAAAAAACGCCATTTAGCGAAAAGGGTCGCTGAGAGGGGAAAAGGTCTGAAAGAAGGGGGGTGGACACAGAAAAAAGAACCAGGGGGGGGGTCATGCCCGAGTCACGCCGGGTGGGTGAAAATTAAAATAAACCGGGGTAAGGTCCACTAAACGCGTCTGTGGGGACGGTGGGGGGGAAAAGGTACGCCATTCCGATCAAATAGGAAAAAAAAAGAACTGGGGACATAACCAGTGGCAAAAACACGAGGGGTGGGGGTCAACACTGGGTGTAAAAAAAGAGGCGAAAAAGAACCCATGCTGATTACGCCTCTTTCTGACGAAGAAGAAAAGGAGAGACCACCTAAACGGTGGATCACAAAAACTAAAAAAAAGAAAGAAAAAAAAGGAAAGGGAGGGCACTGCGCCAGGGTTACCGTCGCCGGCGAGCTGGTGGGGATATGGAGAAAAACCATAAAAACCAAAACAACAAAAAAAAAAACAAAAAAGGACAAAAAGCTGGGGAGGAAAAATGGTACTTGCAACCCTAACTCACAGTGCGCTGCGAGACGAACACGAGTGAAAAGAGAATCATCGGAAAAACACATAACCTAGTTCTATGTTTGGCTGAGCAGACTGAGATGGTTGAAAAAAAATCGGGGGACTGGCCAACCGGCATGAGACCTCCAGCCAGAGGGACAGAGGCACAATCAAAAACAAGCACAGAAGTCCAACAACCAAGGGGGAACGAAAAAAGGGGGGGGGGGGGGTCAAGTCAAAAAAAACTGTTAAACCCCACCCAAGTAGGGCCAGACCTTCCACACAAGGAAACGAAGAAGCAATCACAATGGTTTTCAATTCAAACGACGAGAGAGGTTCAAAGAGGGGGGGAGGAAGGGGGGCTCGCGGGTTTTTTCGGGAAAAAAGCAAAGGTCACTAAGCATAAAGGGCTGTCCAAAGCAGGAAAAAAAGAAGTCACGGAAGAGTCCCCGACACGGAAAAAGAGGGGGGAGGACAAAAAAGGGGGGAAGAGACAAACCCAAGAAAAGTTTGGTAGAGGTACCTGAAAACACATAGTAGAATAGTTGACAATGAAGCTACCAAAAGTGAAGAAGGGGGCAAAAGGGGGGACCACTTCTTCAGCCAAAAACAAAGACAAGAAAAAAAATTCAAGGGGAACAAGGGAGGGAAGACGGAGAAAACCTTGGGTTTAAAAACAGGCAGTTGAATCCCGAGCAAGGGTGATCATTCCGCTCAAAAATAACAAACAAGAAAGAAAAGAGAGGATAAAAAGATCGGGATCACGCGGGGGGGCCCCAAAAAAGGGAAGAAAGAAAAAAATCCAACCAAAAGGAGACAAGGAAAGAGAGGGAACATGCAGCAGTGGACGGCTGAGATGAAGAGTTGGGGGGGCAAAGAAAGAAAAAGGGGTGAGCACCAAGGGTGAAACAAACTAATGCTGATGGCAGAAGGGAGAAGAGGTTGAAACTTGGGGGGGGAAAAGGGGTGTATCAGTCCCCTGAAATTCCTCGGTCACTTTCGAGGGAGCCGAGTGAAAGGGAACCGGCGGAACGATCCAATAAAAAGGGAGGGTAGGCATTGGAGTTGAAAAAGAGAAAAGAAGAGAGGTGAGAAAGGAAAGCGGCGCGAGAGGGAGGGGAGAAGGGAGGGACGATGAAGAATAGAGGGAAAAACCACTGGAACTAAGGATGGGTAAGGAAAGGGGCGAGTGGGGAGGATGAATAAGAGGAGGGCTGGGCTGGAAAGCGGAGAAGAGAGGGGAGCGTGGGTGAGGGAAGGGCAAGGTAAGAAGGGATCCGCGTGGGTGGCGAGGGAGGACAGAACGAATGGTGGGGGGGACCACCGGTAAGATGGGGGTGGGCAAAGGGGAAATGGGACAGGTGGGACCTGCAGGGAGATGGGCGGGGGGTGGGAAAGCGAAGGGGGGTGCAAGGAGAAAGGGAAGGAAGAGAGAGAGGTAAGAGAAGTAAACAAAGCATAGGAGAGAGGGAGTGGGATAGAGAGAACGAGCAAGTTAGGAACAAAAAGGGAAGTCAAAGAGCAACGGCCGAAAAGGGCGAGAGAGGGAGAAGGGGGGGGGGGAACGAAAGAACAGCGGGACGATAGAGAAGAGGTGAAGCGGATAGGAAACCGAACAAAGAAGCACGGGAAAAAAGTGGAAGGAGCGAAGGGGGAGACGCCGGGCGTTTGGGGGAGGAATTAAGAAGAACAGGCATAGGAGGACAGGAGGGAAGGAATGAGGTGAGGGGAGAGCAGGAATAAAGAGGGAAAAAGAAGGGCGAGACAGGGGGTAGGAGGAAGAGGGCCAGCGGAAAGAGAGTGGTAAGGGGGAGAGGGAAAAAGGAAGATGGGGGAAGGAGGAAGGTGGTAGAGGAGGGAAAGGATAGAGGGGATAGGAATACTAAAAAGAGAGAAATGTAATGGGAAGAGGAAAGATGAGGAGGCGGAGGTAGATATGAAACATGAACGTTAAACGGGGGGCAGAAGAAGCGCGAGAAAAAGTTGCGGGGTATAGTTAAAAAGCAAGGGAGAAGAAGCAGAAAAAGGAATAAAAAGGAGGGGGGGGGGAGAGGAGGGGAGTTCGCGCAAAGAAAAGTCAGATGGTGAAAACACGAAAGGAGAGACGTACGGAAGTAGAGAGGTAAGATGTGGGGGTGAAGGTGGAAGGTGAGAAAGATATGGGAGGGGAGCAGCACGAGGAGCAGGGGGTGGCAGAGGAAAGAAAGAAGGAAGGATATGATAACTAGGGAAGAAAGGAACACAGGAAATAGGGGGAGGGAAATGGCGTACGGGGAGGGAGATCGAATAGGAGGTGAGGGGGCAAGGGGAAGAAAGCAGGAAGGAAAAGGGGAAGGTAGAAAGGTAAGGCATAAGGAATAAGGGGGAAAATGAAAGGAGATAAAAGGAGGCTGGAGGCTGAGTAAGGGGGGTCAAGGATAGAGAGAAGTGCAACGGTAGACTGGATTAAGGAATGGTAATGAAAAAACGAAGGAGATCTAGGGAGAGGGGGAGAGCAAGGGGTAGAAGTAAGGAGGTAGGGACGTAAGTATAAAGCAATTGAGGGAGGGGAATGAGGAAGAAACGAGAAGGAGGGTGAAAATCGAAAGAAGCGGAGGAGCAAGTGGGGAGAGGGAGGAGCAGAGGTAGAGGAGGGGTGGGGGACGAGGAAGCAGAGGAGGGGGCAAAAGCGATGGAGGGGAAAATAGAGGGGGCAAAAGTGTAAAGAGGGAGGTGGAGAATGAACATGAGGTAGTCTGGGGATTCTGTTGCATGGTCTCTGTATCCCCTGCTTGGGGACGGCTTAAGTGAAAAGGGGGACAGAAGATAAAAAAAGGCGGGACCGTAATTAAAACGAGGAATACGATCAGCCAAGGAAGTAGGGGGAAGAAAAAAACATGGAGCACGCCAGGGGATCGTCCAAAGTGACACCAAACAGACGGGGTGGGGATTTACGGCATTTGAAAATAGTGGTCATCGAACGTAGGGGGGCGGTTGTGTGGGGGACACGGGGGGGGAAAAGTGTGTAGGTTGCTAAGCCGGAAGAGAAGGACCAGAAAAAAAGTGAAACACCGCTGGCTAACGATTCGGAATAAAAGAAAAAAAAAAAATTAAAATGAGAAGGGACGGGGAGGAGAAATTCAAAAAAACGCGGGGGGCATAGTGGGTGGCAGAAGAGGAGCAGGGGAAAAAGGAGGTTGAAGTCCTACATGGCGCCCGCAGATTAGGGGGGGAAGCTCAAGCTCCCACAGAGGGGGAAAGTAAAGAGCACTCAGAGGGGGGCCCGCAAAAAGTCAGTTGGAACAGGGGGGGGAGGGGCAAGAAAAAAAAAAAAAAAAAACACCCCAACAAGGGGGGTGAGGGTGGGTAATCCAAAGGGAAAAGAGAAATTGAAGCAAGGGGGGGAAAACCGTGAAAAAGGACGATTGGGGGAGTGGGGCCCCCACCAAGACTACACCTAGCCAAGGGGGGGGGCAAAAGAGCAGGCACTATGGGCGAAGGTTACTCATGCACTTGATTGACCTCAAAACTGCAAAACAAATGGGGGGGGGGGCGGGGAAGGGGCACGTGTGTATGCGGAAGAAACAATGGAGGGACTCCTACAGTGACAAGGGGGTTCTCCGGGTGGCAACAGTATTAAGGAAAGATAAAAGTCAGAAGCAAGGGGGAGGGAAAGGATGAACCGCCGTCGTATTCACGAAGTGAAAAAGTGACTGGCAAAGCGGTGAAAGCCATGTGTGAACGGGGCTAACGCAACCGAAGAAAAAAGGGTTCTGGGGAAAGCATCAAAGAAAAAAAAGGGGGGCTGAAAAGAATAGCGAGCAGGTGGATTTAAAAGTGAGTGAGGGGTATTGAGAGGGAAAAAGATGGAAACAAAAAAAAAAAAAACCCCTAAAATTCCAGCAACTCCCTAAAAGAAAGGGGGGGAACTGGAGACAACCCTCCCGACATGCGAAGGGGGGAAAAAAAAAATGAAATAAGAAGAAAAAGGCAGCGTAACTAGAGATTGCCTGGGAAGAACCAAAAACCTGTTGTCAACAACCCCGCTGGTGAAGCAGGAATGGATCAAACTCTGGGAAGTTGGGTGCAAGCAAGTGACATAAAGGGAAACCGTTGGGGCAAGGCGAAACGGGGAGGAGGGTGAGAGGAAACAATTACGAAAAGGGAACATGGGGGGAGACCAAAAAAAGAAAAAGGGGCAAGCGAAAGGTTGGACCCCATTTCAGTACGGCAGGAAAAAAAAATCACAGGAGAAAACCCAGCCAAGGCGTGGGGCTCGGCAGTCGGATGGTCAAAGGGAACTTCAAAACCATATTCGATGAGCCCAAAGAAGGAAAATATCAGAAAAAGAGGGGGAGGGATCGAACGGGAAAGAAAGGGGGGGGGGCGACCCAAAGATCGGACAAAAAAAAAGACAAGAAACAGAAAAGAGAGATAGGGGGGGGAGGGAACCAGAAGAGAAGGTCGGTGACAGAGAACTACTGTCCTCTGGGACAGAAAAAAAAGGACTGGGAAAGAAGGGTGGGTGGTTGAGGACACTACATAGAGGGAAGATAAGGGGACAGAAAAAAGAGGACTATGGGGATTAAATGGGACTTTGCCGAAAAAATGCAGGGGGGGACTTGGGAAAATATAGCTCGTTTTTTGGGACTTAAAAAAAAAAAAGCTCTAGGGCAACACAACAAGGGGGAGGGAAAGAATAGGGAAGCGACACTGCTGAGGGGGAGGGGGCGGCGGGTGCGTGTGTCGGGTCGGGTAACAAGAGACCAAACGAAGAAAAAAAGAGACAAAAAGTGACAAAGAAAGGGATCGGCCCGTGAAAAAGACACCACGAATGAGGAGAGACAAAAACAAGGTCCAGCCGAAAAGGGTAGGTGAAACCAGAAACAAAAAGGGGTGAGAAATGCATAAAAAACAATGAATCACACAGGAGGGGAAAAAGGGCATAAAACCCAAGCTAGCTGGCACGGGGTCGGGAGAAGCCAACGGTTGGGGATCACGGACTAAAACTGAGTAAAGATCGCAAAAGAGGGGAGGAAAGAACGGAGTTGGCTGGAAAGAGAATACCGGAGAAAAGAGGGGAAAAAAGCCAATGAAAAAAAAAGAGGGGACTGGGAACCCGGAATGGTAAAGATCGTGAATCCAGGTATACAACTCGCAGAAAAAAGGACAAAAAAAAAAGGGAAAAAATCTTTGGGAGTTGTGTCAAACGCCTCATCAGGGGGGGGTGAGGGGGGTGAGAGAAACAAATAAAACAAAGGAGGGCGGCCTGGGGGGGCAACCGGCCCAAGTTTCGGTACAGTGGGTTATGCGGCAAAAAAAATCACATAAAAGGGGGGGGAAAGAGGACTCCAAACGCCCCCGGTGGCTTTCACAAAAAGAAAAAGGACACAAAAACAAAAACAAAAAAAAAAAACCCTTCTAGGTTGCTTACGGCCACCAGGGTAAACAATTTGGTGCAGAGGAAAAAGGGAAGGGAACAAAGGGGAAGGGGGGGGGGATCAAGGACAGGGGTGACATAACTACGCCGAAAAAAGTAAAAAAAGCGGGATGACGGGTGTTTCCACACAGGGAAGCTGATAAAATCAACTAATACTTCAGCTTGAAAGAGGACGGCCATCGGAAAAGGACACCAAAATATGCTGGAGGCTGAAATTCCCCCCGACCATTTCGTTGTCATGGGGGGAAAAGGCAAAAAAATTGGGGGAGTTCCATCACCATCTGGTGACAGGGGAACAGCCTAACCACTACTGGACAAAAGAGAGCAAGGCAATGCGACCGCCAGGGGAAGCTTCATCGGAAGATTTAGTGGTGGGGTCAAAGAGGTAAGAAGGTGACACAGTGATACCACCTGTAAGAGGGAGAATAAGTTGACACTCAAAGGGGGGGGTACTCCGTAACGTGAACCTGAACTCAAAGAACAAAAGGGGGTGTGAGGGTTGTGGGTGAATGAGTACGTTCTGGAGATCCATAAGTGCAGGACTGGAGATGTGGACCCCACGAAAAGTGGGACGAAAAACGGTCACGGCTTTACACCAAAAAAAAGAGGGAGGGGACAGGTACTAAGATAATCGAAAAGTGCCCCTGAGGAGTAAAATTCAAATTGGGAACCTTCCAAGGAAAAAAAAGGACAGACAGTCAGGCGACGCCAGACGTGCAGGGAGCACCGCAGTGAGAGGGAGTCCGCCTGGCATCTGGGCAGACATAAGGGTGAGCTTCAAACCCAAAAAAAAAAGGAGACTTGGGGAAAGGAAAAAACACTAAAAAGTGACAAAGGGACGGAGAAACGAAATACGGACAGATCCATTTTGCATTTTTGCGTGAAAGACAAGGTGGCAAAACACGGCAAACAAAAAGAAAAAACAGAAAGGAGATCCTCACATCGCATAGACAAAGAAAAAAAAATGGCACAAACGCCGCCAAACACCCCAGGGGTGAAAAGGGAAGGTTGACCAAAAAGAAACTTGAAAAAAGGGAAAGAAACACGATGGCAAGCCGGACCCACCAGAAGGAAGGGTCACAGAAGCTACTACTGTTTTCAATAACTAAAAGAGGGGAAAAAGTCAGAGGGGAAAAAAGGGTAGGAAGACGCCGCAGTGAAAGGGGCTTCGTTGCAGGGGGAAAAAAAAAGAACGTGTTGGGTTTTTTTCCCGCTAGAAAGAACGAAAAAAACTGAAGGAAGAAGGATATATAACTCGCGCAAGGAGCGAGTGGGTAGCAGGGGAAGAGAAACCCTAAAAAGGGGAGAACGTTCGGCGAAAACACAGCGACAGAGGTTGACAATGGATGTCCAGTTATCTCTTGAGGGGGTGAACAAAAGAGGGGGACCAAAAGAAAAAAAAAAAAAAGAAAAAAAGGCGCAGTAGAGAGGGTTACTGACAATTGGGCATGTAATCAGGAAAAAAAAAAAGACCCAGGCGAACGGATTGGCGTGATAATCTCAGAAAAAAAACAACGGAGGAGGGAAAACAGTATAAATAAGCAAAACGGGCAAAGAGGGGAAAAAAAAAGACAATTGACACAAAGGGGGGGTAGACCAATCCAATGGCGCACTGAAGAAAGAGAAGGCACACGAAAATTCGTGGTTGCCACTTGAAAAGGAAGGGGGGGGATCGTAAGACGACTGAAAAAGAAAAGAAAATTGAAGAGGGGGCAAGAACGGTAGCAGAAATAAAAACAACTTGAAACTGGGTGGGAAAAAAGGACTCCCTGAATCCCAATCGTCCCCCGTTCGGGGGGTAGCTAGGACAGGTTGTAGGGGGGGGGGGGAGGGCTGCGTAATGAAACTTAGGGACCCGCTGGAAACAGAAGATACAAACAAAAGAGGGGGAAGTAAGACCTACGATCAGCCCTTGATAAAATGAAAAAAGGGGTAGCAACTAGTATGAGAGTATTCTGCAGCGGGAAGGAGTGAAGGTTTTATTTAGTACCAGAAACTATTAACAAGTCAACGTTCATGGTTACACAAGTTGGTTTTCAAAGGGGGCACGGAAAAGGGGGGGGGGAAGAGGGTCTAGACGGAGGGCAAAACGGACAACTGCGGGGGGGGGGCAAGGGAAAAACAGCTGGCAGAGGGATAATGAAAAAAAATAGGGGGGGGGGGGGTGGAGTCACGTATTAAAAGAAGGCTGGGGAAAGGTGGGGGGGCGCTGAGCATGCCAGTTGGGGGTACTGAGGTTAAGCACAAAAGGGACAAAACATCGAGAGGAGCCTCATATACCAAAAGCGGGGGGGGAATTCGGAAGAAGGAAGAAAAAAAAAATTCGTTACTGCGGGAGGGCCAGGGTGTGTAAATCTTGAAGTGAAGCAAAGAGGGGAAGGAAAAAAGGGAGAAGTACGCGAAAAGAAATAACGATTTGGGGGGGGAGGTCAACTACAGCTCAAGAAAGGGAAAAAGTCGGCAAAATGGGGGGGCAAGGGACGAAGAATGAAAAACACTAATGGAGGAATAAGAAGGGGAAAGGTCACTCAAAAAACACCGAAAAAAAACAAGGGTTGTTGGGGGACGGGACGGAAACGGGAAAGGTCAAAAAGAATGGAGGGGGGAAAATCAGGTGAAAACATGAAAACGGAAAAAGGGGGTACCCGGTGGTCATGAAAGGGGAAAAAAAGTAAGGCAAGGAAAACGGCGAGCCGATGCGAGGGAGTAGGCAAAACGGAAGGAGGGAAATGTAAAAAAAAAAAAGTTGGGGGTGGAAAACGGACAAGGCAACGACGGGAGGATCAAGGGGGTGCGGGACGCAAGAAGAACTGAAAAAAGATGAAAGAAGGAAAAGAAGGTGAAGGTAAGGAGAGTGATCATGTGACAGGAGGGAAAAAAAAAAAAAAAAACCCTTGACATCTACCGCGGAACCACGAAGGAGAACGGGGGGGAAGAGAGAACAACAAAAGGGGAAAAGTCATGACCATGAAGAATCGACAAGGTGGTGGAATCATCTAAAAAAAAAAAAAAAGAAGAGAAAGAAAAGGGGGGGGAAAGGCCCACCAGGGGACAGCTGTGATTGGGGGGGCGAGGAACTTAGTTTTTTTTTGCACGCCGAGTCAACTGGGGAAAAAAAACAAGGGGGGGGTTGAAGGGGACAAGGAACAAACTTAAGGGGGCGAATCAAATCACACTAACCAAATGGGTATGTCAGTAACAAAAAAAAACCAAATAGCCGGACGAGTTTGCGCGGGGGAACTATGCAAGGGGAAAAAAAAGGCAAAACAACGATCTAAAATCCGGGTATAAAACATCAAAAGCGAAAGGCTCAAGTTCAGGCTGAAAGGACCGCGGACAACCGGTGATGAGAAAGAGAACTAAAACAGGATACGGATATCGACGAGGGGAATATTCTAAAAATTTGAACGCCGGGGGGAGCAAAGAACTGAAAGCGAATTCGAACCTTCAGAAAAGGGGTAATCGGAGGTCAAAATTCAACTGAATCCTAAAGTTGGGTGCCGGGGGAAATCATGAACTACTAAAAGCGACGGGTGGGGCAAAAAAAAACAGAAGTAGCGAGCGGAGTGGTGCGAACGAAAATCTATGGAAAAAAGGGGGGAGCAGAAGACAAGAAGAGAAGTGAAAAGGGAGACTAACGTCTCAAAAAGGGGCCCGACAAACTGCGCAGGTAAACCTAATCAGGGGGGGGGGGGGCCTACAGGAAGAACCACAAAAAAAAAATCATGGGTAGGGAAAAGAAATTAAAATTTTTAAAAAATCGAAAAAAAACCCACCGTTTATGAAGGTCCGCACGACCACGCGTTATGGTAAAGGCGGACAACTTTAACCAGCTGGGCCTGGTGTTGATCTGGTCCCGATGGGAGAAACAAGGACGACCTCCTTAAGTATTGGACCACCAGGCCAGGAGTTCGAAAGGGGGGGGGGGGGGGGTCCGAAAAAGAAGAAAAAAAAAGAAGCCGCTTCACATGTCTGAATAAAAAGTAAGAAAGTCATGACCTTTCTGTTAGAGACATTGCCAAAAAAGGTTCTCACAGCGGGAAAAAAAGGCGAAATCAAAACCAATCGTCTATACGAGTTGGAGGTCATACTTAAGCGAGGGATAGGGGGAACGGGACATCAAAGGTTATCAGAAAAAAAAAGATGGCACTGGGGACATAAACTAGAATCATGAGGAAAAAAGAAAAGGATAGCCAAAGATGCGAAACAGAACCTCCTGCGGGAAAAAAAACGCAATGAGGGGGGGAATTGTGGGGGGAAAGGCAAAAGAATCACAGGGGGGCGGTTGATATATACACCCCGACAAGGAAAACCTTTGGTCGCCATGCACGCGGCTTACAGCAAGGACAGGTCAAAAGGTAAGTCGAAAGGGGAAAGAGGTTGTACCAGCGAAACAAAAAACCACGACCTGGCCACAACCGGTCTAAAAACCACCCACCCAGGGCAATACGCTAGGTTTAGGGGGAAAAAGGGGTAAACTTTGGAAGATGAAGGGGAGCGTCGTGGAAATCCTGAAAAAAACCGTGTTTCAGAAAAAACATGGCAAAAAAAATCTCCTAAGTCGGGGATGTACGGGGGGTTCACGTCAGGGGGGAAAACTTGAAAGAGAAAATCGCCAAAGGACAACTGGGCGTCTATTCATGGGGCACAAAAAACATATAAGACAAGTCCTGCACCAAAGACCGACCCTTATTTCGAAAAAAAGCTCTGTTTCCCGGTCACAAAAGGAGGTTGCAAAAAAAAATGTCAAATTTGTAACTGTGTACAGCAACAGAAAACGAGAATGGGGGACCGGGCAGAGCGCGCACATTTCAAAAAAAACCTCATGCGAACGTATTAGGGGAAAAGCTTACAGGAAGGGGGGGCAAAAAGGGATAAAAAAAGGAAGTTGCGCCGGGTCCCCTCATTTGCGCCGGTCCGTGCCGTACGAAAAAGAAAACTGGGGGCGGTGGGGTGATAGAGTAATACGGACACGAGGAAAAAGGGCTAACCGGTGGAGGGGTGAAGAAGCGTAACGCAAAACAGTTGGGGGCACACACGGAATAAAGCGGGTCACAAAAAAAAAAAAAAAAAAGGGGAAAACGGTACTGAAAAAAATGCCCTCGATTCACCCAAGTGGTGACCAAAAGGAAAAAAGAAGGCAGGACGTAAGATCGTTGGGAAAGGCGGCCAACGGAGTAAGTTACTCAAAACCCGGATTGGTGGGAAGGAGTCCCCAAGCAATCGGGACGCCAAGGGACTACAACCCTCGCTGAACAAGGCGCGGAGATATGACAAATGGAACCGAAAAAGGGCATAAGACGGCGCAGAAAAAAAACGTCAGAATTGCATTTTGGTGTTGAAAAAAATTGGTACCGCCTGTTGACGCAAATGGCACCGACAGGGAGACATAAAGGAGAGAAGGGGGGAAAACTAATCAAAGGGGACAAAAACAAAAAAAAAAAGGCGTCCAACAACCAGGTTGGACACGAAATGTTCAAAAGAAGTGCACCGGTAAGTCCCCACACGCTGTCCCAGCCTCACTCAGAGGCAGACGATACAAGGGGGGTCTGAAAAAAAGGGGGGGGGGTACCGAAAAACAAACGAGCATGATTCGAGGAAAAAGTTAGTAAAAAGGACAACCCGACTGTTTTGCATCTATCAAGGGCCTAAGGGGCACGTCGGACTCTGAAAACACAAAAAATAAACCACCATCCAACACTAGATCCACACCTAGAACGACGATTGGGGATCAGGGACATCTCACAAAATAAGGGGGGGATCTTAAAGGAGTGGGACAAGTAACAGGGGAAATGGAGGCTCCAAGTAAAAACAGCGGTTGGGGGGGGTTCACGTGAACGCAAAAAAAAGGAGGCCATTCCGCAAAATCGGCCGCATGGTAGAGAGGAAAGGCATTGGGGGCAGGGAAAAGAAGTAAAACTGGTGGAAAAAAAAAAAAAAACTCCTTCGAAAAAAAAAAATGAAGCGCGAGAAAACAAAAAACTGAGGGAAGGAAGAGAACGCAACAGAAAGGGGCCCGGGTGCCCCAAGGTTCTCCGGTCACCCGCATGGAAAAAAAAAAAAAACGGTCTATAGCCGGAGGGGGTACATCGGAAAGAAGTGGCGGTCCAAAATCGACATGAACCAATATTCAGATCGCAAAAATCTTCACGGGAAAACAGATATAACTTGGGGGGCACAGTAACTCTGAATTCACCAAAACCATGTCACTGAAAAATGGGGGTATCAGTCGGGGTGGGCGGAGGGGCGAGCCTGGACGGCTTGAAAAAGGGAAAAAAAAAAAACTATGGCAGAAAAAACATCTGTAAAACAAAGATGAAACTAGAATAGAAAAGAGGGAGTATGAAAAGGTGGAGCAAAAAAAAATCTGCGGTAAGGGAGGACAAAGGGGGTGGGGAAAAGGAAAAAGGGGGAGTAAAAATTCGGGAACAGGACCGGGGGGGTATGGCGATGGCACGGTTGAAAGTGGGATAGTCCTAGAAAGGGACTGCATAGTGCCAGTGGGACAAGCTTGGAAAAAGCGGGATAAACAACAAAGAAAGAGGGGTCTGGGAAACCGTCAATGAAAGGAGGGGTTCAATATTTCAAACTTCTGAAAGCAGAAAAGGCAAAAACATGAGGTGAAGATCCTCTGGGCGGCACAAGAAGGGAAAATTAAAAAAAAAAGAATTACAAGCGGGGGAACGACTTCGAGGGCCGAGCACGAAAAGGAAACGTTCCTGAAAAGGGTGGGTGCCCCGGGAAGTGGGGGAAAAAGACGAAAGGGGGATGAAGGGGGGGTATCCTTCATGACCGGCTGCTCAAAGCGGAAGGTGGCGGCAAAAACTAAAGGACATGGAAAGGGGGAACGAACAAAGTTGGTGCACCTGTGGGGGCACAAAGAAGATGGGGATTCAAGAATTGTAAACACAAGCAAAAATTGGTGGGCGACAGAAGGCACTTTGAAGTAATCACAAAACAATGGAAACGACCGGCAGGAGAACTGACACGGGGTCACAGCCAAGTTGGGAAAAAACGCGTGAGGGGGAAAACATCTATAGGCGAAAAAAGTGTCGACACATAGCAACTGAAAAAGAAACTGACGCTGAAATCGACACCAGAAGCGGTGGGGGGGGTCAGATCAAATGGGAAGGGGCTTACCACTATCACGAAAGGGCGGGGGAAGGCAAAAGCAGACGTATATGGCGGTTAGAAAGAGAATGAGGGGGGCGAGGGAGATCAGTTGCACAGTTGTAAAGGGGAAAAGGGGACACTGACTTCAAAACTTAAAAGAGGAAAGAGACTGGGGGAAATCACGCCTCCAGAGGCAGAAGGTCCGGGTCATGATGGCCCTACAAATGGGTAACGACAAAAAAAAAAACCGTCTAAGCACTGGGAGAGGGTGAAAAGCCAAGCTATTGGAAAGGGAGGGACTGAATGTATACAATACACGAGGAAAGGGGGCACAAACTGGGAACAATCCTTTTTTTGTTGGGGGGGGGGGGGGGGGGGGGGACGGTGCAAGAAGGGAAAACGGAAGAGGGGTTTGCTATCAAACAAGGACAAAAGGGGAATTAATTTGAAAAAAATGGCAGAAAAATGTCGACGGGCAACAGGCAAAAGGCACGACTCAAGAACTACACGATCCGGGGGGATGCCCCACGCTGGGGCTCAATCAGAGGAAAGACCCATAAGTTTCTCTGGAAATTCATGTAGCCAACTACGAATAGCGAGAGGCAGGATACAGAAATGAAAGAAGCAAAAAAAAAAACGCAAAGTCGGTAGAGAGCGACTGAAACGATCCGACCAAACACCGCCAGCGGTTGAATGATGCAAAAAACTGAAGACTTCTTTGGGTCGGTGAGAAATGAAAAGCAAACAAAACTAGAGGATCTGTGGGGGCCCAGAAATCGAAGGTCGTGTGGTGCAAGCAAACAAGTCATCGATCGTCATAAAACAGGAAAAAAGAACACTACTGGCAAGGGCGACGATTTCACCCCGGGGACAGAGAGCAAGGAAACCTCATGGTGGTAGGCTTGAAATCACATCTAACTCGTAACAACAACAATCACGGAAGAGAAGATGGGGAGCTACCCAACGCGGGAGGGGTCACAATCAATCAAAAGAGGTCGCAAGGTTTAGAAAAGAGGCCACGACAGTGAGTCATTGCGCTGCGGAAGCAACAACAAAAGAAAACGTACTTTGCCGGGGCCCCTTCAAAAGGACCAAAGAGGTTGCGAAAGGGGAAAAGCAAAAGGGGAACAAGAAGTAATGTCGGTGCCCTGCACACAATCGCTAAGTGTAACGAGTCAAAGGACAGAAAGGTTGGTGGAAAAAAGGGGGAAATCAAGTGGCATGGGGGAAAAACATGCAAAAAAAACAAAAAAAAAAAAAAAAGGTCGATATCGCGCATCATTACCGGCTCGAATAAGGGGGGGACAGGCAGCACACGAGGGAAAAAGGAGGACTGACAGGGAAAAAACGTTCCGAAGCATAGAGTAGTCAAGGGAATGCGAGACAACGTCGAACATCAATCACCCGGCGGGAAAACCTTTGAGTTGTACCTAAAAGCAAACAGGGGTGGAGGTTGGAAGAGGAAAAAAAAGGAAGGACCAAGGTAAGCTCATTGGGGAAAAAAAAACGGACAAGTTTCGTCCCAGGGGCGCACGGCAAAAACACCAAGTAGTTGGGCGATCCTCAAAAAACGGTGGGCGTGGACCAAACGACAAGCTTCTCAGGGCAAAGAATGAGGGGCGGCCCAAGTGGTACACCTTGGAAGGTAATGGAAAGGAAAAGCGTCTTTGAAAAAAAAAACCCGGGTGGTTGACAAAGGAGACTTCACAGTCTGCAACGAGGGGAAGGGGGGAAAATGGGCGGGGGGGGGAAAAAAAAAACACGCAAGGGGTTGAATCAGACCTTCGGGGCCCTGACTAAAGGGTCCTAGAGGGGATTCAAAACCATCTTAAAAGCAAACGACAAACCAACGAGAATCAGGGGTCAGGCCGGGGGAAAAACCCCAGGAAAGGAGTGGAAAACGCAAATGGGAGGAATCTTGGGTTCAAAACGCGCGTACTGACAGCGCAAAAAGCTCGCAATTTCCGCCTCTCACACTTAAGTGACCAGAGGGAAAACGAAGGGAAAGAACAAGGACGTTCCACTGTAAGTGTCGTACGATGAGCCCCGCATTGTGTGGACATTAAACGTAAAAGGGAGGGGGAACGAGACAATTGTAAGTGGGGTTGAGGTACGCCCAGGACGCCGTCCAGATTTGCGTCGAGAACGGTGAGCCCCGTGGGGCGAAAGAAGGACAAGGACACAAAATTAGGAAGACAAAGGAATTACATCTAGCAAAGAAAAGAAGTCAAAATTGCATGTGGGGGGGACCCCTGCGCTCAAAGGACCGACAGACGCTGACGCCAAAGTACTACGCCTTTGGATGGCAAATCCCACTAAAGGCTGACTCAAAGAGTAACGGAAACCCAAAAAATGAGGCGGCGAAGTAAACACATGAACGACAAACGGAAATAAGGCGCAATTCCAATTGGGCGTATTTAACGCAGAATACCGGGGGGAAAGAAAAGGGGTCACTCGAAAAGGAATGAGAAAATAAAACGCCTAAGACTATCAACACTGGGACATGCCGATAGCGTCAACAACCCGCACGGGGGGGGGGTGAAAGAGGGGGGGAAAAAGGAAACCGGGAAGGAAAAAACAAAATGCAGCCTAAAGACGCAGACGGGAGTTGAAAAAAACGGAACACTGTTGAAAGGGCGAGGCCTGATGCGATTGAAGTGCGTTCGGAGGGGGATGCAACCAGGGGGGTGGGTCATCTGTCGTTAAAGTCACTTGAAGGCCGTCGGCTCAGCAAAACCGCCACCCGACGGGCGCATGCAAAGTCAAAACAGAAAGGGGGGAGAGGGGGAAGACAGATCCACTCCCTGCAAGGGGGGATATTAGCAAAAGCAGCAATAGTGGACAATGAGGTGCATAAAATCGAGGTTTGGTGCCCCCACATCCGAAGGCACGAACAGCTCAAGTGGAGGAGAAAAAGTAAGGACATGTGAAGCGGGGGAGAAAATCTGTACACCACAGGGCAACACCCCTGGGATCACGAACGAAACTGTGATCTATAGACTCCATAAATCCCCCAAAAAAAAGAGGAAGGAGGAAAGAGGAAAAAAGGAAGAAAAGATCAAGGCAGTGGTAAACCGCCACAGGGTGGCCACTCGAGTTAAGTGAGCAGTAATCTCTAAGACGAGCGTTTCGTAAAAACATCGAAAGGTTTTGGCACGAACGAGACTTGGGAAGCAGAAAAGGTGACACCTAAAAGGAGGGGAAAGGGGGGGGAATACGACAAGGTAAAAATACATTGGAGGGGGGTGCGAGTCCATCAGGAGCCGACGTTACACAAGTACGGGTCGAGCATGTCGGGCGGCGCGCTCGTAAGGAGGAAAAGTGGTGAAAAATAATCATTGACAAGGAGGCAAAACAAGGGCCGTAAGAACGAATAACAGGGAATCAAACCATCTCGGGGCTAGAAAACATGTGGTGAAGATTCTGCCTAGCAGGGAAAGGACTGAAAACGCGGGGGTAGGAAGGGGGACCAAATTTGAAACCATTCGGACAGACACCTGGTTAATATGAAAATTTGTGAATGGGAAATAGTCCCATAGGCCGAGTACGCAGGATTGGCAAAAGGAAAAAAAATGGTCTAAATGCCGGTGAGATAAGCAAAAATGGAAAAATATCCAACCCAACTCGTACACTTCGTAAAGTTTCGCGAGAAAAGGGTTGTGCCGTTGTGGCGCTGAGCAAGAGCAAGGGGGGGGAAAAGGGGGTAAATGTGAAAGCCGGGAGCTAAGCAGATGAGGGGGGGGGGGGGAGCTATTCCCAACTCACTTTTAGTAAACGACCCTGCCGCAGAAACGAATGAACTGCGGAGGGGCAGGGGTGTGCCGCAGGGGGGGGGAAAAGAACAAACCCCAGGTGCAGATAGGGCACGTAGCGATGGGGGGGGAGGGGGGGGGCTGACCTCAAAGCCATGACAAAAGAAAAACGGCCAAGGCAATGGAAAGCATGCAAAAAACAGCTAGGGAGGAGAAGATGATCCTGATAATTAGAAGACGCAGGCACCATAGGTGTTTCGGAATGCACTGGGAAGTAAAGGCGTGAACATCAGTAACACTGAGCAGGGGGAGAAAGTAATTTACAAATAAAAATTAAAGAGCGGGACCTAAAGCGAAGGACAGGAACGATGCGGATGCGCTGGCGTCAGTAGTTCGAACAGGCTGAAAGTGATAAAGAAAAAGATGGGGGGGTAAAAAGAAAGGTGACGCAAGACACAGGCGACCGGAATGTTCTTTGCAAAGCCGAACAGATGAAGACAAGAGAAGGGTAATAGGCGAGAGGAGGGGGGTCCTCATTGGAAATGGAGTAAAAAAAAAAAAGAAGTCTACAAACGAGAACTGTAACGGCGAAATAGCGCGGCAGGGAACAGAAGTGCCATAACATTGATCACGACACAAGCCTCAGGCGGAAAGAAGCATATGCCTGGGAAGGTTGAGCAAAAAACTGTTGCATCGGGGGGGGGGAGGAGGAAACCGCTCGTTAGTGGGGGGGGTAGGCAAAACAAGGGACAAGAAGTGGGGGACAAATTTTCAAGGCGAACTAAGAGGGTTCTATCAAAAAAAAAACACCTGTGAGGCCAATGGAACAAAAAAAGAAAAAAAAGGTGGGAGATTCCGGGGGTCAGGGGATTGCGGAACGATCTGACGAGCCGGGTTATGCAGCAAGCACCGCAACTCAAAATGCGGATGAACGCTCATACTTCAACAGGAGAAGTTATTCCGAGGGAAAAACGTATGTCAACGAGTAGGGAAGTGACACAGACGCCTGTTGCGAAAAGTGACTGGAAAGGAGATTCACAAAAACACGAAAAGGAAATCCGTGTGGGACAGGAAGAAAAAACGTGACTCCAGTCCGCGTTACACTTTTGGGGCGGGTGGGATCATAATAACTACTGGGCTCGGTGGGGCAAACCAGAAAAGTACGAAGCCGGGTGGTGCACGCAGACAAGAAGGGTGCGAACTAAAGGAGCTAGTGGCAAGGCGAACGTCTATAAAAAACACCGTAGTTCCATAAAGCACTCGCGCGGATCCCTTCACAAGGTGGTTAGCTACAAAACATTAATCTATGGAATCTCAAACAACGAACGAGGAGTGGGATTAACAAAAAAGAATGGTAAAATCAAAACTCTTTGTAAAAAAAAGGGCGTACCAAGAAAATCGGAAAAGAGGACTAAACCTCTTTGCCTAGCAAAAAAAACCTGCCTTGATTGACCAGTCGATGATGCGGAAAAAACAGAAGTGTCCTGAGACGGTCAGGGACAGCCAGAAGGGACGAGGAGTTTCTAAATGATTCCACGAAGTCCTTACTGTGCGGGCATCAAGATCACGACGAGGGGAACAATTTGGCGAAAAAGAGGCGGCAAAAAGTAATAAAACCAAAAAGACGGCGGAAAAAAATCGTCGGGATATCCGTAACTTCATCGAATAACGGCTGAGCTGCACATAAAAAAAAACAAGCATCGGGGCAGGGGGGGCAGACCCTATGACGTAGAATAGTGACGATTAACGCTATCTAAAGTCGAAACAAAAGCTTTTGCCCATTCTTGTGAAATTGTGCACCTGCACCTCACAGGGTAAGTTGATTAAACTCTCTCCGGCCTAACCGAAATTGTCTATGGGAAATGGATTCGGGACAACATCGCAAGGGTTGGCAACGACTCAACGAGGCCCCGGTTGGGATGTCCAACCTCGAAAGCGGCACACTGAACGCTGGAAAAAACTTCGTCGAAAAAATGATGACTCCCTAACCGGTTGACTCCTGCTCAGGGGGATCCAGGCCAACAGGCTCCTCCGGTCGGGATGTAGCGGGGGTTTGCCTGAAGAAAAAAATCCTCCAGAGGACCATTACGTACAAGGGAGGAGGGAAGTACGTCAAATCAAATAGCGTCGGCTGCAAAGTCCCCCCGCCAAGGGCGGTCGGCCGGTTTAAGAGTTCAAGGGGACGGGAAAAAAACCACCAAGCGTCGGGGTAAAGGGGGAAGAAAAGTAAAACGGAAAAGCCCGCAATCGCTCGCAATTTCCACAAACAAAAAGAAAAAAAAAAAAAGAAGAAACAAAAAAAAAAAAAAAAAAGGGGGCCGCGTATAGGTCCGGATGGAAACATCACGTGGCGTCAAACAAAGAGAACAAAAACCCCGAGGCTGGAGCCAGGGGAATGTGCAAAAACTCAGCAATGGGGGAAAAACCGTACGTGGATCAGATCCGCAAAACACCTTGGGGGGGCGGTGAAATTACCTATCGAAAAAAAGAAAAAAAAATGGGAACAGGAGAGGGGGCTGTCTAATTTGGCCAAAAAAGGGGGGAAGACGCGGTTTGGAGGCCACAAATGCGGATTGTAACAGGCACGTCGTACTTCTCACCCATGCCTCGGATTCACACTCAAGGAAAGAGTACAGACTAAGGAGAAACAGGGGATGGTGAGGGAGGAAAAGGGCGTGAAGAAAAAAAAAAAAAAAAAAGGTGTGTTGGGTGGTTGGTGGGGGGGTGGGGCGCACCCAAAAGCCAGAGGACGTCAACCAAGCACCTACCTTCAGCTGAAGAACAGAAAAACTATGAACAAAAAAGGCTCTAGAAAAACCAGGAGTCATTGTTTGGGGCTGAAAGGGGACACTGTAAGCGGGAAAAACTGGACCATGAGACCTCACAGACGAGGAACTATCAGCCTCACAACGTGCCCTAAACTAACACGCAATAAAGGTGGTGGAAACTCTGGAAAGGGGGGGTCAAAAAGGACCCATAAGGGAAAAAGAACCAAACGCTGTCAGCACTTCCGCAAATGCAGAATACGGCGGAAAAACTTTCTTTTTCAAGGGGGAAGAGGTAAAAGTGGTTCAGCAGGGAAGGAAGGGAACCCATGGTTTTGCATCGGAGTGTGAAAAAAATAAGGGCCGTCGCGGCGCACGACAACCGACATCAGAGACCTTAAGGAGATTGGGGGATCAGACCACCCAAAAAACCTGGAATTGTGGGAGAAGAGGACGGGGCTTAAAAGAAAACAAAAAAAGAGTTCATCCCCAAGTCGCTTTTCGTGACCCCCATTCACCGCCACAGCCGAGGCACGAACCTTACGAGAAAAGGCACTGATCGGAAAAACCTGGGGGGGAAAAAACAAAACGTGGGACTATAATCCAACGGGAGGAAATTAGTAGAAAACTACCAAAAAGGGAGGGAGAAAAACGGGCAAGCGGGAATCAGGCCTTTTCACCAACAAACAAGAAGGGTTCTCCCAAAACACATTGAAGAGCTGCAGCAAATACTCTACAACACGGAAAAAGCGGTGGAAGAAGGGGGGTTGGGGCACGAAAAGCGACTTGTGGGCTATCCATGGTCACTATTACCCGGTAGAAAGAGAAAAGAAATCCTTTAGGGGGGGAAAAGGAAGGTGCCATAAAAGCCTCGTGGGTCTAGGCAGGAGTCGGTGCGCGTCGATCACACCAAAGCTAAATTGAGATGGCAACTAGACGGAAGGAAGAAAGGATGGGTGGGGAAAGAGAAGGAAAACTGATTGTTTATGAAAACAGGATACCGGTATCGTCGTTCAATGAACGGGAACAGGCTGAAATTTGTGGGATTAACGGGAAAATGAACGTCGTTGCGGTAAAAACACAGGGTGGGAAAGCACAGTGGTTAAAGATGAGTCCAGGGCCACGGAGGTCTCATGACCGTGCAAGTTGACCGCCTGGCAAAACACGGTATTAAAAAACAAAATGGAAAGATGGGAGAAGGGTAAAATGACGGCGGGTCATAAGGGACATAAAGCAAGCTATTGGGTCAAAGGATGTTGAAGGCACTCCTCTGGCCCAAGAAGGGGGAGATAGAATCAAAAGAAAGGAAGACAGGCAAACTCTTAAAAAAGATACAGACGTCCTGCAGGAGGCGGGTCTAGGTGTTCCCCTCAGTGGATCCGTCAAGAGGAATAACAAGAACACGGAAAAGATATTGGGGGGGAGGGGAACGCCGAACTGTTAACGAGTCGCCGCAAAGGAAAAGTCACGAGCCCTGCACTATGGGGCCAAGGCGTAAAATCACGAAGAGCACCAGGAAGTACGCAAGGGGGGAATAATAACAAGGGAGGACAAAAAGAAAGAAGAACTGACAGGGGGAAAATCGAAAAAAAAAGGTGTGACACAGAGTAAGCATAAAGTCGAGAGGATGGGGGCACGAACGGAGGGCAAACTGGGGGGACCCAAAAACATTCCTTGGGGTCAGTACGGGCTAAAATAGTACAACGTGGTGTAAAAGCCACATTGGTACCCCGTTCAACACGGACGAAAAAGAGGTAGAGGCAGCCGAACAAAAATGGGCGGGGAAACCGAAGAAAGTACAAAGTGGAAATTTCCACTAGTAGGGGAGACAGTTTTAGGGTGAAAAAACAAGTTACATCCCCGAAACTAGAAGAGCGTTTGGACCTTGAACCAGCAGAGAAAAGGTCAATGGAAATTAAAAAGGAACATTGGGGGGCACAGCAAAGTCCGGGTTATAGTTCAATGGAGAGGGGAAGACGGGCAGACGGGGGAGCAAATGAAAAAACCTCTGGTTTGGCAACGGAAAATTAAAGGGGAAAAAAAAGGGGGGGAAAAACTGATGGGTGTGGGTGCTAGAAAAACACCTCAAAAGAAACGCGGTACAAAAATGGGGCCGGGAGGAGTTTTCACTGCTACGGCATCACTCTCTACAAAGGTAATAAAAAAACAAAGAAAGCGCAGGGGACACGAAAAATCGGAGGAAAGAAGTAGGAGGGAAACAGTAGAGTCGATGGAAAACGAAAATAACGATAGCGATAGGGCGAATTCGACGAATACACCTTAAAAAGTCTTGAGAGAAAGAAAAATAGATAACGGCAAGGAAATTTGGTGTGGTCGGGGATGCAAAGAAGAGACTTCATTGGGGTCGGGTGGGTACATGAGAAAAAACTGAGATGGTGGCAGAAAGTAAAACTGGGACGGAGTGGGGTTGGTCGCAACGAGACGAGAAAAGACACTGAAAAAAATAAAGCGCAACTGGAAAGGGCGATCGCAATTTCGAAATGGAACACAACAAAAACCGAAAACAGTGTAAAAAGACGCAAGGGGGGGTGGGCTGGA
>Ga0179593_1499639_pt1 | contig 25250 bp, 38 predicted proteins | sample CZODoug2_1_08_16_FD_185931 | JGI IMG/M metagenome (GOLD analysis project Ga0179593, IMG submission 185931) | Vadose zone soil fungal communities from Angelo Coast Range Reserve, California, USA - CZODoug2_1_08_16fungal (PacBio error correction) | ecosystem: Environmental > Terrestrial > Soil >...
GACGCTGGGGACATCAGACACCTTCTCAGGCCGCTTTGGTTTCAGGGAAAAAAGGAGAAGGAGGGAACAACAAAAACCCATCAAGTTTGGGGGCAAACTCACCCGGGAAACAACCGGGTCAAACTGGGGCAAATACCGGCGCTTGAGATGGAAAGTCGACCAGCCAACGAGGTGCCCCTTGGGGGCAGGGGGACGGACGCAAAGCATCCACAACCCGCCTGGAGCGGAACGTATCACTGAACAACAAGGCCTCCACCCTTCGAACCGCAAGAAAGCGATCTGAGTGACTGGAAAAAGAAGATCTGGGGAAAAAAGATCAGGGGTTGGGGGGGGGTATACAAAAGACCATTCTTGGAAATGTTTGGTCTCCCCTGAGTGCGTAAAAGAAGCTTCGTGGAGAATCCGGTATTTGGGGTGTGGGCATCGACGCACACGCCAGATGTGGGGGAATAAGGGACGAGCACTAATGAAAAAGTATCGGAGGGCTCCAGAAATCAGCCTCCGGGACGTCAAATAGGAGTAACAACGCCGCAAAAAGGAGCGCCGGGTTCAAACAGTTAGTGGTCGGTGACAAAGCAAAAATATGGTCGTAACCAGGGGGAAGGTCCTCGACGCACGCCATTTGGCCTCGGGGAGAAAATTGGTGTATGGGGGTCTGAACAAGTCAAAAAGATGGGCCAGGGATGAACCGCTAAAAAATAAAAGTCCGAAAGGGGCTAAGGGTAGGATAAATTAGCCAAAAAAGAGGGAAGGGACAGTGGGGGAAAAAAAATTTGCGGCAGGGACCAGGGGCAAAGAATTAGCCAAAGGCGTTGGGTCTCTAGACAACCTGAAGGGTACGTTAGGTCCGGAGATATGGGCCAGGGTGGGTGGGGGTCGATAAAAGGGAAGAAGAACGCGTCCAAGGAAAATATTCTCGAAAAGGATCAATTTAGGGGACGGATTTGAAAAAGGAAGAAGGCAGAGAGCGCATTTCCGCAGACCAAGGGGCGGGACGAGCGATACCGCGGGGGGGCAAGGAAACCGGGACTCCTTTATTATGCGGGGGGGAGGGCCATATACGCCTTCGGCTTTTGACGGGGGGAAAAGAAATATTGGCAATACAAGAAGCAGCGAGGACCAACGAACATTGAAAAAAAAAGCAAAGAAATGGGGGCTGACACGTGGGGTTACCTACGCGTGGGGGCTTGTGGGGAACTCACTAAAGAAGGAGGTGGGGGCCCGCCGTAAATGGGAAAAAAAAAGAAACTCGGGACTGGGCTGAAACCACTGCCACAGAACTACAGGAGGTCCTAGGGACTCCTCCGCCAGTACTAGGGAAGGGGTTTACTCGGAGGGGGAAAGGACCGGGAAAGGAAGGAATAGAGGAAAAGCAATGGCCGACCGAAAAATGGCGAAAAAGGGACTGGGAGGAAAAAATAGGGGTTGAATCCAAAACCGTGAGGGGGCCAAAATTCCTTGGGGAAAAATGGAATTCTTTATCATGGACCACCAGATCGGGCTAGACAAGTTGCCGCTCAAAAATTTTAGAAATTCGCAGGGTACAAAGCGTGTAAAGTGGCTCACAGGGAAATACTTGATGGGGGTAAAATTTCACGTGTGAAGTAAGGGAAGTCAGGCCATGCGAGGAAAAATCAGGAAAACACTGTTTTGGGGTTACGAACGAGTCACAAAGAGGCTTTGTGTTACTGAAATAAAACCAACGTCCGCGTGGTGGCAGGGCTGTCAAAAAAAAAGACAGCAAATCAAATCATGATGATGGTTGGGGGGATGGGAGGATAGAAAACTTGAGGAAAGGAAGGGACATTGGGAGAAAAAAAAAAAAAAAAACCCGAAAGACCCTTATCCTCATTGGGGAAAAAAAAAGAAAAGGGCGGGAGGATGGACACCCTTGACAAAAAAAAAAAAAACGAAAAAAGAGAGCGGGAGGAAAAACAGACATCTTCCATTACAACCAAAAAGTTCTAACTAGGGTTATGGGACGCTAGGCAGAAGAAAGACAGTTGTCGCGATGTTCACGACAGGCGGGGAACGCAGAACGTAAAACGGTTTTGCAGGTTCAAGACACAACAAATTCAAGGTGTTGAGAGTGTGACTCTAAAAGGATTGGTTGTTGGGAAAACAAGCCAAGTGAATCACGGAACCCAACGGATGGCTGAATAAAACAAACACCCAAAGGTTTTGAACGGGGGGGGTTGGCCGGCATTCCCTCGACCCTGAAGGTGGTAGGGCGGGGTTCAGGAGATGAGAAGACTCAGTGCTTTCACACCAAGGGAAAAAGAAAAGAACAAAACGCAAAGGAAATTCGTACGGGAAGTTGACGAATGCTGCTCACAAGAAAAAGCAAGTGCAGGCGCGCAAAGGTTGCTGAAAAAAAAACACGCCGCCTATTAAGCCGCGTCGGACGGGGGGAAAGCCACATCAGAAAACCCAAATGACCCGCGAGGCCTTCAACAATTAAACGAACAAAGAATGACACATCAAAAAGGGTACGAATCAAGCAAGGGCCCAGGGAAACAAGGGATTGGGGCAGGAACAACATCGCGGGAAAAAAAACAAAGGTGTCTTCGGTTGCGGGAAAGTCGGAGCGAAATGGGACCGAGGAAAAAAAGTAAAAAAATGTTCCGTGAGGGGGGGGCTTCCAGCAGAAATTGCCAAGGGGTAAGCAGACAGACCGGAAAAACAACGGTCCACGATGACGTTTCTAGGCCGAGAAAGAGAATAAAAGATGGCGTGGGCGAACGGAAGTAATTCCGGGGGGGGACATTGGTTGAAAAGAAAAGAGAAGAGGGGTGTTGCCATGAAAAGAACGAGTAGCACTCCCGGGGGGGGAAGGAGCAAAAACCAACACAATCTATCATAACTATGCAGGCAAAAAAAGGGGACCGAGCCAAAGGGAAAACAAAAAAAGTCTTCGGACCTGGACGCATCGGGGAAAATAGACGGAAATGAAAAGAAACGACACGGGAACATGGAGACCGAAAGGACAGCTGGTTCAAAACGACCCGGGAAGGGCCTTGCCGGGAGCGCTAGAAAAGGAACTGAAGTAAAACAAACGAAACACCAGGGTCCCAACAACACCTTCTCAATAGGAAACTCACGGAAAAAAAAAGGACCGAGCGACCAGGCCCAAGATGGAAAAAAAAAACAAAGAGAGGCGGAAGGGGGGGGGGTTCTACCACGAACCGAGATAACCTTCAAGCGAATTTCAAGGGAACGGACTTGGGGGGAAACCAACCTTAGGGAATTGGGGGGGCCTGCCCAGTCGAGTTTGGGATAACTCCTGATGATGCTCCGGGCGGCAAAGAAAATTGGACGGGGGGTCAAATTGTCTCCAATTAGCGCGGGGTAAACGGGGGAGACAAGATGGGCAAAAATTAGAGCGTTTGGGGGGGACTGAACATCACAGCCGGGTGTTTGACGAGGATCTGTTAGAGAAAAAAGAAAAAGGGGAAATTACAGGAAGACACCAATTTTCTAACGACTAAAGGTACCATCCGGCGGGGAGGAAAGAGAACTTATCATCCAGGTGGGAAACAAGGGAGAGAAGAAAAGGGGGACAAAGGGAAGCAATGGACAAGGAAAAAGCGCTGGGGGAGGGGGCCCGCAAAAGAGGGAAATTTTTCAAGAGGGTTGATCGTCAACAACGAGGGGGGATGTGAAAAAGGCGCTATCATGGAGGGTCCACAAAAAAGGGGGAAAAAGAGAGGGGGGTGGAAAAAAAGGCAGAACGGAGCGACAAGAGGCTCTAGCCGTAAAAAAAGCACCAAGGGGGGGGGAAAAAAAAAGAACGGGCCAAAAGTTCAGCTTGGAATGAAGCTTAAAAAGCAAACGAGAACAACACTAATAAAAGGAAGACGCCCCCAAGGGAGGGGGTTTTTAACGTTCAAAAAGAGATGGGAAAAAAGAGGGCATAACGGCAGAGTTCAAAAACAAATGTTACAGGACCGTGTCGAAAAATTGACAGAGGGAAGAAGTGGACTATTCACAGCAGAACTATAACAAGAAGCCAGAAAGGGGGAGAAGGTCAACCGGCGGTAAAAAGCACGAGAAAGAAAACTACGGAGCCCAACGGCGGCGACAAGGTGAGATGGCGGAAGCGAGGGCCAGTTGCTAACAGCCCAAAGTAACCGCTCAGCCGTCAAAAGTAGGGGGGGATCACTTTTCAAATCTCGGCCACGAGTGTTCAAAAGGAAGACGAACCCCTGACGTGCTCGGGGAAAACGTCCCCAAACAAGACGGGAGCTGGGGAAAAGAAAAGGGAAACTTGGAAAAAAAGACGCTGACGACGGACACCCGAAAATGAAAAGGGAAATCTACAGCGCAAAAAAAAAAAACGAAGGAGAGTAACCAGAGGGAAGGAATTTGGATGGACGGGGGTCGTCGGTGTCAACTGGTGGGAAACCGATGGGCGTCCTCCGCCGTCAGGGGAGGAACGGAGGAGAAAAGGTCCAAGGGGAGGCTCCGGATAAAAGTCATCAAAAAAAAGGGGCAAGATGAAAGAACGGCAGAAGGTTTGAAGGAGAGACGGGGCACGGGGTGTGCTTAGCCCTGACGAAGCCGGAAAGACAAAGAGAAAAGTTGCACAGACGAAGGGTGGGGGATAATTGAGTCTTGAGAGGGGAACCTTTGGTGCAGGTTTTAAGAGCCGGGGAAACATAGCAGAACCTGCCTCAGCTGAAAAGACTGACGGGATAGGAAAAAAAAGGTCAGGAAAATCATTTAAAAATGGAAAAAGAGAAAAAGGTCACGTACATGTCACTTTTTTTGTGTTTGGGAAAGACTCCGGGGATGGGAAGAAGTCAATCGAGGTGCAAACGGGAAAAAAAAACAAGAACCGGTGGGATTCTTGGGGTTCTTAAGGGGGAGCGGGAGCGGAAACGACTCAAAAAAATGTGAACAAAGAAAAAAGAAAAATTTCGTTCCATGGCAAGGTTTGGTACCAAACAATAAGAGAGACGAGGGGAGAGAGCCGGAGGGGTCATAACCGATGTTAAAAAAGGACCCGAAAATAAGCAAGGGAAGGTGACACCGGCGTTGGAACGATCATTCGAGTGAAAGAGGCATTGGGGGGCCCCAGCAAACTATCTCCGCGATTTTCCAAAAAATTCAAGAGAGGGGCCAAAGGGGGGCCTTACTATGATTTTCCCAGGTGATCCGAGCGACTAAAAAAACGCCAGATAAAGGTGGGCAGTACTTTTCAGAGAATGGACCTTCCTGTAACCGGGGGAAAGGTGGAACAGATTAAAACTATATCGGCCACCACACGGGTAGGGGAATCAAAAACGCCTATACGTGAAGAGTGGGTGTCGAAAATAGTTTAAAACAGAGGAGAACAATGAGCAAGGGGGGGGGACCTGCCCAAGGTCTTGCCGGCACCCCGCAACCGCCGCTCGAGTTCTCCCAAATCGAAAGGGAGACAGAGCGGAAAAGGGGGGGTGTGAAAAAAAAAGAAAGGTGAATAAATTGTGTCAAGGCAGGGGAATGGTCTGTTTGGGTGACCTGTGAAGACCAAACCAGAAAAGGGCTGCAGCGGGGTTAAGGGGGAAAAGATCGGTGGCAGTTTGTATGAGGGAGAAAGGCGCAAATGGGGTGGGCGTCCACTGGCGGTCTACGGCGGAAAAGTGCCCGTATCGCACGAGCTATAAACGCAGGCACACGGGGGAACCATATGCACGGGAAGGGGAAGCATGCCGGGGAGGGGGGGAGTTCAGGTAGCTAGTGAAAAAAATGCGTAAGTCGGCATCTACTTGGTGGGGGGGGGGGGAACAAAACCCAGTTGGAGAGTGAATTTTGAAGGCACGAAAAATTTAGGATAGATCTGTGGGGGGGGCCCGAAGGGAACGTAAACGGGTAGGGGAGAGCGCAGTAAAAAAAACAAAGAAAGTGATGGAATCAAAAACGACAACACCCACGGCAGAAAACGGCTACTCGCAATAACGAGAAATTCATCAGTGTCAGGAAAAGAAAGAAAGCTGCATTAAGAAAAATTGACGGGAGGAGGTCGGGTGAAAAAAAACGGCGGCAACTGGTCAGTGACGAACTCGAGACGTCAACCTCTTAAGGGGTAATGCCGGGGTGGTGGGGGGTTTGCGGTCACCATTTTTTTGTCATAGAGGAATTTCAAGAAGAAACTGTTTTAGAGAAAACAAAGGGGGAACTACGCCTAACTTGTTGGGGAATAATCAAAGGTTAAGAACAACGCTGAATGTGACGTTCGACAGGCGCCGCCTAAAATCGAGAAAGGGGAGTGGCAAAGTGGCTGAAAAAGGGCGCTCTCCATGGTCGGGGAAACAGCCTGGGCGAGAGCTTCTCCAATGCCGAACAGGATAAGAAGAAGAGAGGTGGCGAGGAGGACAGCAAGAAAAAAAGATTATGGTCACTAGGGACACACTAAAAGGTCAGGAATGCGACGAAATCAACTGGGGATGTTAAGAGCTGTTTCAAGTGACCAAAACTAAAAATAGCCTCTAACGGCAACAGAAAAAAAAGTATACCCAGGAAGGCATGTTACGATTGCCGCCAAACAGGCAATGGTGGGGGTGGTTTTATTACGTGGAAAGGGGGAAATGGGGGCGGTGAAGGGAAAGGCGGAAACAAAAAAATCAGGGGGGGGGGGACAGAACGAAAAGGGGGACCGAACCACTTGAAAATAAACACGGGGTTCAAAACAAGGCCGAGAAAGAACGAAAAAAAAAAACTCTCCGAAGGGAATTGTTTCCCGGAAAAACAGAGAGGACGTAGGAAACATCTTTGTAGTGAGAAAAAAGGGTTTGGGGAAATCAAGTGGGTGAACCAAAATTAAGTAGGCTTTGAACGGTGGGGGGGGGAAGAAAAAAGCACGTCGGTTTGGTGCGTTTGGGTTTGGGGTTGGGGTAAACCGGGAGGTTAAAAACAAAATAAGAACGCCAAGCGGAAAGAAAAGCGGGGAAAAAAATACGGGGCGTTCAGGGGGGAAAAAAAAACATGGCCAGACGTACCTAAACGTGAAGAAGGAACTCAAAATCAAAAAAAAAAAAAAAAGCAGAGGTAGACTGGGGGGGGAACAGCAACCTGCGCTGGTGAAAAGCAAAGACCCACTAAGTACCGGGGTCAAAAGAAGACACATCACACCTCTTGACCGTTCAAAACAACAAAAAACAGGAAAAAACAGGTTGGGCCAGATTTGTAAGACCACCCTGACTTAATTACATGCCCCGTCAGTCTTTTTGGTGTCAACCGAAAACTGGGGAACCTTGAAAAGGGATGGACGCGGCAGGCTTTAACAAAAGGTGTTCAAGGGCGAATTACGAATATCGACACAGAGGAAGAAACTTGGGGGGGGTTCTGAACGAGGAGGGAACAGGGGAAGGAGAAGATGTTAAAAGCCAAAAATAACCGTGCCAGAAATTTTGGTGGGTCAACCCTCAAAAAAACCGGGGATCAAAAGTAGGCCCCAGGAGGGACATCCAAGGTGTTCGTTGACAACGCCCTGTTGGGGAAGGCGGGAAAAAGGGGAAAAGTGGAAGAAGCATAGCTAAAAAAAGCGTCTGAAAGGAAAAGGAAAAAAAAATGGCCACCAGCCCATCCCTCAGGGAAGGGCGAAGAAACGTAGGAAAAGACTGGAGGGGTAGTTCGAAAGGGTTTAGGCCAAAAGAAAAACCAACCAAAAGTGGGAGGTGCGGACAAAAGTTACCAACACCAAGGATAATTTAAGGAGTCGACAAGCGTTCCAAGCCGAAACTGGTCAAAAATGGGCGCAAATGAGGGGGCCAAAAAAGCGGGGGTCAAGCACGTAGAAAAAAAAAAAAGAAAGGGAGGCCCTTTATGGCTTGCACCCGCATAACAGGAAAGAAGGCGAATGAAAAAATGCGGGCGCACACCAGCAATCGGACACTGGAGGAAAAAAAACAAACAAAAAAAAAAACAAAGGTGGCGGTCTCACCGGGATGAACATTCCCTCAGCCGGTATCGGAGAAGCCGGGGGGGGGGAAATCGTGCTGGCAAGACGACAAACAACCCACGAGGACAAGGTTGTTGGAAAAAAAAAAAGGGGGGGGGGAAAAATGCTGAACGCCGTACCGGTCTTAAAGTGGGGATTGGAAGAAAAACGGCAAAACACTAAAGACACCGGGGCCAATAAACGAAGAAGTGCCGAAAATCCCCGGGCCAAATTGGCAAGGAAGCTGGGGTAAAAAAAGGATCAATAAAGGCCAGGGGAATCAAAAAGGACATCCTTGTAGTGGGGGTATTAAATTACGACTGGAGAGGGGGATCGCGGCGGTTCAAAATCACTATCACACAACGATATGGGCCTTGTACGACCCACTACCACAAGGAAAAAAAGAAGGATAAAAACGATGAAACGTTGAGTGTCATGACGAGGAACGCTGTCGATGCACCATGAGGGGGGGATACAGTGTTTCAGTTTTGGGGGGAAACAAACTCGAACCAATGCAGTCCAGAGACAACCAAATAAAAATATCAAAAGGTTCAGCGGACGTTACTACCTTCACCCAAGGGGCTGAAAGGGGGACGGGCTGACGGTTCAAAGTAGTGATCAGGACCAAGCCGGGGACCTGGAACAATGTGCAATGGAAATTCCGAGCAACCCAACAAGGAAGATCAAAAAAAACCTAAAAATCGGAAGACGGGGGAGCAAACGACAACATTGATACCAAACGGGAAGAAACGTGTACTGAAAGGTAGCAAAAAAGAACAACGCCCGTTTCATTATATTGTTGACATTTGTTTTGTTCCCCAGGGGACACGAAAGAGCCGTAACCGACGGACCGGGCAAATCCTTAAGTTCTACGGGGGGGGGGTCAAAAGGAAATAGGCATTCGAATGTAAGGTGAGAAAAAATCAAGCCCCCCGGGTCGGGGGGGGAAAAGAACGCGGGGGTTGCACCAAAGCTTAAAAAAAAGGGACTGAGGGTGCCCAAAAAAACGGTTCAAAAAGAAAGGGGGGGGGAAGCGACGGGGACCTGTGCAAGGCAACTGAGGGAACCTAAGTCGTGGGTAAAGGGGTCAAAAAACAACGGAAGAAGAAGCAAGTCCCCACGGCCTAAGGCAGAAAGAGAAAACAGGCGATCTCTGTCAAGAACAAACAAGAAAAAACACTGGGGGAGGAGGAGTAGAAATGGAAATAATCTCTAAAGGATAGCAGGACAACTTGGCACATGATACGCTCCATCAAGGGGGGGGGAAAACCAACGACATTCGGGTCAATAAGCAAAGGTGAAAGGTAAAGAAAGGTCCGAAAGAAATGTTCCCCAACGAAATCAACAAAGTGATTCGGTGGGGGGACGGGGACCTCACAAACAAAGCGGCTTGCCCACCGCAAACGAACTGGGGGCGTGCGAATTCGATAAGAACCGGAAACCCAAAGCACCGAAAAAAATAGAACCGGCGGTCCTGGATTCGGGAAATGGGGAAAAGCCCGAGACTGTAGGAACGTTGGGGTTGACAAGCACCCATACCAATCAGTTCATTTGTATCAATGTTTGGATGGGGGACGGAAAACGACTTTTCTCATAGCGATGGTTGGGGAAGAAAAACGCAAGGGAAAGAGGGTGCGCAGCGGCGCAACAAGCACCTAGGAAAATAGAAACCTAAAACCAACCGCGGTGCTAAGGGGGGCAGAGACGCCGCGCACTGATCTCGGCGAGAACTAAATTCTTGGTCTGAGAGGGGGGGGACAAAAAAGAAAAGGGAGGTGCGAACCGGTTGAGATACGACAGCAAATTGGGTCATCTAAACAGGGGGGGGCGGGTGCTGACTGCAAGTCTTGCCGGCAGGAAAAAGCGCTAAACAATAGGCACGATTGAGGAGATCTCCACTCCCCGAAGTGAATGGAGGAACGGCGGGGATTGGGCATGGCCCGATGGCCTAGAAAGTTTGAACGGAGAAAACCGGAACTGGGGGGGGGGGGGGGTGGTTTCCGGGAGGGAAAACTCAAGGTGAAGGTTGGGCGGAGCAAAGGGGAACGACCCGGTCAGACGGAAAACAAGGAGAAACAACAAGGGAATGGGAGGGGGGGAGGATGAAACAGGCCCGACTGGGACAAGCCGACCGACTGCAACTTGTTTAAACGGGCAGGAGGGAAGCCAAGCGGCGGATCCACAGGGGAAGAAAGTCGGCTCAAGGCAACGCAGGAATGAAGGGGATGCAACAATCAAGCCGCAAGAGAACGCAGCGAACCAAAAACCGAGACGACACGGGAGTGGGACAACGCGCGCCATTGGAGGGGGGGGCAGAAAGAAAAGCTTAAGGGGCTCCTGCTGGGGGGGACCACCCAAAAACTGGGCGGGGCGGGGGAACGACAAACGGAGGAAGCAGGGTAGGTCCAGTCCGTAGGAAATTCGGAAGGGGACACTTCGGGCATGAAGAATAATCGGGGGAGGAAGATATGAATTGTCCTGCAACATAAAAACAATGGGCGAACGTCAACGAACTGGTACTACAAAGGAGTGGCCAAGGAAGAGCCGGTGAGGGGGGCAAAAAAACCAAAAAATTGGAAGCGAGCCAAGGGAGGGGACAAGTTCGTGAACAGTGTGAAATCGCTAGCAAGGGAACAAAGGTTCCGAAAGGAAGGAAAAGCCGCCGGGGGGGAAAAAAGCAGTTAAAAAAAATAGGTAAACGTGACAAAAGGGAAAAAAAAAGACCGCATGGAATGGCCGGGGGGGGATGAAAAAAGCCATCAGGGGTTGGGGGTTGGGGGTACGCAGAGGTAACTGTTGGGATCAAAAGGGGACACTAGGGGGGGGGGTAAGCGTCCTTACAAGACGTAAATTGGCTCCCAAAGCCATGAGGTTTGGGATTTTAATACACTGCAGGCACGTCAGGCAATGAAACCGAATCCTGACTCAAGGGGCAATCCGGGACTGAGAGGAAGAAAGGCAACATGGCCAAAAAAAAAGGAAAAGCGATAAACCAAAGTTTGACGTCACAAACCGTAGAAGCGTAATGACAAAAGTAAAAAGGTTCAAGAGAAAAAAGGGGGAAAAGGGGGTGTTGAAAAGCCGCGTCAAGTCCTGCATCGAGGTTGAGAGCGTGGTTCGTTCTGCAGCCACAGGGAAACCCGGGTGGGGACTCAACTTTTTTGTTGAGAAAGGGGGCAAGGGTCATCGGAGGTCCTACTAACCCACAGCAGTGGGACGCGTTGTTTGTTGACATAAGACCTGCAACAGACTGCCAAAACGTAATGAGAAAAAAAAAAAAACCCACTGCCGGGTGTCAAGGCAGGAAAAAGACAAAAATTGATATTTTTAAAAATGTGCCCTAGGAGCCATAGTGGGAGACAAAAGTGTCACGGCAAAAACTAGAAAAACCACGAAATGGGCGGTAACCAACAATTTCAGGGGGTGGGGGCGCTCAAGCAAGCCAAAGGAAACGGGAACGCGACAATTTCGCGGACACTAGACTTGATATCCAGAGGGGGCACGGGGGAAAAGAGATCATCAGTCACCACCGGGGCAGCTAACAGTCCCAGACCAGGAAAAAAAAACTCCCAAGAACAGAAAAGAAGAGACGCGACCACGGGGGGACTAAATGAAAGCCAAGTTTAAAAGGGCGACCAGTGATAGAGCCAACAGGAGGGGCGTATATAAAAAAAAAGGTTTTCCTGAACCTGGGTTCTTTCGGACTAGAAAGCGTGAGGGGTAAAAAAATAAAAGGAGGGGAAAACCGACACGTACACCAGGAATTGGTCCCGGGCCAGGGGAAAAAAAACAGAACTTGAAGTTTAACGGGGGAAGCATTCACCCCCTTAACGGGAGGGGGAACGGACGGAAAAGAGCCTTCGCGCAGTTCGCGTTGCGAAATTATTAGTAAAATTTGGGGGGAGAAGGGGGGTGGGTGGACATACAAAACGATCTGGCCCAGGAGGGGGAGTAAAAAAAATCAAAAAAATAAGTAGAAACAACAGGATCTCATAAATACAGGCCGAAAATGACGTAGGCAAAATGTGCACACAAAAAAAAGCGGTCGATTACTAGCAAAAAAACTTAAAAAAGGAACCAACCCGGCAAAAATGCTAGAAAACCATGTTGAAAGGGGAGCAACGTTTGAGCATGGGACGGAGAATGAGGAAATTTGCAAAAAAGGGACAGAATGGGGGGGGGTAACCCACCATTCTAAACAAACACCAGCGTCCAATGAGAAAAAATGGAAAAAAATCACGGAGGGGGGGGGGTGGTCGTATGCCTAATGATACAAGGGGCCCCGAGAAAAAGTCCGTGAAAAGTCCAAAAAAAACCTTCACGCAACTGGAAGCGTCGAATGGGAAGAGGGCAAGGCGGGGAAAAAAACAATGGTCAATGGTGGGAAAAAATTGGGACGCACAGGGGGTAAAAAGGGTCGACATCAAAACGGATAGCGTTTGGACTTCAAAATTTGGTGGAAGGAATTAGAATGGAAAACGGAAAAAAAAAAAAAGAGGGGGACGTGGAACATTCAACAATTCTAAGACGGAACGCCAGGAAAAACGGAGGAAAAAACCTCAGGAATGGGTAAAGGGGGGGAACAGAAATTGCCCACCTCTGGAAGGGGGGAAAAAGACAAAGAACCCATGTTTCGAGAAGGATCGTAAAAAAAAGCTTAACAGAGCTGATAGGTCAGCCAATCACCGAAGAGGGGGGTAAAATTACAACCAAAAACGCGCACGGACAAAAGAAGAGAGGAAGAAGTCAAAAAAAAAAAAAACCAGAAACAAAATGGCGATTGCCGATGGGAAATAGGGGTGCAACGCAGCATCCCTAAGACCCAGAAATTTGCGGGGGGGGGGGGTGTCCAGGGTTCAAATACTAATGGAATCGGCACATCGGCGTATGGAAACAGGTGGTTTAAAAAAAAAGAGTTCAAAAAAGTTTCCAGATGGGGACCAAGCCAGGAAAGAAGAAGAACGGGGCCAAAGCAAAAAGAAAAACTCTATGTAAAAAAATGCTTAAAAAGCAGGGCCGAGGGCGAAAAGGGAGGGAGAAAAAAGCGGCTCAAATCCCCGGCACATTGTTAAAAAAGAGAGAAAAAAAAAAAAAAAAAAAACAACACAAAAAGGGGAGGTCACTTTTCAGACTACCGACCAGTAAAAAGTGTCAAGGAGCACGAAAAAAAAAACTCCTACCCTTGGTCCGGGGAAGAAAAAAGTGACGGTCCAAAAGAAAAAAAACAGGGGGCAAAAGCTGAAAAAGGAAAAGAACCCGAGGCAAATATACTAACCAACAGAGGAGAAGGAAAGATTGATGGGTTAGGGGAGGGATTCAAGCTTTGGTTACAAAGGAGGTAAAAAAAACGGACAGGGGGGAGACCGGGGGAGAAATCATGAGGGCGATGGACACAAGCGCAGGGAAGGAAAAAAAGACGCAGACTTTTGCAAAGGGGGCGTTCACTTGGCGAGCAAACGAGCGGATCCAAAGTCGTAAAACTTTTTCTATCGCCTGTAAGAAACAAAGGGGGGGTCGCTTGCGGTTTTAGAAATTGCTCCTGGCAGGGATTCCTGAGAGTCAAGAGGGAAAAGGAAATTCTACGCTTATGGAACATTGGGGGGCAAGGACAGCACGTTATTGGCGGAAGTAAACTGGGTCCGGGGAAAAAAAACTACCACCGGTGGGGGGGTTTGCGGGTGAAGGGGGTGTCGGGTGCTCACCTAAAAAAATTCAAAAGTCTTAGTTAAAACGCCAGGGAGTGCCCTGGGGGAGGGGGGCACAATACATTAACAGCACATCCTCATGCGAATAAGGCAAGGTGAAAAAATGTACATAGGTTGGGGGAGTCCCGGGAGTAGGGACTAAGCGGGACTGTTCAAGGCACACGAGGTGACGATCCAAAAGGATCTGAAAATCTAGCAAAAAACACCACTAAGCCTAGCTTGGGTGGGGTTAACGGTTAACTCATAAGGGCAAGGACTACGAAAAATTCACTGTGCCCATGCAAAACCAATCCTTGACGACCCGAAAAAAAAAATTGTTTGGCGTACAAATAAGGAGATTGTTGAAATGCAGGTAACATTTGTCGTTGGGGTCGAAGGAAAAAAGACACCAAAGGGATGGCAAACTCATAAAAAAATTCAAAAACGTGAAGCTTTTGAAGAAACGGACCCATACTAAATGAAGATTACAAGAAAACCTACAAATGGCAGAAAAAAGCCACTCTCCCTAGAGAATAGGGCTACTGGCAAACACCACATAAGGGATAAGTGGTGGCATAAGGGCAGAAGTGGTGAAACGTAAATCGAGTTTTATAAAGACGGTCCTGTGGGAAGAAACCCGAAGAGCCGGGGTGGGAAAGAAGGGTGGCCGTTATCAGATAAAAAGGGGGGGGGGGGGGGGGGCAGGGCTCGACTCGAAAAAGGACCTTTAGCGGACATCAAAAAAACGGCAGCGGCAGGTTTCGGGATCCAAGATGTCCGGGAAAAAAGGATGTTCAAAGATTCTTCCGTTCAAAAAAACGATGGGGTGAGAAAATTTGTTGAAATCGGAAAAAAAGATTTTGGTCCCTAAAGATTTGGCGGTCAAAAGGGGAAATGGTGCTAAAAATGGGAAAACAGAGAGGGGGGTGGCACCCCCACACCAGGAAATGGACTCCGAACAGTCTGCAAGGCCAGGAAAAGCACACGGGGCAAAAAAACAAACCCTGACACTCTGGAGGCTTCAACCAAACATGAACGACGGTAGGTCGCAAAGGGTCAATCTCGGAGGAAACGACCCAAAAACCAGTCGTACGCCCGAGACACTGGGGGTGCCGAATAAATCCTTGTTGGATAATACGGGGGGGCAGGGGACAAAAACGAGATTTCTGGGCCCACATAGGTAAAAGGAATGGAGTTCATTTGGTGATCGCGGAAGCAAAGTGAAGGAAGGTGCGCGTAAGACTGAATGCCCCACACAGAGGAAATAAGGGGGAAAAAGATTGTGAAGGATTGCGAAGTGGCAGGGACCGATAATAAAAAATCCCTTTGCTTACTGGGGGAAAGGTTCCAAAAAAACAACAAAAAAAAATCTCACGGACACTCGAACAGACGATTGTAAAGGGCCCACCCGGTCAGGGGGGTGTTTTATTGTGTCCTTCCGGGGGAATGTTGGGGTCAGGGGTGCACCAAACAGAAAAGATAGAAAACAAAAGCCAGGGGGAATTGAAAAAAAATTAAAACTTTGGGGGGGACCCGGTGCAAGGCCTCCGAAACAAAACAGAGAACGTTCTTTTCTTCAGCGTCGAAGTATGGAAAATCTGAAATTGTGCGAAAGCCTGGGTGGGATAGGATGCGGGGGTCACGTTGTGAAGAAAGCCTGAGCGTTGTTTTTTGTTGGCTGGGGACTTTTAAAAAATTAAATTTAAAAGCAACGAAAAAACGCAAGGAGAAAAAAATAGTCCCCAGGACAGAACCACGGAAGAACATACAAAACAAAAGAAGATGAGGATGGGCCACGGACGCTCCAACTACGTTTCACAAAAAACCAATTCCTGCTCATGAAAAAAAAAATTGCCAACACTTGTTAAATCAGGACCAGGTAAAAAAGAAGGTCCAAACAAAAACTGACCTGCAGCTCACAATTAAGGGGCCCCAAACACTCGCCAGCTCAAACCCTTGTCCACGAAAGTCAATCGGGACTGAAACTGGGGGGCGGGGGTATCAACGAAAAGGGAGAAAGGGAACTTGATATGGGCCAAAATCTAACCCTCACCACGGAATCTGGCAACAGCGACAGGTGAGCAAAAAGAAAGGGGGTGGGGGGCCCAGGAAATTGTAATAAGATGAGAGGGATAGTAAAAACCGGGCAAGCAAAGTGGAAGAAAGAACTTAGTAAAAAGTCATAGAAAGTAAAAGTCGACAAGTTGGGGGCAACAGAACCAAGCGCATCTTCTACCAGTTTACAGGGCGAAGACATAATAAGGAGGTCCTTCCCCCAAAACGGATAGCCTCAAATGGGGGAAAGGATGTTGGTCCCGCTGAGTCTGAGGAATGATTTGACGACCTCAGAAAAATGACATATGGTGCAAAACGACGCCATGCATCTGGAATGAAACATCAGACGCCATGAGGCTTAACGCCGGGTGGAAGCTAACCTCGTGCGGAGCACGTCAAAATTGATAAAATTGGAGGAGGTGACATCGACCGCCGTAGCGGACTTGGGGGGGGGGGGGTAAAAAAAAACTGAAAAACTCGAAAAATAACTAACAATCCCCGAGAAGAAAGCCCAATAAATGGCAATCGATGGGCCAATAACGGTATACTCATAACTTTGGGTATAAATAAGAAAAAGGAGAGGGGGGGGTCGAAGAACGGTCACAATGAACAGGTAGGTGGGGGGGCAAGAACGCAAAAAATGTGCTAACGCAAGTAGGAAGGGTACAAATAGAGGAACCGCCGGGGGAGGAAGACCTTCGAGGAACTTACCTGGGTGGCCCACGACTAGGACAGGAAGCTAACAAGTCGCGGAACTAGAAAAAAAAAAGGGGCGCTGAGGTCGGATGCTTGCAAAAAGAGGGCTGAAGGGCAAAGAGTCGAAGAAAGGCATAAGTGAAACAACTCCCGCAGATAACTTGAAAAATAAATTTGCCGGACGAGACAAAAACATAAGCAGCAAAAACGAGAAGACGTGAAACGAAAAAGACAAGGGATAAAGGGAAAAATTGGCTTCAAACGGCCCAAAAGCAGGAAAGGTCAGTCAAGTTTTCCAGAACTAATAGGGGATAGACAGATAACACCAATCAAAGGACACAAACTGTTTGTCTGCCGGTAAATGGGACGAAACAAATGCGGAAAAAAAAACCCTTTTGGTGGGGGATGAAGGACCGGACTCGCCAGCTAAAGCGGAATGGTTCATGAAGACGGGGTGGAAGCGAAAGGACGTGGGGTGAAAAATCATGGACCTTTCAAACAAAAATCCGTGTGTGAGGGCACCGGGGGTGGGGGAAAATTTCACCTTTCCGGCAAAACAACGCAAGAAAAAAAGAACTGATGAAAGGTGCCCGATCTCGAAGTCCAAAAAACAACACGGGAAGAGAAGGGATCATAACACAGACCTTCCGCCCTCGAAGGAGCAGGAGCCGTTGAAAAACCGGAACGCAACAAAAATTGTTTCCCACAGTTAACTGGGCAGAAACGTTGGCCAGGCGTCTTGGTCCCCGAATATCCATAAGGATTTATTGGGGATGCGCAAAAAACAAGAACAGGGTGGATTGGGACGAGAAATCCAAAAAGAACCCCGGGGGGGCCGGCGGTGACTGCTGTTGGGCTGAAGCCGGAGGGGAGTACGTCCACTTTGTGACCACGCGAACATTGCAATTTGGGTCTGGGGTAAGGTGGGAAGGTCAAAATCAAGATCACTCTAATGTGGTTGGGCGGAACTCACAGCCTTGGGGAAAAAAAAAAAAAAAAAAATAAAAAAGAAAAAAACGCTTATGGAGGGGAAGTCAGATCTAAAACCCCCTTCACCTCTAGTCCTCCACCCTATAGATTGGGTCGAATTCAACAAAAAATCTGTGCGGGGGCCAAAACCAACAAGAGGAATGGCGTACGGTGCTCGGGGGACGAAAAGCATGTAAAAAGCGAGAAGGTTGTTGTGGACGTGGTGGGTACCAGGTATGCAGGGAGGTGCCGCTCCAGGAAGCCATATTAAGACATCCAAGGGGACGTGGGGGATTGAGCATACTGTTGGGGCCAATTCGGCTTTCCCTATCGCGGAGGTTTGCCGAAGTGGTTTTTTCCTTGATGCCGAACGATGGGGGGAAAAAGAGATAGACCGGGCTCTCGGGGGAAATGCCAGCAGGTGCTCAAAAGATCCGGCCGGGAAACAGTGCGTCGGGCAGAAACGATGGTATCCGGAGCGGACGGGGCCATCATTAACACCTCGGCTTTGAACCTAAAAAGGAATCAAATGAAAGAAAGGACACGCCTGAACAGCGCCTGGGACGATCCGGCTGTGGTGACACTGATTTGGTTCAAAGAGTACATTGGCACCCCCTCACCTTAGGGCGGGCGCGAAAAACAACACCAAGCGGACTTAACCCCCCGACTAAGAGGGGGCGGATTGCCCCGTAGTTTCGGAAGCCGAGCTATGAGCTTTGCAACAAAAGGCAAAACAAGTGCCATATGCCTCAGAGGCGGGGAAAATGGGGAAAGGGATCAGGTGGGAAAACAAGGGACAAACAGTACTACGCTCGGAAAATTAAAGGCCTAAAAAAGATATTCAAAAGAATTCCTTGTAAAAGCGCACATGAAAGGATTTTGGCCTCGGGTTGAAGTAAAGAATCGGCAGGCAGAGGACCGCCCAAAACCCTGTTTGGTGTTGGTGGTTACAACTCAAACGGCAAAAAAAACTGGGGGGTTGGGGACAAGGCCGGAAAACGGGGGGGCAAGCTTCAACACCCATGAAAGCATCCGAATTTGAGGGTAGCCATGTGTAAAAATAGTGCAAAATTAACCCGAAGAAAAATTTGTGCCCGCGGTATGGGAAAAGCAATTGCAAAACAAAAAGCCAAAAAAGAGCGATGACGGTACTAAATAAATTATAAGCTCAAAAGAAGAAAACGGCGCACGTGTGCGGGGAGAAAACAAGGAACCCGTTACGTAGTGTCCCGCCCTCTGTCTAGAAGTTGGGTTCAAGGGCATGAAAATGCCAAAGAATAAAAAAAAAAACAACCCAGGACCCGGCCGCGTCAGCCAAAAACTGGAGTAAAACTCAAAAAATGTTTTATAATATGGAAACTGACTTTCACACATTCAAAGATTTTCGCATCGAATTGCGGGAAATGGGTTCATTCAGACGAAAATTGTCTCTCTCAAAAGAAGAGGCGCAAAATCAGGGATATCTCACGCCTTAACCGCGCAAGAAAAACTAAAAAAAAAGTGCGCAAACACCCCTAAGCCCGGACCACAGGGAGGAGCGACGATAAGCAGTTGGCACAGTGAGCACCGAAACTTCAACGGAAGAAAAGCTGGACCTCAGGATCATGAAACACATCCGAGCGGTTGAGGGCCTTATGGCGCCAAGCAGGGAAAAAAAGACGGAAGGCTGAAGCTGTCGTTGGCCTCGTAAAGGTCGCCGTTAGAAGTAAGGTGGGGTCGCCAGGGGAAATATTCAACGTTGCCGCCGAGGAGCTCACATACGTTTGCCGAGCTAAAACGCAAAAATACTAATAGATCCACGGGTGCCTGGGCATAAAGAACCTTATAAAACATTCTCCCAAAATATTAACAACAACTCTTGTTTGAAATTATAAGCAAAGATCCCTCACCGGCATTGAAAACTAAAAACAGTCTCAGATGGGTTGTTGCCGCAAACATCAGGGAGGCGTCGTCCCGCGCGGCCAAGTCGAACGCCAAGGTCCCCAAGGCTCATAAAAAAGGGAGACACAAGCCCACCACTGAAAAAGGGTGGAGTTCATGAACGAGGCTAAAAAAAGACGTTACGGTCTTTCAAAAAACTGAAAAAGCTCTGGGAAGAAAAGGAATTTTGGGAGAGAGGAGGGGAAGGCGGCACGCATTGGGTGGGGGGCAAAAATGGGGAACTTCGTGGAAAGATTTTCGCAAGAGCACATTAGCAGGGTGACAAAAAATGATCCACGTGGACAACAAGTTAGAAAAGGAACGAAAATTGTTCCAGGACCATTCGATAACAAGCAAAAAAACTTCAGGAGGAGGGGGGGGGAGGAAGCAGTCCGAGGGACAAGGAAAGGAGCCTTGCCCGCCTATTGGAAAGCGGGGGGGACGGAAGTTACAGCCATCTGGTCCAGTATACTCACGCGGTGAACAGAGGGCTGGGGATTAGGGCAGATCGGGTGGCCAAACGGGGAGAGACAAGATGGCTAAGGGTCCCTTCCAACCCACTAGGAGAGGTCCAAGGTGAATTTGACGGGCGACCCCATCAAAGAAAAAACCCAGCACCGGTCGGGTGGGCCCGTGGACACATCATCGCAATACGATGCAAACAAAAGTTTGGGAAAGTGATGGAAAGGCAAGACTAAACCGGCATAAGAAAGCAGCGGGACAAGCAAAGCCGAGCGGACCGAGACAGAATCAGCGTCAGAAAAATCAAGGCGAACTACCCTTCAAAGGGAAAGGGACGGGGGGACTGGGGGTTCCAGGACGTGTGTGGAAAAACCGAAAAAAACAAGGGCGGAACCTAGTTCCTCAAAAAAACTAGGGGGTCAAAGGAACCTACGAAAAACCCAGAAATAAAGACCTTCAAAAAAAAATGAGAAAAGGAGGAAAAAGGAAAGTAATGGGGGGCCGGGGTTGTCTGTTCAAGCTTTTGAAGCGCCTTACCGTAATGACGATAGAATAAGTAAAACCTGGGCAAGTCCGGGGCAACCAAGAAGGGGGAAGGAAAACTTCGTTCACACGGTAGTCCCCTGCAAGAGGGAAAGCGACTTTTCCGCCGTACGACAGGCAAAAAAAAGGCAGGGTCCTTTGCGTGACGATAGGTCATGCCCCTTCCGGAATGTATCCCATTCATTGAAAGCGAAACTTTTGCAGGTGGTTGGTTTTGGGGACAAGGAAACGCCGTTATGCACGACCGATACACTGAAAGACAAAAAAGGGGAGGCGGGGTGAGCACGGCACTCTCAAAATTAAAGGGAAATCAGCCGTTCAAAAAAAAAAAGGGGGGGGGCGGTGGGGGGCAAATGCAGAGGCCTCTGGGGGGGCAGCCCTAGGAAGGGGGGAAAGCTGACAAACTCAAACCCTTGTTTCAAAAAACCCGATGGGGGACCGATCCCAGCGGAAAAGATAGAGGGCCGCCCTCAGAAGCAGTCGGGGTTTTCACATTCGGACAGAAAACGTGCAAAGGGGCCTTTCTTACCAGGAGTCCGCGGCCCCCGGCCGATTGAGTGGAAAGAAGGTCCGGAAGACAATTTTGTCGTTCTATACGAAAGCAGTAACCAGCGGGATTGGCCCGAAATCCGCAGCTGTGAACCAAAGCCTAAAGGGACAAGAGAATCTGGGGACGCCCGCGACAGCGATTTGTCTAAACAAATCACGGCAGAGCAGGGGGTGAAAGGGGGAAAGAAGAGGCAAGGTAGGAATTTACCAAGGGTGGGAAAAAAACCTTCGAAAAAGGGGAGAAACTGGGGGGACGATGGGTAGAAGGAGAATGGGGGGGACGTGGCGTTCGACGGCGAAAGAAGACGAAAAAATCCTCACGTAGGAGAACCATCAATGTCTGTAGGCCTTGCATTGGAGTGTAAGTGCGAGTCCCGAGCTTCTAGAGGGGGGGCCATTTGGTGATCAATTTCCCGGAACCTAGTTGATAGATCGGACGGCAAACGTCAAGGGCTTTAGGCCCACCCGCATGGCAAAACCAAGATAGGGGTGGGTGGATCACCAACAGGGAAAAAATCCAAGACCTCTCACTTCAGGTAACCGCGAAATAGCTTTTCACAGGGCTCCAGAACTCGTCGGGACGTCGTGGCATCAAAGGCCGGCCCATCCCCGGTTGGTAGGGGGGGGGGTCTGCTTTGTGTGGGTGTCTGTGGTGGGGGGGGGGGGGGGGGCGGGGGGGGGGTGGGGGGGGGTGGGGGGGAAACCTAACATATTGCGCTTTAGATCCGACGGCGGAAATTTCTAGAAACGAAAAAAAGGTGTTCAGCGGCTAACTAACGGTGAAAACTAGTTGCGAACACCACGCGGGCCTGCCTGGGGGAGGGGAAAAAAGGGGCTTCTCGCAGGTGTGCATGCCGAGCTCAACACAGAAAAGGGATATCGGCGCGGAACAATTTCAGGCGAGGGAATGGGCTGTTCACAAGTAGCGCACTAAAGGGGGTTGAGGTGTGGTAAAGGGCTGGGTGGTTGCAAAGGGTATCGAAAGCGAACCCAGAAATTATAAGGACGTAGGCCGGACCCCGTGAAAGGGGTGGTTGTGGGGGTGTTGCCGTCAAGAGGTTTGACAGGGGAGGGGGGGTTCGCCCAAACGCGTAAGACGACGAAGGGGAAAAAAAGACGAAAATAAAATTCCCCTGGGGAGCCAACCGAACGAACGCACGAAAAGGACAACGTGGGGAAAAAAGTCCAAAGTGCATGGGTCTTTCAGTTTAGCTTTCGGGTTCGCCGACTTACCTTCTTTCAGGCTTGGGGGCAAGAGCAAAACGGCAAGAAAAAAAAAAAGCACGCTTTGCAGGGGTTTCTGGTTTGTTGGTTGTTTTTTTTTTGGTTTGCAAGACTAAATGGGGTTAATAACGCAAAGGAGCAAGGATAGGTCCCTTCGGTACATGCAAAACGTAAGAACGGCTTAAAAGGACAAGCAAAAATCAGGAGGGAGTGAGCAGCGCTTGGCAAACGCGAAAACACGAATGCAAGGGTGGTAACACAGCGCCTGACGTTATCCAAAAAAAATTGCACTACCGAGCAACAGGGGAACCTGTGCATGAAATGCAAAAGGCGGGGGCAAAGTTCCTGGCGCGGGGCGTCCAAAGGGGCGAAGTAAACAAGATCGGAAGTGGGGGGTCGGGGGCCAACAGAAAAAGCTCTTGGGATAAAAGGGAGGGGCCATCCCGTCATTTGGTCGCTAAAAAGGGGGGGGATCAACAGCCACGATTTAGAGAAAAAAAGGTTTTGGGGGGGCCAGGTTTTTTGGGGGAAGTCGGCAGGGCAAATTGCAGGTCACTAAAGGCGGATACCGGGAATCAAGAGACTAATGGAAACACAAGACACAAATGGGGAAAAAACAAGACTTTTGTTGGGCAGAAGAAGTACAGCGGGGGGGGGGAGGGGCAAAAAAACGAAACAGGAAAGCACCGGGCATCCCTCACAAAAAGGGGGCAAAAAAAGCAACAAGCGCAGCAAGAAAGGACACGACGGCGCCAATGGAACAGGGTTCAAACAGCAAGACAGGAGGAGGCATCTTGGTCATAAGGAAACGTGACTTCGCACCCCCGACATATAAAAAAAACTGGATTAAACCGCAAACAACTATAGGGGCCCGATAAAAAGTGAAACAGGGGGGCAAAAAAAATACGAGTCTGAATGGAAAGCCGTACAACGCCCAGGATCAAATTTGAGAAAGTGGAATGCGGCGCAAAAAAACGGCCATTTGATAAAAAACACGGGAAAGACGGGACCGACCAGCAAGAGCAAAAGGGAAGAAAAATAAAAGCTGGCGAACCAACATCAAACGTAAAAGTTTTTTAAGGGCGATGTTATAAGACAATTGAGATTGTATCAGTGTAGTAAGCGGGGAACGTCAGAGAACTTTCAGAACCCAAGAGAAACGAGGAAAAATTGGCGTGGGGCGACTTCAAGCATCTGCTTTGGGGCACAGAGGAACGACGAGTGAATCAAGAAAGGAAACGGGTGCGAAACATGACCGGCGCCAAAAAGTGCCTGAGGTCCCGAGAAAAGGGAATATTGATACGGAGGGACAAAAAAGGGGCGAAAAAAATGGAAATGGCAGGCAAAAACCAACACAGAACCACGAAAATCCGAAGAAGAGTGAAACGCCCAACACAAAAAGGGGGAAGGGCAAATTTCTCGGATTACAACACTAACACCTGAGCGTGGTGATCACCAGGACCAAGATCGCCCGGGCACAAAAAGGGGTGGGGGGGGTAGGGGGGCACTCCGGAATAATTGTCGAATCACAGGAGGGGAAAAATGAGGTTGAAGGAAAAAAAAGCAACACCCATGCGCCACTTAAGAGGTGGGGCGACTTCACTGGGAAATCCACGAAGTTAAAAGGGTGAACAGTGAAGGGGGACCTATCCGTGTGGTTGACCATTGTGAGGATAACGAAACGGCGAAGCGACAGGGAAGAGCTGAGGAGTTACCAAGTATCTAAGAAAAACAACAAACGGAAAAGAAGGAGCTCAACACTAATACTCTCATCAAACCTCATCACACACAGTCGAGGGGGATACCCCAAAGGGGGGTGAAAAAAAGGAAAAAGAACAGCCCCTAACAAGGTCAATGCAACACCTTTCGGCGCCCAAAGGAGTAAAAAAAAGGGAGGAACCAAGGTGTCAAAAAAGGGGAAAAAGACGGGGAAAAAAAAAAAAGGTTCACGAACCCTCCGGGTGGGGGGAGAACAAAAAATTCATAGCAGGACCACCTCAAACGCAGGGAAAGGTAAAAAAAAGGGGTAGGGCAAAATCTGGGCAGATCTAGGGGTCGTTTGTGGTAAGGACAGACCCAATCGAATGTTCCGAAAAAAAAAGGGGGGCATGGGGGGGAGGTCCAAAAACCTTCAAAATGATTCGGCACGTGGGGCGAAACATAAATGGTGCAAAGCAGAAGCCGAACTAGGAAAAAAGGTGAACGAAAGAAGCCAATAAGAAACTCGGCGAACCCGGACACGTCCCGCCAAGGTCAGCTTCTTCCTATTGCACGAAGAAGGATGGTCACGGACAAAAAGAGGGCGAATCTCGGGAAACGTTTGTCAACCGCCATGGACGAGATGTTGGCAACCGGGGGGGAACAAGGGGGAAAAAAAAGGTCCAGCGCTACGATGCCATCTCAAAGGGCTAGAGGGAAGCAAACAAAGAGGGGGATCGGATGACAGAAAAAAAAAAAACGGGCCAAGGCGGGGATGGAAACGGATCGAGGAAATGCGTGATGTTTGACGGCCGGGGCAAGGGGGGGGGGTCATCTGCATGGCAAGAAAAGCCAGGGGGCAAAAGAAGGGATTGAGACAGGTATCAAGGAGAAAAGAGTCAAGGAGGGGGGACTATTCTTACAAACAAACATACGCTGAAAAAAAAAAAAACGAGGATAAGCGCAGGGAGCTGGCTCAGCAAAAAAAGACCAGAGGGGGGTACCGTAGAGGGGCCTGCGGCAGAAAATGAGAAGGCGGCTGTCGGGGGGAAGAAATGCCTAACAAAAAAGAAAGCTGGAGGGGGCCCCTGAATGTGCAAAAGAAAGGTTGATTACATCACATTGTTCTTGTCCGGTTGTGGGGGCCCGGCACGGGCCGAAACCACTAGCGGGAGTGGGAAGACAAATCTAAAATTACGGGGAGAGCCTGGAAAAAAAGAGGTGGGTAAAAGAACGTAGGCAACGCCTAGCGATCTATGACTGGTGAAGGCAAACAAATGACAGAATCAACGGAAAATGTCAGCAGGTCCGGGGCCTCAAAGGAGCACCGGGTGGGCAAATCGAGGGGGAAGCACAATGGTCAGTTCACCAAAAAGCCGCTCGAATTTCGAATTGCAGTTGACATTTAAAAACCGGAACAGGGTGGCAACGTGTTTCAAAGGCGTGTCCAGGGGAAGGGGATTGAGGTTAACACTTCCCTGTGGGTGACGCGTGAGGATGGTGTGGGTGCACACAAGAACCGAAGGGTC
>Ga0179593_1539494_pt1 | contig 25250 bp, 33 predicted proteins | sample CZODoug2_1_08_16_FD_185931 | JGI IMG/M metagenome (GOLD analysis project Ga0179593, IMG submission 185931) | Vadose zone soil fungal communities from Angelo Coast Range Reserve, California, USA - CZODoug2_1_08_16fungal (PacBio error correction) | ecosystem: Environmental > Terrestrial > Soil >...
AGGCTCAGAAGGGTCAACTGTGTGACTCTTCATGCTCCCCAAGGACGCGAAACTTATCTCAGGATATGAAAAGAAAAGAATGTCGCCGGAAGGTACATCGAAAGGAGCCACACAGGCTGGCATTGAAGGCACATCGTTAAAAGCCGAGAGGGGGACGTCTGTCTCGGTAAGAACCGCCGAAAAAGGTCAAGGGGGAAAAAACTCCAGTCCTCCGAAGGGGGAGCACAGCAACACGGCTCCAAACCCCTCGCTGGAATTCGAAAAGCAATTTGACGAACTTTGAGTACCGCGGGAAAAAAAAAACCTCGTGGGAGGGGGGGAGCCACCGGGGTAAGAAAAAAATAGGAATCGCTTGCGCACGTAAAGAGGTGCGAAGCGCGACCGCGAAAAAGAGGGGACGGGCCGTCATCCGTGAATCAGGCGTTCGAGCGACCACCAAGCGAAGAAAACGGGCGCTGCTGGGACACAACACCACAGAGGGAGAACGGGCAAAAAGCGCCCCGGGGCCAAGGACCATCTATCGGGCAGCATAACGACGAAGGCAAGAGAAGCGCCACAGAGTGTGGGACGGGGCAGACGTATTGGGTTAAAGGTGCGACTTTTGTGTGGGTTATTTGTCTTTATGGGGTTTGAGATCGACTTTCCGGGTCGCTCAAAGAGACTCGTCAAGAAGGAGAAAAGGGGCAACCAGAGCCGCAAGGGATGTCGTCCTAAGGGAGCATCGACGCCGGTCAAACCTGCCAGTAAGTTGGGCACGTGGGAGCCGGAAGTTAGTGGCAAAAACAAAGAAGCTGGGGGGAAACGCTGCCTAGGTCGGAAGCACAGGGAGGGAAACCAAAAAAAACCGAATCTATTAGGACCCGGGCGTAAAAGGTTGCCCCAGAGTCGAAAAAAAATAGGAGTGTAAAAACAGCCGAATGTGTCTGGAAAAAAAAAGCAATCGTAGAATCGAAGCGCCATGGCAGGTGAAGTCAAGCTATACGAAAAGAAGGAAAGGGGTTAGAGACCCGGAAATCGAAAAAACAGACGTCTAGACTATGTTATAGGGCATCAGAACTCTCCCCGAAAAGGAATAAAAGTGCGTAGAACTGCGGGGGGCACGTCTTTGAACAACCTAAAAAAAAAAGAATAAAAAGTCGAAAAAGAAAAATACTACTACCCATGGGGAGCGGTTCGCCGGTAAAAATTTGTGAGAATCGGCTAAACGCGGTGAAATCAAAGAAACATAAGAGGAGTTAAAGAGGGGGGGATGATGCAATCAAAACTGCCAGGCGTAGGGCCTTCAAAACAGAAAAATAAAAGGGGGGAGACATTGCTCAAGAGTGGGACAGGGAACGCCGCAGAGATCTTTCCAAAGCAAAAGCAAAGAAAAGAACGGTATATCATCGGGACTGGTTATATTATCGAGGAAACAATGCCTGGGTGAATGTGGGGGCCCGGCTTACTCATATCACAAACTAGGGGAAAGAACGGGAAATAATCGAGCGAAACCGCGCGGGGAAGATCCCTACTAGGCGGTGGCTACGACAAGGGGGGGGGGTGGGGGCTCGAGAGCAATGGGTTAGCGAAGGGAGGTGAAGGAGAAGAAACTGGGAAAGAAACTGCGTCCTCCTCCTTAGAGAGCGGCAACTACCCAACTCTGCGGGTGGGAAAAAGACTACTAGTCATAGGATCTATAACAGATACGTGCGACACATCCTCCAGGTTACAAGGGGCTGAAAAAACCAAACTTGAGGCATATGGAGCGGAAACTCTGAGGGCGAAAGTAAGATTCGGCGAGAGGGAGGAAGGGTGCCAACTAAAATCCTCAGGGTGCCGGCGCAAGAAGAGGCCGAAAAGGGAGAAGAGAGATAGAGAAACTTTGTATTTTCACGAGGACACTGAGAAAAATCCGAAGGTTCACAGAGAGAAGGCGGGAAGGAGAACTGGAGACAAGGACTCCTTTTTAAGGGGGGGAGGAAGACATAGCCGAAGACTGGGAAAAAGCGCAAAAAGCAAACCAAGCGGTTTCACTGCCGACCCTGGCTGGGGGGAAATTCAACAAAGAAAGAAGAGTCCGGGGATGAAAAACTCCAACGGGGGCAGGGGGGGGGGCAGAAAAGAAAAAGAAGTAAAGCGCTGTTTGTAACCGAGGCAGAAGGGCGGAAAAAAACCTGAAAGAGAAAAGTGGCGTAAAAGAGGAGAAAAAACCAGCCACGGGAAGATCGAAACAGAGGGGAGAAGTTGAACCATAAAGCTTGCCTGACTCACCGAAGACGAGAAAGTCAGGGGGAAGCTAGCCAAAAAAAAGGAAAACGGGTTCAAGCGGAGGAAAAGGAGGACTGCAGGGGAAAACGCTTCGTCGGTACGCTGCAACCAAAAAAGGGAAAAAGAGGTCAGGGGTAAATACCGTGGGGGGAGCCTGAGGAGGAAAAAAAAGAAAAAAATGAAAAAAAAGAGGAGGCTGGAAGGCCTTTCCCGAGTCTGACAGCCGAAATTGAAGAAGGGGCGAGCTTGGGCGGTCGGATTGCCGAAGGTAAAGGGGGACTAGCATGGGAAAAGGGAAAAAGAGTATCGAACGTCCAAGCGGCGGAAAACAGAAGAAACCCCGAAAAATCCAGGGAGGGAAGGGAAGCTGCAAGAGAGGGGTTCAAAAGAGTGGGGAGAAAAGATGAGAAAAGGCGGGGGAAGGAAATAACGCTTTCTTTGCCGCAGGGGGGGGCCGACAGGAAAGACGAAGAGGGGGGGGGGGAAAAGGGCAAGGAAAAAAAGCCACGGATAAAACCTTAAAAAAAACCTCCTGTTCCGTAATCGAAAAGACAGGTAGGAACACGGGGAAAAGAAATTCGAGCCAAAAACTCCTTGGAGGCGCTGGGGCCCAAAAGGGAAGGTGGGAAAGCAAAAAGAAAGGGGGGGGGCCTGGGGGTCAAGGGACCATTGCATTATCTTCGGGGGGCTGTTCAACACTGGGAGCGAAAAGGAAAAAAAAGAGGAAGCTGGTCCGGGGCGGAGGGTGGCCGGGGGACGAAGGAGAAAAAAAAAATTTTTTTGGCGCCAGGACAGTGAAAAAAAGAGTCGTTGGAACATCAGAAAAGTAAAGGAGAGGAAAATTCAATGTCTGCAAAAAAAAAAAAAAAAAAAAAATTCACTCGGAAACGAGAGGGTGGTTGACGTCGGGAAAGGCTGGGGCAACTGGAGGCTGTTTTCAAAAGGTCAAGGGAGGGAGGGGAGTATAGAGGGTGAATTGGCACTTGGGACGGGCGGGTTGGACGGGCAGAATGAAAGGGGTAAGGGAAGGGCTTTCGGGGTTTGGAAAACAAAATCACCCCAGAAAACCCAGACTCAATCCGGAGCAGACCAAATGTGAGTCGCAGGATTTGAGGCGACCGCCGAGAACCCTGGATCGACAAGAATTGCACAGGGAAACGAGAGTTTCGACGTCCTGAAAGACCCAATCCAAGGGAGAGGAGGGTTGGCAGCCGACTAGAACGAATGGGGGAGGACCCTCCGCGCCGATGCCGGACGAAATGAGTTAGCCAAAACCGAACATGGAGAAAAAAAAAACGAAAACCTCACAAAGGAAATAAACGAGAGGTGTCGAGAGACAATCTCCCGGGCTAGGGCGTCTCGGATCAGAATCAAGAAAGAGAAAACTTCTCTCCGAAGCACAAAAGCCCGAAGACGATAAAAAAGGCATAAGAGAGAAAAACCCCTAATCCGCACTGGCAACTAAGGAAGTCTCAGTCTTTTAAGCCAGACAAGGTTGGGTAGCAAAAAAAATACCGAACCCCTAAGAAATCTTGGAAAGGGGAGGGAAAAAGCCGCTGCCCAAAACGAAGGGACTACTAAGAGTACGCACAAAGGTCACGGGTATTTCGCAAAGAGTTTTTTAGCGGAAAATAGGGGGAGAAAAAAATGCCGGGACCGCAATTCCGGGACCCGTAATCAGGGGGCAAGGGGGCCACATAGACCATGGGCCCCTGAAAATTTCCTGACCAAAAGGGGTTTTCGTTGGGTTTACAACCGGGGGACGCATGGATTGGACACCGGAGGGGGAAGACCTGCCGCGGCAGGGATTTCACGCGGAAAAAAAACAGGGGGAGAATCCATCCCCGGCAAAGCAGGAGGGACCGCGAGGGCACAGCATCAATCACAAACGGAAGAAGGGGAAGGAAAGGGATGTGAAGCACCCTCAGACCGAAAAAGGAGGGTGGACGGAAAGGCCCCCAAGGAGACAAGAATCGGCAAGGGGAGAATTCCGGAAAAGAAACAACGCGAAAAACCGAGTCATTGACTCCGGGAAACACAAACAAAGACAAAGAACGGACGAGGGGATATTGCCCGCCCGCAAAGGGCCCAAACCGGTCGTCGGGGGGAGGTAAAAGAAAAGACTCTAAAAAAAAAAAGGAGCAAAAGGATGGGGCAAGGAACCCCGGGACTTAAGAGGAGGTCGGGGCTTTCGAGTGCGTGGGCATTAAGGGCCCAGGGCGCCCAGGCAGGGGGCAGGCCTGCGCTTCCTTTGAATGCAATGGGGGGGTCCCCCGAACCCACCCGGGACTGAAGACAGGCCTGTCGACCGAAAGGGGAGATCACTGGGACTAGCTACGGTGGGGATCGGAGGGGAGAGGGTTGGGGGGTCTGGGGGGGGTGGAAGGCGTCGACTTTGAGGCCTGACTGCCCCGCACGAACAACCGCGCTGCCGGCAAACTGGGGGCAAAAGAACGCGAACTTCTTGGAACGGGGCGCGTAAGAGATCAGGCGCAGCCTGGGACGCGACAGAAGCTCCAAAGGCGCCGAGCAAAAGTGAGCCGCAAAAGACGTATAGTCGGGGAGGCAGTAGAGGAAAGCATCAAGGAACGAACGGCCGTCGGCCAAGTGAGAAAAAACGCGGTCGCGGCGCAGCGAGTGGAGAAGGGGACGAGCCGACAGGGCAAAAAAACGGGGCCATGTGATGGCGTGACAAAAACCACAGGACAAGGATACCTCGAACCAAAATATATAGACGCCGCAAAAACGCTCAAAAACTCCGTTTCAAAAAAAACAAAAAAATTATTAGAAAAAGACACGGGGGAACGGCCATTCCAGGCAAGGTCGAAATCGACGACAGCAGGACCCGCCGGCAGAAGTCGAAGAAAAAACCCGATCGCAAACCGCCGACCGACGAAAAGCCGAATGCAGGGAGATAACAAGAAATCGAACAAAAAAAAAAAAAAAACAACCCAGATAAAATCAAGAAATACCCGAGCCAGAAGCTCGCAAAATATGGAAAGAAAAATGCTTGCCGTCCGCAACCAATTTGGGGATCAAAATGAACACAATTGGAAAGAAAAAAAGCAACGGAGGGAAACCAAAAAAAAAAAAGCCAGGCTGCGCCCCGAAGCAGAAGGCTCGGAAAGTCAGAAAAGGAAAAGGGAAGACTGGTTCGATACAATGATCAGGAGGTCGCCCACAGGGCAAAAAAGAAAAGGAAGAAAAAGGTCTTTACGTGAAACAGCGAGCGGAAAGAAAAGGAAAAAAAGGTTGTCCAAAACCCTCAAGGGGGAGAAGAGCGTCGGAACCGCGAAGAGAAGAAAGAGAGCTAAAGCACCGAGAGGAAAAGGCAAGAGAGACTCAGAAATCGCGGGGAAAAAAGGGGGGGTGAAAAGGAATCCGAGGAAGGGGAAATACTAGAAATGGCCTTATTAAAAGGCCCTAAGAAAACACAGCAGAAGAAAGAAATCCCGAACGCTGCCCCCTCGGGCAAAAAGGTTCCCAGACAGAATGAAAAAAAAAGGAAGGCAAGATACAGAAAAAAAAAAAAACACCGGGAAACGGCAACAAATCATCCGGAGAAAAAAAAGCCCCGAGGAGGGATGCAATTCCGAAAAAAAATCAGGGAAAAGCACCGCCAAACGGGCATCGGCAAAGGCCCTTCCCGAAGGACTGGACAATAGAGGGGCCGCGAAGGGCAACAGAGCGAACGGAAAAGAGGAAAAGAGTATCGCCCCCATGAAAAACAGAGCAAATCTTCCGAGAACGCCAGAAATCCGGCAGGGTAATGCTCAGAACCCGCCGTAAAGGGGGAAAAAACCAGGCTCCCCCAAAAAAGGCGGGTTTAAAAAAAAGCAAAAAGGCCCAAGAGCAAAAGAAGTTCCGCACCAAGGTCAAGGTTGGAAAAAGACTGCGAGCGTGACAAGCTAGAAACCGGCAGGGCAATAAAAGGTCCCTTAACTTAAAGTTATAGCAATATAGATAGAAAAAAAAAAACCAAAACGATTGGGGGGGGGGACAGCGCAAAAAAGAAAGTTGAAATCAAGTCTTTGTCAGATCAAAAACCGGACCGGAGGGAAAGGGCAAAAAGGCGATGCATGCACAAAAACGATCGAAGACGTGATCGAACGAGAACGATCTCGCTGGATCTTCATCAGGACTAAGAAACCCTACTCCTTAGAAAAACGGAAAGGGGGGGAGGGCCGAAGGGAAAAATGGTTCGAGTGGCGACTTTGTTGTCCAAGAGAAAGAGGGGTCCGGAAACGAATCCTCAGGAAACGATGCACCAATCGAATGGGAAGTCAAGAATTGAGTCAGGAAGAAGGAACGCTTCAGAAAACCGCCACACAGCGACTTGTTGGTCTGGAAAACTCGCAGAAAAAAAACAAAAAGAAAATTCCAAAAGGGAAAAGAAGAAACGAAACAAAGTGAAAGGGGGAAACCTACTGAAGTGCTCACCCGGCGCATTTTCCACGGGGAGTAAAAAAGATAGTCATGAACCATCCGCCTAAATGCACTAGGGGTGATAGAGCGAAAGCCTCCATTTTAAACGTGGGGGGCACAAGAAACTAATGGGGAAGCAAGAGGAGAACATACCTTCAAAAGGATAACGAAATTTGGTCGGGATCCGGAATACGCACGGTGAAAAAGGCGGGTACGCGTGGTTAAACCACGACCTCAAAAGAGTCGAGAAAAAGCACGGAAAAATGCAGGAGAAAGAGCACACCCCCCAACTGTCGCGAACTGGAAGGTTGGCTCTATCTCAAAACAAAACAATAGTGGAAAAGAGATTCAAACCGGTCAAAAAAAGGGACCCATGAGGTCGTCGAAAAAAAAAAAATCAGGACGGCCAGTCGGGAGCGAGACAGGGGGGTGAAAAGTCGACGAAAACAAAAAAGGGGGAACCAGGAAAAGATCATGCCGCGGAAATGGGGAAATAATTGAAAACGTCTGGGTTCGAAAATTGGAAAAAGAGGCAAAAAAAAATCCTTCGGGGGGACGGAGAAAAAAAAAAAAAAAAGGACAAATGAAGGCCTTTCTCTCGATCGAAAGAGCCGGTAAATCGCGGGACTGGGGTCCAAAAAAAAAAAGAGCTGGAAATCAACTTTGCGAATCTCGAAACGGAGAAAATACAGAAAGGGGGAAACGTCCTTGCTAAAACAGGATAGGAAGTAAGGGTGCCAACGAACACGGGGAAAACGAAAAAACATACAAAAAGAAAAAGAGCGCCCGACAGCCAGGGGGGGTGGATAGGAAATGTCCGTCTGAGGGATCGGCGGAGAAAGGAAAAACGCACCAAATGGAGTGCGCGAAAAAAAAGGGCAGACCGGCGGCTCGAAAAAAATAGGGACCCGAGAGAGTGCAAGGCAAAAAAAAAAATTCAAGAGAGAGGGGGGATGCAGCCCGAGACATATATTCCACGGAGGTATCAGAGGTCAAAAAACGCGCTGAAAAAAAATCTGCTCGGTGAGTCGCTCAAAAAAAAAAAAAAGATTACTTCAAGGCCAGGAAAATTAAATTGGAGAAAGGGGGACGGAAAAAACGAACAAAACAGTTGGGACTCGACAAAAAAAGGGGCTGTTCAGAACTGCCGGAAAAAAATTGCTGGCGCAAAAAAAAGGGCACCATTTATCACCGCAGGAGGAGAGGCCTGGGAAAAAAAACAAGAGAGCGAGAAAGAGTCAAATCTCCGAGTTTTCCGAGGGTCCAGCTTGCGTGGCAAAACGGACGAAAAAAGAAATGTGATAAGAAGGAAAAAGCCTAAAGCCGAGGGGAAGGTTGCAAGAGGGAGCAGAGGAAGGCGAAGAAAGATTGCAAAAAAAACAAAAAAAAAAAAATCCCGAAGCAAGTAGCCGACCACCGAAAGTTCAAGGGCAAGATAAAAATGTCGTAAGGACGGACATAAAAGGGGGTCTGGGGGGGGGGGTTTTTGGTTTAAAGCTGCGCGCACACTGGTAAAAAAAAACCCGGGCCAAGGAACATTTGGTCGTTCCCCGGGTTGGGCGTAAAAAAAAAAAAATAGAAAACGGACGGGGAGAAAAGGGAGCTGGAAAGGTCTGTGCCCCGGTCGAAAGAAAAAGCCAGGTGCGGGAGCGGCGCGAGAGGTCCCGAGCACTGTCCATAAGAGGGGAAGACGGAGGAAAAGAAACGGAAGAACCTCAAAAAGAAAACCTCCTCCGCCGAGGGGGACATAGTGAGTTAGACCAAATCAGCGCCTCTGGGGGACGAGAACCGAAGGTGCGCCGGGAGGGGGAGGGAAGGGGGGAGGCGAGAGGGAGCGTAGGAACAGAGGACCGGCGTTCGTAGAACTTCCCACAAAAAAAAAGGAAAAAGGGGTCATAGAACAATCCGAAGACCTGGATCATGAACAACTTCCGGAGGAATGATGGCGAGAACGGGCCAAATGCGTGGGGGAAAAAAAAAAAAAAGGCTAAAAGGGCAAGGATCGGGGGCTGTTCTGCGCAGAACGGAAATGCAGGGAGGGGAAACGGGCGAAGTCAGAGGGACGGAAGATGGCTGTGGAGGCGCCGAAAAAAAAAAAGGGGGAGGAACAAGAGGTCCGAGGCCGGCGCTATAACCAATGGAAAAAAAAAGATGCCCTCCGGAACGGTCAGATTTTTCGAGGAACTATTTTACGCTGAGAAAAAAAAAAAAAGCACGGAAGAAAACGATTTGACGATTTGCGTCGCGGTCCAGGTGCTTGGGGCAAAGGGAAAAGGGGACAGAAAATAGTAGCGTCGGAGGTCCGGGAAGGGACCATAAGCACAGACTCCGAACCTTCCATACGTCGACGCCCTGTCTCCAGCTGGGGGAAGAAAAAAAGGACATCTCTGCTTCAAAACGACCCGGCCCGGCCGTCTTCCCCCGAGGGCCTAAAAATGGGGTATCCTTCGCTTTCCCTAGCAAAATCCGCAATGCAAAGATGTGTTGCCGGTAATCGCCTCTCCTCTCTTCTGCCCATAGGAACGTCAAGTCGTGCCTTGGGTCGTAAACATTTCTGGGGCAAAAAATCACCTACCAAGGTCGACCTATGCAGACGACCCTCCTAACAATAACTTCTAAAAGTCCGTTCACATCGACTTCCGATGTTGGAGCGAAAGAAAGGGGCATCCAACGAGACTGGCCTTTATAAAAGAAAAACAATACGAAAAAAAAAACTGACCGTCATCCGTCCCGATCGCAGGGGGAAACGAATATGCTGGGGGAAAGGTCAGCCTGGGGTTACAGAAAACCGCAAGAAGCGCATGCACGGGGGGCAGGGGACAGCACCGCTGTCGGACCGGAGGGGTACCAGTCTGAAAGCCACGACGGAAGGGAAAGTGACGGGAAGGGGTTATTCCGGGGAAAAGATTTGGGGTAGCGCCTAAGGGGGTTGACGAAATTACGGGACATTCGACTACCGGCTCTCAGGAGAAACCGTGTGAGGCCCTGAGGCAAGAAGTTACCGGAGAATGGCCTATTGGGGGGGGGGAAAAGTGCGGGGGAAGATCCTCCGGGGAAAGAGTCGGCCCATACGGAGAGGGCCGATACTCGGAAGAAGGGAGGGCGGAGTGTTACCGCGTAATGAAGTACCAGCAAACAGGGAGAGCCGTGACGAGACAAAAAAACCTGGGGAAAAGATAAAAAAAAAAGGAAAGTGAAAAAAAAAGGCGTTAAGCGGCGTCCCTAAGCGGATTACGGAATAAAGAGCCCCGCAAGGAAGAGCCCGAAAAGGGACCGATCAGGGAGGCCGCCGAGCCAAAAGGGGGGGCATAGGGAAGAAAAAAAAAACCAAAAAGAGGACCAGTTTCTCCGTCACGGATAGAAACCGGGAAGATGAAAAAGTTTGCAATGCCGGCGAAGAACGGGAGAAGGGCGGGCGATATTCGAAAAAAAAGTGCGCTAAAAAAAAAAAAATCTGGACGGTCGACTTGGGATCCTCGATCGGGGGGAGGGAGGCTTAAAGAAAAGGCCAGTCCGCCTCTTTGGGACGGACAAAAAAGGGGTGCAAGGGGGGCACAGTCGAAAGGCTTCCTTCTTGCGTCGATTATGGGAAACGCCAAAAGGGACTTACAACCCAGACAGGCTGGTCGAACAAAAGAGAAGCTCGGAGTCCAAGGGGGGGGTTGGATCGGGGTGGGCGATCTCCCGGACGCCGGGCTGTCGCCGTGGAACGCCTGAAAGGGGGGGGCAATCTGAGCACAAAGGGTGGAATTGGACTAACGGCTCCTACCGTGAAAAGGTCCGGGGGGGGGTCAGCGGAAGAGGAGACTGGCGCTCCCAGGGTTTCTTCTGGAGACCAGAAAGAAAAACCTCAAGGCGCCGCGTCGGCCGTCAAAGCGGGGGGGTCCGGGAAGGGCGCGCCCAGACGACTTGCGAAAACGATCAGAAATAGTTGGGTCGAGGGAGGCCTTCGGGAAAACGTCAGAGAAAGGGGCCAACTATCTAAGGGGGCTGCTATCGAAAACGGCGAGGGAGGTCTTAGGGGAGGGGGGGAACAGAGACCAAAAGCCTACCTACGAGTGGTAGGAATCGACGCATCCCGAGCGCCGCAACAAAAACCGGACGCAATCGACGGGAAGAGGCACAAAGGGCCTCCCAGAGCCAAAAAGTCGAAGAAATGGGGGGGGCGCCCGGGAAGGGACATACAGGGGAAGGGCCGATCGCTGCCGAAACCCGACCGAACCGTCCGTAAGGGGAAGAGGGGAGGAAGACCTGACCAGACAACAAAGAATCGAACTCCAGGGAGCTCCTAACGAAAAAGAATGAAAGGGAAGGGTCGCCTTGTGGAAGAAAAAAGCAGATCGTTCCCCCATTGGGAATACCCCAGACAGTAAGAACAACAAGGGGAAGGGGGGGGGCGCGCCTCCGTCCAATAGGTCAGGGGAGGGGAGGATTTAGTCCTTCAACAGCTTGTTCGATAAAAAAGGGCCGGGGCAGAAAAGGGACCCGACGACTATCCCCTCAGGGGGAAAAATCATGAAAAATTAAAGAAATCTAGAAGCCTGCGACCCAAGGGGGTTACCTACAAAAAGACAAGGCGCCACGAAAAGCGTCCAAGTCCCTAAAGAAAGAAAAAACGCGGGAGAGTGAAGGCCATCTGCGGGCATCCCCGAAGTCCCGCCCCCCTCTGGGGGGGGAGGTTCGGGGAGGACCAAAAAAAAACAGGACGGCCCTCAAAGACGGACACGCTTAGGTAAGGAAAAGGGATCGACCAGAGGCAACGAGGAAGCCACAGCTCGAAATTGACGACGAGTAAGACTTGGGCCGGCACCGCGGGGACAAAGAAAGGGAAAAAAGGACTGGGGGGGGTCGAGCTAAGGGACTTCCAGGAAGGGGGAAAAAAAGCCCGACACGGACGAAAACAAAAAGGACGGCACCAAAAACTCCGCGGGCGGGTCCAAAAAAAAGAGAAAGCGTAGGTTGAAAGGACTTCCGACCAGGTCGAAAGAGAACTCGGCAAAAACGCGACAGGTGTGCTAGCAAAACGACGCAGAGGCGGAGGGAACGGAAGGGAGTGACCAGCAGCTTCTGAGTCCGGGGCGCCCGCCTCATCCGAGGGGAAGAAAAAAATGACTTGCGGATCGATCGGGAAGTCGGCAAGGTCCGCGCTAGCCCGCAGCGTCCAAGGGAGAAACGAAGCTGTCGTCAAACCAAAAAAAATGGGTGAGAAAAGGACAAGAGCCGGTGCGTGCAAACGGTGCAAAGGTCAGGTTGGGGGCACATCAACCTGGGGAGCCACTCAAGGACAAGCAAAAAAAAAAAAAAAGAATCATACCCGGGACCGGAAAAAAAAAAGTAGGGTTCGATGGAAGACAGGCCGTTCGCAAAGAAAGGGGAGGCCGGGCTTCTCAAAGTGTCTCAGCAGAGATCCGCGATGAACCCGCGAAAAAGTGTTTTTGTGTGCAGCCTGCCGGGCGGGGGAAATTCGATCTACCGGTCGGGGAAAGAGCAGAGGGGGCGGAGGGCGATGGCCAAGCCCCCAAACTCAAGAAAAAAGAGTTGGCGCCGGACCGAAATTCAGGAGCGGGTCGGGGGCGAAAGGCGTACAACCGAGGAAAAAATATCGACATGGTGCTGCAGCCAGAAGGGGGGGGAAAGGTGTCGGGGAAGAACTCCAGGGATCTACTGAAGGGACGACATGGAAGAAGAGGAAACCTAGGCAATCCCGCATTATCGTTAAGGGGAAGGAAGGGGGGGGGGGTCAACGCCCTGCGTGATAAAGAAGGGCCAGATGTGTCTAAAGAGCCAAGAAACGCTCAGTCCGGGAAAGAAAAAGAAAAAAAACATTCGCAGCCCCCTCCCGAGGGGGAAAAGAATTACTGAGCGCCTTTTAACCTCATGTCATCAAAAGATGATTGTAAACCCCTCGAGGGGGAGGGGCCTAGAAAAACGAATAGATCGAATCAAGGAAGGCGGGGGGTGTCGACCCATCCGAAGGTTGAGAAAAAAAAACCAGTTGAAAGAAAGTGGCTACTTTTCGATAACACTTGCGCGTCCTAACAAAACGCAAGGCAAAGCGTGGGACAGAGAAGGGATCTGCCGGTCGGGGGAAATACATGGGGGATCGCGCATCGACGCACGGAGAGGGCGACCGACAAAACGGGGGGTACCTCACAAGGAAGAGCAGGGGAATCTCAACAACACGAAGGAGGAAAAGGGAAAAGAAGGGGAGGAAAAACCACCGGAACCGCGGCGGTCTCAAGGGCGGGTCGGCGGGGAAGGGGGGGGGGGGGGAATAAGGGGTTAAAACAAAAGGAACAAACAGTATTCTCGGGAAAGATCATGGCCAGGAAGATTAAGGGGGGAAGTGGGTAGGACATCGGACGGAAGTTAGGGACAGGGCCTCGACACAATGGCAAGGAGGGGCTGGAGAGGACCGCCGGGCGTCTTCGCGCGAGGGGTATAGGGCATCCGGACCACAACGGGGGGGAGGAGGGTTGAACAGCCTTCTCAGGGAAGACCGGCGCGGTAGGACCCTAAAAGAGGCGGTGCTGGACGCACAGGGGGGGGGGGTTTCGGGACCAGCAGCGCTGCGAATGGTCACTAAGGAGGGTGGGGCGAGTCCGCCGCAACCAGGACGTGCTTTCAAGACCAGAAGGAGGAAGGATCACAGGGAAAAATCGTCGCCTTCCGACGAAAGGAAGAATTTGGAGGGGAAGGGAAAGGAAAATCGAAGTAGGAAAAAGCCCGACATGTAAAGAGGGGTCGGGGAAAAAATTCCGACTCGCTCGGGGCGCGCCGGAGGTCGCCTAGGAGATCGGTTCCACGGGGGAAAAAAAGGCAGCAACGATGGGGGCTTGTGTGACGGGCATCCCAAAGTCGGCCGGTCTGATCTTCCCCCCAGGGGAGAATTAAAATGGGAAAAGAGATTTCACGGCTGCAAAGAAAAACTATGGGAAAGGGGGGGGGTCAATCCGGGTCCGGCGAGATAACGGAAAGGGGGATCGCTTTATTGACCGGAAAAAAGGGGGGGAACCGGGGGGGCTCGCCTGACCGGAGGACTCGGACGGGGGAAAGAAACACTGAACGACAGGAGTTTCGAACTGCTGACTCGAGGGAGGGGGAAAAAACCCGGGGGAGGGGGGGGGACTTCAACCCGAGGGGGCCTTGCTGGCACGAAAAAAGGGAAGTAGGGGGGAAAAGCAGTTAAATCAGGGAAGATGTTTCCCCGGTGTCCAGCTTGCTTGGCAAGAAAGAAATCTAGAAAAAAAAAGAAAAAGTTCTAGAAACTGAGCGAAAAAAAAAACCGAAAAGGGGGTGGGGGGGGGCCAAGACGAATATCGTCCGCGTCGAAGAAAAAAGGGAGGGAATTGAAAAAAGAAAGGCCGACACGTAGTTTCCAAAGACGCGAAAAGACGCGAGGGCGAGGGGAAGTCGAGCTGGCGGAATTCTGCCATCACCAGAAACGTGTGGCAAAGGGGGACAAAAGTTGGAAGCGGGGGGAACGTCCAACGGGTGGGGGAGGAAACCCCGGGGGAAAATACCGGCTTCGGAGAATTCCCAAAAACGCGGGGAGGGAAGGGGGAGGGAAAAAGTAAAGACGGGGGAGAAGGAACACGAGCTGGGGAGGTCGAGGGGGGGGGGAAAACGAGAAAAAAAAAGGGGATTTGTACAGAAGAGCGTGAGGCGAACGCGCGAGACCCAAAAAAAAAAAAAATCCGAAAAGGAGAAAGAGGAAAAGAGCCCGCGATCGGGCTTTTTATCAAGAGAAGGCTCCATGGGGCGGAGAGGGGCAACGACGCTCTTGGCGCCGGGAAGGGAGGAAAAGGGATAGAAAGGTCGACGGGTAACCGGGAGAAGGGAAAGGAGAAAAAAGTCGTCCGATTCACGCCCCTCTGGTCTTGTCAAGAGGAAAAGCTGGGAAAAAAAGAATCACTTTTCGGAGGCATACTGGCAGCGCTGCCAAAAGGGAAAGGGTGAAGGACCAAACCAAACATGCGTGCTGCCACTGGAAAACCATGGCATTCTTCGGGGGAGGATTTCAGGGGAGGGGGGGGGGGGGCGAAAGGAAGGGACGGTCTCGCTCGCGGGGGGGGGGGAAAACGGGCAGCGTATTGCGTGGCGGTTTTGGAGGGGGAAAAAACCGGAGAAAAAAAAAAACGCGGACCGAGATGCCATCGGGTGAGGATCGCTAGAAATCGGCCCAATGGGGTAGGGGGAAAGGACAGGAGACGACGTCGTCGAGGGATTCGACTTGACGTAAACGGGGGGAAGGCAGGTTGCAGAATTGGAAAAACGAGAGGGCGATTTGCGGAGGGGGAAGGACTGGGAGATGCGTGGGAGTCTTCAGGGCGAGGCTATAAAGAAGGTGAGGGGGGAGGGGGAGGGGGGCAAATGAACCCTTGTTCCCTAAGAAAAAACCAGCCGTTGACGCCGTCTGCGCAAAGGAAGTAGAAAGCGGGGGCCTGCAAGAACGGGAAGCCGGAACCAAAAAAGGGGGCTTCGACAAGAACAAGGGACGAGGGAAGGAAGGAGGGACCTAACGTCACGTGAAAAAAAACAGTGGGCACCAGACTATACGAGGGGCGGGCCGCGCGCCGAGGCGAAGGGCGGGAGGGGGAAAAAAGACCCGGCGGCGCCAGGATGACTTTGAAGACCAAAGAAAAGGAAACGAACGGCCGTCTGGGGGAAGCAGAACCGACAAACGGTCGCTATCCGAACAACCAAGGGAAAAAGCAAGGGGCGTCCCGCATCCGCAGAAAAGAAAGAAAAAAGGAGACGGAAAAGGGGATGAAACGAGGAAAGACCCGGCAGCCTTCTTACAGGAAAATATGGAGGACGAAAAGGGGGGGCGTGTGTAATCAGAGGACAAGAAAAGAAGATAGAAGGAGATGGGGGGGCAAAGCAAGTCTTCCGGCAAAAGAAAAGGCCAAAAGGGCTAGGGGAACAACAGGAGCAAGTTCACGTTTTGGAACCGGCAAAAAAGAAGGGGGTTTTAGCGGTCTAGGGGGGTTGGGAAGAGCCTTGACCAAAATTTGAAAAAAAAAAGGGACGCAGTGCGGAAGGCTGAAAGGAAAACCGATTGGACCGGAGAGCCGATTGGTTTTGCGCCAAGGGGGGGGAGCTAACTCGAGACTCGGAGATTCAGGAAGGGGGAAACCCGGGGAGAGATCGAAAAGAAGGACAGACGCGGAGGGGACGCCGAAGAAAAAGGGGGGAGTTAAAACTTCTCAGAGAGAGAAAAACAAAACAAAACAACGGAGGAGAGGGAATAGAGGAGAAAAAAGAAACGGAGCCGAATCCGGCTGGAACGAATATAGAGGGACCCTCCAAAAAAGGAAACCGTCATCGAATACCCGAAAAGAAGGGAAAGCCGAGCACATAAGCAGAAAACCAATCGCAGGCAGAAAGGCACTGGGGGAGGGGAAAAGGGGTATAGGCGAAAAGGGTTGCCAAAAAGTGAAAACAAAAAAGGGAATGGTCGTCGAATCGGGGGAAAAGCCGTCCTGAGAAGGGGGCAAAGATTAGCGAAAAAATCTGGGCCGAAGAAAAGGTCGACCTTTGTGCAGCGGGATAGTGGCAGTTGCCTCTAAAAAAAGAAAGGTCGCCAGGGATTGAAAGAAAAGGCGGCTTGGGGGCCTGCAGTCGCCGCAGCTGAATTCTGGAAGGAAGGGGTCACAAAACAGCACCGAGGACCGTTCCCGAAAAAGAAAGCATGTACTGAGGCAGGAAAAGTCGGGAATTGCACGTATAGAGGGAGGGATCCTCCGGGGGGGGGGACTTGAACAAGATTCGGAAAGTCGTTCTCCAGGGGCGGATTGAATTGGATCAGCCGAAACCTGAGGGAAAGTGATAGGGGGGGCGGAGGAGGGGGAGAGGTGGCGAAATGAAAAAGGAGGAAGGGAAGAGGGAGGGAGGAATTAGAGAGGAAGGTGAGAAGCGGAAAAAAAAGGGTAGTGATGAGTGAGTTGATGGAAATAAGGGAGGAACAAGGCAGGGAAGGACAGGGAGGAAGGTAAAAGGGGGGAGGGGAGGGAGGAGACGGGGAACGAGACCGGTAGGGAGAAGTTAGAAGCTGGAAAGGGGACGGATCTAGACTTCTCACTTAGGAATTGAGTAACTCGAAAAAAAACTGCAAAGGGAACGAGTGGTAAAAGGGGCGAGAAGAATCGTCCTTGCGCTTGCAGAGGGTCAGGGAAACTACAGCAACACCGTCAAGAGAAGACGAAAAAAAAAAGGAGGTGGACGGAAAGGAGTAAATAGGAGGGGGGGGGGGGAGCCACAAAACAAAAGACTACCTCCTCTATAACGCGTGCGAAAAGAGAAAGCGGATCACAAGCACCAGGGGAAGGACTTCGGCCGAATGAGGGAAGATTGCCAAAGAAGGAACAGGGGCCTTCGCTATAAGCGGATGAGGGGTTTGGAGCCGGGAAAGGGAGAAAAGCCAAAAATAAGAATGCCACCTAGGATAGCAAGAGAGCAGGGAAAAGGACCAATCAGGTCAAAGCCAGCATCAGCGACTAAGAAGCAAAAAAGAGAAGGAAAAGAAAACGAAAAGCCGGCCCGTCAACAGAAAAAGAAACGTAAAAAAATCAGAAGAGAGGTCCCGGGGCCGGGAAAAAGAAAAAAAACCAGGGGGGGGAGGAAATCCTGAATCGCCTGAGAGAAGCCTAAGGGAATACCCCGCCCGATCAGCGAGTAGGAAAAGCGTCCTGCCAGCATCCATATCAAAAACAATCCCGGAAAAAAAAGGGGAAATCCAGGGAGGGGCAAAAAGAAGATGCTGCATTGGAGTCGCGAGGGGGGAGCAGGGGGGAAAAATAGCAGAAGTTCAAAAAAAAGGGTTGGAAGAAAACCCCGTCACAGTTCATGGTGCGAGAAGACAGCTCCGCTAATTGGGGGGGGGAAGGAAAACTTGCAGGGACGGAAGGCAGGGGGAGATGAACAAGGAACCATGGAAGGCCGGGGGGGGGGGGGGATAAGGAAAACCGGCATATCCGACCACCCCATCCATTCCGGGGTGAAGGGAGGGCGACCAGGAAGGAAAGTGCCGGAAGTCCCCTCACCCGCCGCGAAAAGTAGGGAAAAAAAGAAAGAAGAACCACAACATAAGCAAGAAGTTGCTAAAGCAATCCGGCAAAAAAGCTCAAAGACCCGCACCCCTCGCGGGGAGGGGGGGGTTAAAAGGGGGAAAAGCAGGGAAACGGCGACCCTCACGAGGAAACCTTGGAAAGGATGCTTAGGCCAGGCCAATCGGCGGAAGAACCGCACAAAGAGGAGGACTGCAGGAAAAGGAAGAAAGCGGTTAAGACATGGGAGAATCCTCTTGGCAGTTTTACATTAAACGAAAGGAAGGAAAACCCCAATCACAAAAAGGGAAGAAAAATCCCTATGGGGGGGGGGGGGGGCGGTGCCGAAAAAAAAGAGGTGGATCCAGAAAAAAATTCACGGGAAAAACAGCAGAGACAGCAACTAGAGAGCCCAGGATTCAGGGAGGAAAAAGGACGTGACCAGGTCTTCGGCCTTAAAAAAGTGAGGGGAAAAAAAAGCGTAAAAAAAAGCCCCGCGATAAGAATTGGCACCGTGTGACTATAGGGAGGGAAGAATGAAGGAAAAAAAAAAAGGTAAAGCCCAGGAGGAGAAAAAAGGAAAGGATGGCAAAACGTCGGGAACATCGAGAAAGGGGGGGAATCTGCTACCAAAGAAAAAGGAAGGGGGGGGCGGTGGCCCAGCCAGAAAAGAAGCGGGGTGAATCAAGAAAACCGGAAAAAAAGAAGAGGGGGGGAAAAAAACGGGCCCGTATCCGAGCACCGTGCGGACAACGTCGGAGGAGGGATAAAAAAAAAACGTGTCCAAAAATAAAGCGAGTTCCAGGGCACCGAAAAAAAAAAAAAGGAAGCACGAAAGAGAGCAGGCGAAACCAGGGAATTGTGAGCGCGTGCACAATCTGAGACTCGGGAACTCATAGGGGGTTCGAGAGGAAAGGGGCAAAATTCCTCGGGAAAAGAGGCGGGGAATCCAAGCACCAAGATACACAAATCGGTCCATATGCCGAAAGAAAAAAGGCAATCGACGAATGAGGACATCTCTAAGGAAGCGAAGGAAAGAGCAAGAATAGCGCAGAGGGGGGGGGAAGAGACACCGGTACAGAGGGAAAAGCGGCAGAAAAAGGATCGCTTTGCCGGGCGAAAGAAATAAGGAAGACGGGCGACGAAAAAACAGAAAGCGAGGAGGCGGCAAACGCTAAAGGGGCGAACCGGGCACTTAAGCCCAAAAACGAAACGCCAAAGCCGACTGTGGGAAACAAAAACCGGAAAGACCCAACCACAATGCTCAGACATCAGAAAAAAGCAAGAAAACACCGCTCTAGGTTAGAAATTCGGCGTCTTGTTTTCCCCGCAAGTTAGGGGGAAAAAGTCGGGGGGCCCTCTTGTCTGTTCAAAATACCATTAAGAAGAAGAACAGTGAAGGGGGAGGCCGCAGAGCAAACGAAAAAGTGTCTAGGCCCGGAGAGGGGAAAAAGAACAGACAGGGCAAAAAAAAAAAAAAAAACGGAACCTGGCAAGAAAAGTAAAAAGAGGGAACGGCACTGGTCTTTTGAAAAACCGAGGGGAATGCAGAACCAAACACCAAAAAAACGCGCACCAAAAGCTGAGTCGAACTGTCGATGCTGGGAAAAGGACGCCGAAAATGGTCGCGACGCGTACAGGGAAAAAAAGTGCAAAGTAAACTGACAAAAACAACAAACGGAGGAGGAAAAGGAGGGAAACGGCGAAAAGAAAAGATCGAGCATCGAAGAGGTCGGTAGGAAAAGGAAGCCGGAAAAAAGGGGGGGACCGAAGAAAACAGTCCTCTGCAAAGAACAGGCCTCAGGAGACGAGCATGTGACAGACCATCGTCTACGGAGGGGGGGGAGAATGAAAAGTGGAGAGACCATGACAAATGAGATCGGAAAGGCCTGAAAGAAGCCGGATAAGAAAGATCTCGAAGCCTCGGACCAGACATAGGGGCACTGGGGGAATCAGCGGTAGAAATCCTGAAAAAAAGTGAATCAGAAACAAAAAAAAAAAAAAGAGAGGCATGCTGACGAAGGTTTCGAGCTGAAGAGGAAAACGGAAGGCGATCCTCTGGGAACGGCGGGAAAAGAAAGGAAGAACAAAGAGAGCAGGAAGCCTGCGGCTGGGTCGGCGCCAGAATGGGTAGTGGAGAAACAGAAATCTGGGCGAAGGTGGGCGCAACCGACATGAACAAGGGAAGGCTGAACAACAAAAGGGCGTAAATCTAAAACTGCAGGGAGGCGCGGTCTAAAAGGGAAAGAGCCTGAGGCAAGGGAAAAGAAAAAAAAGGAGAAAGCCGGGGTGTCTGGCAATGAAAACTAGAAGAGGGGCCAGAAGAGTCCAGACCGGGTAAGATCTGGGAAGAAGGGAATTTGAAAAAAAAGAGTGGCCACGGATTGGAACAACCTCTGAAGCTGGAGGATCACGCAAATTCGATGGAGCACAAGGAAAGAGGGGGGGATTTAAGGGACAGGGCAGCAATCGAAAACGCAAGTCCGAAAAAGGGGGCTCGAAAAGCCAAAAAAAAATGAGAGGCACTGGCTCCGGTTCTGGGGGGGAAGGGACCACAAAAAAGGGAAGGAATGATGACCATGCGACGGCGGGGGGGTCGAAAAAGAGGGAAAAAAGGGGGTAAAAGAAAGGGGAGCTAAAGTGGGGCGCCGAACGATGGCAACAGCCGCGAAAGAGAAAGAAAGGGGAAAAGCCTCCACCGCGGCCGGGGAAAAAAGGCGATAAAGAGGGAAGAAAGCTGCTTGTCAAACTCAAAGCCTGGACCGACGAAGATAAGTCAAAGCCGACGGCAACGTCGTGAAGAGTTTTCAGGGGGGGGAGAAGATCTTGGCGAAAAACGAAAGGCGGGTACGCTGGCGCCGGACACAGGAAAGAGTGTAGGATGGAAAAAGTGTGGTGTTCTGAACGCCAGAAAAAGGACGCAAAAAAGGAAGAAAAAAAAAAAAAAGAGAATGGAGGGAAGGTCGGGAAACGAGGTTCGGGAAAAAAGGGAAAAACCGCAGGAAAGAAGAAGGGGTGTCCAAGGGGACGGAGGCGGCTCGAGCCCATTTGTTTGAAAAAAAGAGGGGGGGGACTGAAGAAGTCAAAAGAAACAGACCCTCTTCCGCTAGGGAGGGGAAAAGAAAAAAGGGCTGCCAAGAAAGAGGAGCACCAACGACGGCGGGATATTGGGGCCCCGAAATAGGGGCGCCAGGAAGGGAAGGAAGATCGGGGGCGAACGCTGGAACGGCAGAGGAGAAGGGCTCGAAAGAGGGACGGCATTCAATAGGCCCTCGGGTCCTTGTGAAGCAGGAAATCTGATCAAAAAAGAAGGAATCCGGGGAAAACGCGCAATGCCGGACCAAGGGGGAGAACTCGGAGGGGAATGAAAAAAAAAATGGAAATTGACCAGAAATTGACAGAGCGGACGGCCAAAATTTAGATTAAAAAACGCTTCTCAGCGGGAAGGGATAGGGAACTGTTGGCGGGAGAACGGAAAGCGAAGGGGGCAAAGGGCAGAGTTTCTCTTCCTTCGGAAATCATGAGGAGGAGGCGGGGAACTAGGCGCCTCGTCCAGGAAGGGGAGACTTGGAGGGAAAGCCATGGATGAAACGTTGCCGATAGAAGGGGGGTATACGAAAAAAAACTGGGGAGGATAGGGAACGGCGGACTTCAAAGGGAGGGGGGGGGGGGGGGAGATGGGAAAATAAGTCGGTCTGCAGTTTCAACTTGGGGGAAAACGCCGGGAAGAAAAAAAAAAAAGTAGGGAGGTCAAGCCGAAATTGGTCAAAAGGAGATCACCGGGAGGAAAACACGCCCATCCGCAAAAAGAAAGATGAAAGGACGAGGGGGGGAAAAAAAAAGGGGCCTGCCGCGCGAGACTACAACACGAATAAAAGAACCAAAAAAGAAAAAAGAAGAATGCACGAGCCGACTTCGCCTTGCGGGCGAAGGAAGGAAGCCAAACAGAAAAAAACGAAAAAAAGACGTCCCGCAACCCCTACAACCGGCGAAAAAAGGGAGCTGGGAACCATCATCAGCCGGGATGTCCTGAGAATAAAAAGAACAAGAAACAAGAAAAAAAAAAGCCCGAACGACATCCGCCGATCCCAACAATATATACGAGCTGAAAGAAAATCGACAGAGACAAAAAGTCATATTCGGAAAGTTCCGAAAAGGGAAAAAGGGGGAAAAAGAAAAAAAAAAAAAAAAAGAAATGAGGCAAAGCCGCGGAAGGCAAGAATTCAACGACGAACGAAAAGCGAAACAGAAACGGAGCGGCAAGTCGACAGTGTTGTAAGGAGCAAGAGGGTAGAAAAAAAAAAAGGGGGGTTGGAAAGAGCCGGGACCGAAGGAAAACGACGACCGGAAAAAAAAAACATAATTCGACAGAACCATTCACTGAAGAATCCCAGGAAAAAAGGAAGAAAAGGGCCGAGGGGGGGACAAAAAGTTGCGAAGGGGGGGGGGGAGTGATGAAAAAGCAGGGACGGGGAGATTTCTAACGGCCAGAAAGGAAGGCCGCACAAATCAAAGACAAAAAGAGGGAGAAAAGAATCAGAGATCAAAACACAAAACAACGGGGGGGTAAAAGAAGAGAAAAAGGATATACCCACAAAACTTCTGGAAGGCAAGTTAACTGAATTTATCCGGGTTCAAAAACCGAGAAAGAAAAAAAAAAGCAGGGGACAAGCTAAATAAAAAGAGGAATCATGCATCAAGAAAAAAAACCAAAGGAATGAGATCCAAATCGCAGAAGATGGAGGGGGAAAGAAAGCACCTGGGCAATGGGACTCCAGAAGGGCAAATGAAGGGACCAACCGAGGATTCGAAAAAAGATGCAGAATAAAAAAAAGGACAAAGGAACCCGGGAGGACTTTTGGACAATCCCATCAGGAAGCCGTCGCGGGGTCCTTCTTACTGCCCGAAGAGGGTTGAAAATCAGAAAGTAGGAGAAAGATGCGGGTAAAAATTGATTTAAAAAAGAAGAAAACACAGGAAAAAACCAGGAATGTCCTGACTTGAGCCGGGAACGAATCGGGAGAAAAAGGAGAACTGGGGAGGGGGAAAGCTGGGCAGGAACTGCCTTGCCAGGGGGGGGGGAAGGAACCGGAAGGAAAAAAGGGGCCGATAGAAAAACCTAGGAGATGTGAAAAACAAAATCGACTGAGCGCGAAAAAAGGTTTTCTGAGTGGTCTGGGGAATTAGAGGCAAAAATGGGGAGAGAATTATGAAAAGATAACCTCACGGCGATTCACCGAAAAAGAAACAGTTCTTGCTTACCGGGGAAGGAGGAGAGACTTCATCGAGGAAAGGAAAAGTGAAGTACCGTCATAGTAGGGAGTAAATGGGGAAATACTGGAAGTCTGAGAGGGACATACATCTATGGAAAGGAAATGACAGAGACTACATTTGGCTAAAAAAAGAGGAACATGAGGGGTTAGTTAGACTCCTGAAAGAAAAGAGCCAGAAGAAAAAAGGGTAGGAATACGCGAGAATACCTCTCAAGTCAAGCCTCCTCCCCTACCTGACTCCAATAAACGGGATACAACGTTGAATGAAGGCAAAGAAAGGATCGAGTAAAATTCGAGAAATAGACCGGAAGGAGAAAGCAGAAAAAGACTGCCCAGACGCCCCGCCAACGACGGAAAAAAGGGGGCAGGTCGAAAAGAACCAAATAAAAGATCTAGCGACCAAAGATAAAAAAAAAAAAACAATTCGCCAAATCCCCCCTAAGAATAGCCTAAAAGAATCGAGTCTGAACTCAATTCAGGGAATTAGAGAAGGGGGGGTAAAAAAAGCACCTATCGGACATAAAGGGAAAAAAAAAAACAAGGGGTGAAAAAAAAAAGTTCACCGGACAAGGGAGCGTACATGGAAAGTCAAAAAAAAAAAAGGCAGGGATAAAGGGTCCTTAGGTGTACGAGGAACCGACTGAAGAGACGAGCGATCCGCAAAAGAATCGGAAGGGGTGGGCCATCGATATCCTTCGGAAAATGTGGGGGGTGTAAAAAAGAAGGGGGGAGCAAAGGGCTCGGCCCCTCCAGATGTCAAAACCAAGACGAGAGGGGCAGTAAATCACCTACTCAGCAGGAGCAACCGCCCAAGGAGGGAAGAAAATAAGCACCCGACGTTTTTTCCAAAATCACGAAGGGGGCAAGGGCTAAGAAAACGGCAGAGAAAAAAGCGAAAAAAAGAAGGAGGACCAGCAAAGCCACTGGAAGTCGGGAAAAAACCATCAAAGAAGGGGGCAGCCTACTTCGAAAAAAAATAAGCAGGCACCCAACGGAAAAAAAACAAAGTGAAGAAACTCGGCGTTGTGAAAGGACGCAAGAAACCCGCGATGGTGAAGAAGTCGCCAGAAAAGAGACGGCCTAAAAAAAAAACGCAAAAACGGTGGGCTCGGGAGGGGCGGGGAAAGGAACGCAAGTCAGGGCAGAGGAGCCCAGCAATCTTCCGGATGCTAAAAAAGTGACAACGGGGGGGGTGGGAACTTCCGTCTAAAGAGGAAGGGGAATGAGGACCAATTAAATGCTAGGAGAAGAAGGGCCAAGGCAAAACCTATTTAAACATGCTCGAATGGGACGCCTTCTCACAGCAGACCCGGCCGGGAAGTGAACAAAAGCAAGACGGAATCGGTCGGTGAGACAGCAAGAAGGAGACAGCCATAAGTCAATCGAACAAAACAGGTCGAAACCCGGAAAAAAAGAGGGAGGAGGGGAAGAGGCGGGAACACGCTTTCTCATAAGCGATACCTGGAAAACGTCGAATTAGAGAGACAAAAGATCAAAGAAAGCGGACAGTTTTTTCATCGCCCGGAAAAGGATCGGGGGTCGAGGACGCCAATGGAGGGGGACGATCAGTGGGACGACAAAATCCGGCGAGCAGAAAAGCTTCATCCTAGGGCCAAAAACGAAAAGAACAGAAACCGATCTCAAGGACAAACGATTCAAGAGTCCAGAAAATATAGCGCCAAAGTTCAGTCCGCAAGGAAGTCGCGGTGCCAGGAAAAGTAAGTACGGCCCGATCTCAGAGATAAGATAGGCACACAAACAAAAGCAGGGATCTGGTACAGGGGGCACGAAGGATCAGGGTCTACCAAATCCGGCGGCCAAAGGAACGCGGAAGGGGGGCCTTTGCAAACGAAGGGTTTCGGGACCGAGCATCTGCAGCCAGACCACACCCAGAGGGACGTCTCAAAAAAATGCGTGAAAAGCACCTCCTCAAAGTTCCGCCACCAGACCACAATCGCCAAGGGTACCTCTTATTCTCGAAGAAACTATGATGAAAAAGCCTCTATGGGGCATCTAATGAGCGAACCGGAAAAGATTGGGGGACAGGGGAAACCAACACACTAAGCATTTGGGTCTAGCAAGGAAGAGGAAAAAACTACGGGGAGAACACTGACTCGTTAAGAGAAGCCAGCAAAACGGGGCAAAAAATCAAAAAGGAAAAAGGGTCCTGAGGGTGAAAAACACCACGGACACGCCCACTCGGCGCGAGACCGCCCGCGGCGAATGAGAAAAGGAAGTCGAACGGGCTGGCCTCGGA
>Ga0179593_1567023_pt1 | contig 25250 bp, 19 predicted proteins | sample CZODoug2_1_08_16_FD_185931 | JGI IMG/M metagenome (GOLD analysis project Ga0179593, IMG submission 185931) | Vadose zone soil fungal communities from Angelo Coast Range Reserve, California, USA - CZODoug2_1_08_16fungal (PacBio error correction) | ecosystem: Environmental > Terrestrial > Soil >...
CGGACGACCGGAATCTTTACATCCCAGTCACGTGGTAGGGAAAGCGGGGGGAAAAGCAGCAAAAAACCTGCCATTAACGTAAGGTGAGGTCGATAGGTAGCCCTTCCGCGGGTCCCATCCTTTCTGTCCACCCAAGAGTTTGAGGCCGCCATGGTACGACGGGGAGGTCAAAACCCGCAAAAAACATCACACTTTGAGGGACAAACTTCGTGTTCCTTGTCCAAACCTGAACCAGAGTAAATAATGAAAAAAGACTCCACGGCGGTAAACGAGGGGGGGATCACGGCTACAACCCGAACTACGAGAACCCGGCAAGCAAACGCCCAGCAAAAAGGGAAAGGGTTCATCACCTAAAGGGAGGGAGAACACCAACGTTGTGGGGGTCACGTTTCGTCTACAAAATTACTCACTGGTCTATGGGGGTCCGCCAAGGAACGAAAGACCCCAGGAACTCGAACACGCTTGAATTTGGACGGTCTGTCGGGGAAGGCAAGTAGGAAAATGGTAAAAGGGTGGGGGACCCTACTTGGAAAAAGTGTTACCGGGGAGTACAATCAGCTAAAAACGCAGGAGAAATCGCTGCCCCTGAAGGTCACTGCCCTAAACTGGCAAAAAAAAGGGTCCTAGGGGCAGTTGCCAAGGAGAGCAGGCCAACCTGAAGGACCGGTTTTCTTGGCAGGGGCTGGGGGGACACAAGCGCCCACCCAAGACTGGTCGTCACGTCCCTCGAAATCGTGGGTGGGGTGGGGGGGAATTGGACAAGAACACTTGGGGAACCCCGCATGAGGTGCCTTTGCGAGGAAGTCGGCCACACATGGTTTCTAGTCCCACTTTTGGGGACACCACCAAGGAAAGGGGGGGGGGGGACGTCATCCGACGAAGAGCACACCAGGTTTGTGCGCAGACTGGGGCTTGCTCACACAAACGGGCCCAAAGGAACTTGTAAGAAGCCTGGCGTGAAGGCGGAGGCCTGAACGGCTTGGGACTCAGCGGTGGTGGCCGGAGTGGATAGAGGAAGGGGGGGAGGGAGGGTCTGAACCCTCCGCAGGTCGTCCTCCGACAGGACACCATCCTCTAATCCGTTCCCACTGAAGGAACCTAAAAGAGTGGTCATGTCGAAAAAGTGATCGACCTGGAGGGGGGCACCCTTCTGGCGGACCGGGGAGGTGAGGCCTCCAGGGACCAAAAACCGTCGAATACAACCCTAAATCTGAAGGATCTCGCCGACGTTCTGCGGAAAACGCTTGCAGAGAAAAAGTGTTCGGATAGCCTTCAGGAAAAACATTGACGGGAACCTCACGAAAAAGGGCCAACAGGGGGGCGGGGGGTGTAGACGTTTTCGTCAGGGGGGGGTAAAAAGGGAAAGATACGCAGAACACTAAAAAACTTCAAAGGACCGTTCACGATTGACTGCCGGACCTGGAACCTCATCGTCATCGTGGGAAAGGCAAAAAAAATGTCTTTGGGAAAAAAGAAACGAAAAAAAAAGGGAGGGGACCCCTTTCCATGAGATTCAGAAGGGGGCAATTCTGGACTTCCGGCGAGACAGCGGGGAAAATGATGACCCTTTCAAAAAAAGTGGCGCGTCCCAAGCGAAGAATCTGTAGCCGCAGGAGGACTCACAAAAACTAATCTTGAGCGTCGCGTGAGAGGAGGGAGTCGGGGGAAGGGGGGGGGCCTGTTGTGAGCAAAGGGGGGGCGTGTGAAAATCAAAAACAAATCCCTAACCGCCTAAGGGTTGGGCAAACGAAAGGTTGGGGGAACCAAACCGGAAAAGGTGCATCTCTTGTCATGCACCACCAAAGACAGGGGGTAAAAAATCCAAAAAGCCTTTGCCCCCGGAAAAACAGAATTGAGTGTGAACAGTTCTTAAAAAAAAAAAAATAAACCCTCCAATAACCTCGCGCCGTCTCGAACGGGGACAGGCAGGCTCGGAACTGGCTGCTCAAGTACCCAGCGGGGGGGAAAGAAAAACCGGTTGGGTAAGACCAGACACCATCTGCTGTGGGACACCATGACGAAAAGAAAAAAAATGATCCCAAAAAGGGTTGGGGCGCGAGTCACCAATCGTGGGTATTACACTTCAGGCATGACGGACCATACAAAAGAACTAACGTTAGTAGCGGGACACACCCATGCATGATCATGAAAGATTCTGGGCCTTCGTCACACCGGTTGAAAGCATCAAGTGAGAAGACGGGTAATCGGGGGAACTTTTCCTATCCACAGGGGAAGTTAATCGACGCAGCCGTGCGTCGATCACCTGAAGCAAGGCGCCGAAAAAAAAAAGGCTCTAAGCCATCGCATTCTTGCAACCGCAGTTAAAAGGGGGTTCTTCCCCTGCCTGACCGGGAAGGACAGTTCTGGCTGGAACACGGTTATTTCCTCGGAAGCGTGGGGACGGAACATAAAGGGCAAGTATACTTCGTGGGGTGCTAATTGAAAATAATGAGAGCCATCCAATCAAAAACAACTCCAGGAAACCGCTCTTCCACTCCCGGGAAAATAGGAGATTTTTCAAGGCGAAGCCCAAGGGAAATTCCCACTATTCCTTTTACGGGTTTTTGCCATCACGCGAAAGAAAGGGGGAGCCCCGGGGACCGGGGGGCCCCCATGTGGTTTCGGGAGTCAATCAGGGGAAGATGAAAACACAACCATTTGCGATCGCAAAAAACAAAGAACTCGACGGAGGGGCGAAAGGTGGAGGCGGAAGCGGGAAGGGGAGAGCTTCCGGTGTGGAGACGGAAAAACAACGGAAAAAGAGAGAGGGAAAAAAGATTCGTCAAACACGCTGCCATCGCGTTGCTCCTGACCACGAAGAAGAAAAAATGGGTGAATCGGACCTGGCGGGGTAGTTCTACTTTGCGTGCGAAGGAAAAGTCTCACAAGAGGAAATTTCGGAGGTCAGGTGGTCCAGGACCTCAAACGGCGTCACCGTGAAAACTTGAAGAACCGGGAAGCGCTTAAAAAAATGAATGAGGACTGGGTCTACTTTTGACGAGCAGGGAGAAATGGGCTAATGCGTTTTTGGAAAAAAAGTAATGAAACACGAACGGAGCCACCCGACAAAACGTGACAAGGTTGAGGAACTGACGAGGTGCGGGGGGGGGTAGGCCTCCCCTCGCGTAAAGGGGTCCATGAGAGTCGGAATTCTCGGGGGTGGTGCTCCTCACAAGGAGATCAACAACGCAAGGCTACTACGCGTTCCCAACCACCTAAAAAAACCAACATGGGGACGACAATCCCTGTCTAGCTCCGAGAAGCGAGCCACGTGTTCCAACTCTCCCCAACAGGACAGGCGACAAAACAGTCCTTGTTTTTTTCAAAAATACGAAAACGTGGAAAAAGGTAGGGTTCTTTGCGGAAGCCCGCGTGCGGGGCGGGGTTAACAAAATTTTTGGAATTCATTCACGCCAAAAGAGGGGGCCGGAATCAGTGGCAGCCGAAAAGTAGTTCGGAAAGAAAAACAGATAAAAAACACCGGGGTGCTTCTCACGTAATCAAAAAAAAAAAACTAGGATGAAAGAGGGGGAGAGGAATCGGGAAAAGAAAGCAACAATTGTGGGAGGTTCAACGCACGACCTGAAGCGCGGCCTGACAACGGGGAGGCGGCAACACTTGCAACACTTGAAAAGATCCGACTATAACACCTACAAGGACGAACCTGGAAAAGTAACCATATCAGGGAAGCAAGAGGCAAGCCGGAACTTTTCGAGTAAAAGCGGCAGCAACCGCAGCTGCTCAGGGATCACGCCCCCCACGGTCGGCGGTGGATCTTTCGTAAACGTCCGGTATAAAAAAAAAGTCGGGGCGAAGAGAACAGGGTGGAATCGGGGAAGAAAAACTAAAGGTTCACGACGAGGAACAAAAAGAAGACGCGCCGACGAAACGGATATGGGAGGCCGCCGAGAAGGACGGAACGACCGTAGCTTGTCACTGGGAGAAGGGGAAGGAAGAGATAGTCGTCCAAATGTAGAATACGCCCAAACATGGAGAACCCGGGACACGAGAGTTTGCAACGTGAGATCCAGCGCGCACAGAGAACGCGACGAAAGAATCTCCGAGGACGAAGGCGACAGCTGAGAACGGAAAAACGCCCAGAGGGAAAAACATCAAAGGTTAGACCATCATTCCCTTTACCAGGCAGAAAAGAACGATAAATTTCCTCTTTTACTATCTGCCGCTCGGTTGATTTTTTCCGTAGGAAGAACAAAGGTAAAAGAAAAGGAAATCACCAGGGAATCAAAAGTCGTCCCGGGTTGAGACGCGACGACGAAGGGGTTTTCGTTCGCCTGCAAAAAATAAGGAGACCGGGAGGAACACAGGCTCCCATTCACGAAAAAATCAGGAACTCATTAGGCCACAACAGGCCCTTCACCGTAAACGCCAGCGGAACAAACACGGAAACCGAGCCTCGTGATACGGTTTCATAGCGTTTGTCCTGGAGAAAAAAATTGAGCAGGCAGGGAGGCCTAATTATTGACGTTCAAAAACCGGTCACAAATAGACACATTCCTCTAACTCTCAAGTAGCCCGAGGCAGAACCCTTTACTTCCTGTGGGAAATGAAGCATATCGAATCTGGGATCTTCTATCCGTGCTTCAGGTATCTGATCACAAGCTCGTTTAAAGAAAGGCAATCCTTTCGGCTGAATTTCCTCTCCAGTGGCCAGGGTCTTGGGTCTGTCTCTCGCACTTTCCGTAAGGCCGCCCATCATACTTGGGGGGCAAAACAAATCGTGCACAAGAAAAATCCCTCCTGTATGTATCCTCACGTGGTGTTCAGCCACGTAACGCAGGGTTTTCACCAAAGGGAGAAAAACAGACGAAGGGAGGGGGGATGTCGTCATTGCATCCAACCTATCTGCGGAAACACGAGTTTCTACCAGACGGGACTAAGTAAGGTCGGAAAAACAAAGGAGACTCGCTTTTGAGCGTGGGAGTCAGAAAAGGACCAGCTCAATCTGTTGGTTGGGGGGAAAAAAAAGCAGAGTCCTGCTGGGACTAGTTTGGAATGAACCGATGCGACCCGAACCCTCCCCGTTTCGCTGACGGGAAAGTGGAATGCGGGACAAAAAGTCCAGGACCGGGAGGGGTGTAAAACTGCGACCCGCCCAGCTAAAACCACCCCCGCGAACCAGCACCTCCCACCCAGCACACGGTAGAACAGTTAGCTAGAACGAAAAAAAAAAAATCATGCCGGTGCGACCGGAGGGGGCCGGTTCACTGTCAGCAAAAATAATAACCCGGAAATACAAAAAAGTAAGGCGATAACCAGCGAAAGGGGAATATTCCCATCAGCAGGGGACAACGCCTAGTCAGCACAGAGGGACGAGTAGAGAACACCGGCTCACTCGAACCAGTACAAAGACGCGGGGGAAGATGAGGGGACAAGGACGAAACCAACAGCAACGGCACAAGGTGGAGGTCGATGCGTACCCTCATTTTTCAGAGCTGCGCCGCGTAACCACGATCACCAACGTAAAGACGAGAAAAGGGGGGACGCAGACAAAGCAAAAATCAACTCTCGTGTCACTGAAGCCGGTTATGGAAGGGGGAGGAAGAATTCAAATCCTTATGCGCCAGCAGAGCCGGGAAATCACCACTCCGCCTCTTGAGAATAACCCGGAGAGTCGAGAAAAAAAAAAGGTGAAGAATCGGGGGCGAAAAGTGTTCCCCGTTACAGTATGGTACTCTCGAGAGCCCCCCAGCACGCCAACTCTCCTATAAGTCCACCGAAAAAGAACTAAGGGGAAGCCGTCACCGGAAAGGAAAGGCCAATCGGAACCCCTCCCAAGGGTCCCAAGGGGTGAAAGACAAGAGTACTTCCCCTAATTTTGTTCAAATCGATGGATGGAAAAAGAACAAACAAATAATCGGGACCAGAAAGGTGTAGCGGGGTTTTATCTAACGTTGGATTACAGGGCCAATTCGGGCAACGACACTCGTCCCAATTCCTGACAAAGGTACAAAAAAAAAGAGGATGAGAAAACAAGACTCCAGGTGGTCTATTCCAATACTATAAATCACAAAAGAAAAGCCCAGTCCTCCCGGCAGTTCCTCAAGGAGAAACACGTGCCCAAAAAAACTTGGTTGGGGAAAGGCTAGTGTCTTCAGGGGGAAAGTTCGCTCGAATTAAGAAGGCTTGTACTAGGCCCCCGGTTTACAATTGGGGGAAAAAACCGGAACAAAACGTACGGGCCCCCCATTGGTTTAAAAGGTGCGGCGGCGGAGACGGCGGACGCACTCTATCCCGTTTCCGTTCCAGGGTTGTGAGAGGAAGAAAGGCGGTGGGGCAGGGGAGGGAAGACCCAGCCGAAAAACCTAGAAAGGTAAGTTATGGAACCAACGTAAATCTGCCGAAGCACCAGCAAAAGCCTGAGTGTTTGACGTTCATTGAGGAGGGTCAAGGGGGACAGTAAAGAGGAGGGGGACAAGGTCCACGGTTAATACTTGCTCATACTGACGCCTACGGCCCGATGGAACAGCGGGAAGAAGGTCAGGTTCAAGAAACCCGAGGTCAGTTGTGCAGGGGGGTGGAAAAGGGGGAGGGGGACAGTACATTTCAACTACTCCTCCAGGGGGGATCTTCGGGACCGAAAATAGATGGCCGCAAAGTTGCTCCTGAATACTCTCCCTAATTAGAAGGGGAAGGAAAGATACGGGGGGGAATTACGGGGGGGAAGGGGTGATTGATGTCCTAAACGGACGAGGAAAGAGTGCGAAAGAAAAAAAACAACTTATTTGATAGAGAATTGTCCAGAGGGGGGGGGGACAGGAAAATTCCGACGCTACATAAATGTAAACAAAGAAACTTCCATACCGGTCGTCTCAGGGAAAGCATTACGGGTCATCTTCAGGTGAGGAGAAAAAAGATCTGCAGTGCTCCCCTTAGCTTTGACGAACGTGGAGAAGATGTGCCAATGGAACGAACGGCTCGGGACCAAAAGGGAAACAGGAGGGGCCGAATTCGTGTTTTTCCCCAGGTGCCCAAATGGCAAACCGCCGTCTTTCCCTCACACCGGAAAAAGGGGGGGGGAAAAAACAAGAAAAAAAGCCGAACCGAAATTTAAACAAACCAAGTAACGGTCCCCTGCAGCACCAGCAAAAAAAAACCACTGGAATGGTCTCCCTAAAAGCTAAAAGAGCTGCATGGGGGGGGGTGGGTCGCCAAAAATTCCCGTTCGTCAAAAAACGTTTCAAATTCTGGGGAGGGCCGGGGGGGGACGCCACAGGGGGAAAGAAAAAGGGCGCACGATGCCCCTGAAAATCCGAAACACCCGCAGGCTAAGGGTGGGCTCGTCCCCTTCCGCGCCGCCCACACCGTGAAACTTGTAGTTTCCAAAACGAAACGGGTGAGGGGGGGGCCCTGAACGAGGAACAAAGAGCGCCTCTAATTGGGATTATTTCCCTGCCGTCCGCGGGGCCAACCGGTGGGATAAGAGGAGACAAAAAGTGTATCGGGGGCCGACTTTTTCGTTCTTAGGAGCTACTGGGCTCCCGGTGGGGGGTCAATAGAAGCAGGTTTTGTTACTTTGAAAAAACACGGGGGGGACTCGCTGGCGGGTGCAAAAAACATGTGTTTGTTTGCCGATCGTTTTACGCGAAAAAAAAAACCCATGTTCTCGCTTACCATTGGGAGAGTGGTGGGGAGGCAAATCCCCGCGCCTGAGCACCAAAAACATCACGAGCCATAGGGGGGGTTAAATGTGGTAGCGAATTGCCTGCCCTGCTTCAGCAACCCTTCTTGGTGCGATCGGGGCCAGGTGAGAAGGGGGGGAGGGGAACGGGGGAATTCCGCGTCCTTGGACCGAATCAGCGGTGGAAAACGCATGGTAACGCCTCCGCGTTCTGGTTGGAAAAAGCAAACGCGTCTGGGGAACTCCCATGCAGGGACGCACACCCTTTTCATGGACCTATCACTTCCTTCAACGATGCCTCTCCAGTCGTCTCGTAAATCGTGTTTTGAGGTAATCGCGGCCTGTTGAACACCAGGAGCAGGGTCGGGGAAGAGTGTCGGGGGAGACAACGTCGAGCCACAGCGAATCTGGCAGGGGGGGGTTCCATGGGGGGGGGGGGGCGGAGGTTCTACCCAAAACTCCGACTGGGAGTCAGTCAGTGAAGATCTTCGGTCTCCGTCGCCAGGAAAGGATCAGAGGGAAAAGCCAAAAATGTCACTTTGCTTTTCTCGTTTTCAAGACTGGTCCCTACGGTTTTCTTGGAAAACTGAGAAGGGGGATGGGGATATGAGGGGGGGGCATCTCCTTGGGGTGCCTCATACTCTCATCGATCGTCAGGCTTCTAAAAAGGGGTGAATCCGTCACAGTTACGGCTGGGGGCAGCTTCCTGGGGAATTTCTCTCCCTAGTATTCCCCAAGAAAGCAAAAACATGGGGAGTCGGCCCTGACTCGTCGACGGCACACGGAAAAAACTGATGCGGGAGCCTCATCTACCCTGGCACGCTCTACCCGGGACCAGAGGTGAGAGAAGGTTCTTTTTATTTGGGAGGGTTGTTTGGGGGGGGGGAGGGAGTGGGGTGGAAGGAGCAAATTTGACACCTCGGCCGCTTGACCAAAAGGGTTGGGGGGGCTCCATAAAAAGACAGGAAAATGTTTTGGGCCTCCACTGGTTCGCAGCTTGTCAACACAATGGACCCAAGGGCAATTTCAAATAACGACTCGCGGAACCCCGCCCCAACAGATGCCAAGGTGGGGGGGGGAAATTACTCACAACCACACACGGGTCTGACGAAAACCACGACGGCCTAGGACAGGGACCTGAATTCTCGGACTGGCAAGAAGGTCAGACAGGGGTGCCGAGCATCCCGCCGAGAAAAACCTGATTGCCCCTTCGAACCGCGTCAGGGGAGGGCCTCAAAGATTTTTGGGGTTGACAAAGACGTCCCGTCGGTGAATACTTTACATGGGGGGGGGGAAGGAAAAACTGGCGCCGGCCACGGACTTCCGTTTTCTTCCTTTAAGCATTGACTTTTATCGGCCCCCGAGATGCAGTAAACAGGGAAACACTAATTTATTTACTCTAATCACATATTTTCCCCAATTTACGAGAGAAGTCAGACAGGCCCGTGGGATTTCTCCAAGCCAGGACTTTGGTCCCGCCCCCCCCCCCATAAGGGAAAAAGGAGCGCCGGGGACACGAACTAATGTAAGCGGTTCTTCCTTCGCCACCGCCCACGCGGGGCAGACCGGTTCCTGTATGTCAATCCTTTGCCTGATTCTACAACATCGGGAATGCTGGTGTGAGGGGGGAATTGCAATGGCTGGAAAAAATTCCTTGTTTTGAACTCGCTAAAGACCTGGGGCCAAAGGGTTCTCTTCTACTACTCAAAAGTCGCGCCTCAAGGCTCAAAGCGGGGAAACCCTTCGAGCTAAATAGGGGAGGGAGGTTGCCGGGGGTTGCTCAAAGAAACCAGTTGGGGCACGCACTGTACCGATGGGTTACAATAAAAACGAATAATGAAGTCTTCTGACCCTTGGGCGTTGGTTCCTCGTGCAAGGGGGTCAAAAATGAACCGGGGAAAAAAAAGCTTTCCTGCAATCCCCCTAAAACCAGAAAGCCGAAGAACTTAGGGAGGGAGGGTCCTGAAGGACCCGGACTGACTCTAAGGTGTACCCGAAAGTGCGACTACTGAACCCATACGTCATAAATCGTCCACCGCTTGCCTCGCGTGTTTGCTTCGCCGGTCAGACCAGGACGCCTAAAATTTAGAGTTCGGCGGGTTCCGTTCTACTAATTCGTTCGTTCTCACTGGGTGGAGGTAACTCTTGCGGGCGTTTTTCGCCTAAAACGGGGGGGTCAAGAAAATAGGCAAAAGGGCTCGCATTTCCACGTAGCGAGAAGCTGCCGTGCAGATTCAGTGCTCGTTTGCTAAGATGGTGGGGATTCCTTTTGAATCTTCTCGCGTTCGGAAAATTTTTACCAGAACTCCTAAAAAAAAGGGAGGGGAAAGAACGGGCAGGATCATACGAGCGAAGGGTCACGGGGCGCCACGGGTAGTCTCTCTAGTTTCCAACTAGTAGAAAAAGGGGAGGCGGACGCGGGGGGTGAATAATGCTCGTACGCTCTCACCTTCGCAAGCGTCACCCGGACTATTCCATTCATGGGATGTTCCCGGGGAAGCCGTCAGGTGTGGGCGTTTAAACGGAGAATTCCTAGGGGTTGGTGCGATTTTAGAGGACGGGCCAGCCCAAAGCAACTGTTCAGCCCGCGAGAGTTCGGCTGGGTCACCTTCTTTGAGCGCAGGGGAAGATTTTCAAGACCAGAAAGGCACTCTCCTCGACAACGCAGCAGATCTTGGGACAGGGTGCGCCTTGGAAGAAAAAAAGGGGCGTTTTTCCTTGCGAGGCCGGCCGAATAGGGAGACATCGGGCAGGTTCGTTTTGCAGGAGCGCCGGCAGTGGCCACTGTTGTTTTACAAAGCCAAAGGGCTAACTTTGGCCGCACGGCTGAAAACTTCGGTCAAAAAGAGAAAAACCTGGGGGGGGGGGGGTTGAGAATACCTCAGCTGAGAGAATCCGAACAACAACGAAACTAGGGGACATAGCAAGCAAAGACTCTCATAAAAAGGAGTGGGTTCAGTTCACACGCAACCCGGGCAGGCCGCGATGGGAAGGAGTGGAAAGTTCGGTCGATCCGCAAAAAGGGAAAAACGAATACTTAGCCACTAAGTAACATTAACTCCCCTCAGGGTCGTGAAAACGCATAGCCAACCTTACTGTGGGGGTATGATACGACAATTGGGAACCCAATTCCTGAGAAATCAAGAAGGAAAAATCCCTGTGTCTGTGGAGTTACGGGGGGGAATGAGAATCTTAAAGGGTTTTTGCGCCTCTTGGTCGTAAACGGGGAAGATAAGTCAATGTCTACTAGAAAGAGACTACTGATAAACAGGGGGAAAGAGAGTTCATTAGTAGAAGGCAAAAAAAGAATTATGCTTGTTCCTCATGGTCGCTTTCATACCCCTTGTACAGGGAACAATCTCACAGATTCAAAAACGAAAGGGAAGAAGGACGGCTAAAGGGGAAACGAGAACTTTTCTACTGGTTATAGCTGACGCCGCCCCCGGAGCAACTACGAACTCCGCGCCGAGCCACGAAGTGGAAACATAAAAAAAGTAAGGAACGGGGAAACCTCCAGGCAAACACTATCAAAGCATTTACCTGCGAGCAACGAGAAAAAAAAAAAAGGCGACCCTGTGACGTATTGCGCGCAGGGGGAAGGGGGTGGGGGCCTGAGAAAAAAGGTAACACCACTTAAATAGCTGGCCTTCACCTCCTCCATAGTCGTCGCGGTAAGAGAAAGCCGCGATCTCCATTGTGGGACTTCCAGAAAAGGGAAAATAAAAGGACAACATGGAAGAACAGGTCCCTAGCCTTCGCGTGAGGGGGGCGAAGCAAACACCAGGTCACCGGCGTAAACTTAAACCAACTGGGAAGGACCAGGGTACCACCCCTAGCCAGTTCAGATAGGTTCCTGGAGCTGAGAGGAGTGTCTAAGAGAACATCACGGCGGGTCCCAACTCAAACAGGGTCAAACCATAACTCGGAAATAACCACGAGGCAGGGGGAGGGGAGGACACACCTAGGGCAATGGTAAGTTTACGGCGGTGCGAAGACGATGCCCTCGATCTGAGAACGCCTACCTAAAAAGTGATCAGGGTAAAAGACCGCAATATCGCGGGTCCGATTTCATCCGGGGCCATTCTTACTGGTGAGACCAAAAAAGGGGGGGGGTATGGACTAACTTGGACGGGCTGAACCCTTCCTTACAGACCCATCATCCTTTTTTGGTAAGCATTTAAACTCGCCGCCGAAAAAGGGGATGACTTCTCAGGAACTGGGACATCCACTACGGAAAGATAGACTACCTGTTTTCACCAGCCCCCATAGGGGGACGTATTTATAATTGTCCAATCATCCTAAATTGGTAAGATATTCACAAAGTGAAGAAATACAGGAGCCCCATACCGTTGACTCCCGCTTTTCGAGGAGTGGGTGGAGTCAAAAAAGTTACCCCATCTTCTGTTGGACCCGAAACGGAGAAATTAAGGGGAGGGGGTAAATATGTGGTCCCTTAGACAGAATGAAGAAAACCTCTCGTCTTGCTTAACCCGGTCGGCTTGGCGGAACAGACCTCAAGGCGGTCCTTTCTGCCCCTCCCCTATAAAAAAAAGCCCCTCTAGAAAATAATCTCACCCTACATAGTAATCTCTCGGCCTCGAGTCACAGTCTATTATATCATGTCCCATAATGCATGATCTCCTCTTTAGCGCCTCCTGATGTTAATTTTCTGTATCCTACGCGGGACTCGGATGACGATGTCCCTGCAATTGTCGGAGGGGGGTTGGACCACAGCCGGAAAACTTAATTACAGTTCACTTTCAATCGCCCCGGAATCAGAATCAGGCGAGAAACCCTAAGCCAGTAAGCAAAGCCCTGACACAGGGGGGAAGAGGAAAAACGAAGAGCAAGAGATAAACGATGGAATTAACGACCGACGGCCACGACCAATCTCCTCCTGGGCCGGGGAAAGACGAATCTCCTACGATGAGGTAACCATTTAAAAAAGAAAAGTCCCCGCCCCAAAAGGGAAAAAAAGGGTGAATCAACGTGCCTTCATCTCTGTAACACGATGGGGGAAGGATAAAAGGGGGATAACATGGGAGGGGAGAGAGTCAAATCCAGGACGTCCGCTTTTCGAAGAGGGGTGAAGGCGAAAAACGAGGAACCGCCTTCCCATCTCGAAAGAAGCCTGAAAAGACGGGAAACTCATAATCAAAGAATTTATATTCGATCCTTGGTACAAAGAGTGACTGAATGAGGACTACCGTATCACGACGACAAAGTGTCTAAAATGAAAGAAGGAGGTCCCCACCTCTTTATTTCGAAAACTACAATCCCCAGGCCGCCTTCACGAAAGATGCGACCCCCGCCCACATTGGTTTAGAAAGAACAAGGGAAGGAAAAAAACACTCAGGAAAAGAAACAGGGTTCCTTGGGATCTTATTATCCCGCAACCCAATCCCTCGAACAGGGAAGGACTGTTTGTAGAAGATTCTCGGAAATTTCGCCCATCACTGGAACCAATGGGAACAAAGTTACCAGTCAAAAAAGGGAAGTTCTATTAGGAAAAAGTGGGACTGCCCATTGGGAACGCGAAAGCGCACCGAAAGATAAAGAAAGTGTCTCTCTTTCGAGCCGACAGCAAGGAAACAGGGCAGCCCCCAAAGTGTATCTTAGTCAGACAGGTAATTCTTGACGAGCGATTAACGGCGAAGCTTTGAAGGAGGGAAAAAACGGGAACACGGTCACCACAAATTTACATGGGGGGGGGAGGGGGAAAATGAGGGACTCGGTGCTAAGGCAAACTATCTTTTTGAGTTCCAGGGGTGGTTTTCAGAACGCCATATTGTCCGCTAAAACTTGAAGGTAAAGAAGGGAAAAGAGACTGCGAAACTATAAAAAGAGGTGAAGCTCCTTTATTGATGACACGTTCAGTGTGCGGGAGGGAAGGGAACGCCGGCAGGGTTTGTAAGGAAGGGGGGAGGGGGGCGAATATGGACCGGAAGGGGGGAAACAGCATTATGTGGAATCTTCAGTTCAGGGGGAAGAAAAAGACGTCGCCAAAGGGAATGGGGGGTCCTGATCGGACTGTATGCTTAGGGTCAAAGGGAAACTAAAATGTTCGGGGAAAAAAGAAATGAATATTGACCTCCTAACGGATATAGAGCCCTCCTAGAGGAACATAGTGAATGTGAAGAGACAAAAATGAGGGAAACGTGTCTTGTAGATTCTGGGGGGATGGGTTGCAACAATCAGAGAAAAAAACCAAAAAAAAGGGGGTAAAAGTAAAGTATACAAAAAATCTGAACCCTCGGTCGAAAACCCATCATAAAATCCAGGGGACTACTCATCGTCTGCAAACACAACAAAAAAACAAGAAAAAAAGGATCCGTAAGTCATGAGGTCGGCCCTCCGACTCGGCGCCACTCTACAATCAGCTGGACAGAATAAGGATTTTTGTTGAAAGAAAGGAGGGGGTTCTTTCCGAAAAGGGTAAGAGTCGCGCTCGAACAAAAAGTGACAACTGAGGGGGACGAAATTCGGGTTGAGGGAAATGTACTTCAAACAAATTACACCTTCTTACCCAAAGGGAAATCAGAGGACGGGACGGAAAATGGGCAAAACTAACACACGATTGGAAAAGACACAAAAAGCATCACACTGGCGTTCATCACAGAAAAATCGCTCCCAAAGGACGAATGGGGGGGTGCTTTCCGAGAGCGTTGTCACAAAAGGAACAAGGACTGGGACGCTTGGGTAGGAAAATGCAATAACGCGGAGATCACATTGGAGGGAACCTCGAAAACCGAAGTGGGGGCGCCTTCAGAGCCCACCGCAAACCGGGAAACGGGGGGGGTGGCCACGACTGTGGTAATACCTTGTAACGGGGCCCAATAATAAAGCTCACGTAATCGCGCAAAAGTCCTAAAAACTAAAAAAGAAAAGCGGGTGGGGCCACACAAGGGGTTTGGGTCTCCCCCGGAGACCGCGGGGCGCACGTGGATCAGAGACGAACCTTGGGCCTTTTGATATGAGGGAGGAAGATCGGCCAACATTTGGCTCACGGTGGGGGTAGAACACTCGACGACTTGTTTAAAAGACCGCAATGGGAAAAGGAACACTTGTCGAATCAGATCCCCTATTGGAAGAAAGTTCGTCATACAAATGAATGGTTCGAATGAATTTGCTATGAGTTTGCTTCAAATACCCGGAAAAAGAGCAGAAAAAACCATCATGGTTGAGTGATCTCCTCGAATGGACGCTCACCCGACGTTGGGGACAAGGTCCCATGGGGTTTTGAGAAACCTTGGGTAAAAATTCCCGGCAGGCACCTATGCCAGCGTAAACTCATCTGCGGGTGGGCAGGAAGGGAATCTCATGAAAACAGGGGAGGTCTTGTAATAAGTTCGCCCCCCGACCTTGAAAAGGGAAAAACGCTTCAATAAAAGAGTAAAAAAACAAAAAAATGCCTCGCACCAGAGGGGTTTTGACTTTTCAGCGCATCCTTTAAAAAAGACGATCCTCGCGTACTTCAAAAGCGAGGAATTGCGGAGGGGTAGGGGCGACGCTCATCAAAGAACAAAAAAACATGTCAGAGATCAGAGACTCGCCTACAGGGGAATGGACGTGATCGACAGGGGACGGGAAAGGATCCCGCGGTGGGAGAAAAGCCCAGGGAACATACTCGGACGATCCAGAGTCATCGTTCTGCGCGTCTCTCACAGGACAGCTCCTGCACAAAAATGGCAGCTTGAAAGCGAGAACGTAAAAAAGGGGGGGGGTCAAAACGGACCGGGTCTCGAGTGTTGGATCTGGTGAGGCTTCCTTACCCCTTCCGGGGACGGGGGAAAGAGGGCTTGGAAAGCCTTATTGTATTTTACGGAAGCGAGGGGGTCACTCAGGGACTCGGACATCTCTTGAAAAGAAAGGCTGAAAAAGGAATGAATCGTGGGCACTTGCTGGCGAGGGTACGAGTCCTATGCTGTGACGGGCGGGGAGCAGAAGGAAAAAGGTGGGGGGAAAAGGTGGCCCGGTTAGAAAAAAAACCCAGGGCGCACCACTGGGGAGAGGAGAATCAAAATAGTTAGGGGGGGAAAAATCCGACCGCTTTCTCACAGCATGAAGAGGGGGATCCCTGGGTCGGGGCCTGTTGTAGCGGTAGGGTCACCTGTCAACCTCCCTATCACGGAAAGGGTTTTTGTTCAGGACAAGAAAAAGACGGAAATGGCGCCTAAACACGGTGGGTTCGGAGAGGGGAAACGCCAACATATGGCTCATCCGCTGGCCTCAAGCGAACTGACACGCTGAAAAAAGAACAGGGCTATCGAAGGCTGGGACCCAAAAAGGGGGCCTAGGAAAATCTCAAGGGGTACGTCCCACAGGACGGCCGTCACGTCCCGTTCGGTAGTGTCAGAGAGGAAAACTCTTCCTTTTCGCCGATCGGATTTGACACGAAAAACGAAGCCGTCTCTAAAAAAAAATGACAGGGGTGATGGGGGTCTTGGGAAAATCCGACAAATCTTCATATCCGTTGTTATTAAATCCCCGGTGAGTGAACGGGGATCCTGCCCGGACATGTCCAAAGTTACGAGAGTGGTAAAAAGCTTGGATCGCAGGGTCGTTCGGGTTCGCGTAGTGAATGAATTGCCTGTAAGCTGTCACTTTGAATGATAGATAAAAAAAAACCTGGTTGGCCTGTGCAAGGTTTAACAGGTGGACCTGTAGTGTGGCATCTACCACCCAGAGTGTTTCTCCTTACATCAAAGAAAGTCTCGGTGACCTTAGAATAGGGAACTAAAAGATCAGTGATCCAGGGGGGGTCTCGAGGGGGAACTAAAAGTTGAAATTAAACGGAAGACAACAGACCAATGGGGGGGGTGCGGCGGGTCGGTCTCCCTTCCTGAGGACTAATCTGCGGACGGTAGTTGTGGGGGGGACTGACTGGTCGGTGGGGTGGTCGGGGGGGATGGTGGGGGTTGGAAGGAAAGCGGTTGATGTCTCAACCGGGGCAGACACTAAACACTAAGAGCAGAAAAGCGTCCTCCGGAGGGCAGAGGCTGCGTTCAAAGGTGGGCTCGGTCGGGGGAAAGGGGACCGGGGGCAAGAGGTAAACCTTGAAATCCCTTGACAAGGGGAAGGGTCTTGCAGAAAGTTCGTCAAAAGGAGCCTGGTAATGGGGCAAAAACGTTAAAATCACCTTTACATTGGTTGCAGCGGGAGGAAAACAAGTGGTCCGAAGTGAGTCCTTCAGCCGACTCACCGAGGAGAAGGGCTAAGTTCACTGTAAAAAAGGGAAGGAAGTTGGGGAGCGGGCTCCTCCTAACCGGTGACCCCGAATTCACATCGTGAACAAAACAAAACTTAGCCTAGCAGGGGGCCTGCCAGGGCGGGGGGAATACTGCAACAGCCGACCATGTGAATCCAAAAGGGCCTCTTGGGGTTCCGCTTTCAAGGTGCCGGCGACTCCATGAGGCCAAAAATCCAAAAAAAAAAACGGGCCCTCTGTTTGTCGGGGGTACGTCCAAAGCAGCGGTCGGGAACGACGTAAAAAAGGGCAGCATCTCCCAAAACGGGCGCAAAAGAACTCGGACCCGGCCGGTCCTGTATTAGAAAAGGTTGGACAAAATCGACGTGCCAGACCGGTTATCGTAACTCGCTGGAAAAGAAAAAAAAAGGGTTTGAAAGACAAGAGGAAAAGAAGATCTTTGCGGATACCAATCCTTAAAAGAAAGGGTCGGGGCGCGAGAGTGTCATGAAAGTTCTTCCTAAAACTGACGGAATTTGCAAGGGTGACGAAGCATTACCAACCAAGGAAAGAAGGATGAAAAAAAACTCTGGGGGAGAAAGAAATGACCGGGGCCACCTCCGAAAAGAAACAAAAAACCGACGACTACAGGGGTTGTCGAACACTGGGCAAAAGAAAAAAGAAAAATTCTCCTCGCCTTTGCCGCCCTCCTCCTAACGAGACAACCCGTCCTCGGGCTTTGAAAGCATGTGGAAAGTAATACCGGAAGGGGGGGTATTTTCATTTTTCTTCTTGGTTTTGTTCAGTGTTAGAAAACCTCTTATCCGCACTTTGATTGTTGCAGTTCCCTCTTGGTGGTGAACTGGGGTGAAAAACGTTCCCTCTGAAATGTGGGAACCCGCTTGTAGAAAGAAGCACAGTCCTTGAGGCGTGGACGGAGACTGGACCGTTTGGGGACGGCACGGTCTTCTTAAAATCTCTCTACAAAAAAAAAAAAAAAAAACAAGGAAAAAAAAGAAAGTAGAAAAGATATATGCTCTAATCTATAAGACCAAAATTGGTGGGGGGGGCGAGCAAGCCACAAAAAAAACAACTAGACTCGGGAGGGCATGTTGCTTCACAAGGGCTAGAATAACGAGAACTAGGAACCCTAATCCTTTTCCTAATAACATTAACCTCACCACGCAGATAAGCTAGCCAGTCCGGGACTTTGGACCGATTGAGCTCTTAGGACTGAGATACTGATGAGAGCCTCTAAAGCGGGTCTCCCAGAAAAGGTGGAGGAAGTGGAAGTTCGGTAACTCTTGATTTTCCGGGGCAAGGAGGAAAAAAAAAGCGGCACTAAGGGTGAGAATTGAAACACAGTACCAGAAAAAAATGGAACGAGAAAACGAGAGCGAAAAACTATCATCCCCTAAACTAGTCCATGATTGGAATCGCAGAGGGAAAAAGTGGTTCAGAAAATCCCACGAGGCTTGGTAAAAAAAATAAAAATTGGGTGGGGGGCGCGGAGAGACCTACAGACTAACATTTAAAGAGCAAAAAAAAGAAATGACGCTCGATTCAATGTGGGGGTTCGAACTTTTATCAGGAAGACTTGACGAGCATCACTGAAGCATACCTACTCAAAAAGCAGAAAAAAGAAAGAAAGATCAAACGAAAACGCTATTGTACTAACGACCCGGCACAGTGAGGTAAAATTTGAAATCGGGAATTAAAGAGAGCAAAAGAGCTTACAGGACGTTGTACATTAAAAGAAACTAGGTTCTCTATTTGGCTCGGAGACTTCTGAAAACCTGTAATCATGGAGGAACGCAAAAAAAGGGGAACCCAAAACATATTCTTCTGGGAAGTTGAGACGCGAGAGAGTCTTTTTGCAGCTGGAAAAAAACCAGGACAGAGAAAAAAAAACGAACAAGGACCCATCGCCCCTAATACGAGAGGGTGAAAAGAGCCACCCAAACACACTGGCTGCAGCCTGTCCCCGGCAAGATGCAAAAAGAATTATCGTGCAGCGGGTTCTTAAGCGGAAATAAAGCACGTTTATTCGGGGAAAAGGAGATACATCAACGTCCCTCTTCTGCGGTCCACCAGCTAAAGAAAACAAGGTCCTCAAAAAAGATAAGCAAGGGGAACGGATGTCACTATTCGTCTACCGTTGATCGGTGAAAGCGCCTCTACGGGATAAGCCTTCGAATGCACATTTAAGAAAAGAAACAGCGTGACGTTTAAAGTGATTCGGACGTGAGAGACCAACTCAAAGGGTTGATGGGCTCAATTACCCACCGGGGTTCCCAGGGAGGCCCTCCAACATATTCCCGGAGAAAAATGCACGAGAAAACGGTACTTCTCTCCCAGCAGCACGAAGTAGAACAGACTAGCCTTGGGGAACAACACCATTATAAAAAAAAAGCGCTTCCAGTGGGAGCAAATGGCAAGGGAAGGAAATAGGCTGCTACACTGGACAACTGGAGCGCCCAAAGGCCGACTGACGACCTGTTCCGTTGAATTTCCGCTGGGGGGCTAGCTTTTGTGTAGGGTCAGGCAAGGGGGGTGAAACATCAAAGGTGGGGGGTTTGTGCGGGGGTCCGCGAATGAACGAGGTGGCGATACTATTGCACCAGGAATCCGTTTTGAAAGGGGGAAAACCCTTCGGAGCGGGGTGGGAAAAAACCTCTCCAAACGCTCAGACTTGGGTGCCCGGCGACAAAACTGCCTCTCCAACAAAACCATACTCAACTAAAAAAAGCGAGCTACGGAAGGGAAGGGGGGGACGGTAAAATAGCAAGGAAAAAAAAGGGAGAGTGGAAGACCTAACCGGTTTAAGTGCAGTCACTGTAAGAATTCCTCCCGGAAAGCAATGGCGGAGAACCAACTCAGTAAGCTGTGTCAAAAAAAAACGAGCAAAAGGAAAAAGCAGTGAAACCAAAGAAAACATCACTATAATTCGGAACGGGCGCGGGACCCACCGCAGACGGCCAGTCGGGCGAATCCGAGCCGTAGACGGATCTTCGGGACCTACCTAAACAAAGAGAAATAAAAAGGATCCAAGGGGAAAGGTCGAATGCATTTTCAAGCATTTCCAAAGCGCCCGAGAGGCAAAAAAGTTTGGATAAAAACGCCATTCCCAAAACTCTGCGGTGGAAGAACGGGCGGACTGAGGGCAAAAACCGGAATCAAGGAAAAATCATCTTAACTAACCTCCACGACGCAAACAAGAAACTCTTTTCAGGGGACCGTGGGGTTGTATGAAGAGAGGGGGAAGATTGTCACAGAAGGACGACGCTAGCAAAACAACAAACGCCCATGACTAACAACGGGGAACAGACTGATGGAAGACAAGCTCCGGCCGACAAACGCCCAGACAGCGACCGAACCGCCGGGGCCAAAGTTTGCACCCGGTCGAGCGCACAAATCCCGGATTTCTGTGAAAAGAGGAAATGCCAACAATCCTCAGACCAGGGAAAGAAAACTTTAGCCAGAACCGTGCCAGGCCAATACCGGCAACACCAGCAAAGAGGAAAGGGAACAAAACGGGGAGGGGGGGGTAGAAAAGCAAAAGTAGGATTCACACGTGACGCCCAGGGTGGGGGCTAATAAATGCCACCGGACTCTCTTCGATCGTCCGTCCCTGCCGGACAAGGGGGAAAACCGCAAAAAAAAAGGTGGCCACTCGGGAGGCATGAATTCCTTCGGAATTCAGGTAGTGTGACTCACATAGCCCGGTACAAATTTCCTTCCCTGGATTCCCCAAAAAAAAGGGATTTCTGGGAAAAGGACGAACAGGGGGGGCGCCGTTCAAAAAAGACGGGGAGGGGGGGGGGGGGGTCGGGGGTCGGTCGGGTGTTGGTGGGCGCAAGGAAAGGGGAGAGCGAGAGAAACGGGGGTGATGGGAGTGGGAGGGGTATGGGAGAACAGTGGGGGGGGAGGGAAAATGAAGATGGGTGGGGAGAGAGGAGGAGTCCAAGGAGGGCCGGCTAACCTCGACAAGAAAAGGGGTTGAAAATGACGGTAAAGAAGTGCATACACACAGAAGGATCGCTGGAACTTGGGTTTTTTAGGAAAAAAAAAAAAAAAACACGTCCAGGGAATGTGCATTAACGCTTACCTTCGTGGAGGGGGGTTGTGTAGAAATGGAGGGGGAGGGCATCGTGGACAACTCGCCTAAAAACGATATGTTGTCGGGAAGAAGGTCAGGGCAGAAAAAAGGTCGGGGGACCAGAATGCATGGTGGTCCAAATCCGACGTTTCATGAAAGAAACATCGTAGGGGGAAAAAGAAGGAAAAAGAATGGCCGCCGAAAAAGGAACGCCAAACGGAATATTCCGAGCAAAAAACCAAAAAAATACGACGTAAATGGGATGGGGACGCGAACTTAATGAAGTTGGACTTTATGTAGAGTCACGCTACCCGAGTCCAATAGAACGAAAACAGCAACAAACAAAAACAACAACCGGGATTATTAAAATATATAGAACGCTCTACTCCTGTACAAAAAAACATCTAAATATGAACGTACTTTCATCGTAGCTACCATTAGTCCGGCGCCGGCTCGAATCGAACTCTTGGCGACTTCCGAGGCAATCAAGGACTTAGGGGGGGAACCAAAGGGGATTTGGAGGAAGGGGAAGTGACGAACGTTCGGGAGAAAAAAAACCAAATGCCACTTCGGCCAGAGCGTTGTTGAAGGGTCAAAAAAAGACCTAAAAAGGGGGGAAAAAAGATGCCATCATTCTCGTCAAGGCGTTCATATGGGTCCGCATCCTAAAAAACCTACCTCATGAAACAAAGGGGACCACTGCACCCAGCAACTGGGGAAAGGAACCTACAAGGGCTTCCTTGCTGTTTTTTACCCAGAATGGGAGGGGGCACGGGGGTCCAAAGACAAAAAAAAATTCACTCACAACGGCAAACCTTCCTTGATCTTGCTCCGCAAGAAGTGGGGCCGAGGAAACCCTGCGAAAAAATCGGAGTTTGACCTCATACGCCCGAACAAGGAACGGGACCAAACTGTCAGGGGCCCGAACGGAGAGTTTACAGGTGTCCCCTACGAGTCAGCTTCGCCGGATAGCTAAAAGTAAGAACCAGGGAAGGCCAAAATCACGGAGGAACGTTGGGGGGGGGGAGCCCGGGGGGGAGGCGCGAAAGAGCCGACACAAGGGTTAAATCTTCCTGGCGCTCAAAACTGTTTCAGGAAAGGGTGTGAAAATCCTCAAAGGGGGAAGGGGGGAACGAAACACGGGTCGGGGGGACGAAAATGGGGACGGGGTTGCCCCTAATGTAAGATCGTTCGCCGTACAGGTTAACCGGTGAGATTGTGTTGGGCAGGGCTCCAATAGACGTGAAACGACCATAAGGGGAAGGGGAGGAGTCACGGCTTGCTCAAAAAACCTGCCAACTGGGGCGCTTGCCCAGGCGAACCGGGCTTGCCTTCCTGTGACTCACAAAAGAGAGTTGGCCGCTGGGGAGGAGTCAGGGCGGTGGAAAGGGCGGCCTCCGCTCGGTACCCCAAAGGGGAACTTTGAGCGATCTCAGGAACGGTCAAGGAAAAAGGGGCCACAGCGTCTCGGAGGCTGGCGTTTATCGCGGACGTTGTGACAATCAGTGAGGCAAAAGACGGGACGGGGAGAAGTTTCCAACCTGGGCCGACATCCCGCTGAAGGGCCCCTGGTGCAGTGTCTCTCAAAAAGCAAAATTCCCTTCTGAGAAGGGGGGGGACAGGGAAAAGCGTGGGGGGGTTAGGACCCCTTCTGGGAAAACAGGGCCCGCATCGACAACCTGGCGTTGCTTTCATACTGTGCTTCTTCCTAAATCTGAAAGCCAACCGCTGCAGAAAGTTCGCCTGACAGGGATGCGGTGGCCCCTCACGGGGCCACGTACCTAGTAAATCGTGGGCTCACTGAAAAGTCAAAAAGAACTGCCCCCTCAGGCGGGGGGGGGAAGAGGAAACCGGGGGGGAGAGAAGGGGGTTCAAAAGGCCTAAAGTCTGGTTCGGGCGAAGCTGACAGGAGCCCGGACTGGCAGAAAAAACAACATTAGGACTTAAGTTAAAGCATTCTGGCGCACTCGCACTCGGGGGAAGGTGAGAAGAAGGAGTGGGTCTGGGTTCTCGGGGGTGGGTGGGGGAGGTGCGGTCAAAGTGAAAAAAAGCGGGGAAAGGGGGGGGCCGAAGGGGGTGTGGTGTGTCCGAAAAAGAAGGGGACCAATGGTTTTGGACAGAAAAGAAAAACGGGGAAAAAGGGCTCAATGGAAAAAAAGAACCAAACCCTGTAAAGCCCACACTCCGATCAGCGCCGATAAAGGACTGCGAGGTATGCTGGACTAGAAAACGCAAACTAGAAGAAACACAAAGCATCATCTCTTTGCCGGAGGGGACACTGGAGAGAAGAAACTTCAGAGTCTTACGGGAGGTAGGGAAGGCAGAACCCTGTCTTTTATCCAACCCCTACTATGATGGGGCCACTGAAAGAAGATACGCGGATTCACGAGGTGCTTGTGAGCCGTCGGAGTTGTATTGTCGCTTTGTCCCCCGGAACATACGCGTTTCTTCGGACAAAAAAGGTTCACCTTCAAACAGGAGAGGAAAAGAAGGCCGGGGGGGGACTGCCGTTGAAAAAGTCCTTGCGGCACTAAAGAGCCGGACTGGGTGAAACGTGAGAGCGGATACTAAGAGAGGGTTTTGGTTCCCTCTCCTGAAAAGAGTCTAGCCGAAGCTGGGCCTCGGCCCTTACACGCCCAAGCCAAGGTCAACGTTTCGCCGCCCCTCCTTCTCAAATCGGCCAGAAAAAAGGGGGACGGGGGGGAGGGGGAGTGGAAAAAAACTTCTTGGGTGACCCGGGGCGAAACGAAAGTCTATCCACCCTTCGCTACACTCCTCAGAATCAAATCAATGGACAAGATCATGAAGAAGGCAAAATCGTCAGGATAGGTTTGAAGGCAAAGAACACTTACTGTTGCCATCAAGAGAAAGCGGTCCGGTTCTCGCTAGGGGGAAACCTTCGGATCGGTTCCTTGGCCAGTGCAAGGAAGACAAAAACAAGGGGGAAGGATCGCTCTGTTGGCATTCTTACCTTGAAGAATCCCGTCGCCACAGTCGGAAAAGGAGTGCTCCTTGGGAAACAGGAAAAAAGGGTAAGCACTAGTGAGGAACCTAGCCGGATATACCGCTTGCGCAAATGTTTTCTAATCTACATCCCAGGACTGGAAAAAGACCAAACTTGAACGGCCTTTGACTTCGTTCTACTGTCAGGACGGCCAATCCTGCGGCGCGTCTGCCGAAAGACTTCGAGAGAAGAGGGGAGGTTCAAAAAAAAAAAGGTCAGGGGAAGGCCACGAGAGAACGTCCGTCGAGTTGTGCCAGAGACTACTTGCGTCCTGTTATCCAGCAGGCAAGAGCGGGGGTGGAAGAGGTATGGAACAGAGCTGCGCGGAACAGGAAAACAATCGGGAGGGAAAAAGAGTCAGGGGACAGTAGGTCAAAGAGTACTCGTCTGTCACAGCATTAAGGGGGAAGCAGTCCGTTGATTCACTCAAAAAATGTTTTACGGAGTCACCGGAGGGAGAAACCTACGAAAAAAAGACTGTTTTTTCGCTACGAAAACATCCGGAATTCTTTTTCAGGAAAGCGGCTTTTTCGGCCAGGGGAATATCGGTTCCGCTCCACTTAAAACCAAGAAGCTCGACCAACTCCTTCTTCAATATTCATTGTTACTGGAAGAACAGACAAAAGGGGAGTAAAAAGGGTGTCTCAGGCAAACGCGGTCTCTGCGTTCTCCGTTTTTGCCGGGAAGAGAGCCGAGCAAGGGGGGGAAGAAAGTCCAGGGGGGGCAACGAGGAACTGAGTGCCGTCCCGGCAGGACCTGGCTTCACAACTTGGGGGGGGGCGCTTCCTGACCCTGTGGGAGAAAAAAAAACTATTCAAAAAAAAACAGAGAGGAGGTAAACGATAACCTCTACATACTATCAAGAAAGAACCAGGTGGGGGTGGGGGTCAACCACGGGCAAATGAAAGAGCTTAAAGAAGCGGAGTGCATCCAATGGGGCTCAGTTCCGAGCCAGCAAAACTATTACTCCGGGGCCTCCTAAGCCATGAGGAATTCCCGAGAAAATATCAGTTCATCTAACAGCGAAAAAAAGGTTACTCCGGTGGGGGTGTAGTTATGGGCGGGGGACTTAGGGAAGGGGGACCTCTTCTTCGCCAGGCCGTCAACTCACGACTCGCTGGTGGAATTCCGCTTAACGATGGTTTTTGCTCTCAATCTGTTCGCCATAGAAGGGGTGGGGAAAAAAATCGGCAAATAACATCTAATAATCGGAGAAAAACGGACCGATAACGCACCCCCGAGAGAGATCTTCGTGGGAAGCAACAAAAGATCTGTTCGTCCGCGGTAGAGGGGGGGTGACATACCTGGGGAGAAAAAGGTC
>Ga0179593_1294712_pt1 | contig 25248 bp, 16 predicted proteins | sample CZODoug2_1_08_16_FD_185931 | JGI IMG/M metagenome (GOLD analysis project Ga0179593, IMG submission 185931) | Vadose zone soil fungal communities from Angelo Coast Range Reserve, California, USA - CZODoug2_1_08_16fungal (PacBio error correction) | ecosystem: Environmental > Terrestrial > Soil >...
GGAGGAACCCTGCTATCACCTTCTAGAGTCAGAGAAGGGCGGAGGGGTGAATTCGCGGCCTTTCAGCCGGTATTTCTCTTATCATACCACACATTTCTCAGCTAGCCGTGGCCGGGAAGGGAAAGAGTAGGAGAAGGGGGGGGACTGTGCCCCATGAATACCCCGTGCAGGTGCACCTTATGGGCCTACACCTCAAAAATGACAAGCACTAGATTCCGCCGCGGTTTCCTTTAAAGATCTGAGAGGGGATAAGTCAAGCTCTGCCATATTGGGCTATCCGCTCCGGACAGCGGCGGGTCTGGAGTAAATTCTCGAACATGTTGCCATCGGGATGCAAAGGAGAATTCGAGAGAAAGGTTTCCATGCCAGAGCGAAGGGGGTGACCCCATTCCTCTTAAAGGTTCCTTGAAACGACCGGGGGGGCCTGACCAAAGGAACTCGACATGAGATAACACGCCAAGTCCTATCGATGGAGGGGGAGGGAAATAAGAATTCCTGGCCTTCCTGTAAAATAAACTTCAATACCCATCTAGTAGCAGAAGGAAAAATGTCAATCCGCTGACCACCCAGCAAGCAAGAGGGCTAAAAAAGCCGAGGGCCACTGTCCGGGGGCTGAGGCTGGAAAGAGTTGGGGCACAAGGAGGGATCAAGCGTGGGGGGGGGGGGAACATGTAGTGTCCGGTTTGTCAAAGGGAAAATGAAAGGAAAGGAAGGTGCCGTGAAAAAGGGCGCCTCGTGTGGTGTAGCTGATCAGTGCGGAGGGGAGTTCAAGCAGTTACTCAGCAGGGGGTGGAATAAAAGTCAAAAGGAAAGGGGGGGGGGCCTGGTTTACTGAAAGTGACACATGCTACTCACTAACACCGGGGGAGGGGTCCTCCTATACGCGGGGGAAAGGCAGGCCGGGGCACCGCTCGCGATGGAAAAGACTTGACGGAGGAAAAGAGAGGAGAGACCCTTCTTATAGAGGAAAGAGAACAGGCTACAACACGGGGTAATTGGTGACCTTCCCAACTCGTACACGACCCAAGGGGGAGTTGCTCGAATGTACTTCGGGCACCCGACTCCAGGCAAGGAACTCGGGAATGACCTATGCCAGCAACAAAAAAAGGGGACAAGGGTGGCGCGGGTGATCAAATGGGCAAAAAAAAAAGGGAGTTGGAGATGGACTCGCCGAGTTCGCTCCAGAAAGAACTGGGGATAAAGTATGGACGGTCCACCGGGTGGCAAAGGGCAGGGAGAATAACTCCGACGACACCGCGAATAAACTTCAGTCGTCGAGGAAACTTCCTTCCCGGGCGACACCCGAAATTTCACAGCGAGGAGGGCAGAAGCAAACTGCGGGCAGGCCCGGCCGGAAAGCCATGATGGGGGGATCGCCGGCTCTCTCTGGTGGGGCTAAAGTTTGACGGCTGAGAAGGGGGAGGAGGGAGGACATTAATATCGTTAGCAAACTGAAAGGGGGCCTTTCACCAAGGATGCCGGTACTATGCTAGATTGTGACGTCATCCGACAAATGCAGAGCAGGAGCCTCCAAAGTCAGGAGTGAGTGTTCTCACCAACTCGAACGCTTTGGTTCTAATTATCAGGAAAAAAGAGGAGAGACTTGGGCTAAAGGACAGTCAAAAAAAAACATGGCGTTGAGCCATCTTAAAAGCTGTCGACAATTGCCTCGCCTCAACGACTGTCCAAGGGAAGAGAAGGTTAACACAGTTATCCGTAACTGAGAGTGACCGGGGGTGGGAAATCTGATTTCAGCGCAGCAATGTCCATAATACAATCTGGACGGCTTCCCGCCGACTCATGAAAGAGGGTGCACTTGAAATAAATAGGGGGAAAAAAATAACTCTCCAGAAGCGATGAGCGCAGCGGTCCTTAGCTGGAATTGACAGAAGAGAAACAAAACGAGGAGTAAAGATGTTGTTGAATGATAAGGAAAGAGGCTCAAAGAAGTGAGGGCGCAGGCCACGCTGAGCAAAGTGACAGTCATGTTTCCAGCCTTCGTCACGCTTTTAACGGTTCAAAATGATAATGCTGCCATTGCTGCTTAATCAATCTCTTACGGCGCTTCCCTGTAACATTAGGTGGGCAAAATGTCAATTGGAACTTTTAGTTCGTGCAGGGCACTCTTTTCTAACGAAGATAAGGTCATAACACGGAAGAAAGTCATTTTGTCCTGCAGTCCTGCTAGAAATGGGAGATTGAAGATGCAATAAGGATCATATCGACGTCTGCTTAGGAAGGGGGTGGACGGACAGGACATCCACGGCTTTGATGTGCGAAGTAGCGGCCGCGTATAATGGGACGGGAGCACTTCCATTTTTTTTTTCATTTCCCGTCTTCTTCTCCTTGGAGTTAAATCACCGGATCCTCAAGAGTAACCGTTCACGAAGGACCAAAAATATGAAGCACAGGCTACCCAATGGATGTCCGTCAAGGGAAAAACGCATTATGGGGAAGTAAAAACAGAGCTTTAAGCAAGTCGGGGCCTAATCCGGTGTAGAAGAGACGGGAAGAAGGGGAAGTGGTGGAGGATCGCAAGCATGCGGATTTGACCAACAACTGAGGGAACTGTAAAGAAAACCATAGCAACAATCTTTCTTGAAAATCTTCTGTTGGGCAACAGTCCATCGGCGGGGTCTGTTTTGCATCTGGGGGGGGGGGCACCAATAGAAATTGGGTCCCCGTTGGGGGGTGTCGTCCTTTCATCTGGCGACTTGGAGATCCTCCTGGAACAGTAGCGTCCACCTAGGGGTGGACTAAGAAAGCCAGGACTTGGCTTAAGGTGACCCACACATTCCCAAGTGGGTCTTCGTTATTCAGGCCTATGGCGGCAGCATGGTCAGGAGATATTGAAGCGCGAAGATGGTACTACCTCGAAATGGTTGGCACTGCTGTCGGGGGACATCTATAGACAGGCCAAAACCCACTTGCGATGAAATAAATGAAGAAGATGGCCAAGGCACGTCAAAAGGCAAACAGTGCCAGGGGGGGAATTGGGCTTTTCATGCAGACACATCGGAGTAAAAATAACCCTAAGAGTTAAGAGGGGTCAACAACATCCAGAATCCGCACGGCATCCCCCTGGAATTTTTTGGGAAACATTACACTGAAGATCTCAGGGGAAAACGGCGAAAGTTTCAAACCGCTGGAACTCATAACCTAGGGAGAAGTTAAGAGGGGCAAAAGTCTTGCGTTGTAGACCATATAGGGTTCGGCTGGGGGGGGAGATCATTAATTAGCTTAAGGAGGGACATCTTCTTGGGGTCGAATGATTGTCCTGACGGCGCTAGGAAAAGGGGGATGAGGCCTATCCGCAGAGCAAGGGACTACGTGTGATCTACGGGAGAAGTGATTTGGCGGGAACCGCGGGGGGTTGTTTTGTTTTTTGGGGGGGTTGCAAGAGAAACATGGACCAGGCCAGGAAGACAGTCCTGGGGGAAGAAGGTCTCTCTGGATTACCCTAGCATGTTCTCTGCCGGAGATAGACATATTTCCCTTATAAGTTAGCGCAGTTTCTTCAAAAGTGAGCCTAATTTTCTATCTGGAAAAGAGAGCGATAACAGAGAGGGACCGGAAAAGGGGACATAGAAGTGAAAATTCACCGGCGGAAATTGGCATTTGGTGTCAGACCGTTTGCGGACCCCCGCAGGGTTCCAATTAAGGGGGACTCGGTTCATAAGAAGAAATCGATAACAGGTCACACGAAGGGTAAAGGAGAGAAACCGTGCTTTTATCATCACCCACTACCGGCTGCAACCCCTCAAGAGAAGGGGACCCGAGAGGAATAGAAAACGAGAAGAAGGTGACTCGTGGTGAGCTCGAGCACTCCACGATCCTGATCGGAAAAAAGATTTTTCAAGGTTCCTCAGGGAGAAAGAGAAGCCATGAAGGAAAGGAAAACTCATAACGGCCTACCATCCGCAGCCTTCGAAGATGAGGACACAGAGGGGAGAGGAGGAGACGCCGACGCGACTCAGCCAGTCGAAAAAACAGGTAGAAGCAGAAAAGCTGGGTCCTAAAGTGGCACGGACGCTCCTCAAGGATAGTGGGTCAAAAAGGAGAAAAAAGTTTCGGTGTACGTTCGTCTATGACGGATGGTTCAGAAAAGAGGCTGAGTAACCTCCTACCCAAGCCTGTATTCTAGGCTCTTAACTACCAGAGAGAAAGCATTTTCCGGTTCTTCCTCCTTTTCAGTCTGGGGGTCGAGTGGGGTACGAAGGGGAGGAAAGATGCCTGGGTTGCGGTCTGGAGGGGGCTGGACAGGAACATGGGCGGATGAGGAGGGAAGAAAGTTTGGACTGTATGATGCGTTGCCTCCTTCAAACGGAAAAAGAAGTCTGGGGAGAGGGTATGATCGATCAATAAGGGACGCAGGTCCTGCTGCCAAAAGGTTACCCCTGTATGGGTGATGGAGGGGGAAGGGAAAGAACGAGACTAGCGGCGTCAACTAACGAGAGCGTCGGAGATTGAAATAGGATCACAATTCCCTTTTTTCCGGGGGAGGGCGAAGGAAAACGCTCAGGTCAAGAGAAAGGAGAAGCGCGACTTGATAAAACCGGAGGAGTATAGTCCAAAGAGAAAAAAAGATTATGCACAAGCCCGTGGCATGACCACGTCGATCTGAACCCTATCGTCTTAGTTGGGGGGGAAAAGGGGAATAGGCCCGCCAGAAAGGTGGCGTCGTTGGCCGACCTTGCTGGTCCTGGCAGGGAAGAAAAGAAACCAGCGGTTACCGCCCCTTTTGCGCAAAAAAAGGAACTCGGACTTGGGGAGGATTCAGCGCGGGTCGACACATCGGGCCAGAATTCTTAGTAGGGGGAGGGGAGATCTACAACCGAGCGCGGATCGCACCAATTGGTTCAGGACTGTACAACGGAGAGGGAGGAAGGGAAAACTAATAGTCCGACACCCGGAAAATACTGAGACTCAGGGTAAAAAAAGGGAACAAGAAACCATCGCCAAGCAGAGGCTGGAATACTAGGAGGAATAGAAAGCCGGGACGGGGGGGGGAGAAGAGGAAAAATAGGTAAGAACGAAAAAAGAATACGGAACTCAACGTCCATTCTGTCTGGAGGCGGGGGAAGAGGAAAAAGAATTTTCCACCCGCATTCGAGGGGGGCTGCCGCTACTAACGATCGTTACGGGAGCTGCAATTTCATCCGAAGCGAAAAAAAGGCCTGCCTGACGAAAGTTGATCGCCTCTCAGAACGAATACTGGGGGGAAAGGGGGAAGGGAGGAAAGAGGATCTGGGCCAAGCGTCCGCGCTACTCTAACAACAACACGTATGAGTATACGATAGATACGCCTTTCAGGGGACGTGCCGCTGGGAGAAGACATTGGACGAATTATGGAACCTATCTCGAAGCTTCTCTAAGAACTTCGCACGGAAAGACGGGAGGGAGGGAGGCGGAGAACCTCACTCTCTATCCGTCACTTTTAAAAAAGTCGTCGGCAAGACCTCTCAGTCTCCAAAAGAGTTTTGTGGTTTAACAATGGAAAATTCTCCTGCATAGAGTCGCTAACGACTCATCCTTCCGGTGGGGTGGGGGGGGCTCACTGAGGTGTGTGCGGGCGTCAATTTAAGGCGTCCGGGACAAAGAAAGGAGGACGGGAAAAAAAAATCAATCCATCCTGTGCTGGCGTACCCATTCACTTTTTAGGGGAGGAAGAGGGGGAGGGCCGTGCTGACTACTTCTTGTTCGCATCACGACGGGGTCCGTCGCGCAGGGGAAGGGGGGGATTCCTAAAACACCTGTGGGTGCGAGCCGACTAGATCTCAATTCGAGATGAACTCCCTCTACTAAATCAGGGAGAGTAAGGGGCAACCCGCGTCCTCCGCACCTGACGGCGTGCAGGGCATTCCCTTTTCACCGGGGGGGAAGGGGGATCCAGGCCAACAGAGATAATCCGGACCACTCCCACATTCCTCGGCTTGGCAAACCTGGGAAGGGAAAAAAGCAGGACGTACGTGTCTAACGCCTTGTGAAATGCCACTCTGGCAGGGAGGGACTGTTAGGGTAGAATGGGTCTTCTACTCCTCCTGTAGGAGGCGATGTCCACTTTCATGGGAAGGGAGGGAGGGGAACTCCTCAAAACTTCGAATTCAGTCATCTCACGCGATCTCTGTGAGGTGCCCGCCCGCCGTAAGGAGAGGAAGGGCATAGGAAAAGAAGAACGAAACAGGGGTAACCCGTGTCGGCATCATTCCTTACTGGGAAGAAGGGGAGGTGAATCTTTTACGAGAGCTCCGGCGTGTAGATTTCATGCCGAATAAAGAAAAGAAAAGGAGGGAAATCACTTCAAAGACCTTCATCCCCATTTTCCTTTCCATCAAAAAGAAACAGAAATGGCCAAGGAAGATGACTCCCTCTACCCCACGCGATCGAAAATAAAGGGAAAGAGGACCGGAGTAACAAGTTGATGAAAGGAAATTGGATTTACTCATAGACGACGGAGAGTCTGTCCAGAAAGAAGTGTAAACAAAACACTGCCATCACAGGCTCCACAAAGGGAAATGGGAGAAGTATCACAAGAAGGAGAGAGGAATGACACTGTAAGGCCACTTTAGGGCGACCTGGTCAAAGGAGGGGGACGGGAGAACTCAGAAGCCTTACCGAGGTTTTAACGGAAAGCGAACGGGAATTGGTAGTCAATGTCGGTGAATGCGTCAGGGGAGGGCAGAGAGGAAAGAACAGGCTTGAAACTCTGGACCCATGTGGGTAGGGGAAAGGGGTGTTCGGAGAACAACTTGCTCAAGTGGTCTTTCTCCTAAAACCAGTCGATCAAAGAAAACGGCGATCATTATTGGGAACATGTCAGAGGGGAATTTTGCCTGAACGGTAGGGGGGAGCTGATAGAACCGCCTGGCGATCTAAGGGGGAAGGGGGGAACAAACTATCGAGGAAGGGGAGACCACGAACAGCTCTCCCCTCAGTGGGCACACCATGATTTTTAAAACTGTCAGTAAAAGCACTGCAATCAGCTTTGTCCGAGAATCTGAAGAAAGTTTTCAAGGCCCGCCGCAAGCGGAGGGGTTGGCTATAGATCGAAACCGGCGACACGAACTTAGCCACTACAGGCAATACGGTCCCATCGGGAGGCGCTGCGCAGAATCGACAAGGAGAAAGGGAAGGAGACAGAGCGCCATTCGTCCCCAGTCCTTCCTTAAAAAGGGGAAGTGTCCACAGAAAGGCCCAAACTCTCCAATCTAAGCAACGAGCCCTCCGGGTGAGGGCTTGAGGTAGGGAAAAGAACGCAAGTAGATGAATTCCTTAAACCAGTCATCGTTCGAACAAAAAGGAGGCATAAGCAGCTAAAAAAGAACCATCCGCACAGATACGTCGACCAAAAAAAAAAACCAAAAAAAAAAAAAAAGGGTCAACCTATTCAGGAAAACTCTCGAGGTCCATCATGAAACCATGCTAAAAAAAGAAAAGGGGTAACTAATGTGACCCTTTGCATTTGATTACACGGACCGGGGCAAAGGGAGAGGGGGGAGACCTAAGGGGGGGAAACTTCAGAAGTTCAGGGGGTTTATTTGGGGAAAGAGGAAAGCAAAGGGAAATACTTGGGGTCTTCAAAAAAATCCAGGAACTTGTTGGCGTGTACGTGACCGTTTCCAAGGGGAGGAAAAAGAAAAAAGGCTCATCGGCCAAAAGGAGGGCCTTGCTCTCTCTTTCCTTCAAAGCCGGGCACCTCTCTCGTCAAAAAGAAAAGAGCGAGGGGAAAAACTCTCGCGCGCAAAATGAGATCTATAATGACAAAAAAGGAGGACTAACAAAGATGGAATGTTTTGTCACCTAATAACGACCTTGTCTGAAAGAACGGGAAGTCGGTCACCGAAAAAGGACGACGGACAAGGCGAATGTTCACGCCTACCTATTAAGGACCGACCAAAACGGTGGAACATTGTCGAGGGGGGGGCCCCACGATGGCACGCCCCTGATGGCGCTTGGAACTTCCCAAAAGGGGGGATACGGGAAAGCAGCCTGACCCTGGCGATGGGACGGGCCATCCGCCGTGGTGTAAAAAGCCAGAAGAACATGCAGAGGAATAAGACCCACGCGACATCTTCCCTTCTTCGAGCTGTTCCTTCCCGTAGGCTGGAAAAACTAAACAAGAAAAAAAGGGGGGAAACATCAGGGGAGGGATAAGCCATCATGCTGGCAAAAAAGAAAAAAGGAACCAGGGACGGAAGAAATTTCAATCTATAGGCGGTGGTGGTACTCGGTCGGCTTCTCGTCGGGTCGGAAAAACCCGAAAAATTCTCAAGGAGCAGACAAAATGAAACTGGTCCAAAGGAAGTGAGCCGTACATGAGGATCTAAAACCAGAGCCGACCGTCGAACCTCACGCATTGAGAAAGGGTCTGAGCGAAAACAAGGACCGAGCAGCGTTGATCTAACGGGGGAATCCTTCGGACACGGGAGACGGACAGGGGGAAAGACAATGGAGACACGTCTTTCCAACGCGCACACCGGGGGCAATCGGAAAGCCACAGGCCAAGTGAAACATCGCACTGTAACAAGTGCACTGGTAGACCGTCAGCGTGAAAGAAGCTCTTGCCAGAAGGGCAATTGAAGAATACGCGGCTGAAACGGTCTAAAACAAAAAAAAGCGGAAGAGGAAACGGGCCCTGGCCATCAACTGCGCGCCGCACGAGACGAGAAGACTCTCAGTCACAGAGCTAGAAAAAACAACAAAACAACGGAGGAGATTAAAAGAGAGTTCATTGAAATTATGAAAGAGATCAGCGCTGGATGGGACAGGGGAGAGCAAAGGGTACCATAGGTTAGGCCCTGGCCAGGTCATGAGGAAACGCAGGAAAATACCAAGGTTAAGCCCGCTATCCTGGACACTTGCCATTGAAAACTGCAGCTCGGGTCACGTCAAGGAGGGAGGCTACCATTTGCGGGGGCACGGCGATTTCACTTGACGGGCGGGTATTCCTGCAGAAGGGGGGAGAAACTAAGGTCACATAAGGTGCAGAAACGGCAGTCATGTCTGGACTGCATCCTGCTAAAAAGAAAGATGTCATCAAGAGAGAAAAGGATCGTAGAAAAGTTTTTGGTGTAGCGATAACTGAGAAAGAAGGGTGAGGTAAAAAGAAGGCAAATAGGGGCCTCTAGGGCGATACCGGCCAGCGTGAAAGGTACCAGGCGTCGAGGGATTCGCCTGTCCAAGGGGACCTCATCGAGAACCGGGTCAAAAGAGATCCCCGTCAACCAAGGGGGATCATTTAGAAGGGACCTCATTATTAGTAAGCGCTCGTGACAGAGCAGATTGGTCCCAAGTAATCCGGTCAAAAGGGACGATTTAGAGGTGGCTTCTTATTGAGGAAGCATCTGGCGTCCCCCGATGGAAGTCACACACCTGAGGCAGGCTAAGGAGAAACTCGAGGGCCCATCCAGCGCCATCTTCTGGTTGCAAGTTGATCAAAGAAGGAGAAAAGGGGGGGTAAAACGGGGGTAGGGACTTGCATAGTCATGCTTATAACTAGCGGCTGAAGGATGCCCAGAAGGAAGGGGAGAAAAATGGGCGGTTAGGAAGGGGAACAATTCCCGCGTGGGTAGGTTTATGAGGGGAAATTGACTATATTAGGAGGGGGTCAGGAGGTCTTGTCAGCTCTCAGATGGACTAACCGCGATCGGTTCCCAAAGAGGAGAGGTGAACCTGAATACGGAAAAAAAGGGGGCGTGAGCATAAGCATCTGTACAGGGTACAAGAACAAACTCAAACCATTTCAATTTGAGGAACAATCCTCAAAAGGGAAACTCTGCGTCCGCCGGGAAACTAAAGTCATCAGAAGCTGGAACCAAATTCCGTCAAAGGGACGCACGCATCCCAGGGCCTGGAAGGGACACCTTAAAAACAAAAAGATCATTGTGGGGAAACAAACTCAGGTCGCCGTTGTTCACACTTTGCAACCAAAAGATACAGTGCCTGATGGAAAGCGCGTGGACATATCGTTAGGATTTGTTTAGCGTCAAAAACCCGCTGAATTCTGCTAACGGGTGGGGACTCGTCTGGTTGCCGGAAGGAAAAGAGAGACCGGGGCAGGAGGGAGCAGTCCTCTATCACGTTCGTACTCAGCGATCGGGAATGCCATAGGTGGAAAGCACTGTACGAAGGACTTGGCATCGCTCAGGCAATGGTGGGGGACCAATAGATGGGAGCGAATCGCCTCAGACTCTCCCGATTGTCAAATTATAGGTACGCGACTTCTAAAGTCTAATCTAAACTGCTCCGCGGGGAAACGGATAAAAACAAGAGCTCTTGGTCCGCTGCTTTAATTACCTGCAACCAAACTCAGGGCGCAATTGCAATGCAGACGTGTGTGGAGTGGAAAAATATTGTGAAAAGACAGGGAGCACTGTTAATGGCAGAATCTCTGAACCCGCCTGGGAAAAAAAGAGAGACAGGCTTGGTTATTCATCAAGAGGAAACTACCGGCTTCAACCCGAGAATTCCCGACTAAAAGGACTAATAGAAGAAGTGGGATGAATTTTCTGGATAAAACTCCCACTATCAGCCGAACCCTGTGTTCATGGGCGTTACAGGAAGTGGGAGAAGGGCGGAAGACAGGAAAGAGACACGATAACGAATTGCCTAGCGAGCGCGGCATAAAAAGGGAAGTCGAGGGCGTCATTTGAAAGACGCATAAAGGGAGTACTCAGCCAAAACGGAGGGGGAACCTTGGCAAGGAACGAAGAGAAAAAAAACGAGAAAACGGACAAACTTGGAGCCGAGGTAAGGTGAAACGAGGCAGGACTTTCAATCCTCAATCCAATCCGGAATTGCGACGAAAAAACCAGAGGGAAGAAGGTTGTCGTAAAACAGGGGAACAGGCAAACTCCTTTTCAGGATCTGGGTACTAATGACTGCATTGTTTCGGTTACGGGAGGGAGGGGACTAAAACTTGCGTGGATTCCGAAGTGAAGGGGTGAAAGAGGTAAGTAGGAGGGGGACCTGCCACGCTTAAAAATGAAAAGAATAATACTCTGAACTATCACTCCTAAGACGCGCCTGCCTGCAAATTCACGGGAAAAAAGGGGGGTCTTCGTGGGGGTCCTAGAGTCGAGAAGGAGGTTCGCCGCCTAATAGATCCAAAAAAGACAGGCTAGGAATCAAAAATGGGCCCCTGGTTTCCGTCTGCGCACAACGGCAGGATGCAATGCGAAAAAAATCATGAAGGAAAACCTTATATTAATCCACCAGGAAGACCCGACCGCCAGCAGTGAGAAAGTCTAAGGAGCCAGAATATCTTCAGGAGTTTTGCAGACACCAAGATTACCTGGTTGGGGAGGGGGGGAGGGTGTTCCTATCGCGTGGAAGGACCTGTCCTCCAATGACAAACAGCGGGGAGGCCCATGGGGCATAAAAACCAAGTAGTAGAGGGGACGGGGGCACAGAGGAGAAAAACGTATGAGGAGAGGGCGTTAAAAAGCCGTATACGAGAAGAGGCTATGCAACAAAAAGGGTTAAGGAAAATACCGTATCTGGGTCAAAAGAAAGCAGGGGAATCTTCTAAACCTCAACCACGTAAGACAATCTTCCATATCATCCTCAAAAGGTCGGTGGAAGAAAAATCATATGTATTGTCTGAGGTCTTCATCTTACAGACTGAATACTGCGTAAAAGTTGGGTGCTGAAATAACAACAACAGGAAGGGCCGATGGAGAAAACCAAAAGGGGAAACGGAATGGAGCCTAGGATTATGCTAAGCAGGCACCTCTACTGGGAGAGTGTAGAGGAGCCTAGGGAACATGTCTTTACTATCTGATGTCTAACGAAGTCCTGGAGGGGGCTAGGGGGAGGGAGAGGCCGATTCTACGATAGTCATGAAAGGTATGGAAAAAGGCATCGATACGCATCAGGAAACCGGAAAGGAAAACGTCTTATCTCTCTCAAACAAAAAAATAAATAAGAGGTGTAAGGGAGGAACTTGTCAGATGACATTGAATAAAAGTCACCCCGATCGTCGAAACTGGACTATAAGAAATGGGAACTGAACAGTAAAAAGAGGAAGTGGGGAGGGGAATTCGCTCATCTCTACGCAAGATATCACGTTTGAGCGTGGAAACCTCTAGGTTCTCCACAATATGGGTGGGGTGTCAAAAGGGGGGGCCTGAGACGATTCTCGAAAGATCAGAAGAAGGATGTTGGTCCGTCAAGGCGTTGTTGTTCAAGTGGGGCGCCGTATCAAGGCCCTGAGGGGAAGTAAGAAACCAGAGCCCAGTGTGCCGGTCAGGAAAAAAAAGTGGGAGCTCCCTATCGTTACATTTCTCAAGAGCTATGGGGGTTAGCAGCTTAGACGAACAAAGGAATGTGTATGCGGAACCTCAACTGGGGTGAGAATAGGGTCTAGAAAGTTATGAGAAGGTCGAACGGAACGCCCCGTCTGTCTTAAGCTGTTGGATACCCCTCGGGAGAAGCATTCAGGAGAGGTTAAGAAAAGCCGGCACATGTCACGAGGGTGGTTTCATGGGATTCCAAAAAAAAAAAATAACGAGAACATTTCTTCCACGCATCACATTTCTGCGTTCAGCCGTGCAAAAAGAGGAAAGTATATGGCTGGTTAAGAATCTCGAAGGGGTATCAAGGGAAGTATGTCATAAGGAGTCTGTGGGGGAGACATGGGTATAGTCCAAGCCGGTTATCAAGGCGCGACTACTCTCGAGAGTGGGAACAAAACCAAGTTGGGGAATTATAAGATACATTTCACATCCCAGACCGAAATCATATGGTTTAGGATGTTAAATCCGAAGAGCGTCTGTGGGGAAGAGACAGAACACATTCCTTGCATCAGGCCGTTGAACGAACTGGTAGTAGGGAGAGGGGAGGGTAAACTATCGAATGAGGGTGGATCAGGAAGATAGGAAAAGCCTAAGAGATGGATCAAAAGGAAGCCAAGATCCCATTCATAGCAGTTTGCCGGCCAGAGATCGAAATGCACCAAGGCATTGAGACGTAACTCAAAGCGAACTCATCTAACGGGGATGGACTGAACCCTTGCTCAACGAGATATAACCGCTAGGTGGGGAAAGGAGGGGTCCCGAAGACTGGCGAACAACTTTAGAATGACGCCAACGGTGTGACAGGGAGAAGGGGGTTAGAAAAGAGAGTGGGAAAACTGGAACACTTGGGCCATCTGTGTGGTCGAACAGGTGCCGGCCTTTGAAGGAGTAAAAAGGCAATTAGAGCCCTTAACGGGGGGGGGGGGGAAAACTATATCTCTAATCTGGCTGGGAGTGTAGGGGGAGGAATTCATTCCAAGGGGGGGTCTAGATAGAACAGGGGCTCGTGTCCAGGAACCAAAAAGGGGTAGGTTCGAAATGGGGAATTTGGGCGGGTCATCAGAGACCCCATACTTGAGTCGCAGGTTTAGGGGAGGTCGAGCCTTTTGGCCAGGAGGAGGCGCTGAGAGACAAAGACAGGGTCGAAATATTGAAGGAATGCTCTTATTCTTGCGTTCCAGCGCTCAAAAAACGCCAAGTTCAGGGACCATGATGGGCCGGCCCCAGGGGGGAAGGAACAGCACATAAATAAGGGAAATCAGACAAGGGATGGAAGGAAAGAAACTCCATAGAGGGGAATCCGAAACGATCGACGCAGGGAGTACCGGTGAAAAAGCGAAGGCCCAGGGGGGGCGGAAAAGGGATTAAAGTATAGAAAACATTGGGAAAACATCTCCGCGGCACCACCAGGACTGAGAAATGCCCTTGTAAAAACAGCCGGAAAGGGCACCGAAAGCCCGAGGGAGCAATTGCCGTTCATCGTGTTCTATTACCGAGTATAGCGGACGGGGGGTCAGGTAACCAGCAAGTCCAGGAATCGCAGAAGCAATCTGGACTACTAGGAAAAAAAGACCAGATATGAACACGAAGAGGCAAGCTTACTGGAAATTAAATCATTCAGTCAATCATTTGTTACAGCGGCGAATCCGTGGTCACAGGTCTCAGAAAAGGTTGTTGAAAGTTTTCCGGAAAAAACTTAATTTGGCTGCAAGGGGTCATTTGGATATAGTTTTTTTAAATAGGTACTGGTCGTGGGGTTTCCTGATGTACTCAGGTAGCAGGGGGGTGCTCGGTTACAGGCAGGCACCAAAGGGAAAAAGCTGGGTCGGTCGGGGAAACTTGGCAGAAAACTTCGTCCTTGGAGAGGGGCGTGGACGGGCTCAACGATCTGGCAATGGAAAAAAGCAGTGGAACCCTGGGGGGGGGGGGGGAAATCTGGTCTCCATCCTTACTATCTCGGTCCCCCTCGCGCTGTTACTCAGGGCGGGGACGACTCCTAAAGCAGAACCCGGACGGATCCTCCGCCCGAGGGAATTTGGGCACCTTAAGCAGTTCCACTAACACTGGATTCAAAAATGGGGGGGTACTTAGAGAACCTGAAGAAAAATGGTCAACATTAAGGCTCTGGGGGATCATCCTACCTATTCCGGGGTAAAAGAACAAAGGGGAAGCAGGCTGATTTTATCCCCAAAGTTGACAAATCAAGAAAAATTATGTTCATTTACTTTCACTAAATAAGAGTTATCGTAATAACCTCATCCGGAAAACCCTTGCTGTTTAAAGTCCAGATAATCCGGGGGTCCAGAGAAGAGGCGAGACCATCAGAAGAAAACTCTTAAATACGAACCTGGAGGTCGAAATGGTACCTGAAAGGTCGTAGACCAGGAATGCTATGTCACGGGCGAGAGTGTTAACAGCATCATCTTACCTGAGCCCGAAGTAAAGACCGTCTTGGGGGGGCCTGATACTATCGCTGGTGAACGGCTTCTGAGTATGAGAACCGAAAGGTGAAAAACGTATCAAAAAAAAAAAAGAGGACCCTTGCAAATGATTTAAAAAAGTACTTGGCGGTCGGTCAATCTAACCGACGCGGATCACAGCGGGGAACCTGTGGCATGAGAAAACAAATTAACATCTCTTTGGGACTAAACTTATAGGTTCAACAAAACAGGACATCAGCAATGACGGCCGTGTGAAAAGGCAGGGAAAAGGAAGGGGAGAACCGAGAACGGCAAAGAAACTCACACGGTTCAATAAACATCGGCGTTAAAACCGACATGGTGGTATCCTCACGGAAATCTGGGGCCCATGGAACCCTCCTTTAGCCTAAGACTTTTCAATTTCCATTGAATCGTGATGGAAGGAGTCCAGCTAAGACTAGGGACTACAGGGGCTTTTTCAAGGAAGACAACTTCCCTCCTGAACCTCATAAGGAAGTAAGTCTACGGAAGGAATAAATGCAAATGAAAATCTCAACAACAAATGATGGGAAGAAATTATATGGTAAAGGGGTTAAACTAGCTAATCTCTCGTCTTAAGGAGGAAGCCCTCGGGATTGGCCGCGAATGGAAGTTGGTTAGGAAAGCAGTACTCTGGGAAGCACCGGGGAAAAACTTATCAAGGGACCCTTCCAGGCGGGCTTAAATAAAAAAAAAAAAACCATGTCATACTTGGTCGGATACCAGTGGTGTTAAGGTGAGTCACTTGGGTGAAACCGCGGCAGCGCGAGGGCCGGTACGGGGGAAACTCACGTCCTTCAGGGGAGTAAGATGTACAGAAGAGGAGGGGGAAGGACATATAAAGGAAGAAAGAGAGAGATGGGGGGGGGCGAGAGCACGGCGGAGGTAGTAAGCTTGATCTTGAACTAGTCTAAGTACAGGTCAAAGTTAAAAGGTTCAAGGTAAGGGCGACGTCTCCTGGGGGAAACCTCCGAATCTAGGAAAAGGGGGAACCGATGAACAAAAACCAATAGTGGCGTAACGAGTGCCCGGACGGGACGAAACTGGAACAGAGCTTATTCTTAGAAAGCACTTGAGCGCAGGGCTAGCCTCCGGGAAGGAAGCAGACTAAGGAAGGGAAGAGTCGTCTCGTGCGTCTAAGTAGAACTCAAGGTGGAGCAAACCAGCGAATGGCGGCCCATCGGAAACTGGTAGAGGGGACCGGAATTGGAAAAAACGCGGACTCGCTGGTGCCCGGCAAGGACAGAAAATGGGGTTTGCCAATCGGGAGAACCTAAGAAAACTGGGCGAACCTTGTGTCAAGCCTTGCATCGGCGGGCTATTACGAAAAAGACTTGACCAGTCGTCGGCAACGAAGTACGTGTAAAAGGGGAGGGGGGGCGGGATGGGAAAAAAAAAAACTTCCCCGCTGTGGGTCCGGCTGAAGAATACGCTGCGATATCAGCAAATTGCAAAGTCGATCGGGGGGAAAAAGAAGCTATTCTACCCAACCTGAAAAAAAAAACCTCAAGGACGGGGGGCCTTAAGGAATTGGGAAAAAATATATCCAAAACACGCCCTGCGTGAAAAGGAAACGTTAACGGTCCACCAAACCAGTTAGCATGGGAAAGGTCGTCGGCAAAACAGGGTGAATCGGATGAATAAAAGAGAGGATACATAGGGAAAACGAGTCGCCCCTCACTTAAGAAACCCGTCCTGGGAGGGAAAAAAAAGGTACGATCTACAGACGATTCCTAATTGAAGGAGGGAAGAAGGAGAAGGGGGGAGAAGCGCCGGGCCCCGCTTTTTCTAGTCTGGTTCTTCCTTTTTTTGGAGATCGTCCATTCTATGCCGGAGCTATCTGCTGTGAGGGGGGGGAAAGGGAGGTCAAATAAAGCCAGCGAGCGTCGAAGAAAAGAAAAAAGAAAAACTGGAAGTGAGAGGAGGACGGGGAAGGCGAGAAACTGCTGGTCTGAGTGGTACAAGCACAGGACTTGCCGAGGTCTCGAGGGGTGGCCTGAAAGCATGGTCGGATCCTGCGAGCCTCCTGGCCCTTAAGAAAGTGGAGGCTCAGTTCTTCACGGGAACGATGAAAGGAGTAGGAGAGGTATCCAACACGAGGATCGACGAAGAACCGCCGATCTTTAAAGTCACAAGGAGAAAAAGAAAAGTGCTGTCAGACGGGGGAGTACCCATCCGGGGGAAAAATGAAGGGGAAAAAATGGGCAAGAAGAAGAAGGTCCAAAGAATTTCCAATGAAGCGAGCCGGGCTGGGTATGCAAAACGACCTGACGGAACCCCAGAAGTGGAAACGCTCCATAACCGAAGAATGGATGCTCCTTGTCTAATAAGAACGACCCAAATAAATTCTGCCAAACAAAGGGGAATCAGGGCAGTTCCTCGGGGCTCAGAAGCGTCCTGGCCCTGAAAGCTGCTTCAGCTACATGAGGAAAAAAAGGAAGGGGGCGGGGGGGATGGAAAGAGGGGGGAGAGTAAGAGGGAAGTCAGGTTTTACTACACATCCGGAGGACATCTCAAACGCGCCTACCGTCACGGACTAAAAAAGGAGGAGGGGGGATCACGGAGACTACAGCGGGTAAACGGACGCTGGACGGCTGTTCCTCAAAAAACGAGGAGGGCAACGCAAGACGTGAGGGAAGTAAAGAACTTAGGTAATACCGTGTCCGTTCCTTCCCGTTTTCGGAAAGCGCGTGGCGAGTGGATTCGTAATTCTGACAGGGGAATGGGGGGGCGGCGCGTGAGCGCCTGGACAAACTTGAAAAAGCATATCAGGGGGAGGGAAGAGGAGGCGTTGCCTCCTTTAGGAATTACTAGTGTAAAGCAAAAGGCTAGTCCATCGCGAGCATCCTCTAGTCAAGAAAACAGGATCCCGGCCACGTGAAAACTGGATGGTCGGCCGTATAAAAGAACAGAGAGGAAGGCGGCTAAAAAAGAACAGAGGGCGGAGATGCACTTCCAGGCTTCAATAGAAAGGGGGGGTACTGGCGGCGCAGAAAATAAAAGGAATTCACGCAGAGGGGAAGAATGGAGAGGAGTCCAGAGACCCTAAAGCCAGGATTCAAAAAACTGTGGAAACAACAAAGAGGAGGAACCGCCATCGTCGGCTTTGGCGGATATCCAACTATTACAGGGGGGGCAGGGGATTTTGCCCACCTGTAGAGCTGGGCTGGCACGCCCCTGGACCACTCAAAGACCTGAAAGGGGAGGAGAACGTCCCTCATGTAGGCTGCTCGCGTGGCACCATCTGAAGAAACGACTTATTCTTGAAGGGGGGGGTCGTTTGCAGCTCTCTACCGGGCCGCACGCGAACAACAGGGTCAGACTTGGGGGTCCAAAGAAAGAGGACCCGCCACCGTGCGGAAGCGGCGAACCGTCAGCATGAAAATTGATCCATCCATAGGGAAAAAGACAAAACCATGCTGTGTCCGCAGCATAGGGAGGCGGTCACATCTTACAGAAGTACTGGGGGGGCTCCTGGGAGGTTACAAAAAAAAAACTGAGAAATCCAGGATGGCGGCCAAACTCAAGAACAGTATGCGGGTAGCGCCGACAAGCAGGAGCAGACTCAGGGTTTAACCACCATCTGGTGGATTCGAGGGCGTTACCGTCCTAAGACCACTGACGAGTCCATCATCAGCCCCAAAAGGGGTTAAAGAAGGGGGGGGGGAGGGGCTAGGGACGTAACGAACGGGGGAAGGGACATGAATGACGTCAAGGTCATCTCGACCAGCCGCCTGAGGTAGGATCCGCTCAAAAAAAAACAAAAAACGGGGATAGAAGCGAAAATCTAGCCTATGTCAAGGGAAGGTGAAGATTCATTCCCCAATCGAGAACGGCGCGACGACCACTTCGGACCCAGGCATGCGTCTTCTTATGAAAAAAGGCAGCAAGCTCCGGCACGATTCACGTTGTCGGGTCGTAAAGACAAAATGTTTTTGGTAACCAGGGACGAGGAAGCTCTGGGCGCTGCGAAGCCTTGAAGTATGGGGGCCCAGCGGCGGCACGAAAGTTGGGGGGGGAGGGGGTCTGACATTTTAAGGCCGAAACTGCTGTTTCCATTACAACTGACCAAGAAAATAACCAAACTGGCGGACACGCACGGTAGCCTCACTTCGGTTAAAGGGACGGATGAAGGTGTCGCCGTCCGCCGGGTAAGGGAATGTCCGGGCATCCTGAAAAGCAAAAATTGGGAGTCGAGAAGAGGAGCTTCCTGGCCCGGAGATGAAACGCCCTCAGATCTCCGGCGGAGGACAGATTTTTAAAGAACAGCGATCCTAACCGCCGAGCCTTCACGACCCCAAGGTGCTTCCAGGGGGAAGCGAGGGGGGGGCAGGGGCGGAAAATCAAAGAATACATTGGTCTGAAAATAACAACCTTAAAACTTCTGTAAAAGGAAGGGGAGAAAAACTCCGCGAAGGGCTCACATCGAAAAAGTGAAAATGTCAACTGGCTTATGCAAGAATGCTGCGTTATTGGGAAAAATTTTTTCTTGGGGAAGAGAACTTTAGATGAGGCCGCAGTGCGACTTAAAGACGGGGATTTCCAAGTGGACTATCCTCACAAGGTTCATTGTTCAGAGACAGTGAGGAATGAAACGCAAAAAATCTTTGAGGTAGCCCTAATTCTGACTGGGGGGGGGGGGGAATCGGGGCAACAGAAGACTCCAGGGGGTTAGTGGCCGGCAGACAGGCCGGAGTTGGACAAAGTCGGATTTCTAGAGGGGGAAGCAGGAAGGAGGAAAGTTACAGGCCGAGGAGCAACCGAAGTTACGAAGGAGAGAAGAAGAACAGGAAACTTGCACTTACGCGCCCGCAAAAAAGGGAAGGCAAAAGAAAAGAAACATCTATCGGGAAACTTAGGATGGAACCCTCTAAACCAGCGGGTTAGTGCCTCATAAGAAGAGAAAGGGGAGGGTGAATGACGACCGAAGCAGTTCAAACCTACTGAAAAGACGCCTCCGCAAAAATTGTCCCGGTCCGAAGGGGAAAAATAAAGGGAAAAAAAAAAGTCAGAAATCGGATGAGGAACTGGGGGAGCGGGAACAGGTCTCCCGTAGGTGAATTTAACCCTTCACAGTGACTAAAGGGGGGGACTCTCTCTAAAAGGAAAAGTGGAGAGACAATGTTATGCAGGTGAAGTGCGGAGAAAGGCCCAGAACTTGGAAAGGGAAAGGACAAACCTTGACAGGAATCAAGTTATGTGGGCGGCTCTCCCACAAAATAGATCACCTTAGGACAGGGAGATCGATGGGGACTTCGCGCCGGGGCAGAAGTAGTTGTAGAGGATGAAAGAAACTCGAAGCCGAAAGGAGGGGACAAGCGGGAGAGATGTCGTCTGGGACCCAAATAACCGCTCAAGGTATTTAAAAAAAGAAGCCCCCAGGCCAACACGGGCCGAGGGGAAGGAAATAAGAAGCAGGTCTTCCGCCTCTCTTCGATCCTGACTTTTGTCGAGAAGGCTCGACAGAGCGGGCCGGAGGACGAGGAGGAAAGAGAAAGGTCAGGAAGAGGATGCTCGCTCGATATTATGCAAATATCCCATGAGCCCCAAGAACTGCGGAAAAAGGGGCCTGTTGACACCATGAAATTCCCGAATCCAGCCCATTCGATCAGCACGAGTCCCTTCGGATCGAGAGGCGGAAATACTAGGGGGAGAACTGGGACTTAACTCATCAAGGTCGAAAAAGCATCAGAAGGAAATAATTCATCTGGGAAGGGAAGAAAGGTCTTACAAACAAAAGAACATTAGGGCTACCACTCAGGTCCATCCAAGGCTTTCGAGGAGGAGGCAAAGAGAACAACCATAGCAAAAAGTGGACCACCCATAGATCGTAAACCGTTTGTTTGAAGGGCAAAGGAACAAAACGGGGGAGGATTGCGGAAGGAAACTATTGTTTCTAGCTGTCTAGGGGGGGGGAAAAGGTTTTCACCCAGGTGACGTATTTAAGGTGGAGGGCAGGAAAGGAAGGACAAGGCACTGGTGGAGGGGACGTGGGCCATAGAGTATGAGCGAAAAACGCGGTACGGAGATCTATTTCATTCCCGAAGCACCGTCACGGTATCTTCCGAAAAAGACGGATAAGGAGGGAAATCGCGCGACTGACAGACTACCAAGACTCCCAATGAACACCACGGGATGTGGCACCTGAAGAAAAAAGAACCACGTGCTCAGAGATGGGTAACGTCTGGTGAAAAAAGGACACTTGGGGCAAAGGGTCGTTCACGGGACGATGCCGCCACAGACAAAACATTTGCGCTGATTGATAAAAAAATGGCAAAATCACTGATGGCCTGGACTGGGAAAAGTAAGGGGTGCGAAAAAGGAAGCACTTAGGGACTGAAAAAAAGAAGGAAGGGGTTTCCAGGAAAGAAGGCGGGGCTCCATCAAGAAAAACTAGTTCAAGTCTGAGGGAGCTTCAAGGCCTTCCAATGAGGAACACGCCGCTTGATCTGCTTTGGGAAGCATGCGCAGTAAAAAGAAAAAAATCAGGAGGACAGGGCGCAATCTGCGTGTGTCGGGTACTTCTTCATCCTGTCTTCGAAACAGGAAGTAAAAATATCAAAAAAGGAACTTGAAACTGAACCGGGGCGCCGGTAAATGGAGGGGGACTCAAAAGAACCCCACCCCAACCCCCCACCCCCCCCCAACCCCCGCAATACCCCCCCACCCCCCCCCCAACCCCAACAACCCCCCCCCCCATTCCCCCACCCACAACGAACCCCCCCCCCCCCCCCCCCCCCCCCAACCAACCAAACAGAACCCCAACCCCAAAAGGCCCAAGCTAACGCTTAACCCACCGGTCACGGGGGGAGAAATCCTAGCTAACCACGCTAAAAAGGAAGTTACTACGGGGGGGATCATTACTAGGACACTGGATGGGCTACCGACATGCAGGACAGCCAGACGCCTTTTAGGAAAAGGAAAGGGGGGAAAGAGTCAGAAAGGAGGCGCCTCCCCGCCAATCAAAGGGGGGGAATCGGGAAGGGGAAAAAAAAGCCCTGTTATCAGATCATCGGTAAAGGGAGTCTGAGCCATCACAAATTGCAATGGGAAAGAAGAAGATGATGCCGGTCTTCCCAGTGACTCCTCGTGCCATAAAAATGAATGCACTTGAAAGTTCCGAGGAATAGCACCAGGAGCGAGCTGAGGCGCTTATGAAGGAAACATCTCTCCAACACCCAAGGGGGGTAAAAAGGGGAAGGTTGGTTAAAAAAATGAATGAATGGCAGCGCTCAAGAGAAGGGGAAAGGAGGGCAGAGGATGAACGACTGTATGGCCCTTGACATTCAATTAGGCACGCTCTTAGAGTGTGGAACCGGTTAGGCAAACGTAGCACTTGGCAAGGGGGGGGGTCATCTTTCAATCTCGGCCCGGTCAGTTAGATACAAAGTTGGAGGGGTGGAAGGAGTAGGAAGGTTTCAACGTGTGGAAAAGAGTCCTAGTCACCCAAAATGACTGTTCCCACGTCAGGGGGAAGAGTTCAAGAATGTAGTAGCCCGTCGATGAAGATTCTATCAGAGACAGCTATCAGTCAGGGTTTGGGGGGTGGAGAAAAACGCGTCCCAAGGGTGATGTTCTATCCTCTTTTCCTAAAAGGGGGAGAAAGGGCTCTCACTTACTTGGCAAGGTCAGGTCTTCACAAATTTTTCCTGGTCTCCTCGCAGGGTAAGAGAAAAAAGGGTATGCCACTTCTTCCCCAAGCCGATCGACAGGAGACAGAGGGAGTAGAGACAGCCCGAACTTAGGGATTTAGACCAACAAGAGAGACCTCTTTAGTTTCCTCCTCCGTATAAGCCTAATCGCCTACTTTTAAGAAGGGACGGGGGTTCGGAAAAGGTCGCACGACACTGTAACCATAGATGGGAAGGGGGCAAAAAAAAAAAAATCAAGACTGGACAGGCTTTCTGGATCTAACTTGCCTCATCTCTAAAAAGTTATTTGTGGAAAAGGGGAGAACCTCAGGCCACTGTTGAACCCGGTTGGAGGAGGGACAAAGGGCCGTCGGTGAACGAGCGCCGCGTCTGTGCCCAGAAGTACTTTCATCAAGAAAGGGTAAGGGGGGCGGGAGTGCCCCAAATTCCCCTGGGGGCGGGTTAGGGTGGTCGTCCTGGCGAGTCAGCATTTTCAAAAGCGAGGGCTGGGGAAAGAGCAGGAGCGACGTACCGAGTCCCGAGGAGGGCACAAGGAGAGAAACACCACGCCCAGGTGTTATCTGAGCAGGGAGACGACCCTCAAAAACGGAAAAAAGAAAAACAAGGCCGTGAATGTCGTCCGCCCTTTAATCTCTTCAAAAAAGCATCAGAACTCGAAAGTAGAAAAAATCTGAACACAAGTCTGCCCATGCCGCACGGCATCCCCCTGAAGGGGGTACTATGGACAAAAACCGGGCGATCTCATGGTGACACGCGACATGGTCACACTGAGGAAGACGCGCCTAAGCGGAAAAGGGCCAAATCGTGGGCTATCGGGGCGGGTGGAGCGAGAAAGAGGATTGGGGAAAAGAAATCATCTTCTGGTTCGAACGCTTCTTTTATTCTTAAGAAAGGGGAACGTAAGGAAGGCGCCGCCTCGAGAATTCCTTTCAGAGCGGAAGCGAAGTGGCGAAGGGCTTCTGCAAACGGCTGTGGACAGCACTGGTACAGGACTTGTTTTGAAAGGGAAGGGGAAAGAGCTGGTCTTTAAATAACTGGTCGCCGAGGAAAACGCAATCATCCACGCTTTCCCTGAAGTTAGAGAAGGGGGCTGCAAATCCTTCTATAACTTCTAAGAGCGGTCGATAGGAGAACACATCGATAGATAGGGTCCGGGGACCTGTCTAAATCTTTACACCTCAGGCCAGTTGTGAATGAAAAAGAGGACCAGAAGGGGGAAACCTGACGGTTTCTCGCTGTTTCATGGTCCAATCCAAGCGGGTGCGAAAAGAGGACTGCCCATCCTTTGCAAGCAAGTGGGAGGGGTATGCATCGCGCAATAAAAAGGAGGAAAAAAAACGGCCCGCTACGTCCAGTAAAGCGACTCTAAGGGGAGCCAGTTCTATCGAGAAACCACACTCACGGTGCGAAACCAATACCAGGGTTGGCATGGATATTGAACAGTAGAAATAGCAAGACAGAAAAAATAAATGCACCATGAACTCATGCCGGGAAAAGAACGAGGAAAAGATGGACACTAGGAAAATGGGATCGGACTGCAGGGCTAAGACCCACTCACCAAGTAGGAACCACCCAGCGGTAGAAAATTCAGCTTACGCCAAGGAGTCACGTCCGACCTGTTCACAGAGTTGCGCCGGGGATCTATGTCACCTGGCGCCACAATTAGTAAAAAAAGAAGACAGATCCTTTATGGAGTCTGAACTACAAATCGGGCACGGTCGACGTTAGTCAAAAAGAATTTTCTGGGGGTGAGAGGGTTGAGAGGACTAAAGAAAAAAAACTCTGCGTCGGTGAGTGGACCGTCACCTGCTGGGGGAAAGATAGGCCTAAGTTGATGGGGATCTTCGTATGGTTGCCTCTGACGAGGACAACCGAAGGGGCGTCAGAGGGAGTCCATCTTTCAACTACATCAAAAATCGGCGGCACAGTGACCCAGGGGGAAAAATGAGGGGGGGGACAGGTGGAAATAAAAAAAAACGGCGAAGGCGTCACCCTAAACTAACCTATCAGAAGGGGGGGAGAGCCAACTCACCGGCGTAAGGAGAAAAAAAATGCCCAGTGGTGCCTTCGGCGACAGCACGTCGCAAGAGGCTCAGAGGAAAATCCTGAAAAGGAGATGGAATCACAGATACACCCCAGGGACGGAATTCATCCGGGGGTACGGGAGAGATTGAAAGACCGAAAGGGGAGCAGGGTGCAGACAGAGTCTCTTCCCTCGCATTACCTTTGGAGGCTTTTTAACAAGGGAGTCGAGGTAGGGGGAATGGAAAAGAACAACTGCACCACTTTACCCTGGCAAGAGGGGAGATATAAACCCCCGGAAGTCGGCTTCTGGGGAGGTCTTAAGGGAGGATAAAGAAAAGGATGAAGGGCTTGTTACTCAGACGGAGCGAGGCTCTAGCGGGACAAAGTTTGTTTCAGGATGCCCGAAATCTGCGCCGTAAAAGGATGAAAGGGGCGAACAAGCAGCATCAAAGGAGAGACGTAAAAGAATAAGCCGAAAAGTGGTGGAAAAAAAAGCCGATTCTTTATCTGAAGGTCCGCATGACAAATCTACGGTCTCCTCTCATGGGTTGAAGAAGGACCCAAAAACAGAGGGGCCAGACAGGAAGGGCCCTCACGTCCGGGCGCGTTAGCGCAAGGAAAGGCGAGACGGGTTGGGGGAAAAACTGGGGGGGCCGCATGCAGGGCTGCCGACGACGACCGTTCGATCGTGCCGGGCGTGCGTCTCTATAAGAAACTCAAAACCGTAACGGAGTGACGAAGTGGCGCGCGCCGGGTCGAATCGGGGCGTCTTGAAACAAGGTCAAGAAGAGAAAAGAGAAAACCTTAACTGGAGGG
>Ga0179593_1320288_pt1 | contig 25247 bp, 33 predicted proteins | sample CZODoug2_1_08_16_FD_185931 | JGI IMG/M metagenome (GOLD analysis project Ga0179593, IMG submission 185931) | Vadose zone soil fungal communities from Angelo Coast Range Reserve, California, USA - CZODoug2_1_08_16fungal (PacBio error correction) | ecosystem: Environmental > Terrestrial > Soil >...
GGTAGGGGGGGATTAAGTGAGTGGTGCACAAACACAAGTCTGACGGCCTGGGGGGCGACAAAGGCTGGATCTGGACAGGGCGAAGGATCAACGTATCGAAAGGGGGGGGCGGGAAAAGAACGCGCGTTCGAGGGAGAGAAGAGTAGTGAAGAAGCGACGACCTGCTTATTTGCAAGGCTAGAAAATGATATCCCGATGGGGGTAAGGGGCGGGGGGGAGAAGAGGAGGGAGGGGAATCACGGACACAGGTCTAGATTGTGGGGCGATCCGATTTCTAAATGCTGTGAAGTTCGTGGGAAGGGCGGGGATCTTGACCGGCACAAGAAAACGAACTGGGGAAATAAATGGGGGGGGGGGGGGGGGCTGGAAAGGGTTTAATGTCAGCCGAGGCGAAAAATGGAGTATATTTTTGGACGACCACTGTCATCTGGAATAGGGGCAGGAAAGAGTCAGAGCATGAGATCTAAATCAAAAAAAAAAAAAAGGGAGGAGTAAAACGAGATGAGCATCATCGGTCCGTGGGATCGCCGATGAACGGCTAAAACGGAGTTTTGGTGAGGTAAGTCTGAAGGTGTCTTCTGGATTCAAGGAGTGCCGGCGGGGGACCAGGAGGAACCGAGGTTCAGCGTCGCTGGCAAGGCGCCGCCCACGCTTCATAAAAATTTTAGTAACTCGGCAACAAAGAGAGAAAAAGCAGGGGAAGGGGGGGGGGGACGCACGCGCTGGAACACCGCTGCAAGGGAGGAGGGAAGAAGACTTCAAAGCCTCAAAGCAGGAGGGAGAGAAATAGAAAGAAGAGGGACGGATCTAGAATAACCCGCTTCGATAAGCTCGGAGGCATGTTCATAATCTATCCGATGCTAAAGTCATGTTGGGGGTTCGAGGAGGAAAGAACGCCACTACGTTCAAATGCCGCCGGACGGCGGGGGGGGGGGGATGGGGGTTTTTCGGGGGGGCGGGGGGGGGGGGGGGGACGGTTGGGTGGGGATGGGGGTGTGTGTCGTTGGAACAGGGTGGGACAGGGGGTCATTTACGGTGGGTTTGGGGTGGGGGAGGGGGCAGGGGTGTTTTTTCCGGTGGTTGGGGACTTGTAGGCCGGGTTTGTGGGGTGGACGGGGGGGGGGTGGGGGGGGTGTGGGGTTTCTGCTCATATGGAGTTTGGTCCCAGGAGGCGGTGGGGGGGGGTTCTCAGGGCGCCCTCGGCGGACAAAGTCCTCCGCCACAAACGAGTGTCGTGTTGTGTAGGAGGGTAGCTCGGGGGGGAGAGAAAGAGGGGGTGGGGGGGGGAAAAAGGGGGGGGGGGGGGGGGGGGTAAGGTGGAAGGGGGGGGGTGGGCTTTTAAGGAAAAAAACTGAAGTGTGTGGCGGTGGGTGGGAGGGGGTTTTCAGGCGGGGGGGGATGTTTTTTGTGGGCGTGGGAAGGTGCGAATCTAGGCTTTCTCTATCTAGACCCCCCTTCCTCAGGGAAGGGAGGGGGGGGGGGAGAAAAAAACAAACCTAAGTGGAGGGGAGCACAATATCAATTACTTTGTCCTCGCTCCATCTATGGTGCCATCGCTCCTGCGACTGTGCAATGCCGCGGGCTGAATCCTAAACTAAGAGCGGGAAGAAAATTCGAACAAATATGCTAGAGATGAAACGTCGGGCGGTAAAATGAAGCAAGATTATGAACTTTTGAGACCTTGAATGTGGAAAAGGAGTCTACCGCTCTGGGCGCCCGCCAGAGACTACAAGCTAAACTTGTTTCTGAAGAGGAAGGATGTGGAGGAATGGGGAGAGAGTGGATTATGCAGAGGTATTCCATCTGTAGAAAAGAAACCGCGAACGGGGCTTGAATGGTTCAAAGGGGGAAACAGAAAAAAAGCCTTGGGCGAACCAGTAAGTTTCGGAGAATGACCCACAAGAGGGGGAGAGGGCAAGGGCCGGTCTAGAATGACGCCGTCGAAATGAAAAATTACGACCGTACCTTGCGATATCTCTAGAAAGGGGGGGAGTTCGGTCCGACAATCATGAAGTATGTCTTACCAGAGGGGAGGGGTCAGGTAAGGGGAGAAGGGGGAGTGGGCGACACCGGGGGGGTCAATGCGGCGCGATTGGAGGTGGGATATTAATCCTAGAGACGTCTCCTCAACGGCTGTAAAGTCGCAGATTAGTCGGAAAGATCTTTTCCTCACCTTTCTCCAGACCAAACCTCGGCACGCGTTCCAGACGGGGGTCGATCTACTAGAAGGAAAACACGCGAGGCGAGGAAGATGCCAGTTCATAGGCACGAGTTAGGTGAGGGTGGTAACAGCAGAACTTGAGGGTTCAACCGGAAGGTGGAGAAAACCGAGCTCTTGGGTGGAGTGCTTGGGCTAAGGAATGGCGACCGACTTCAATTGGGCTGGGCACCGTTCATTTCCCTTGTATCGAAGGGGGGAAAGAAAGAATGGTTCGTCTTGCTAACCAGTGAACACGGAGAAAAGGAAAACTTACGTTCTCAGTGAGAAATAAACAAAAAAAACGTCAAGTGTCTTCTACTAAACGAAGGGGATCTACAAAAAGAAGACGAAAGGACAGTTAGAAGACTGGAGGCCAATTAACTGTGAACGTAGGGCGTTCGGCTTAAGGTGAGGGAAATCAAAAAGTATCGATTGTGAATACGCAGGAGGGGCGACAATTAAAACAACATGCATTTAGGACAGACAACTGTCTACTTATCTCAAATTATTCCCACCGGAAAAAGAGGGTAGGTCAATCACGAATGAAGGGCTTACTGGAGCGTCACAAGAAAGGAAAAAGGGGACGTCGACAAATAACGGAGGGAGGTCCGAGGGTCAGCCGAGAAATGGAAAGAAAATCTCAAAAAAGTTAGTCAACACGGAAGCGCAAAGAACGAGAAATTTGACGCGAATACGGTCGGAAAAGGTCCAGGAGAACAAGCCACTGGGAAGTTTGAAAAAGAACAAACCGCGCCATTTGAAGGTAAAAGTCACAAAATCGACATGAAGTTCTCTAAGGGAGTTTGAAAAGTATGAAGAATAAAGTTACTTCTTTTGGGAAAAACAGCAGGCATGTTGAACGAAGAGGAAGTCTGACCGCGTTCAACAAAAGCCTCTAAATAAGTAATAAAATAGAACCGATCAAAGGAAGGAACCCTACTTAGATTCAAGGTTTAGGTTGGTAAAAAAACTGAAGGCGTCTCGAAGAGAGCGCAAAAAAATTAATAATCCGAAATCCGCGAGGAGCAGACCACATTAATCCTGAAATCGGCAAAAACAATGGCCGCAAAGATCCGTTCTGAGGGAGAGAGAGCAGAGGGGGCACCAGAACTTCGTACCAGAGTAGTAGAAACAGCGACTACGAAGAGGGGCCGACACTAAAGTCCTGTAAACAGGGCGCAGTATAGGAGGAAGCTCAAGAAAAATTTTAACAGATAAAACGCTGAGAAGGGGGAAAGGGGGGCAGATGGGGGCGAAACCTCTTGTAACTCGATAAGGTGGGGTGATTATAAGATAAAAACGATAGAACAAGAGACGGGAGAGCTCATGCAGGGCGATTGGCGGGCCCCTCGCCAAACGTTTCGAAGAAAAATAGAAGTACCCTCTTGACGCCAGAGCCAATTGAGAGCCAAATACAAGTAGGATAAGTGAGGGGACACCGCGCTTCGGGGGGCATTGTTAGGATGCTCCTCCCCTTGGTCTATCAAGTGATCCTTCTACGATCGGCACTTCAACCTCGACCTGCGTCGGTCCCCGTTCTTTGAAAACATGTTTCTGAAGATATCATCAAAGAAGGTCCAAAGGGGGATAAAACCGCCAGAGCCTGAAGCTTCTTGAAGGCTAAAAACATTAACTTTGCTGATATCACTCAAAACACACACTGGGGTGAAAGATATCAGAAAAGTGTGGAAAAAAGGATCATAAAAAGGAGATATACTGATGTGAAGGTGACGGGAAAAAGGGGATTACCGAAAAAACAATTCAGCGGGCTGAGAATCTTGGTAGATTGACGTTGCAGAGAGCGGGTGAACGGGGGAGGGCCGAAGGTTGCTCCACTGCGCAAATCTTAAGAGGCCATGTGGTCAAAAGAATAGAGGGCGCCGGCGCACTCTGGCCATTCTCTACAGGGGAAACGTTCGCATTCTATGGATTCGAACATTGGGAGAACGGGATGCGCTACGAGAGAGAAGAGATCGGAACAAGTAGGAGAAGGGTGTCAATTGTAAAAAAAACTTATATTCAAGATTTTGGTCAGCGCCGCCCACATCCGCTTTTAAGACTATATCAGAGACATAAACAGGTGGGGATGTGGAATAGGAATATACTCCTCGGGCCGGGGAATCAAAACGAGTTAAGAGAATTCTCTAGGAAGCGAATGCCGAAATCAGCTGTAACGGGAAGTGAAGAGAGAAAGGGGGGGAGATCACAGGAAGAGAAACAATACAAGGACTATTCGGCAGCACTTGGGGATTAGAAAGGGAGAAGAGGAACTTCAACACTCCATACGCGTTAAACGGGATCGAGGGAGAACCTCAAAGGGGGGGAGATAGAATAAAAAAGGGCAAAAGACAAGGGTTTCCTGTGGATAAGCGAACGGGAAGGGGAAGGGGACGGGAAAGCGGTGGTTTCTCCCTTGAAATGAATAGGAAAATAGCGTCTGGACAAAGGGAAGTCAAGGGAGAAGGGTTGCGAAAAGGGGGGGGGGGGGGGGGGGGGGGGGGGGGGGGGGGGGGGGGGGGGTGGGGGGGGGTTGGGGGTGGGTGGGGGGGGGGGTGTGTGGGGGTTGTGTGGGTTTGTGGTGCCGAATGCTTACACTAAACCGCGATTTGAGGTGGTTGAAAGGTTTGATACAGGAAAAAGTTAGCTGTTGACAGAAGGGGACCAAGTGATTGCGATAGTGAAAGGTACGAATCCGCTTAGGAGAAAGGATCGGGTTCTGGGACGCGTCGGTTGCCTCTCGAATTTGGGGTGGGTTCTGGGATTGTCGTAAGTGGGACAGTGACGGCGACCGCGAAAAGCTACATAGGGCGATACCTCGCCAAGGAAGTGATGACGGAGAGATGGCGATCTGGCGGGCTTGAGAGTTCGAGCCATCGGAAGGGGGGTAGCAGTGGTGACAATCGGAAATATCGAGAGACGTCCAGGACGGTGGAGCATAGACGTTTGCCCAATACCAATAGCGAAAATAGGAGTTCACAGAAGGGAAGGCGAAGAAAGGAAGAGGGGAGCAGCGGACCGGCATCGTCGGCGACGGTGGGGGGAAGGTGACCGAGAGATGCTAGACGGGTCCGAGGGGGCGCCGGAAGAGTCGCAAGGGAATGGAGAAATTCTGATAAATGGCAGAAAGATGCAAAGGAGGGGAAAACATAGACAACAAATTAAGCTGCGCTCAACAGCCCGAAGTCTGCTTCTCAGGAGATGTCAAATCCCAAATCGGGAAGATTAACTTGAACCTTCAGACGTATACTTGGGAATCGTGAACGTAGAAGGAACTTTAACGTAATTCGGATGACAGGGATTGGCGGGGAATGGAGGAGTAATCCAAGTCTGTGGAAGCCGTGGGGACAACTACGGGCTTCAAGCGGTGGGAGAAAGGACGAAGTCAGAGGAAAGGATCTCTCCCCTGAGTAATTTGGTACGAGAAAAAAAAAAGCTAGGCTAGAAGGGGGGGAAATCTTAAGAAGTAATGGTCGCACTGAAAAAAATGGTGCTCGAGTGAGAACATAGTCTGGATGGTAGTGACGAGGCCATCGATTAACGATGGTCAGCGCGTACTTGGGGGTCGGAACTGAACATATGAAGGTGTTCAGAAAGAGATAACATTAAAGGTTGATTGTCGAACGGCAAAAAAGGAAGACGAAGGGCGGGGACGTCTTCGAGAACAAACGGACTCATAAAATCCTCCTCGAGAAAAACAGGAAGATAAAAAAAAAAAAGGCTCTAGGACCTGATAAAGGAGGGGTCGGATAGTGGCGTTTAGCTCGGGCGTCGTCGTCAGGCCATCCGGTGGGACTATACTCAAGGACCCATAACAGGGAGGAATCCACGAATCAGCTTTCTCAGGCTCGCAACATTTCGGGGTCAGGGGGGAAGTAAACTGGACGAGATAGGTGGGTTCATAATCAAAAAGGGGGGGGGGAAGTCCAGCGAAGGGGATTAGGGGAACAAAAAGATTGGAGCGATGCACCAATACTTAGTCATCCACGAAAGGTGTTCTCCCAAAGACGGATGAATGGTGAGCCATGCTAGAAATGACTCTAAGAAGAGAAGGGGAATGGATGGTCAGGTTTGTAACGGGACGAAACGTGAGAGAGTACGGGGGGGAACACGTAAGGGGGGACATCTGGGGGAACAGAGATATTATACGAAGGGAGGTTCGTCTGGGGGGAATCAAGGTCAAGGGGAAGCGCGACCTCGGGAATGGACGAGCTCGGCAGCCAAGGGAGAACGCCAGGGCGTCATAACGCGAGTCTATCGGACAGGGAGATTGGGGGAACATTTCAATCGTCGTTTATACGAATCTTAAAGGGGGGAGGGGAAGGCGAAGAAAGAGATGGAAGAGGAGGATCATCTTCAGTCTTGGGAAAACCTAACATGCGAGTCTTTTGCCGCCAATCATCTCATAACGGATTCACGTATCAAGGCGAAGAGCTCTCTCAAAAAAAGGAGAACTGAAAGATCGAAAGTGGCCAAACCCCAGAAAGAAAGAAAACTCTGACGTGGCGGGATCCGGAGAAACGCTAAAAGCGTGTTGGGAAGCCGCTGGGATATGAAAAGGGGAAATTTAGAAATTTAAGATTTCCGGGCTCGAGAGGCAGACGGCAAGATTACGCCAGAACGAGTGGACGAATCGGAAGAAGAACACAATCTCGGACAGAGTCAGTTAGGGCACGACAGGTCTGACGAACTATAGGCGAGAGGTCAATTCATAAAATGTCTTAGGTAGGTAGCGACGCGGTCGAGAGGGCGACAGCATACGATAGCCGGCGTCTCACTCTTGCAAATTGGTCAGGGGTCCCGGGGGGATCCTCCTAGGGGTCCTCGACGGTGGAAAACCTGCCCTAAAAAAAAGCTCAGGACGGCGCGGCCGGCGGTCGCGCATGGACAGAACACCAATGAAATACTAAGTTGACTGGGGGAAAGGGAAAATATTGGACGGGGGGGGGGTCAAAAGACCCTTACTGTGCATAAGCGCACTCTGGTGGGGGGGAAAAAAAAGTCATCCATGCGGAAGGGGGGTGGCATGAGGAGGGTTATTAGGAAGGGAACAGAGGGGTCTCCGAGAAAGTAAACCAAAGGTAACTACAAGGAAAAAATCATCTGAAGGAGAGGGAGGGAGCGATAAAGTGACGAGATCTGGTGACGGTGGTTCCGTTCTCTACCCGGTGTCAAACGACGCCAAAGAGTCAGCATACAAAGACAGGTTGGGATTAGCGACATTTTAGGAGGGGGGGGGACGAGGAGGGGATGGATTTTCCTCTAGGAAAGAAATACTCAAACGCGAACCGTTCAGTTTCGCACAACGGGAGCAAGCGGGGAGGGTGTAGGAAAACATACGGAAAAAGAAATACCAAGTAGCAGGTTCGCGATCCTCGCGGGGAAATGTGAAAAAGGAAACGGCAACCGAAAGGAAGGGGCGTTCACGCTCGCGCAATTTCAGTGCCGGGCGAAGTAGGGAAGTAACGGCTTTCGGTCTGTCGGGGGAGGACGTTAGCGAACAAAATTTGGGACAGCCGCTCTGGATGATGATCCGATCTAAAAAAAACACGGGGGGGGCTAATTACTGAGGAACCTCGCTTGCACGAAAAGCTTAATAAAAAGCAGAGGGGGAAACGGCGAGAAAGTGCATAACGCGTAAGAAAGGCAAACACCTCAGATGGGAGGAATTCTTTTCACATTTTCAAAACGGCCGATTTCTGGGGTGTACATCTACGGGAAGGTCCACATAGACAGGCGGGTTTAGAAGTGGGACTTACGTGAAAATTTACGAAAGTTGCGATGTCCGCAGGGGAATCCGGGAAAGGGCCATTTGGGAATAAAAAATCTGAGAACAGCGTTGCGACCGGGGACAGTAGGGGGGGACTAATTTGAAAAGCGTTGTAAAAAATTCCCACAAAATCCAGTCAAAGGTACCCATTTACGACGGGGGGAGTACTGCGGTGGAAAGTTGAGGGCAAGACCAATCCGCACTAATTGCGCGACTTGGAAACGACAAAACGTACTAATCGGGTGATGAAAAGCGAAGGCTAGGGATCTTTCTTCATTTTCAGCAGTGGGGATCTAAAATCAAGGGTTCTAAGGCGAATCTGGATAGACTAAAAATAGAAGACAGGGCGTTTCTTGGAGAAGGAACTGATTGCGAAGAGTGTATGGGCGCATACTACGAAAAATTCTAGGAGGCCAGATGAAACCTAAGAGAAAAACTGATATGAGGGGGGAGGGCAAAGATCGCACAACGGACTAGAAGGTCTCCGGGGCAAAGGAGGAACTGACGCCCCCGATTGACTTAACGAAGACCACAGTGTGAAAAGTGTGGGAAACTAAAAAACAACATGGTAAAACATAAAACTCGAAACAGTCTACATGAAGTCTGCGAGGGGGGAAAAGGAGTCATACTGACTGAACTGGTCAGCAGCGCGACGGGCGATAATAAAAAAAGAAGCTAAAGGGTTGAATCGGCACAAAAAAACAATTATCACATTCAAAGGAAACGGCGGCTTTTGAAGGGGGGTTAAGAGGAGCTTGAAAGGCGTCCGCGGGATCGGCAGCTATGAAGAGACTCATACAGATCCTGGAGCGGCGCCCTCATCCTAGTTGACGGGCACCGCCCTCGTATATTATCTGATAAAAGAGAGTCTCCCGAAATGGAGGGATCTTGAGGAAGGTCATCAGTAAGTACTAAACAGGCCCGACTCGGGAGGCCGGAAACGCCGAGATGCTATCTGGTATAAGAATAAAATCATTCGAGAGAGGATGAGGGAGGGTCTGGTCGGACGTCGGCAAAAACGACCGACGATTATCTGTGTGGATTAGAGAGAAAACATCGCCGAATCTGGGGATCTCTGACGAACGATCTGAGATCGGCTTAGATGCACCAGGGTGGGGCGAGATCTAATTCGAAAAAGCTTGGAAAGAAGGTCGGGCGAGGGTAGGGCTCGAAAGTGCCGCTCGCAACTGCTCGCAATCGGGCGCCGCGATTGTCGAAGTCAGCTCAAAATAGGAGTCTACGTGATAGAAGAGGACCCTGAAGGGGTCAACCGTCTAACCTCGCAAATATGAACGAAAAACTTCGGGGATGTCAATGAATATAAAATCGACTCATTAAGTCAAGACTCGATTGGGGCGATCTTTTGGCGGAAGCCGCTAAAATAGGAGGGGGGGGAGCTAGCAGAAGAAAACAAGATGAAGAGAGATTCACTAAGGGTGAAGGCTCAAAACTGAGCGAAGGTCCTACCAAATTGACTGAATTGAGTTGAGAGGCAGACCGCTAATCATGAAAGGGAATGACGCGATGTGCGGGCGTGGGGGGACCTTGTAGGGCCGGGTCTTAGTAAGTTCCGCTAAGTGGGGGGGCTGAAGAGCTCAGGAGGGGGCATCAAAGGGTTGGCAGGGGCTCGTCGCACGTCGGGCGTGAACTGGAAAAACCTGGGTAAAGAAGGTCGCGTGAGGGGGGGGAAAATGGAGAAAAACGTGGGCGGGGAGAGAGGATAGGGATCGACAGATCGAGACCGGGGGTAGCCTTGAAACACCGGGTCTAGAGCTAGACGAGGTTGGTGGGGAAAAAATCACGCAACGCGTAGTTCTCCGTGGGGACGGACAGACCGGATGGGCGTGCGCGATAGATAAGCTCATGGGAACCCCTTGGTTTGGGGGTGGGGGGGGCCGCATACGAATGCGGCGAATCATAGGAATGCCGGAAACAACTGACGGGGGAGGGCGACAAAAACTCTGGAGGAAAAAAAAAAAAGGGTCGATAGGCAGTAACTTTGGGGAGGGAACCTATAGCGGCTACACAGAGGGGTCGATGACTAGTCATAGGCTGTGCCTAGAAGGGTGGGACTGAGACGCTATCTCTAGTATCAAGAAAACCGAACATATAAATGGGGGTACGGGTGGAAGGGGGGACGGGGTGATAAAAAAGATTCCGGGGGGGGAGGGCTAAAGTCGCAGGAGTTGGATCGAAATTTAGGGCCAAGGCGAGCTGGGAAAAGGTCAAGGAAAAAGGGTAATTAGAAAGACCAAAAGGAGCTGCAGGTAGAGTGTGGTTAATGGGGCTCAGGGGAAACAGGTATCGGGGGTGAGAAAAGGGGGACAACAAGGGAATTGAAAAATCTGTGACCAGTGTTCAGCATCCGAGCGGGCGAAAGTGGCGTGAGAGGAAATAATGAGTGTTGGAAAAGAGAATTTGGGGTGGGGGGGGGACAGGACGAGTGCATCGGAGTTTCGCGGGACAGCGAAATCGGGGGGAAAGGAGGGGGGCTCTGCGAGGCGGGGACTTAGAAGGAAATAGAGAGCAAAATGGAAGGGGGGCGCGTCCGGGGAGGATAAAACTGAACCAAGATAATTGGTTAGACATGAAAAAGTAGAAAAAAAAAACTCTAAAGGGAGCAGGGGGGGGCTCGTGGGGGTCAGGTTCGAAAGATCCCGATAACGAGTTGGAAAAGTTAAAAACAAGGAACGACAAAAGTATTTAAAGAAGGGGGTAAGCGAAGCAACGGCCATAGGGGGACCCTCTGAGCCGGACCAGAGAAATGTGTCTAAAAAAGGTTTGGGGGAACGCGAGAGAAGTCGCTACAAGGTCCGGAAGCGGCACCGGGAACTTGCCAGATAACCTAGGATAAGAGAGTTGCAAAATGAGAGCAGGCGCGAAACATGCGACCCACGTCCAACGCGCAAGGAGGGGCAACACCGCCCAAAAGTTAACGGAATTGACAGGGGGGAGGTGGAAAGAAAAAGCTCGGGGGAACAGATGAATGTAAATCATCGAGAGTGGTAGGAGTTTTCGAGGAAGCCTCTTGGAAAAAAGGGACGGGTCGGGGGCGGGAACGGGCGGGAGCGGTTCGAAACAAGGTCGAGAATAGAGGATAGCTTGGAGGAGGAGCGATTCATCAAACGAGGACGCTCCAATTTGTGAGGGAACCGTGCGGAATAAAAGACTAGTCTGTCCAGACGAAAATCCATGAACCGAAAGTTGCAGTGTCTACGTGAAGGGAAACCCGTCGGTGAAGGATTTGGCCAATGGGGGCGAGCGGAGCTACTAAAAGAAGAGGCGGATTGGGGCCTCAGGTTCACGGGTTACCAACTAAAGGCGGATGTAAAAAGGGGGACGAAGGGACAAGGGTCTCGGAGGGAAAAAATAAAACATATTAAGAAAAGGAAAAAGCGAATCTAAAAGAAGAAATATATCACCAGGGAGACAAGCTGGTTCGAGTATCGGGGTGGTCAGGAGAAGGCCGCCATCCGTTTGGAAAAGGGGACCAGCGAAAAAACAAGGGGGACCACGCAATCCAATGGCGCAGACCTCACGCCGCCGACGGGCTGGACGGGGGTGGAAACGTGACTCCTACTATCTGGGGAAAACCAAGACAGGGAAAAAGTACGGAGGGATGCGATGCCCACCAAAAATGGACAGAGCAACCAGTCCGGAGATTTCGAGGCACGAAAGTAGGTGAGCCAAACTTCGGATGAGGGGGGAACGCTTCGACCTCGGGGGGACTCGCGGGCAAGTTGGCTGTAGTCCAGGTTTTACTGCGAACTACGATACATAGGCTCTGAAAAGTTATCTCAGAAGTGAAAAACGCAAAGGAGACGGATTCAAAAAATGCGGGTGCGGGACTAGATGGGAAACGAAGACCCTGAGGGCGTCATTGCTCAATCGAGGAGAAACCAGGAACATGCTAAAGAGAACTACGTGCTTAAAAATCAAGTAAAAATGGGACGGCGATTTCGAAATCGTGGTAAGGGAGTGCGGGGAGCTTAGTGCCATTAAACTTCGACGGAAGAACATCGGATGAATGTGAAAAAAATAAAGGAGATCACTCGGAGGTACAGGTTGGGAAAACGCCAGGGGGGAGTTCAAGGAAATTCACTCAATCGGGAAAAAATCATAACGGGGAAAAAAAACTGGATTAGGGAAAGGAGAGATATACATGACTCACCACTCCTGGAAAACGGTGGAACTCTAACTCTTCGTGGAAGAAATAAGAAAGAGAGGGGTTGTATACCGTGATGAAAAAGAAGTGCCTGTATCACGTCGATACGAGGCTTAATTCTCCACAATACACTCCCGAAAAACTTCAAAACAAAGGGGGCGAAATCGGTGTAAAGACCCGAAAAAATCAGCGCACTCTTTCGGAGTTAGAAAACACTCTCGGAATAAAGCCAAGGAGGGCAATTGAAGTTTTGGTTCATCATGGGATGACGCATGACGGGGGCAATATTTAAAAATAGATCACGACGCAATTTCCGGATAGGCATCTGAAAAGTGCGAATGAGGCGTCAAGGGAACGAGGATATTCAGAAGCAGATGGCGGCGCAGTGGGTTCGACGCCTGGAACCCGACCTTCGGGGGGGAAAAGCTGGACGAGAGAGCTCGAGCGTCACACAACCTTCGGACGAATTTCGGAGAAACCTACTGGGTCGTGATGCTACACAACAAATTGTCTCTCACAAGGGAGAAGGTGGGGGAAAGAAAGACCTGAGGACTGGGAAGAGAGGCCCGTCGCCTCGGAGGAACTGACAAAAATGCCGCGAAATGGCGCAGCAGAGGGGAAAAAGAACACCTAGAAAGTACAGGGGTTCGCAGAGGGGGAAATGTGGACGGAAGACCATAGATGGCCTTATAAACCCGCTATCTCAAAAGAATCCCCGAAAGGTGGGGGGGAGAGCGGAAAGGTACGATGAGGTTCAACGAGGCGGAGGGATGATCCTGGGCAGCTAGGCCGCGCACGACAGGAAAAAAAAAAACGACCGATTTCCTGAGAAAAAGGGGTGAAATCACTCAGGATGGGGGGCAGAACCATTGATACGCAGAATAGACTAAAGTTCGCTAGGCAGGGGAGTCGACTCGCTCGATCAAGTTAACGCAAACGACGCTTCGCTTAGACTCAGTGCAATTGGCTTTTCATAAACAGAAAAGAAAGCTTAAAAAAGGTAATCGGAGAAGGGAGCGTGCGGACAAAAAAAAAATGGGAATGCGGACAAGCGTGTTGATTAATCTCGGGACGCCCCGCACAGATGTTCCAAGTGAAAAGGGGGGATGGGGTAAACGAGGCGTGTGCCTGGAAATTCAGCGCCATCGACAACTCGGAACTAATTTACACAGGGGAAGGGACTCATCAACAGCAAAAAGAGCTGAGATCGGGGGAACCAGGGTCCTAGGGGGGGACAAGTCTGATTGGGGGCATAGAAACTGGGAATGACCCGCTCAAGGAAGGGGCCGGGGGAAAAGGTCCAAGAAGGACGAATTACGGGCTGGTCGATGGGAGGACAGGCAATCCGAATTTTACAAGCCAATGCAATGTACATCCGAGAATTCGGGCAGGAATTGACCTAGTGGAAGTCTACTACCGTGGAAGAGGGAAACTCGCGGTAGATATGGACCCAACAACGGTCTCCCACCAGATGGAAAACAGGACGCCTAAATACCGCTGTGACGTCAAACATGAACAAGGGGAAGGTGAAAAGACGTAGGGGTCAAAAGATAAGACCCTCCAACTATTACGTATTTTCAAGAATTACGAGACTAGTCTCGCAATTTTAAAAAAAAGCAATGGCAATTCGAAAGGGTCGAAAGAACAGGGGAAGTCAGGTCAGCAGATAAGACGCGCTGCATCGAAATCGAGGGAACGGACTTGAAAGTAGGGTACGAAGAAGATGGGGTCTGAGGGGGGGGGAGGGGGGGGGGCACGCAAGACTAAAACTAGAATTAAAAAATTCAGAGAAAAAACAAAAATGGAGCCTCAAAGGTGGTTCACGGGGCAGGAAAAGGGCCTTAACCACCGGGGGGATTAAAGTAACCTCCTCAAAGTATTAAAAAAAAACGCAAGCCAAAACGGGTACAAGTGCGTACATGAAAAGCGAACGTTCTAAGGCGGGGAATTCTTCGCAAATAAGACTAAAAGGAACTTTTGAATCGCTCCTTGTCAAACTTCTAACCAATATAGAAAAACCCTCGAAGTCACAAAAAAAGGAAAAGAACCGTATAAAACAACTGTATCAAGGGAGGGGGAGGGTTGGGGGAAAAGGAGATTTCGCTCGCGAACTCGGCCCTGCGAGAAGACGAAACAGGGGGAAGAGGGCAGGAGATAAAGTCGGAAAAAAAGAAAAAGACAGACAAGGTTCAAGGATATTAAGCGTCGAAAGGAGGCGTTCCGCAAAATGGTCCAGAAAGGTCCAGAATCAGAACTGAGCTCTCAGTGCCGAAGAAGAGGACTAACTCTTCTCTGGGGAGGTAAGGGAAAAAAAGAGAAGGCAACATAAGAAAGGAGGGGTATAAAATCTATGTATTCTGATTGCAACACCGCTTGTCTGTCCTCGAGGGTGCTTATCTGAAAAAAAAGGGGGCATCCTGTAGTAGAAGCAGATCTATCAAGTCAGCGGCAAATAGGTCGCCTCACAACTGGAAAAAACTCAATAGGGGGATAGAAGAAAAAATGGCCTCAAGGAAAGCTTCCTCAACGGATCTAAACTAGCAACTAAAAAAAAAAAAAATACTAAGAAGACTATTTTTGGTCGGGAGAGGGGCTAGAAAAAATTGCGACTACGAAGTAACCAACCCTCTGATCAAAAGGGGAACCTAGAGCCGCGCCATCGCAGTAGACCGTTTGAGCTTATTTCTGGGTCGGAGAAATGCCCGATCAGGGAAGAGGGGCTGGAAACGACAAGGCGAATGTCGGGGGGACTCCAACAATAATTCTTCTTGATCTCTATAAACAAACTGAGTAGGAAAGAGAGGGTCAATGTATACTGGAGAACGCGGAGGGTGAGCATGGAGTCCAGTACCGATGTGGAGACGCGAAAATATCAACGAAAACGGGAGAAGAAAGCTCGACTTTTGGGGTCTTAAGGGGGAAGTAAGGGAGGACGTCAGGGAGAAAAGGCATTTATAGACGCGCCGGAGAGCGCCATTTGTAAGAACAGATCTGTCGAACAAGGAAAAAAGCCTGAAGGAGACAGGGACAGATTGAGAGCGAGTCAAAAAGTGTGCGGGGCGAGAAGTCGCGCAACGAGTAAAGGGGGAACGTCTCCAGGGGGGGGGAATACAAGTGCGAGGGTTGCAAATTTATATCACACAAGAGAATCTAGCACCCACTGGGGGTGGGGACGCCGGAAGAAACACGGAAAAGAGATCGATAGGCGCCCAAGGGGGATTGCCGCGGGGAACTCGCGCGTTAGACGTAAAAAAATAATAGGGAGGGTCTGTGTAGAGAGGAAGGCATGAGACGAGGTGGAGTACGCGCTCGCAGGTCCACCTGCGAGGCAAAGAATCTAGGGGGAAAGCTAGTATCAAGCAGGAGGCGAGTCGCTTCATCTCTGACTCGTGCTCGCTGGGGGAGCGATACAAGGAAGAATAACAATCAAAATCGTACATTCTGTGGGAAGGGATAGAGGGTAAAGAGGGGGGTTGTGACGATTGAAAGGGTCGAGCTTTTAAGCTTTGGCCGCTCCTCGTGAAAAAAATTCAGGCAGTACAGTACGAGGTGACCGTCAGGAAGAAAAGACGGAAAGTTTCCTTCGAGTTGGGGGGGGAAGTTCTCTGAATATCTTTGGCTACCCCCTTGGGAGATGCCGCAAAGGGGTGAAGGGGGTGAGAGCTTGTGCGGCGAAAAGGCAGTCGTTACAAAGATTCGGTTGACTAAACTATTGGGGGGAAGTAGAAGGGGAGGGTTCTGGAGGGGGATGGGCCTGAAAGTAGAAGGATTCAAACTCTACGGGACAAGAGGAAAATTAAAGGGAAGAGGGAATCATAGAGAGGCGGCCTGTCAGGTGATCTGTGGGCAGCCAAGCTATTTTGGGGGAAGGGAATTAAGGGGAGGGCCAGGATAAACTAAGAAATTCACTGCTTCACGCTCATCAAAAGGAGAAGTAACATTTTGCAAATCCAGTAAGGAAAAGGGGGGTACTTGGAAGGTTGAAAAACGCACTCTGGTAAAACGAAACTCGCAAAGGGGGAGCAAGAGGATCTGCGATGTGGAGAGACCGGGCGGAGTGCTCGAATCGTTCAGTCGCCGGAAATACGTCGGAAAGAAAGAGGCAAGAGAGGGGGAAAGGAACAGGGAAGTCAAAAAAAGAGGGCAATTCGGCGACTAAGACAAATCATAAAAGACGTCCTTGGGGATCACGGGGGACCTCCGGGAGGGAGTGCTTAGCCGTGCTATTTCCAATCACAAGGACGCGTGCCGTGGAAAGGGGGGAAATCGCGAAAAGGAGTGATTGGATTCAGGAATAGGGCGAATCAATTGTCAAACTGGAGACTGGACCGCGGGGTATCGGAATCAGGGTCTGCATCTGTCCGCAATATGATCTCAATAGCTTGAAAGGAAAGCCTCAGAAAAGAAAAAAGCAGTCAAGGCAGCAAAATTTGGGGACTCGCAGGCGTACGCCGCCCGGTCGCCACAAAATGAGGCGACTGAATCAAGAAAAAGAGGGGGGAATCGCAAAAAGGAGTGACCCTTTCAGGAGTTCTGTGAAAAAGAATTGCCGCGCGACCTGGGTTTCCGAAGCTCCTTAGGGGAAGGTGAACTTAAAAAGGGGGAGCGGGGGATTTTCTATGGAATATAAAACAGGTCATCCGCGCGACCCGAGAAAATGTAGGAAAGCCGTAAAGCAAATTGATAGTAGCTTGGGGGAGAAGGAGTCAAGGAGGGAAAGCTGGAGACGTCCCTTGAAACACATGTATCTAGCTCAAAAAAAAATTTCTCATAAACCCGCCCGCATGGTCTTAAAGGGGGGGGGGTTAAGTGGCCTCTACGAGATTGGCTTAAGACAAGAACCATGAACAAGGGGGCAGAATGCCCACCAGCTTTCTCGGATGGCACGAAAGTTCCCGGGATGGGACTAAAAGCACAGGTTTTTAAGAAAGAAAGTCTTGGAATGGGGTGGAAGTTCGACCAATCTATCGCCAGCGGCCGGCAAGAAGAATGAAAAGTAGGTCCAGGGGGGGGGTGAAATCTTGAGGACCTAAGAGACAATTATCAGAAAGAGGGGGGGGAAAAACAAGGGGTAGAGAATTTTGATGGGTCTCGATCAGGTCAACAGCGGAGTGATAACGCTAAAGTTGCCGGAAGAAAGCTAAGTAAGCAAAAGGGAAGCCGCTCCGGCTGAGTTCACCCGAGGGCTATCCACGTATCTTGAGATTGGGGCAGGCCGATTTCTAAATGTGATTCGTTCTTATTAAAACAGGAAAGGGAGGGGGGAATAATCAGAGGAAGAGGACTGAATCGAGGATTGTGGGGTAACGCATCAGAGGAGGAGTGGGGCTAACAATTCATCGGCAGTATGACCAAAGGAAGATCCAAAGAACATGATCCAGAGAACACAAAACAAACGGAAAAGGGGGAAGGGGAACAGCACGGCCGTGGCTGTGAACCACGTGAACGCACATGAAAACGTTTGTCGGAAGAAAGGAAGGGGGGCGGGCAGGTGAAGAAAAAGAAGGGGAATAAGAGGAGGGGAGGTAACGCAGCTTCTCTGGTCAGGGACTCCCGCCCATGGTCAACTAGGTTAACTAAAAAGATAAAGGAAATAGGGAAGGGGTTTAGACTGGGGTGACTGACGCTGCCGGGCCGTATTACGCGCAGAGCCCAAAGACCCAAGAATTATGACTCCAAAAGCGACGAATCGAGAAAACATAAATAATCTCGCGTCCTGGGCACAAAATGGGGGGGGACAGAGGCTAAGATCATTGGGTTGCGCCGTTAACAAACCTGGCAGGTAACTTCAATCGAGAGCGTAAGGCGGGATGTCGAGGGGAAAAAAAAACCAGGAAGAAGAATGGCTTTTCTCAAGCTTTACGTGGGTATTAAGTCCAGGATGGCTCTCCGCAAAGTGGTGGGCAAATCTGCACTTCTTGTTTTGACGGAGGGGGAGTCAGAAAAAGGGAAGCGGGGACGTCCACTGCCCAAATTCGGCGGGGAAACGCTGATCGAACTTATTGAAAATAAAGGGTAGGAGGTGGACGGAAGAAGGAGAGGGGAGACTAAGGAATTAGAAGGGGGAGAAGGGAGGATAACTAATGACGGGGGGGCGGGGGTGAGGGGAAGAGAGAGGGTCAACCGGGCGGGGGATGTTGAGGGGAGGAGAAAAGCGGGAAGGGAAAATGATTAGGGGATCTAGGGGGGATGAGGGAGGGAAGAAGGTAAACATGGGAGAGATCGAGATGAAGGGAGGGGGGGAGGAGAAGAGTATGGAACGGGGGGGGCAAGAGAGGGATAAGAGAAGGGTAGAAAGAGGAGAGGGAGTTTAAGATGTAAAAGAAAAAGGGGGGAATGAGTAGGGAAATAGGGGAGTATTGAGGAGAGATGATGGGAGAAATTCGTTCAAGGGGACACAGAGAAGATGGTATGGGGAGGAGTGAGGGAGGGAGTGAAAGGTTAAGGGGGAGGGAGGATGGTTGAGGAGGGGTCAGGAGGGTGAATGGATGGAAGGACAGGTAATAAGGGGGGGAGGGGGGTATGGTAAAAAAAGGTGTGGTTTGTGAAGTTAGGGAGAGGGTGAGAGTGGTAAGCGGAGTGAAGAAGGTTGGGGGAAGGGTGGAGTGGACAGACGCAGGTGTAGGGTGGTAGGGATAAGAAGAGGGGGAGAGGAGGGAGAATGGGGGGTAGACGGAGAGAAAGGGAGTGGTGTGGGGGGGTGGGAATAGAGGAGTAACATCAATGGTAGGGGTTAGGTGGCATATAAGGGTAATGGCGGGAACGGCATAAGTAGGAGAAGGGGGGGATGGGTCAGCGAGTAGGTTGGAGTGTAGGAGAGTATATGTGGGAAAAAAGAGTAGGGATGGGGAAAGGGGAGCAATCCGGGATATTCTGCTCGAATCATCTCGGGGAGGTTTTCAATGTTCTACCACCGAATGGAACTTAAGAGGCCCTGTCTCAACAACTACTATCCCTATAACCATCCTTTTGTATTAAGGCTGAGAGATAAAAGTGGTGTAAAGATTAGATGGGCTTTTCATAACTTGGCCATCACAAACGCCCAGACATGAGGGAAAGGGAGGCGAAGGGTTACATTACAACCGCAGTGTTCCGCGAACCATAACGGAGATGGACCATGAGTCGAATGGCGGTCGGGGAAAATCAGGGAGAAAATACGAGGGGGAGATTGAACCAGAGAGGATGGATGAACATACCATCATTCCGGCACGAAAGTAGAGTGACGTCGGGGGAGGGAGGTACGTTCAATGCTGCCGCTTGGAGGATAACCTCGCCCAAGAAAACACCGGCCAGAGAGGAGTAGGAAAGAGATGGTTACAAGAGGTCTCAACCCCTAGAAAACTTCGTCCGAGAAATGGGATGGGAAAAAGTAGGCAACGGTAAAGCTAATTTCAACCGCTGGCGATATAGGGATGCAATTGAGACGGGTAAAGTAACGAAAGACGGGTATTGGGTACCTCGACGGAAAGGGGCCCTGAAGCGTGCGTGGGCCAGCTCAATAAGAGGGGTAAAAGGGTCTGGAGGGGAGGGTTGCGTACACTAGTGTGGGGGATTAATGCAGCCCTTAGGGAGAGAGGAGAGTAAAAAAAAGGAGGAAAGAAAGGGCATGAAATAAGAGCTCGCTCGGGGGGCGAATCCCACAAGAACCTTACCGCAAAGGACACGGCTAGCGTACGAGAGGATGACTATTTTTGGAAGGGAACGGACCAAAGCTTAACTAATTAGTGCGCAGTGGGAGGGCCAAGGACAAACTGGATCGTGATGAAAGAGGTAACGAAGGGAGGGGGGAGAGCAAGGGGGAAGAAGGGGGATCAGAAAGGATAACCAGGGGAACAGGAGGGACGGTGGGGCTTAAACGTCAAGCAGAAAGCGGGAGGAATCTGCGAAATGTTGAGGCGGAGGAGAGGCAAGAAAAAATCAGAATAAATGGTAGAGGGGTCTGGAAGAGGAACATCCGCAAGCAACCTGGAAGTGAAATTCGTAGTAAAAGAATCGAAAGAAAGAGAAAGGAAAAGAGAGAAACTTTCGGATCGTAACTTAAGACACTGAAACGTGTAGCAATAACGTGGAAAGGTCAAGGAAAAAAAGAGAAATCAAAGAGGGCGCGTGTAGATTGGACCTCGGCAAAAGACCTGATGCCAGGAAAGGGATGACTTGGGAAGGAGGGAGGGGCAGAAGGAGGGTACCACAATAATCGAAAGTAGAGTACAAACCTCTTGCCTTGTGAGTTTCAATACACGTCAAGGAACCTACGTTCTTCGTTGTTTTAAGGGGTGACTCAGGAGGCCGAATCTGGGCTCTCGAAAATGGAATCGCGAACCTCGATGAAACCAAGCGCATTAAGAGGAGGGGGGCTGGAAAAATCGCCCAGGGGAAAGGGGGTTGAAAACGTCCATCCGCGGCATGCTGACGACAGGCTATCCCCAAATTCAGTCGCACCGAATAGGGGAGAAGGAGACGGAGGGAAATCTAGGAAGAGAGGAGGGAAAAAAAAATATCCTAAGCGCGACGAGGAAAATAGTAGAAAGACGACTATACCCAAATGGATCTATCAAAAGAACTACGTTGCGCATCAGGCGGCAGGCAAAAGAGTAGGGGGCCTAATAGGAGTGTTAGCAAAAGGCTACACAAGATCATCCGCAAGGGGTTAGTCTGAGGGAGAGGAAGTCAGCCATGACTGTAGAACACTTTTAGCAATCGTCTAAGGTGGATGTTAGAGATGTCCGAATGAGAGGACACCAACGATCAGTGAAGAACGTCGGCTAGATGGGAGGAGAATGGGAGACTGAAAAAAAGAGGAGGGAAAATCACGTTAAGAGATTCCTACACGGCAATTCAAACATTACTAGTAACTCAAGGGGGAAAGAAACAATCTTTGAAAGATTGTTCTATGTAATCATCAAGTGGCCGGTGACAACAAAGCGGGGGAATAGTAATTCTGAGCGGTCAGGGTCTTGGAAGAGCAAAAAAAGGGGGAAAGGAGGGGAGATAGATCATAATGTTGAGGACTACGAAACCTCTTCAGGTCTCATTAGAGGTACGCCTTTTAACGGAATGGGGGAGGAGGGGGAACACGATTAAAGACCGGTCTCGAGGGGGTTGTACAGGGGGTCTGGGGAGGGGGGGGCAGTATGGGAGAGGGAGAGGGAACGGAAGGTAGTAAAGTTGGGACCACCGCAAGACCAAGAGTACGAGAATGTTGTCGGAAACGAGTGTCGGCCGTGAGACGCAGAACTGGGCGGGGTGATTTGGGGAAGTGGGGGGAGGGGAGGGGGAAAGGAGGAGGAGCGAGAGCGCCCAGATAACCGGCAGGAGGGTGTTGGTAAAAGAAGCACCAAATAGATATATTCCTTAGTGTCCGCCGAAGCCACGGTCGTAGTTTCAGAACTTCCCCTTAGGGGGGTATTAAAGGCAGGGGAGAGGGAGAATACTAGAGATGCGGGCCGGTCGGCTGCTTTAGTAGCGTCGAGCTTTTAGCGATTCTTGAAGCTAGGAATAGACCTGGGAAGAAAGCTGATGAAGCCAAGTTTTATTCTCAGCGGGCGCGGATTAGAGGGACATAGCGGAGGGTAGCAATCTAGTAGCGCTCGCGGGGAGCAGAGGAACGAATCGGATAGAAACTAAACCTAAAACTAAGAAAGGAGTTTAAGTGTGTTGTGTGGTTGAAAAAAATGGGTGGGGTGTTGTTCTTTACGGGGGGGAACGGTCAGGGGGGGAAGGGGTGGACATTCGAATTAGCGGCTTGGGGTCTCGATGAACTTCGACAGGGCATCGAAGGGGAACAGTGAATGCATGGATTGACCTCAAAATAGTCCACGAGCGAATAAGTTCGGGGGACGTTGGAGGGGGGTGGGAGGGGGGAGATGGGGGTAGTACAAGTAGACTTTCACAAGTTCCAGTGGGATCTGTCACGGGAACTTTGCAAGCAAGGGGCTGAAAAATGACTAGGATTGGTCGGCAGCTGCTTGCATCGTTGTTGGTGAATGAAGCGAGCTTGGAACGGGAAGAACAGGAAAGAGAAAAGGGGGTATTCTGAGAGTGAGGTACCTTAGGAAGGCTGAAGTGACCGAGATATGGCGCGGCTAGATGTGGAGGGGAGAACAAAAAGAGTCTTATTGGATAAACTTAAGTAAAGGGAGCCAGAGAGGAGAAAAAGAGGTCGTCAAGCAAGAAAGTAAACGAGTTGGGCAGGGGGGGGAGTTCAAGGAAGAAAGGGATTCAACGGCGGCAGCGAAACCGATCGGAGCAGAGGGGATGAACAGTGTCGCCAGATGATTAGGAGGTTGTGAAGTTTCCCGACGAGGGCTATAATCCGCGGGTAATAAGGGAAAAAAAAAGGAAAGACATAAAGGAGAGGAGGGGAAATAAATGGTAAAAACAAAAGTGAGAGTGCGGTCTAAAAGGGAGCAAACGTAAGAGAGGTTGGGCTCGGCCTGAAGGAGGAGGTGGAAGGCTAACATGGGAAGTGAATCACAGAACCTGAAAAAAGCAAAGAAAGGGAACTGGAGGGGGTGGAATGCCGTACTAAGGGCAAAGATCTCGGGTACAACTGTCTATATGTTGTCAAAGATTCGTGAGAATACGTGCACATTTCCATAAATTATTCAAGAAGGGGGGCGGGGAGGGGGAGGATGGCAAGTCAGATCACTAATTCCAAAGGGGTTTTTCTAGACGACGTCCGGACAGGTGAGGAGGCCAGGAAAGCCAAATGGAGCTATCTGGAAGACTACCCACTTGCATGACTTTCCGAGTGACGACAGAGAGAAGAAATCGCGTTGGGGAACATACGGGGGAGAAAAAAGGAAAGCAAGGGTGGAACTGCTAAGGGAAACAGGGCTCGGGGTCGTCGAGGGAAGAGCAGAAATCGACATCAGCGGAAACCGAACGGGGGAAGAAGGAGAAAGATGGGTCACGGGATAGATTGGTGGGGAAAACTGATCACTTCAGCGGAGGAGAACGCACGAGTGAGAGGGTCTCACGTAAATAATGACTAGTAAGGCTCAGTCAGAAAGGGGAAGGGTGCCTGGTGGAATTGAAAGAAGCACGCAGGGCAACCAGTAAGCAAGGATGAAAACCAGAGGCCGAGATGCAGTGAACGAAGGCAGCCACGAAAAGAAAGGGTCATAAGACTTTGGTAGTTTAGGGTCAATGCAAAAGCCCGCTGCGCCAGACCGTGGCGAGAGGGGCGTAAGGGCCAGTTTGACGAAAAAAATGATTTAAGAAGCCGTCGAGAAAACGGAATCGCAGCAGGGGGGGAACACAAAAAAGCTACACAGTAGGGGGTGTTTTTCAAATAAGATGGGACAGCGAGTGAGTACTCGAAAGAAAGAGGGCGAGGGAAGGCACTCTTTTGGTTTGTTTCCCGCAACATTAGACGGCCCTTCAGCGGACGTTCTCGCAGGAGTATCATCAATACAAAATGTCGGAGGGGGTTGAGGGGGGTCTTGGAAATGGAGGAAAAATCAATTTTCCTTAGCGGGAATCGAACTGCTGCCGAAACGAACATCGTTCAAAAAATTTGGGACCAGGGAAATAAAATGAGGTAAATTTTTCCTCCTCGGAATCGCAACTGCCGGATGGCACAGCCAATAATCGCCGAGCAATCGCTCAAAAAACAAAAGGAAGGAAGGAGAATAAAAAGGGTATAGAAGAAAAAGTCGGACGAGGGGGAAAAATAAGGACGGGTTGGAGGGGATCATCTAAGTTGTGGGCAAAAATAAAGGAAGTACAAGGGGTGTAAATCTGAAAAAGGTGACCGGGAGCGGAGGGGTTAGTCTTCTAGGTGTAGATTACGAAAGAACAAGACAAAAACTGAGGGATCGTCCCAGGGTCCGGGGGGGGGAGAAGATCGGATGAAGGAAGGAGGGGGCGTTCCTTATCATTTTAGAAAACTCTGTACAAGACCGAAATCCATGTAAAGAAGGATCTCAGCGGATGTAGGGGAGGAAACGGGGTTCGACTGGGCTTTGGAGGAAAAGTGGCCATGCGAGAGGAGGGGTGAGGGGAAATAACTTTCACAAACCTTTAAAACCAAAAGGGCAAATCGGTCCCAAGAGGGGGCAAGGCAGGGAAGAGGAGGAGGTAGGGCAGGTGAGGACACAAATCCGAGGTAGAACACAGAAGAGGGTCATGGATTCTAAAAATATCAGGGCACTGGTTCCAGGCGAACATAGATACGCACCTCGTATGGGGATGAAGAGGATGATGCCGATCGTCGAAGAAACGGCAAACACCAAGGAAGAAAAATGCGAGGGAAGAGGATAGGGAGGAACATTGATATTAAACTGGTTGGGAGAATGGAAGTGTGGTTTTCAGTTCTCCACAAATTGAAGACGAAAGCAGGCTGAAACCGGGCCCACAAAGGGTGTCTTGAAGGATATGAAATCGGAAAAAAGTGGGGGTACCGAGGCGGTGAATGAGGGGCATCTATTAAAAACGACAAGGAGGGGGAAGGGTCGTCAGGTTGGAAATCAAGAGCCCTTGGGCGGTAAAAAGCGAGATGAAATTAGCGAACAAAGCGTCTAACAAAGAGGGGGGGGGAAAGATGGGAAATTGCTTGAACAAAACAACACCCGCCCCACAGAAAAAAGACGGAAGTTCAACGCATCAGGTTTCAGGTAACGCAAAAAGAAAGAGGGTAGTTGAAAAGCGTCTCTTGGGGGTCGAAAACAAAGTTGGAGCAGCTCCTCTCCGACGAACATAGAGGAAAAGTCTATTCTGAGGAAGGAAGGGAGGGTGCTAGATTTAAGCATAAGCTCGCACAACGGCGGGGCAAATATCTGGCGAAAACGCTTAAAGCAATGAAAAGAAAAGAAGGCGCGGAATCCGTTAAAATCGGGGTTCTGGAGTGAGTGACAAGAGAAGGAGGTCGTTGAGAGAAAAGAAATGCGTCGCGGTAGGCTGGCACTCCGCAGGTCGTTTGAGAGGAGGAAACTTATGGGGTATCTAAGTCTGGCAGGGCTTGCCAGAAGAGTGAACCCGGTAGAAATCGCATCGGATCCGGGGAAAAGGAAAAAAGGAGGACTCAAACTATGGGTCTCCAACGGAGAGGCAACCGGGAGGAAGGGAGGGGGATCTGCCGACGCAAGAAAACGAAAGGGCAATGCTTTATGCGT
>Ga0179593_1393153_pt1 | contig 25245 bp, 20 predicted proteins | sample CZODoug2_1_08_16_FD_185931 | JGI IMG/M metagenome (GOLD analysis project Ga0179593, IMG submission 185931) | Vadose zone soil fungal communities from Angelo Coast Range Reserve, California, USA - CZODoug2_1_08_16fungal (PacBio error correction) | ecosystem: Environmental > Terrestrial > Soil >...
TAAGGTTGAAAGGCAATCGCAAAGGAGAAACTCACCAAAACGTGCAGCACGGAGATTTAAAACGGAACTCCTTCGGGCAATGATTCCGGATCGCCGATCAGGAACGTGCGGCAGGAATAGAAATTCTTTTTGTCAAAAAAAGAAAAAAAAAAATCCAAAGTCTTTGTGAGAGTCGTAGGCCGAGAGAAGAGTACTTGGCTTTGCAAACTTCGATGGAAGAAGGGGGAGCCGCCGAAAAGACGGGGCCCGGAGAAAGAGGGGGGGGGGGATTCCAAGGGGGGAAAAAAGAGATCGCGCGGGGGAACTGTGTATCAAGTCTGGACGAAAAAGAAAAAAACGTTCTGCCCGCAAACGCGGCCAGCGACAATCAGGCAGGGGCTCGGAAGGGGGCAGAATTTCACCCCGGAAGGGAAGGGAATGCCTTTCAGTTGCAAGGAAAGGACCGGGACGGAGGGAAAGTTGCAGCCACAAGGGGGGTGTTGAATTACTGTTCGGGTGCGGAGGGGCGATGCGTGCGTTGGGTCTGAGGGCGGCAACCAACGAGCTTGTCGAGTCTGAAGCCGGACTGTTCAAAAGGGACCCGGGGGAAAAAAGGCGGCGCTCTCGACGCTGCCGCCCGTGGTGGGTCGCGACAACGAAGTCTTTCTTCCTATGGGTCGAACTGCGCAGCCGGAGAACCGGCTGGCGGACCGTCGGCAGACGCTAACCCAATCGCTACGCAGGAGACGCTGGGGGGAATCTGAGAAACTTCATCGTCGACGCCAAGGAGTCAAAGAAAAGCCGGTCCGTCAGTTATTCAAGGAACGTCGTTGCGGAAGACGGCTCATTCTATCGACCTGAACTGGTGTGGAGCCAAAAGGTTCTGCCTGGAGCGCTTCGGGCGCAAAAAAGGGAAAGAAGGGGAAATGAAACACGGCAAAGGTTTCAAAGGCCTGCCCTACCAGCCATCGGCAAAAAAGCTCTCCAAAGGGGGGGCGTAACAAAATCCGGGGCCGGGAAAAACATGTTAAATACTGCCCCAGTGTGGAAGGGCAAGCTCTTCGTCCTGGGCAAATCGAGAAAAGACGTTCCAGAAATATCTGCTAGTGCATGCGTGAGTGTCGCCTCGACACACAAATGCCTTCCATCTCTAACTTGAAATTTCTGAAAGGAAGGGCAAGAGGGCTCAACGGCATAAAACGGCAGGTCGAGACCGGGGTGGGAAGGGTTCTGCTCCTGCCGGGGAAGAGGGGGGCCAAGAACCATCAGAGTCTAAACTTGGAGATCTGCCTGCCCAGAATTCGGTCTCGGGGGTGCACTACCGCGTGGTTCCTACATACCGCTTACAAAAATAAGTGATATCTGTCGGAGGGGGATTGTCGGATGCATAGTCCGGCGGCAGGTTTCTCGTGGCAAGTCAAATCTCGACGATCCAATCTTAAAAAAAAAAAGAGTACTAAGGGGAGTCGGCATAGGGGTAGGCTGCGGGCCCTGATCAATGTTAGGAGGTCAAACATTAACACAAAAGCACCACTCTGCAGGCGAAGTGCTAAAAAAACAAGAAAAGATGGGGTTTCGGGGAATGGGGGGCCGAAAGCGGTAGCCAGGGGCCCAGTCAAAGCGAACCCACCGTACAAGGCCGATAGTACAGACGAATCCCGCAAAAAAATCTAGATAAAATCTCGTCTCAAAGTCCTCAGGGGCGTCGCAGAACTGCCCATCGGTTCCATCGTTCTGAAAAGAGAAGATTACTACGGTCGGCGCGCGTTACGGTCATAGCGAATAGCGAATGTTCTCCAGGCAAACAACTTGTTTGGAACGGCACCTCAGAGCGGGAGAACTGTAAATCTCTCGATGAGAGATCAGTCGCGAATCATCGACCTGAGCATTACTCTCCGGGGGGCGAGGCTCGGCGAGGGCGAGGGTTGCCGGCTCCAATCATTCTCACGGCTAACAAAATAGGTAGGCAAGGGTAGGGCAACATGTGGGGGTTTTCGCCACTGCAAGTATACGGTGGCGAAAAAAGGAGGGTTCCTGAACGATAATCTTTCAGGATAACTCAAGGAATTCATCCAGATAGCGAAGCGAAGAACCGACAACTCATTTACTGAAGAAAAACGAACACTCACGAAATTTCGCTGGAGACGGTTCTCACCCCAAAACCAACCCGTTCTATAGTTCGACATACAATCGCAGCGAACCATCTGAAGGAGGAAGTACAACGTGAAAGGAAAAATCAAGCAACTCGTACGGTTTAGAGACATCTGGGCACCCCGATAAGAACGAAAGCAATCGGTCGCCGGGGGGGAAATCGGGGCCACAAAAAGGGGAGAGTCAAGTCTTGGGGAGCTAAAGAAAATCGGAAAAGGCCGGCGAGATGGATCAGACGCTGGAAGGGACGCAGGGAAGGAAATCCTGATTTTGGCAAGAACCGGGCATATTCGGAAAAAACTACAGGGGGCATCGGCAAAGGAGAGACGTCCCCGGTCGAAATCGACTGACGCACAATGCCAGCGGCATCCACCCGGAAAGAGAACTCGTCAACAAAAAACGGAAAAGGAAGGATTGGTGACAGCGGAAGGCTGGCACGAGGAAAGAGCGAGGGGAGTGCAAGCGGGATCGTTTCCCTGGGAAGTGGAAGAAGGGAGGGAAAAGATGCCCGTCGTCAGGGAAAGATTCCCGGGGGAGACCGGAACTATCCCAGGGGGTACAGACGGGCACTTCGCGGGGGGGGAGAATCTCCCTTGTACCGCTTCTTTGGAAATGGACGGGGTTCGCGGACAAGATAATGGGCATCGCAAGGGCGTGAACCAAGACGGGAGATGTACATAGCGCTGATAAGAAAAGTTCGTCAGAAACCGGCTGAGACGTATGAGACTTCAAAAGCAGGGAGGAGTACTTGCGGGACTTCTTATCCCTATGTGGGAAGGTAGATGAAGGGAAGGACTGAGTCCGCTTAACGGGGGGGAATCGGCCCGTCCACGGGGGCTGAGCGGGAGTCCTAGAGAGAGACATGGGGGTCTGGAGCCGCGGCTTCTCTCGCTTATGAATAGGTCCGTGTCGGCACCCGAATTTGCCTAAACAGAACGTGCAAGCGGCAAAAGGGGGAACTGCAGGTGGCTACAACCACCTGGGGTCCCTAAATTGGGGAATGCGTAAGTCTAGGAAGGGGCGAACCATCTAGAGTCCAGGGAAAATAGGGTCTCAAATAGAGAACTCGGAGAGATCCGGTCAAAAGGGCTTGACGCGAGGCGGAGAAAAAAAAAAGGGGAGGGGGAATAAGGAGATGCTGCTGAGAAAAAATCCGAAGGTGCAGGCCAGGTTGTTCCATGGCCCAATTGCAACTCGAAGTAATCGGACAACATAGACTCTAAGAAGCCGGAACCTCGAGCAGGGAGGGGAAATCTGGGAAAAGGAGGGAACCTCCGCGTGGTAATGGGCCGAGGGGAACAAGCTAAGAGGTCGCTACTGTAGGTGGAATTTCTGTAGATTGGTGGGCGCTTATCGCCTGACTAAAGCCGAGGGCACTACGAGCGTGTAGGTGTTGTCGAGAAAGAGCCCGGTGCGGAGAATGAACCACACGCCAAGGTACGTTTAGCTAGAAGTCAAGTGGGAAGGTCCTGTGGAAGGTAATTGAATCGTTCCCAAAGACAGAATAATCCATCTTACACTGCAGAAAAATTCAAAGAGAACAAGAGGGGGGCCACGTGATAAAAGAGGATCTCGAGATGGAATGGGCCCCTCTCCACAAACGTGTGGCCTCGTCCGTCATCACAGATTACGGGAGGAGATAAGAAGCTCGTAAAGTGATCGTGAGTTCCACGGTAGCAAGGAAATCCCCGATGATCTTAACGGGCATCATTAAGATGAAGATGGGTGATTGTGCACCGAAGGGGAAGGAAACTTCTCCTACCATTGGAAATTTAAAAAATCATGACAGAATTTTTTTGGCGCAACTATTCTGAGGAAGTCAAGGACTAAAGGGGGAACGCGTCCTGAGGGTGATAGGACATCTCTATTCCGACAAATCATAGACTGAAGCGCCAAAGGGCCTGTCTTCGCAGCTTGCGACAGGAACGGCTTTCGAAAAGCTTCAAATGTCGCGGCCTCGGGTCGGAAGTTTCTCGGCTTCGGACGGAGGCTCTTTTTGGCGCAAAGAGGGGAGAAAATAAAGAGGCGAGACAATTTCGAAATAAGGCGTCAACGTGGGAAAGAAACCAAGATCGACAGAGCCTTCTAAGCGAGGGGAAGATAAAAAAGGGAAGGACGGGCATCTGAGGAAGCGGACCCTGGTCTTGGAAGGGAAAAATGGCGAAGAGAACCGTAAATCAAGGCTGGCAGTCGATTGGGGTCAGCTGAAGAACACGAAATTAGTTGACCCTTCCCCAGACGTCGGAAAAAACGCAGACAATCGGAAAAAAAGAACGTGATCCTAGCCGCATAAAAAAAAAAAGAAAATTTCGGGACATGCGGGAAAAAAAAAAATGAGCCGGCAGCTTGGCCATCAAACATTCGGGGGGACCTTACGTTTGCGTACGACAGAAGATCTGACTCATGCCAAATAAGGGGGGGAAAGCCAAAGCAAGAAAAAAACCTTCAAGGCGCGGGGAAATCAGGAAAACCCAAAAGGTGGTTCTTTCAAAGGCGTACTGAAAGGGGCACCATCCCAATGCTACTAGAAGCGCCCACTATGCCCAGGGTGAAAAGGGCAAAGGGAGACTGCAGAAAGAAAGGGTGCAGCCTGGCGCCCGTTGGGAGGAAGAAAAAGGTGATTACGGCCCGAAGGATGTACGGCTGAAGAGGCGGAACCGTTTAAGCAGTTCTAACGAAAAAAAAATCTTCAGGGGCTGGAAACTCCGAAATACGAAAGACCACGAGAAAAGAGCATAAGGGCTCTCGGCCTCCGACTATACAAGTTGATGAGGAGAGGGGAAAAGCATTGTTTCGGAAGAGGAATCTAGCGCACGGAAAAAGTACGAAGAGAAGAAGAAGCCCGCATCACGCGGACGTGAAAAGTCCGGCAAACGCACGAGGCAAGACTCCAAGGAGAGGGCACCTTTGCGATGCTAACCTTGCGCGTCTGGAAAAACAAAAAAGAGGCATTAAATGATATATAGGGACGCTATTAAGGGTATGAATCAACGCTCCAAAAGAAAAACAAGGGCAGCACTGAAGAGGCGGGGCCCCGGAAATGAAAAAAGGGTCAAGGCATGATGGAAGGGGCGCGTCTATGCCCATCTGATAATGTTTTTTTAAGAACACAAAAGAAACCAGCACCGGAGGTGTTGATCTTCGGAAAATGTAAGGAGGAAGGAAGTTGGCTGGACTCGGCCGATTGTAGGCATAAAATGGGTTGCCCCAGAAAACTGAAGGCTTGAAATGTAAATCACGGAGTGCGAAAGGGGGGGAGGAGTCTATAAGTAAAAAAAAAAGAACGGGAGCAAGAAAGGCCAACCCCCAAGGGAAACCCCCAACGAGGATCATCGTGCTTTTCATGTATCCTGAGGACATATGGGTGGCCAAGTAACGGATTCGAACCCTGGAAGAATTGGGGTGACCGTGTTGCGATTTTACACGGGGGGGGACCGTGAATGTGGGCCGGACACCACAGGGGAGATTGGAGAAAAGAGATGGCTGTTGTCGTCAACGCTAAGGGAAGACCTCAAAAAGCAGGGCGGCGCACGTGTTAAACGCGCAAGGGGGGCGTTTTTGTTTTGTAAACGGAGGTTGGTGGCGACGGGAGAACAAGGAGATACGTCTGGGGGGAGGGACCGTATTTAAGAAGGATTACCCAATCTCTCCGAAGCGCTGAAGACACGGCAGAAAACGGGGGCCAAAAAAAAAACGCCGAGACCAGTCGATGGGAAGGAACTCAAGGGGTCGTGACATCCGTGAGGCGTGAGAGGTAAGGGGTTGGTTCTCCGAAGTCTCAGCGAAACGTGATGGAGGTTTGCGGAAGGAAAAGCGGGCGAAAAGAGTAAAAAGTGGAAAGACCAAGCTGAAGACTGGGGATAGTTCCTCCTGCGCCAGACCCAAAGCGTCACAAAAAATCGAAGGAAAACGATCCCACGAAGCGGAAAGAAGGCGACCAAAAAAGACGGCGGGGCCGTTCCGTCATGGTCGGTAGTCGATCCGGGACTATTCCGAACCGGAGAAAGGGAGCTCTGGAGTGCAGAAGGAGAGGGGGCCCTGAGAGACAAACCAGAAAAAAAGCACCGTGGTGACAAATTCTATCAGGGTCTCCTGGCAAATAATTGGGGGGATTCGAACGGTCCTGGCGAAACGACTGGAAGGTCATGAAACAGAATGGCCATAAGATGAACATATATCTTGTAAAAGGAAGAATTCCTTTCGGCCTGCGCTAACGTATTTCAGAAGCAAGAAATGAGGAACGCTGCAGCTCTCAGTCGCTAGACGTACGAAAGAAGGCCGTGGCGTGTAAGGGAAAATTCAGACGACTCCGGCAACGGGACGGATTATACGACGAGCGTCGGCAGCTAGGGTCAGCACTAACTCCGGGGATACAGAGGTACCGCAAAAGCTTCCTAAGTACAAAAATACTCTGAGTCGGGGAAACCATTCGAGTCAAACTAAGGAGTTTGGGGGAGACAGGAAGGCAAATTAAAGGGCCCCGACTAAAATAAACACGAGCTTCTTTACGGGGCCATGCAGCGAAGAAAGGAAAAAACTTGTAGAGAGTCATAAAGCGAAATCTGGATGCTTGACGGACAACGAGGTGAACCAGCGGAGTGTCAATCTGGGAAAACGAACAGCGGCGCGGATATTGCTCTTGCGCGACATGGTGGGGGACTAGCTTCCATAACGCCGGACGAGAAAAAGTTGGCAGGTTGGGGCCGTCACCGGGGTCGGGGCGGAGCAGAAAGTGCTCTATCTCGATTCTTCCAGAACTATAAGGCACGCATCAATAAACCGAGAAAGGGGAAGGACAGGGGAGTGACAATCGACTCGTCTAGGAGGGCAGAATAGCTGGTGAGCGCTAACTCATACCAAATTGAGGGAAGTTCGGTCCAAAGGGGGGCAATCCAAAATCAGTCATAAGGGGAAAAAAATTCCGAAATTTAGGCTGAATATGGCATGGATTCCTACAAAGAAAGACTTCTACCGAATAAGAAAACTGCGCCTGCAGACTGCGAAGACAACAGGGGTCTTCTGAAGACAAAAGACCCATCGCGAGGAAAAGTAAAAAAAAAGGAAAACGCGGCGAGGAGAAGCACAGCTAGAGAATCGTCGGCCCGATAAAAACGGTAATATCCTATTGCCGGAATCGAAAGGAAGGAAACGGGCTGAGAGAAGAGGAAGATCGAGGTCAGGAGACTACGTAGTCCCAGAAAAAGGATCCCAATAAGGGTTGGCGAGAAAATCGAAATCAAGAATCACGAAATTTCCCGGGATATGACTTATCCCACGGGGGGGCTGGGGATCACTGCTTCTTATCAAGGATTTGGGCACTTCTCTCACTAGATTGAAAACTTTAAAAAAAATCGAATCAGGATTTTCCAGGAAGGTATAAAGAGACTTCACTGGGACAAGAAGGATAATTCAGAGAATTCCGCTTTAAAACTCTAAAAACAATGATAGAAATTTTCCAGCGGAACGTCACTGCAAAAGAAGCAGGATGCCTTTATTGCAGTGCCGTAAAGGTAAGTGAGAACGGTTCCCTGGAAGGCGAAGAGGCCCTTATCACAGGGAACAAGAGACGGGTTTACTAAAGGAAAAGAATGACTGGGAAAAACGCGGGAGATACCTTCGCGTGAAAGCATCGCCACTCTTTATTTCAGGGATAACCAAATCGTTGCATCGCGAAAGGGAAAGGACGCACAGCTGCATGGCCAGATAGTTAAGAGAGGAAGAACGCAGGAACGTGGGGGGCCGATCGGGGAAATCAAGGCTTATTACCTTCTTGACGGACCCGACGATGGAGGCAAAAACGAAGGCAGGAACCGCGGACTTAGCAGCGGCGGACATCACAGATCAGTTCCCTCGCAAAGAACGTATGTGTGGGGCCGCTTGGCAGGGCGGGATGTTGGTCCGAATGCTGGATCGGAGAACAATAAATGTCCATCTCGAGAACTTGGTCCCTCCTCTACGCCCATGCATGGGGGGGAACAAAAACTGACCGGGAGTCTCAGGGAATAGATACGGGAAACCTCGACGAGCATAAAGAGCATTAACCAAGCCACAAAACGATACAGCTCGAGTGAAGATTAAAAAGTGCCGCAGAATCGAGATCGTGGGATGCCGCCTCTCGACTTGCGTGGTGGTTCCGGCCCACTTGGGGGGACCGGTAAAGAGGGAGCTAAGATAGCGAAACTGCTATCGCCGCGACGTCTATAGGTTAAAGTACCCTCGCGGTCGCCGAGGTGAAATCAACATCAAAGTACGGGTGAGGAAGGGTAGCAATCTTGACTTTTCCAGGCTGCGGATCTGCCAGTCTCCTCTGAATCAGAAAAAAACGTTGGGAAGTTTCGCGAGAGAAACCACGAACGTCAAGCAAAAAACATCGTCGGGGACAGCACTGAGTTGAGTTGCGGGTAAGGTGTTTAGTAGGGAAAAGGAGGGAATCAACAAACAGCTAATCCATCGTGCCTACGACCCATGGTAGATGAGATAAAAGACACGGAAGAGTTGGACTAGGCGAGTTGGAAAGATCCAAATGAGATGTTACGTCCTGCACCCGTCAATCCGAGAAGAGGGAGCGGGGCGAGTCAGCTTCTTGAGGTCGACGTAAGGAGAAAAAACCGCAGCTTAGCTCGCACTACAGATCGCGGAAAGTTGAAAAGAGGGGGGAATTGGGGGGAAAAAAGGGGAAAAACCGTCTAGAAAATGTGCCCGTCTCTGAGGTCACATAGTTGTATGTCTGCGAGGAAGTCCGGTAGAAATTTTCGAACGAGATGATGAAAACCCATTCCGATGCCTATTAGAAAGAGAGGAAGAGGCTGGCGAAGGTGCGGCTCCTGGCGGTCTTCTAAGCAAAACTGGGCGACCGGCGCGCAGGAACTGTGAGGGAGTAAAAGGCCGCCGCAAGGAGACGAGATGTGCTCGATTGGTCCTAAAGGTGCCGCGAAATCGCTTTGAAAGCATTTCTAAAGTACGTCAGTGTGGGGGCAGAAGGAAGGTATAAAAAGGAAAACAACCAGCATGTCGAGAGAGGGAGTGCGGCAAATTGTCAAGGGGGTCCGAAACGGATAAGGTGACAGCCGTACCGAAGTCCCCCTGTGCCGTTCGAAGGGGGGCGACTCTAAAGAAAAGAAAAACGCGAATTGGGAGCGGGGGAAAGGGAACAAGAACGACATCTTGGAAGGAAACTGAGAACCAAACGAAAGACCAAGGGAATAATAAGCCGGTAGAGAAACAGGGTCTTCCGCGGAACGCGCGTCAGGTTGGTCAAGAAAAAAGACAGGAGTGGGATTATTTAACTAACTCAAAAAAAAGAAAAAGCCAAAGTGGTCCTGCCATCAGCCAATAGAATCGGTAGGGGCAACTTTCAATAAAACACTCGACAAAACCACATTTGGAGGAACTGAGGAAAAAACGTACTAAAGGGCACAATCCTCTCCATGCGAAAGATGCTGAAGGAAACAAGGCCCAGAGATGTTCTAGCTGCCGACTGAACGTCTTCATGGAGGGTGAAGCATCAGTCTTTTGGATTACTACCGAACTGAAGGCGAGAAGAACGAAGAAAGGAACCGGTAAGCCCCAAAAAGATGCCCGGGGAAACTTCTGTAAAAGGGTCGACAATCCTGCCCAGCAAAGGCGAATTGAAAAGTAAGGAATCGAAAGTTGACTCGGTCTACACAGACGAGCAGAATGGGCTTTATTGGGGTGTTGCATTTTGAAATACATGAAAATAAAAGCGAAAGTTCCAGTCAGGGAAACCGCATCTTGCGGAAAAGTTAAAGTCTGGGAATGGTTCATGATTTGAGCGGGTCTTTGAGGAATTGAAGAGATCTCTCAAAAAGAACAAAGAGAAGCAGCGCGATAGGGTATAGCGCAAAGGAGAAAATAAAACAACTCAAAAAATCATCTTCTGACAGGCCTGACACAAGGACGATAAGACCGTCATCGCCTGATCAGAACGTCGGAGATGCCCATGTAAGTAATGTGGGGGGCCAAGAAGGGGTTTCAAAAACGCCATAAGCCAATCACCGTCCTGGTTAAGGAGGAAGAAGAACATGCCGTTTTGGCTTTGAACGTCGCTTTATGGAATAAACGACGCCGAAACGGTGACCCTTGGCGCTTGAGCTTAAAAAAAAATGATAATAGTCTAGACTTGAAGACTGAATTGAGATCCAGGAAAAACCTACCAGGGAGGGAAAAGTCCACTCTTTCTCATGCAGGATATCGAAAGGAAGAAGGGGGAGCCTTTTCAACCCCCAAGGGTGGGGAAAAAAGGAGGGGGGCTGGAAGAGTTGGTTCAGAGTCGACTGGTTCTCCCGACACCAAAATTCTGGATTTTTTCTATTGAAAAGCAAATCTTTCTTATGGCGAGCACACAAAGTATAACGTGGGCTATAAGAGGAAAGCAGGACAGAAAAAACCGTCATGCCGAAGACGAGACCTCGTGTTTCACGGGGCCAAAGCTGGGAGGCCTCGGAATGAGACGAAGGCCAAGGGTTGCTTTTTTGGGGTTGCGCAGGTCAAAGGCTGGGAGCTCCGGAGGGCGAGCGCTGGGAAAAAAGAGAGGAAGTACGATCTGTTGACAAGTGGGGACAAGGGGATCGAAGCAGCGCAAAGCTTCGCATGTCGCCATCGTGAGACACGCATTCTTCCCCAGACCGCCGGGGGAGGCGGGAACTCGGGGAAGGCCGCAGTTCAATCCTACCGGAGGGGGAGATGGGGGGAGTAAAGAGAAGCTTCGACCTCGTTCAACAAGTAAGGGGGAGCCCCTTAAAAACGGGCGATTTCAGGAGTCGAAAAAAAGGACAATACCGCTAATAAGAGAAAAGACGAGCCAGAGTTTCGGGAGGAGGCAACCAGTGGGGAAATCCATTCAGTAAAGACTCGACGGCAGCATTCTACAGGCTCCAAGATCTTCAAGCTCTTATTCTGACTCTATGAGGCCGTAAAATCGCCAGGGACCCGAACGTTGTTCGAAAGGTATAAATGAGCCTAACGCTGGCAAACCCATCTGCCATGGTCTACCAGGCAGGGGAACGCCGGCATTACCGGCCAAGGCAGGGGGGAAGAACAAAGAAAGGGATCGAGTCATTGCCCGAGAATCTTATGTTGCCGGACTGCGTTCGTGTGCAAGCCAATGCTAAGAAGCGCAGATAGTCGGGAGACTCAGGGCCGAGGGGCAGTAAGCGGGGGATCGGGGAAACCACGGAACGAAAGGAAGAAGCAACTGGGTTTCTGCAGCGTCAACGCGTCCGCCGCGAAAAGCTGGGGAAGTCCAGTTACTAGTCACTCAAGAGCCATCGCCTAACGAAAGACCTACAGGAGTGGGGCTGACGGCACCGCGGGTCACGAAACGAAACTAAAAAAAAAAAGCCGAGTGGCGTGACGTCGGGAGATTCAGCGCCCTGCCTCAAAAAATCAAAAACGACGTCTCGCTAAAATGGGAATCGGATCGCAGGATGCAACCATCTCGATGACCAGAGGGGTCCGGTGAATCGCATCGGGACCGATTGACGGTGAAACTCTGAAGTTAGGGAAAGAGGAGAGAGGTCAAGAGGGGACCTTAAGCAGGGGTTTGTCCATGACCAGGTTGAGTTCGAGGATTCACAGACAGAAATGAGCGATGCAGGTAAATGGGCCAGAGAGAACCGTCGATCAGTTAGATGAGCGAGGGCTTAGAAGGGAAGAAAATCTGAGGTTGCGAAAAACAGTCTTCTGAGTGGCGGGCAGGTTTTTGTTGCGCAAAATGCCAGGGCGCTGGGAGGGAAGCTTGAAATGGCAAATATGGAGGGGAAAAAGAGAGCAAAAAATTAGAGACACGACGAGCATTTTAAGAATCTCTCTCCTCATCTAACTCAGGACTTCTGTGAAGACGTAGTACGGGAAAAGGGTGTGAAATGAAAGTATGCGAAACCGGGGAAAAAGATGTCTGACAGCACCATAGGGAACTCAGGATCGTAGAAGAACAAGTACATAAATAAACAGCAGGAAACTGAACCTTAGTTATAGACTCGTTCTTCTACGAGAAAAGAGAGAGAAGGACTCGCAAGAAAAAGAAGGGGGGAAAGCCTCTTTTCCGCGACTCGAATCAAACCGTCTAAACGCCGGAGGAAAAGAAGAACGCTAAGGGTTCGAAGAACAAGAATAAAAAATTGATGAGGACATGGGCAGGCTCACAGTCCTAGAGAAAAAATGACAGACGTTCCTAGGAAAGAAGGAGCAGGAAAATCACAATCGATGAGATCCAATGGCGGCAGCCATGCCCAGGACTCTGTCAATGTAAAGAAGAAAGGGGGAACATCTCTTGGGAAAAAAAAAAAAAAACGTCCCTTCTATGGAAGGTCGAGAGAGAGTAAGGGAATTCCTGTTCCAGAATCCAGGAGGGAGAGGCCTCGTCGGTGCCAAACCCGGAAGTCCGTCCAAACTCATGCCACTTTCGAATCAGCGAGAGTGAATGAGCGGAAGACGTCGAAAACTCCCGGATTTTACTGAGGACTAGTAGAAAATGAGCGAAGATCTTGGGCATCGAAAGTTGGGATGCGCGTAACCTGACGATAAAGTGGAAAATGAACAGGATGGGAGCGTTCTAAGAAGTTGGTAAGGGGCCTATCGGAAAAAACGGACCAAAGGCTCAAGAGTCCGGTAACGATGAGGGGGTCGAAGGAAGGAAAGAGACAGCCGCGGAACGGTTGAGAAATAGAAGAAAGACCGAACTGTCGTAGAGCGGGCTTAGGGAAAACCCATGAAGTGTCTGCGCGCAGCATGAGGCTCTCTTCAAATTGATCGTCGGAAAGTAACGCCGGGCTAAAAGGTCAGGCCCAGAAGCCAGATCGAAAAACCTGAAAAGGGGGCTAACACGGAAAGAGTATTCAAGAGGGTGAAAAAGAGGTGTATCGCAGGGAGTCGAGAGCTCCTCAATATCTCCGAAAGAAAGAAAAAAATTCTCAGGAGCCTTCTCTGTCGAGAGGGACTTCGAGAAAAATCGAGGCAAAGCATTATTCTGAGGAAGACTGGAAAATCCACTGTGGGTCAACCCCAAGTGAGAAAGACGGCGAGAAGCTCGGGGCAACGAGGGTCGCGAACGAGAAGCCCCGTGAAGAAGAAAAAAGAAAAACTATTTTAATCAAAGGCCCGCCGCTGGTCATCGCGGGGCATAAAAAGCGATCCGGACCTTTTGACTGAAGTCAGGGGAGTATTGGAAAGGGGGGAGGAATATCTCCTTTCAGGTAGCCGGGTTCAACTAAAGCGGGGGCTTAGGCGGGGAAAAAAGAAAATGAAGACCATCGTCCACAAAGGAACATTTGGGAAATCGAGGAACCCTGCAGAGTGAGTTTGTCCTGTGCGAAGTATTGAATCTCCAAAGCTTGAGAAAGGGGGCAATCCGCGGAGGCGGGGGGGGGGAGCCTGAGCAATCTTCACTTGATCTGATCGGAAGGATGCAAGCGCCAAACCGAACTGGAGTTCCCCTCCTTCAGCAACCCCCGACTACGAGCAGCTTCGTGAGTCAAGGAAGGGGTCGGAGTAGAACGGGACGCAAGGAAAAATCCGACAACAAATACATATCGAGCCGTGAGACGTCGAGTCCTTTTTGGTTGGCCGCGCCGGCAAGGGGAATGAAGGGGAAGGCGCGAAAATTGAATGCGCCAAGGTTCCGACAAGACAGATGGGGAGGTAGTCTTGCGAAGTCATTTCAGGATGAACAAATTCTCTGCCGCGGTGAGATTCTGACGAGCGAAAATGCGCATGAAGGGGGGAGCAATAAGAGCCGATCGAAGTGTTAGAGGGAAGTTGGGAAATAGATTGTCGATGAAGCGACCTTACCTTCGGGGGGGAAGCGAGGACGGGTCGACTGGCACTCAGCGTCTCTTGTCAAGGAAAAGAGGTGCCTGGGGGCGTCTGAAGGCAGCGTTATTGTCGTAAACCTTGATTTTGACGCAAGCGCGTAGGGGAAGGAAGGCCTAAAAAAGCGCCCGGCAAGCCTTAACCGGAGGGGAGGGGAAGGGACTCTGTCTGCAAAAAAAGAAAGTGAACTGGTACATTCTCATTTTAGTGCAGAAGGAGCCAAGGTTCGCTGGCCGTTGAGCCGAAAGGAGCGGGGGTCCCCAAAACGAAGAAGAAGCTGGAAGGTGCTGCCACAAGGTAGGGAGACTATCTGCCCAGAAAACCAGGAAACCCGACATAATGAAAAATACAGCGAACAAAAAAACATGGGCGGCCGGGGCGACAGATCTTTTTTCTAAAAAAAGAGATAGGGAAAAATGAGGCCGTCGCCAAACAGCAAGTTTGGAAGGAATCCTCAAACGAGGGTAAGGAAATCACAAATACTAAGCTCTCCCAAGGCAGCCCACTCCGACCATAAGGACGCCTTTCCCTGGGCAGGGGCGCATCAGGAAGAAAAAAACAAGCCTCGCAGACTAACTTTAAATTGACATTAAAAAGGAAAAAAGCAAAGAAATCCGGAAAACGCCTTCTACGGAGGAAGGAGGGCATCCTGAGTCGACAATTTCGTGGGGGTAATCTACCAGCACTTCACGCAGGGAGGGGAGGTCAAATTAAGCCTCAGAGCGCGGGGAAAGGAAAAGTCGACGTTAAAAAACAAGAAAAACAATCTAAAAAGTGAAAACAATTAAAGTTCAGGAACCTCCTACTAAAAACGGCTGCGGCTTATGGGGGGGAATTGGGGCGTATCGGAAACAGGTATGTTCATCGGAACAAGCCTGAGACGGGAGGGGAAGGGGAAGAATTTCAAATTGAAAAAGGCCTATGCATTCTTCACGAGTGAATGAGTGAGAGCGAGAAGAAAAAAAAAAAAAAACTTAAGTCGCTCATCTCTCGAAAACAAGGAGTATAAAGGAGAAGATGATCAAAAGACATAGGGAAAAGCGAACGAAAGCAGGCAAAATCGGCGTGGCAAGAAATTTCAAACCTTACGCAGATGCTGTCAGTATTCCGAAATCGCCAAATGAACTCTTGAAAAAGAGGGGATGGGGGCCCTATGTCAAGAACATGAGGGGGTCACAGCCCGCAAAAAAAAAACCGTGCTTTCTCGTATGAAAGAGGTAGAAAGGACAGGACTTGCGGGTGATTCGCGGCTGGTTGCCAATCGGCCACGTGTGCCCGCGGGAAGGATGAAGGGGGGTTAAGGGGAAGATAGAGAAACGCGTGCATCCTAGTGGTCAAGGGGAAAAGGAAAAACAAAGGTTCTTCAAACGCAACGAGGCAAGAGGCTGCAGGTCCGGAGGCAAAATCGGGGGGGGGAAAGGGACCCTCGGGGGAATAGGTGCATGTAAGCTAAAAGGCGCGGGCGCGGGGGGGGGGGACTGAATAGAAGAGAGCAAAAAGGACAATCCAAATTTGAAAGGGTATTTCTATTTCCCGCGAAGTATAAATTAGAAGGAAGGGCTTTCTTAAAACACAAGGAGAGGGGATCTGACACTAGGGGTTGGCGCCAAAAACCTCATTTACGAATTCAAGGGGGAGCAAATCTGGCGGAGCGGCCGCCGCAACTTTGTTGGACGCTACGGCTGAGGAAAGGACGTTCGAGAAAGAAATCTGGGGGATCCTTCGGGGGAGGCACCTAGGTTGATAACTCTTACCCAATCGCTCTAAAGCTGATCAACGCATCGCTTCGCAGAATAGAAAACGACCCGGGATGGGGTAAAAAATAAAGAAGGCATAACAAAAAATGCCGTTCATACCAACTGAGTTGCGCCGAAGTCGCGGAGTTGCTCGTTTGTGCGCAAGGGGGAGCCGCGCTTGAAAAAATCGTTGGCACCAAAAAGTACGGAGGTTTAAAAAGAAAATAGAAGAACGGGCGATTTCAGCCGGCGCCGAACAAGCGATCCCCTCGAATAAACGAACAGGAAAGCGCGGCGGCTCCGCAAAGACAGTGAATCAGGGGGGAGGAGCAAGACAGGGCAGCGCAAGGATTCAAGCAGAGGCGGAGCCCGAATCGGCGAGCCTGGAGGGCGAGGGCATTTTGGGCTCTGAGAGACGAGATCACCTAAAAACAGTGTTTCAAAGTGGAATGTGCCTGAACGCGAGGAGAACAAAGCGCATTGGCGGCGAACAAGGCACGCAGGGAAAATGGGGAAAGTCAAAAGTACCGGCTCGAAAAAGTCGACCTGCGAATATCTGGATGAATGAGAATCATGCAGGAGGCGGGAGGGGCGGAAACTTCCTGTACGAACTTGACTACGAGAAGTCGCTCAGCGGTGAACGGGCTTGCAGGACGAGGTGACAGTTCGGGGCTCGGGGCTTCCAAGGGGACCATCACGTTCCTGGCAAGAGGGGAGGGCTCTTCCTAGGGGGTCGCTGCCATCGAGAAATGTACAGGCAAAGACGGAGAACAAGGAAGAAAAAGACTCAGGGGAGCCATCGCGCTTGAACGGGGACCTACATGAAGTGTGTGGAAGTGGACTTCCGCAAAAAAAATTTTGAGGCCAAGGAAGCAAATCGTCGGACCGATTTAAAAAAGGCAGTCGAGCACCGAAGACAATCTCTCAAGGAGGCTAGAAAAGAAGGAAAGAGTCGTAGGAGGGACGAAAAAAGAAAGGAAGCCATCGTAACGGGCGAAGGATTACAACAATCAGTCTTTCGTCCGGGGGTCTCGTGTCGGAAAGAGTTGAAGAGGCTCAAAATCTAGAAAATAAAGTTTGCCAGCCATGGAGTCACAGGAGAGCATCATCAAATCGACTTAGAGAAAAATCTCCTCAGGTCATAACCGGGGTCGTTAAGAAGGTGATGTTACCGAGTGTTAGCGAGGCGGGCGACGAGGGAAAGGGGCGCTACGCATATTTCAGGCCAGTTGCAAGAGTTAAAACAAACTGTAGCCCTTCATTGAGGCTGTCTGAAAAAGGAAGAGGGGGGTGCACTTGTCTCCTGGAACTGAATCTCGTTCCCGAAAAGACAGAAGCGGAAGCCAATAGACAAGACGCAGCCTGCAGTCTGTAGAAAAAACCCTCATGGGGCATGCTGAGGACTCTCTAACTAACGTTTCGCAGAATTCCGTTCAGGGAAAACAGCCTCTGTGGAAGAAAACCAATCTCGGAGGAATCACGGCGGCCAGACGTAGAGAATATAAGCCGATGGCCCAGATAAGGGTCACAATTAACTTGGGAAGAACTTTCGGCACGAGAAGAGAGAGGAAATGGAACAGAATCTACGGAGTCAAAGGTCCAAGAAAGGGGCGATAACCAATGATCTTGTGCTCCAGCTACTGAAGAGAAGGTAAAAGGCTAAGCGAGTCGATAGGACGAAGTGAGGAAACGAGTAACCCAGCTCCGTTTAACTTCTCTGAACAGGATCTTTTCCCTGGAAAAATGAAACAAAGACAGTTTCCATGAAAGGTCAAAAGCCGGGACAGGACGCGAACTTCACCAAAAACACCCAAAACCAAAAAAAAAAAAAAAAAAAAAACGAAAGACCCGCGTGCAAAGGCTTTTAAAATCTAAGGAGCACCCACAAACCAAGAGAGGAAAAAGAATATCCAAGGGTCCGCATGCACGCCGGGCAGGATCAGTGGCGTGCGGGGAGGGACAAAAAGATCGAAAAACTGGAATGCTGTTGCCGAAATCGGAAAGAACAGTAGTACGTTCGCAGGGGAAAAGCATTCAAATGGTCCACGCAGCGCGTCAGGCTACGGTCAAGAAGGATCCCTCTTGAATTGAGGGGAGATCTCGGAGCCAAATATCTTGTCATCGCCCTTCGGGTTGAGGAGTCGATCATCGAGTGCTGGCAAAACCTGGGATCGGGGTCGCCGAACGAAAGTTGAACGTAATTTCCCACCTGATGGGCCGCAGGCGCGGGAGCGGGGGCGTGGACGTCCGGCCTAAGGATGAGTGAGGCTGAAGACTCGAGGAACTGTGGCGCAATAGGAAGGGCCAAAAAGGGCTAGCTCTTCCCAATCAGACCCGGTTGGTTGTCGGCAAAGCATTCGCGGCGGGAGTGGGAGCTTGATCGTTCTGTAAGAAGGAAGGTCATAAGAGTGAGGAAAGGAACGTCCTCGCTAAATGAGAGGGACAGCTCAGGAGATGGTGTCTAACAAAAAGGAAATAGTCCCTTTGACTCGGTATCGCAAGGAAAACATCGATCGAAAATCGACGCACGGATCAGTAAGGTCCTCGGGGAGTAAAGACAGTCTCAAGGAGCGTGAAGTCATCAATCGAGGATCGAGGCTCACGATACGACCCGGCGGCAGGGACAGGGAAAGACCGCAGGGGCTAGCAGCGTCGCGACGAGGCACTTTCTGGGTGCCGACCGCGGATTTTCAGAGGTGACCGTAGCCGCTGTCAAAGCTGTCAGAACGCCAGTTCGCAAATTGTGAGATCTTGTCGATGGCTATCGGGGGGGCGGAGGGAAGCATTGGAATCAGTGCGACACAGAAGGTCGTTCAGATTTTCGTCTTGGGACTTCGAAAAAGGGGATTCCCGCGGCACTCCTGGTAGGCTTTAATTAGAGAGAGGGGAGAAAGTGGTAATGATTTGTCTTGACCAGTTAGGAATATATCGGTAACACGCTGGAGGGCCCGAACGCACATCGGAAGCGGGAACTACCGAGAGGGGGCACTTTAGTAGACGGGCTGAGGGAAGGGCAAACCGCGCCCACTAAACGGAAGGGGGAGGATTCAGCCCGCGTAAGAGATAAGGAATATTCTTAAGTCCATATTAAATATGGCGGGAAGGGGTCGGGAAGCCCCATCCTTATCCTACGGCAGGACAGACTTGGCAAACAACAAAAGACTTCGGGAACTGTGGGGGCCCGAACGTGAGGGAACGTAAAGACAGGGGGGGGGTTACAGAATTCCAATGCCGAAGTGTTGGGGGAATTCAGGGTAAGGCCTTTAGAATGGTGATCGGGCCGGAGGTTAAAAAGAGGTCTATGACGATTCCTAAGACTACCCGCAGAAAAAATACAGAGGAGATCAGCCGGGAAGGGCTTCTTCGGAGCTCTTTCCGAAATGCCTTCGCAAAAACTCGTAAACCTGCTTCCAAGAGCGGTAAAGAAAGGAAGAATTCTGAGGGGGAGAGGGGGTATCGATCTGTTCGTCTCGTCTTAAGGAAAGGGAAAGGGACGGGCTTCATCAGTGCTAAACTGAACACAAGTGAGGTTGAACTATTGGGGCTAAATACGTCGAGGAACTTTCCCAAAACAAAAAGCCATTCGAGCTACCTTCGCCTTGAACTAAAAGAAAATTGGCAGGGATCGAATCCGGATGACGCCAAAGCTCGAATTCGCCCTGGGGAGATGGGGAATCGCCATGGCGAAGAGGGATAGAAGTGGGGACGCTTGCTATTGTTTCATCGGTGGCAGGACAACATCTACGACGATCGGGACCTTGCAACGAGAGGAAAGAATGCTACGAAAGAAGCGACCAGAAGGGAAGGGAATAAAAAAACCAACTGGGTCAGGCGCCCGGCGCCGCCAGAGGGGGGCCGTAAAAAAGAATTAAGAGAAGCCATGACGGTGACGTCCAAAAACCAGGCCTACCAAAAGTGGGTGTCCGCCATCAGGAAAAATACTCCAGCCCTCAGGCGAGGCAAAAGCACCACTCAAAACCAAAATTACCAATGGGCCTGGCGGGGCATAAGGAGGAGTCCTGTAAACCACACACACAACAACCCTGTTAGGCGTCAAGAAAACTATCCCAGAAGGTTTCAATTCGAGCTAAAACGCCTGGAGGGCGCGGTTGGCTTTCAGGGGTCGGTACTTCTACCGAAGTAGAACCAAGGAAGGAAGAAGAAAGATAGTCTAGAAATTGACAGCCAGAACCTTTTGAAACTTCTTGGGGCCACCTGCCCAGCTACTCTAAGTTCAAAGCCAGTAAAAGCTGAAACGAAGAGGAGGTTTCGGCGTCTTTGCGGGTGGGAAAAAAAAAAACATGAAGTACGGGGGTCATCGGAGAAAGAAGGGACCTTATCTGAGACGTCGATATGTCTGAAGGGAGGGCCGGGAAAAAAAGTTGAGGTGCAAGTCGTTGTGGGAGGGGGTGCGAAGGGGGGGGGAGCATTAAAATCTCGTCCTGATCATCTCTCTCAAAAACACAGAGAGAGAGATGATACGCTATTATTTAAGGAAGAGGGGGAATTCAAAACGCCTGCACATGCAAGGGCAATCGAGAAACGAATGAACCTTCCAAGAAAGGTCAAGGCCTACATGACGGCGGGTGCAAGGAAAGGGAGGCACATGCCTTTTTTTCCGAAAAACACGCCAGAACACGTCCTGTGCTCGGAGGGAGAAAAGAGGGAAAAGGACGTACTTGAGGGATGAGCGGTGAAAAGATGGGCGGCCTGAAAAGACGGCCGTGTGCACAAACTCGGCGGCGGGCTTCAACGTTGAAAGACGATCGCTGAAGAGTGAAAGAAAATTATCTTCGGGTATAAGGCAAAACCTTGCTGCAAAGAAAAGCTACGGCGCGCCGTAGAACTCTAAAAACATTGGGCGGGGGAAAGCCTGATGTGGCCTATTGGGCAAACCTAGGGGAGGAGGGAATTGGCTTGTGTCAACTGAAAGCGGAAGGATAAAAAGCGTGGGGCGGGGAAGGGGGGGGGATTGCCACTAGAGAGAAGAGCAAATTGGGGAGAAGTTGAGGGATGAAAGCGGGATGCGCAAGCCTGCTTGTGGGAGTGGCACAAACCTACGCTTCCACGTAGGGGGTTAGGCAATCTGAGAGGGCTCTCGAGGACGACAGGTTCGGGGGGTTGGGGAGGCTAAACCGAAACTTCTCGTCGTATGCGGCGAGGATCCTGCTGGGGTTCAGGACAAGGATCTAGGGGGTGGCTATCTTGATGACCAGGTACAAAAGGACGACCTCATCTGAGAGAGGGCACGGCTATCATTTCGGTAACGGAAACCTTCCATCGACCAGGCGAATCTGTCCGGAAAGGTACCCGGAATAAAGGAAAATCATCTTCGTCCTGCAGACCATCGGGTCTTGGGGGGAGGGGAGAAGGATGGCGATCTCGACATGAAGGCAGGCGGCACGGTCTTCCTACTCAGCTTCAATCTTCAAAAAGTAATTGAACTGTAAAAAACAGTGGTGGCTATTTTACAAATTCTCCAAGTACCTTCAAGAGTAATCCCGCCGAGACCAAGGGGAAGACGGAGCCTCCGGGGCTCTTCCGGCCATAATCTCCGAAAACGAAGAGGGGACTGATGCTCTGCCATAAGGGGTCTAGCCTCTCATCGACTATCTCAAACCGCCGGACTATCTCAAAAACAATTTCTGAAAGGGGGCCTTCCGCAAAAAGGAGAAACATCGCATTGTCGGCGAAGCCCGGCAAATGGGTATTCTACGCAGGAGATCCATTCGGAGAAAGAAACACAGCCAAGACTCGAACGGAGATTCATTGGGAAAGTATCATGCAGGAGGGGGGAGGGCCTCCTTAACTTTGTCCAAATCAAAAGCTGACGAATAAGCTGAATCTTCTGGACGGGACGGGACGGGCTTCAAAGTCAAGGCAATTCGGCGTGGTCGCTTCCATCTCGGAAATCACGTGCAAAGGATGGCAAGAGAAGAGGGGTCTGGAATGAGTCAGAGGGAGTAGTCAGCTTGGACCGGATTAACTTGTTCAGGAAACCCGCAAAGCACTAGAAGGGGAGAATAGGAAAAAAACAGGGGCAACGGGGGGGGGGGGGCTTTGAAGGGCCAGGCATTTTCGCATCCAAAAAGGAGAAACCCCAGGATGTGGGGAAAGAGGCAAGATTTCCGGCTCGAGAAAAAAGCTAAAAGAGACAAGAAGATGGCCCAAAAGCAATCTATGCGCGCTTTCTGACGCGTGATGACCAGCTGGGACCGTTCAAATGAATCGAGACTATTCCGGGGTTGCGAAAGGGGAGCGTACACTCGGGGGCCTAGATAATCGTGCGCCTAATGCTAAGGCCATCGAATGGCCTGCACCGTACGAGAAAGGAGATCAAATCAGTCATAGATGGGGTGCAGAATCAACCACGGACTCAGCAGGTAGCTGATAGTTGATGTTAACCCGAGGCTTGGGGAAAGGAGTCGATTGCAACTATCGATGGTGTCTCCTGAGAACAGAGATAGGGGGGGCAGTTTGGAAAAACAATGTGGGGGGAGCAACACCTGCAGGGCCTTGACGAAGGGCAAGGGATTGGAACGACCTTAGCAGGGAAAAAGAGAACTATACCCGCATGCCATCATCAGGGGAGAACGGAGAGGGAGGTCCGACACCACTCATCGTAATCAGGACAGAGAGAAACACTTTTCGGCGATAGTCCTGTCGTAAAAAGGGGGGATTCCTAACATACCGAGAAGAGAAAATCGTCGCCCTGACGGAGACTTGCCGGAAAGACCGCGGATTCCATATCGGAAGGACTAGCGGAATCTACGTTCGTAATGCACACTCTCTGTCATAGACGGAAGTTGAACAAGAGATGGGAAAGTCTTTGTGCGCGAAAAAGAGGAAAACGAACTTTCCGTGAGAAAAGGCAGGAAAAGCGAGTGCAGAAAAAAACCTTCTCGGATCTCTGAAAGAGTTTTGTTGAAAGCTCTCAAAGGGGGGGAAGTCTTGCCCACGTGAGAAAAACGGGAAAAAGTCTGGTCCAAGCCAGTTCGCAATGGGGGGGGGGGAAAATATACTGTACTTCAGGCAAGCGCTGGAATCTCAGGACTGGAGTGAAGAGAGAGTGGGTCCAAGCCTTCTGCACCTTTCAAAAAGGACATTCAGCGAGGGCTCCGTAAGGGCGATGTAAAAAGGTCCTTATTACGGATTGGAATGCCCAGATCACCAAAGTTCCCGGTAGAGACGGGAAATGCGCGCTTGGTAAGCAGTCGTCGACCGAATCGTAGCAGGGCACGCCCTTTCTCAGGTATTGAGAGGGGGTAGAGGTTAGAGAAAGGGGATGGGGGGATCGCCCTTGGCGTTGCAAAAAGGGGACATCTAGGGGAGGGGCTTCGAGTGAGCGGAATGGCTATAAAATTATTCACGCCGTCACATGGTAGTCCAAGACGAGATGGGGGTCGGCTGTCAAAGCCGCGGAACTGGGCTAAGAAGGGCAAACTGGTCTTATCTCTTAAGGAACTTACTGTCGGTCGCCCGCCGGGAAGGAAGCTCAAGTATTGACGTACCTTAGAAAAGGGAAAACAGAAGTGTCATCTCACATGAAAGCCGCTAATCAAGAAAAGAGCACGTTGGCAGAACGGGGGCTATGCCTCGAATATATGCGTTAGAAAGGGGGATCATCATCGCCGAGCTAAGCAGAAGGGAATACCAGCGCAACACCAGGGGTATCGAAAAACTTTCTGGCTTGAGGATACGAACCGTCAGCAGAGTGATAGACTTATGGCTTGCCGATCTCTAATGGCCGCACATGTGGTCAATGGCCCCGCGCCTAAAATGGCTCGGATGGCATAGGAAACAGTATCTAAGATAGGGGCACCTGAAGAGGGGAACGGTCTCTGGCAAGTAATTCGGCACCTCTGGTCCATCGTCAAAAGTGGCATACAGCTGCAAAGAGAAATCTGTCCTGGGACGAGGAAGGGGGGTCTGAGAAAAGGGGGGTCGGGAGGCGCCGTTCATGGAGCTCGGAAAAGACAATTTGTTGATCGGGACAGGGAGAATTGAAAATTCAGTTCAGGGAAAGGTCAAGCCCATTTATTCACTCTTTAAAAGTTAGCCAAAACTGCAGAGTGGGGGGAGGGTCCATGTGCGAAGAAATGAGGTTGATCGCAGGGCGAAAAACATCGGAAGCTGCCGAAACTGTAGGGGGGGAAAAAAGACAGTTCTAGCGTCTTAGGACCCGGGAAAAGCTAATGGAAGGGGCTTCCTCAGAAAACCGGGAAGAGACGCTAATATTTCGGAGTCAAAGTGTCGCGTCAACGGAAGGGACAAGCCTCAGAAAAGAAATGATTAGGTAAAAAGACAGCTGGCATGTTTCACAAGGCTTTTCTTTGCCCGCAGACTTTAGTAACGGGTCGCCGCAATTGGTCACTTTCGGAACAGGTTATTGCCGGCGCTGGCTGGAAGGTCGAAATTGAGGGAACCGAGGCCGCGTTTCTAGGTCAGAGACTATTCGCCCAAAGCTGATGAATACGCATCAGCGAAAGCAGTTTCTACTTGAGGAAAAAGCGTCTCGCAGGGGACCCGAAACATGAGGAAAGGAGTCAGCTTTAATCTGCTTCCCGCGGGCTCGAAGGGAACGGCAAAAGCGGTGGTCCCTTGTCGGCGAAGTAGAGGAGGGGCACACTTTCCGTTTAGGGACAAAGATACGGGAAAATTGTTAACGGAAAAGAGGGATCAAATACTTTGGCGACACCAAGCAAGCCATCAGCTATCTCTGGGAAGGACTTCCAACGACGATGGGGACCCGAAGAGACGGCATTACTACAGGATGACGGGGCAAATTCGCCCGGTCAAAGATTTGGGAAAAAAAGTAGCAAGGGCGTGCATCAGCGGATTAGAGGGTTCAGCGGGGGACGGAAGAACTACTATACGGTCCCTAAACCAGCCGGTACGCATCGTACCCAAAGGAAGAGAAGCCGGAAGCGAACACGCACCACGGGGCGGCCAAAAGTCTGATCAAGCCGTGCCTAAACAAGCACAGCGCCATGACGGGGAAGTAAGGAAATACAATCATCCGCCAAGCTCCTGTTGGGGGCTCCATCAAAAAAAGAGGAAAGTCTCACTTCAATCGCACCCACTCGAAAAAAGAAATCCAGGGCCCCGGGGCTGGCGCAACTTCGCTTCGGGACACCGAAATTCGAATAAGGTTTTTGGAGGGACCAAAGGGAAATAGTTAAAGGGGGGGAAAAGAGGAGGGATACTAAGGGATCAGCCTGTCCGCTGCAAGGGTTTTAAAGCTTCGGTATGATACATCATGGATGGAAAGGAGAGAAGGCAACGTCCACCGGTGACCCAATTCAGCCCTTTGAAACCTTCTTAGTATTCTTACACGAAGCAGCAAACGCGAGGAAAAATTAAGGACGAAAACGAACAAGACCGGTGCGGATTCGTCTAGAAAATCTTACATAAGGTACATGGCATAAGCACGACGGAAGCGATGACGGATCATTCAACGAAAGATGGGGGAGGGGTTAAGTGACGTGGCCACTCCTATGAAGCCACTGTTCGAGTGGGGGATCGCGCAAGGGAGATTAATCTGCGAGAG
>Ga0179593_1695214_pt1 | contig 25245 bp, 43 predicted proteins | sample CZODoug2_1_08_16_FD_185931 | JGI IMG/M metagenome (GOLD analysis project Ga0179593, IMG submission 185931) | Vadose zone soil fungal communities from Angelo Coast Range Reserve, California, USA - CZODoug2_1_08_16fungal (PacBio error correction) | ecosystem: Environmental > Terrestrial > Soil >...
CTACCGGGGCAGGAATACAAACGGTGCGCTGGAACCCGTCATGCGCAGCACCTAAGAGAAGGGAAAAAATGGCGTGGTCCCTGAATACCTCTTGGAGTGGCGTAAAAAAGGATGTTATCCGATTTGATTTAAGAAACGAATCTCTCCTCATGGGAAGAGCGCGGGCGTTGTCCAGAAAGGGAGAAAGGGCTAAACCAACACAAAACCCCCCCCCCCAGAAAACCCCCCCCCCCCCAACAAACAACCCCAAAACCAATTTGGGGGTTGTGGGTTTTGGTTTGGGTTGGGGTTTTTTTTTTTGGGTTGGGTGGGGGTTGGGGGTTTGGTGTGGCCCCCCCACGGGGTGGGTTTTGGAAAAACCCGAACCCAAACCCAACCCCCCCCCACCCCCCCCCCACCCCCCCCCCCCACAGAAAATCTCCCTTTGAAAAAAAGAGCCGCTATAAAAGTGAACTGGCCTGCGGAGTGGAGGAGCCGCGGAAAAGATGCGATCCGCGGGAAAGGAGGGAAGGGCTTGCCAAAACGCGAAAAGAACGCTTCCGTTTCGTACGGAGGAGACGAGCATTAACGCAAACCGGAGCTCGGGGAAGGGTAAAAGGGGCACCGATCACTCCAAGCGGATATTTGGAGGGGGAAAAACCAAGGAAAGGCAGTTGTCGAGAAAGACGAATACGCTCGTAGAAACCGAGTCGATCATCCAAAAGGAAACTAAGATGGGGGCGAGAAGGGGGTTAGGAGGGGCCGGAAAGAGGGAGATTCAGCAAGAAAAGAATCGTCTCCGGGTTTCCATGTAGGAAGTAGAGAAAAATTGGAAGAGCTGGAAAAGCGAATGGTTACAAGGAAGAAAAATAGACCCGGGGGGAGAGCATTGTGAAGTTTCGATCGGGGGAGGAAATGAGGCTGGGTTGGGGAAAGCAGCATTTTTATCTATGCGGCTCATTCCGCCTTTGAAAGGTCCTCGTCGCATCGTACATAAGCGACTGGAAAGACCAGAGGCGAAGAATCGAATGGCCAGGGCAGTGCCATCGGAGGTGTAAAGTGGAGAGGTCTTTGAGGGGGGAAAGCCCGGGAGGGGCAAAAAACGCAGCAGGGAAAGAGCGGAACTCGCGCGACTTTGTCATCAGGAAAACGAAGGAGCAATAATGAAGCAGGCGGAGTACGGGGTTATGTCGTCGAAAAGGGTGCCGGATGAAAGGGAGGGATCAAACACTTCAACCAGAAGAGGGGGATGGGAAGATCTATGAAGCCAACGGGGTGGCCAAAAAAAATAAGGGTGGAGTCTGATTGAAATCCGCGCTGATAAGAAGGGGAAAGCGCGGAAAGGAGACCTCCAAGGCTGAAAAAAAAAACTGTGTGAGAGTTATAGGTTCTCACGTAAGTGTCCGATGAGGAAAGAGTTGGGGGGAAGCAAAAAAAGATACCTTGCAGGAAGGGAGTCCACTTATTATCATCGCTCAAAGGCTTGCCGAAAACAGAAACACAAATAAACCAAGGCAGGAAGAATGAGGGGGGACAACGCGGGCCTCGGAGGATGGGGGACGCAGCGATTTCTATCTCACAGAGAAGATGCGGAGGGGGAAGGCTGGGAAAAAACTTTTACCCGATCTCTAATGAACCGCTGTCCAAAGGTCCTCGTTGGGAAAGGGCTCAAGTGGAAATGGGTCATAAAAGGGGCAGGAGTGCGATGCCGACTCTCAACCAAAAAGGGGATGGGAAAATAGAGGAAGTTCATCGCCAAGGGGGGGAAGGGTAAAGGGAAGGTTGCAAAAAAAGGAGAGATCTCCTCAAACAGTCCCCTATCGCCGAATGCATTTTCCTTGAAAAGGGGGGGGGCAACGCCGGAACCCGCATCGTCCGATTATAATCAACATCATCAAACGGCGTTTGTTACCTTCAGGGGAAAAAATTTCCTCTAAAGGAAAGGGTGAGGGGCTAAGGGGTAGGACGCAGGAAAGCAGGGATAGCCTCTAAGGGGGGTTCAGCTAATCCAGGTCGAAACATATGGCTCTGGGATAACAGGGATAACCCACTAAGAGCGGCCACTGAGGAGTTTTGGGAAATCAGGAAACGGCGAAAAAAGAACGGAGGGAAAACAGTGCCGCTCCGATAAGGACGGGATATGTTCGGAAGACCCTCATCTCCGAATGCACATCGGCTGCTTCGGGAAGAAGGGCAAACCACTGGGCGAAAAAAGAAACATCGAGACAGAAAGTAGGGGTAGGGTGAAATAAGCTCCTTTCATCAAGGCCATCGCCCGAGAGCAAATGCCGAGGAACTAAAGAAGAAAACCGAAAAACCCCACCTGCAAAGGGAAAATTGCAGCACTCTCACGGCGACCAGCGGCCCCTCGGGAACTTCAACCTGGAACATCCAGGAAGGAAGAGAATCTCACTCAGGAATCCCAGGAGCGATCCAAGGAAAAAAAAAGCTTCACGCCGCAAAATCAGGGCGGGCGGGAGATGCGCGCCGGTCAGGAGAGTCAACCATGCACAGAAGAAAAGGGGAAGGGAGAGGGAATCTAAATAAAGAGCTCAGGGCCGAGCGAGGAAATACACCAGATCTGGACCACAACCAGCGAACTGCCCTAGAAAACGCATAGAAAAAGGAAAAGGAATCGAAAATGCGGTAAGGGCGCAAGGAAACCATCAATCACACCCATCGCAAGCGGTCGAGGAGCTCGCCAGGAACAAACGAAAGAGTCTGTCATCCTACCGGATCAAAAGACCCACGGGGAGCAAATACAGCAGAACACCAGGACGCCTTGGGAAGAATTACGTCCCACTTTCCTCGTTGGAAAAGAAGAGGAAATCTTGAGACGTGAGAGGAAACGCTGGCCCCGGAGTTCAGGGGCAACTAACGAACGCCTTTGGAGGTTTTCAAAAGAGAGTAAGGGGACGCTGTAAAGGGAGGAAAAGACGTTCAGTTCTTGGCAAAAAGGAACCCAACTGCCAACACTAACAGGGAGATCGTATCTGCAAACGGAACGGAGCACACTAATCTTCCGGGGGAGTAGGGAAAGGACTGAGAGAGTCGTCATGGGCAAGGGTGGAAGAGTTTCGAGTCACAGATAAAAAAAACCACCAACTCTTCTCCATGAGGGGATTCCGAAGGAGGACAGAGCTGAATTCGTCCACAAATTGGGAAATTGATAGATCTCTTCCGACGGGAAAAAAAATCGTAAAAGAAAAAGAATTAATCGGCTGACATGCGCGGGTTCCAAGAAAAGGGATGCCATCACGCCTCTCTCGAGACAAAGCAAAAATCTACTCTCAAAGTGGAGTAGGCAACGAGATGCGGGGAATTGTTCTTAGGGACACGCTGTGAAGGAAGCAAGGTGACTCTTGGAAAAGCAGAAACCGCAAAAACTTGGAGGAAAAAGCCTTCGGGGGAGTCATTGGGCGGAAGGAGGCCAACATTGCTGCCACGCTCAAGGGGGGTAGAAAGAGCAAAGATCTGCGGGCGCAGATGTCGGCAGGATCAAGGTCGGAGACCTGGTGCAAGCCTCACGCTTCCGCTACGAGGACTGAGAGAAGGGGGGAAAGTGACAAACCAGATTCGGGATTCACTGCTTTAATTTACAGACAAAGCGGTTGTACGAAGAACTATGCGAGGAATCGCAAAGGATTACACTAGCGATTTTAAAACCTTGAAAGGAACGCAAAGGCCAAACTGATACAAGGGAAAAGTTTTCGATACTGCATTTCAAAAAATAAGACTGAAGAGTCCAGAGAACACACGGTAGATGTAATAAAACTGTCGGAAGAAGAATTGCTATTCAAAGGCCGTAGGCTGGTGGAAGAGGAACCATCATCGGGAAAGGGGAGGATGTGGCAAAATTGGGGAGAAAAAGAAAAACGAAGAGGGGTTTGGTCAATGAAGTGTACGAGCACCAATCGGGCTGGAAAAGCGTCGCAGGGGGACCACTTGCAATGAGAAAATTTGGGGGATTTCGGATTTGGGGGGACAGGGGTGTCTTTGGTTGGGAGACCTCGGGACTAATTGAGCCCCGACGGAATACAGTCCAAAAGAAGGGAAGTCGGATGACCTGCATTTTTCCCAGCTCGAAGAAAGGAGGAGGCATCCACTTAAAAAGGCTGAAAGAAGGTTCTGGGAATGATTTGGTGGAACTAAAAGGAGGAATAGCGCCTGTGAAAAAAAGAGAAGACAGAGAAGATCGAAAGGGGATTGACCCGGGAAATGCCTATGTAGAAGAGAGAACTGGGCGGGAGAAAAAAAAAAGTCTGAGTGAAACGATGCTTTCTGAGGTGTTTCCTTGGGAGTCTAAGGGTTGCCTGAAGTCGGAGTGAGAAAATTCTGACGGCGATCAACACTTAGGAAAGCGTGGATTCACAGAAAGACGTCTGAGGCTGAGGCCCGTCAGAAAAGATCTTCCACGATCGGGCAAGTAAATAGGGGGACGCTAAGACCTATCATAGCGCTGAGAGGAGCGGCCTAAGGGGGGATCTGAAAGCCGCGGCCAGGAAAAAAAAAAAAAACAAGTAGGGCGGGCCGGGTGAAAACGGTGGGAAAGTGAAAAGATAGTGTCACGGGTTAAAATTTTACAAAGACCAGGCACAAGGTTTGGCCTGGGAGGAAACTTATCCGCTTCCGTTTACTGTCATATGCGGGAGGAAGCAAGAGTCGAAATGGACGATGGGAGGAGGGTGAAGTGGCGAGAGGTAAGGGAGGAAAGAGGGTGGCGACGATCTTGGACGGCGCCTCCCCCAATAGCGAGGGGGGGGGGGGGGGCAGACGGGTAAGTGATGTAAGGAGGAGGAACGGGAATCGTGATGGGTACGGGAAGAGGGGGGCGTACGCTGAGAGAGAGAGAGAGAGAACGCGGGGACAAATGGTGGAAGGAGTGGGGAGTGGGGGGAAAGGAGGAGGAGGGGCGGAGTGAGGCGGGCGTAAACTGCTGCAAAGAAAAAGGGGGGCAACGGGCACAGGAGAAGCTTAGAGGAGAGGGGTTGGTGAAGGAGGAGTGACGAGGGGCGAAGCAAAGAACTAGAGGGGGCGAGGGACTGGGGGGCGGTACCGACAGCCGGAATAATGAGGAAGGAGAAAGGCGGAGAGGGGTGACAGTGGATCTGTGAGTGCATAGGGGTTGCGATGGCGGAAGGTAGGGCGAGGGAGAGGGGAATAAGTGTGCCACAATGGAGGAGGTTGCTTGCGTGTGTTGTGGGATAGAAGGGTGTGTTGGGGGGTGCTGATCCTCAGTTTTCTCCAAGCTCCGTGAAAGTTCTGAGTTGTGGACAGAAGGAAGGAAAAAGTGATGCGGTTTAAATAAACGAGATGAGGGAAAGAAGGGCGTTGATGCAAGGGGGGGGGGGGGGAAGACCGGATGAGAAGCACGTGTGGGAAAGGTGGAGGAGCGAGAAGAAGCCCGTATGGATAAAAGCAGGATTAGGGGGGGGCAAAGGTCATTTGTCAGGTAAGAGGGAAAGGTCTTTTCGCTGGGGGAGCTTAGAGGCTAAGAAAAAAATATCAATTCTATCGAGGGGACACTAAGCGAAAAGAAAAAAAACAACGAAGAAGGGATCAAAAATCGCACAAAAGATGAGATGCGAGCTAAAACCAAAAAGAATTCATAGGGTGGCGGGATGAGAGAGCGCAAGGGGAGAAGAAAACATTGGGTGCAATTCAAAAGAGGGAGAGGCGTAAGACCCGTCAAGAAAGGGGAGGTTTAAGCCGATTAGGGGCAAGGGAGGGTGGATATTGTTGCCCTCCAAAAAAAGAGAGAGACGGGAGAGAGAAAGGAATCCATAATCCAGGAACCCGTAGGGAGGGAAGACTTTGAAAAACCACAAAAAAAGAAGAATTAAGCACAGTACGCACTCATGAACAAGAAAACAAACAAAGGAAGTAGAAAGCGCGGCCGAAAAGTCTTCAGGCAAGCTTCCTGAAAGGGAGATCTTCAGGAAAAGGGAAGGGATGTAACTAAAAGTGGGGCTCGAAAGTATCTCAATAAAAGTTGTGGAGCGCCTCTCCGAAGAACTTCACGGCCAAGAGGGAAGGCATCCGAGACCTCAAGTCGCAACGGGAATGCAAACCTAAAAAGGTTGCTCATGAGTTTCCGCGGGGAAAAATTCGCAGGCTAAAGAGACAGAAATTTCCGGGGAAAGGAAGCGAAAAAAGTGTCAGAAGAAGGTGAGGGCCGCCGCCCGAAAAAGAGGAACAAACAGCTAAGAAAGGACCCGAAAGGAGGGGAAAATGAGGGGAAGGGGAGGGGAAGTCAAACATTGCACCAGGGGAAGCCAAATTCGCGAGGTAGCCAATCGAGAGGAGTAAAGGACGGGAATAAGGAAAAAGCCCTATCCCCAAGTAGGATGAAACTCGAAAAAAAACTTCCAGAGAGAAGAACTTAAATGTCTCAAGGGAAAAAAAGGGGGGTGGGGGGGGGGGGGGGGGGTGCGGATCGGGGAGGGAGGCCCCCACGCACTAGAGCAGTCTGTTCAAGAGGTGAGAGGTGCACCCGATGACAGCGGAGGGTAGGATGGTCATTGAGGAAGGATTACGAGGGGGAATGGGAACGAGCGAGGGGAACCCGGCGGAGGGGAGTGGGGAGTGGGAGAAAGCAAATGCTGGGCGCGGGGAGGAGTGGGGGTATGGAAAAAAGCTAAGGTAGCGGGGGGGCGGGGTGTAAGAGTAGGTAGAGGGGCCAAGTACGAGGGGGGAAGGGGAGGGGGGAGGGGCTAAAAGAAAAAGGATCGTAAAGGGGGATGAAAGGGAGAGTGGACGGGGAGGGGAATGGGGGGGGAAGGGGGTGAGAAGCGGGGAGGGAAGCTTGGGATTTGGCGAGGAGCTATCGGAGGGGGGGAGGAGGGGACAAGGGAGGGAAAGAGAATCGAAGGGTGCATGGAAGAACTAGAAAAGGAGAGGCGAGAGAGGGACAAGGGGACACGGGGGGTCGGGGAGAAGCGAGGCGGGAGGGTGGTATTGGAAAGCGGTAGGAGAAGGAGAGAGAGATGGTGTGGGGGGGCAAAGGGGGTGGAGGGGGGTGGGAGAGGTTGGGTAGGGCTGGGGACAAAGAAAGTATCGGAGGGGGAAGAAAAGGGAAAGATGGCGAAGCTCAATGCAAGGCGGGGGGGAGGAGGGGAGTGAGAGAAGGAGGGGGAGAGGGGTGGGGAGGGGGTTCATTCAGGTGGGTGTGGAGGGGGGGGCAAATGAAGGTGTAGGTGGGAAACTTAGAGAGGGGGGGGAAAGGAAGTGGCAGAGAGGGAGGGGAATAGGGGGGGAAGCAACGCAAGAGAGAGTGGTAAGGGGGGGGCTGGGGAATGGGATGGTGTAGAGGGGGGGGGAGGGGGAGCGGGAAGAGGGGGCTATGGGGAAACCGGGGGGTGATGGGAGGCGAGGGGAAGAGTGGAAAAGTGGGAAGGGAGGGGGATAAGGCAGGGGTGGAGAAAAGGCGGGAGAGAAGTTTGGGCAGAGGGGCGGAGTGGGGAAGTGGAGGTGGTACGGTGAGATGCTTCCCACATTTTCGAGGGGTACGACTTGGATCCGATGGAATCGAGGGAAAAGGCTCAGGGCCAAGGGGAGAGAGAATCTGAAAAACATAAAAAAAAAGAATCGGTCTGACATCGCTCAAAAAAAAACCGCAGACCCTATTCTTATCGTAAACAAAGAATACCAAAATAGCCCTCTCGCGCTGAAGGGAGGGAAAGGGTTCCTCGGGCAGGCCCGCTGAAGAAATAGGAAGGAGGGGTATTCCGAACCGCAGGAGTTATCGAAAAAGTTGGGGGAAAGCGAAAATAAGTGTTTAGACGGGGGAGGGTCCTGGACAGGACCAGAAAATTGGATTCGGAAAGGTTCTAAAATCCACAGCCAAAAAAAAATAGGAGACTCAGCAAAAACGAGGAAGGCAAAAGGGGGAAGCGGCGATTGGGAAAGGAGGCAATTTAGAGGGGAAGTTTTGAGACTAGATGCCGAAACAAAGCAAAAAAAAGATTCTAAAAACTCCTGCGCCAAAAGGTAGAAGGGGGAGAAGTTGGCAGTAAAGAGGAAGCCCCACAAAAGGAGGAAGGCACTTGGGAAAACATAATTCGGCGGGGAAAAACATGAATGATTAGAAAAAAAACGCAAAAAAGACACGAAAAAAAAAGACTCCTAAAGAAAAGGAGGGGAGGGGGAACCCGAGAGGGAAAAGGAATTTGGAGTGGAGAGAAGTCGCTCAAGACAACAACCTCTACAAAAGAAAAAAGGGGGACAAAACTAAAAAAATTCTGTGGTGACCCGGGGAGGGGGGGTGAGGAGGAACCAAAGAAGAACTTTGGGGGGGACCTCAGGAGGTAGGAGTTCTCCGCGAGGCGGGAGGGCCATGAACCGGAGGCAAGAAAAAGAAAAACCATACCGAATTCATCAAACAAAGGAGTCCACTGGGGTTGGAAACGGATGAGAGGGCGTCGTTCGTTCGGCCCGGAAAGAAGGTTAAAAACTTCCTAGAAGGGAAAGTAAACTACAAGAAAAAAAACTTAGTTTTGAAAAAAACCTGTGTTTGCAGAAAGAAATTCGTCGAAGGGAAAGGGGAAAAAGGAGCAGGCAGAGAAGCTGGGAATCCGCAAAAAAAAAGCCAACTGACAAGATTCAGAAAGGGGGTGATGCGGGAAAAGGGCCTCAAGCTCAACGGAGGGGGACCTCAGGACTGAAAAAAAGATAATTTGGTGAGCTAGACGACGACTTTAGGAAAGGATCTGTAAAGAAAAGAGGCTGGGGACACAAGAAGTTTCCAAAAGGGGGAGTCAGGGGAGGGGAAAATTTGAAAACAAGGGGGGGATCGGCAGAAACAAATGGTTAGCTTCGGCGAAAATTTGGACGGAACAGCGATTGGGAGCCTCTGAAGACGGAAATCAGACCAAGGAAAAGGGAAACAAATCGCGAGGAACGGCAGAAAAAAAAAGGAACATTCACCTGAAAAAAAACTGAAGCGTGGAAAAGGGTTTCAAAAAAGCGGGAAGGGTGCAACTCCGAAACTCTCGCAAGGTCGGGTGAAAGGAATGAAAAGACGTTACTGGGAAAGGCAACGACGATTCGCCGATGGATCCTCGAAGCGTCGCTGAAGCTAAATGGGAGACTGGGAATGTTGCCGCTCTATAGGGGGAAGGAAGCGAATGGGGAAGGAAGGTGCTCGAAGAACCAGGAGGAGAAGGACTCGGAGGGATAGGGAAACCCTTGGAAAGGTACACGAAAAAGAAGAAGATCGTGGGAGGAGGAGGAAACCTATCCCAACGAAAGCGACGGATCAAGCCCTCGGCCTGAAGGAGAAGAAGAAAAAAAAAAAACTTTTGGAAGGGGAAGAGAAAACATTGGAAGGGCCAATCGTTGTTGGGGGAAAAGGGCGCCATGAAATCGAAAAAATGGGACCTTTTTGGCAAGAAAAATGGGAAAAATAGTAAAAAAAATATCTAAAAGAGGAAAAAAATCTCCAAGAGGAACAGAGGCAAAAAAGGGGCCTGGGGGGAGGGGAGGAGCTGCGTTTCTAAAAGGGCAGGAACGGAGGGAAGGAGAAACCCAGGGGGGGAAATGCAAGGCCAAGAAAGACCTGCGAAAAAAAAGTTGGAAGGGTAGGAAAGCGGGGCCTTGGCTGGGCACCTAAAGGGCAAGGCCAAGAGGGAAGATAGAAGACCTAGAAGGGGGGAAGGGCTGGGCATCGCCAAGAAGTTGCCCTGGAGAGGAAAAACGGTCAGCGCAAAAGAGAAACGATGCAACCAGGAAAGCGCCTGGAAGAGTGAAGGAACAGGTTCTCTTTGGAAACGCGCAGTTCACTTCGAAATACCTTCGATCCTGTCGTGGGGGGGGGGACCGGAAGATGGCCTTCCAGAGGGAAAGTTTGCAGGGGAAATCGGAAAAAGGGGCGCTCAGGGGAAAGAAAAAAAAAAGTCCGAAAAAAATAAAAAAGGATACCCACTAAAAGCGAGGGGAACCTTCAAAAAAAGAAAAAAAACGGGGGGGGGGCCTAAAAAGGCGCGCTCTGAAATGGGGAAACTCGTCACCGGAAAAAGGGCAAAGACGCTGGATAGGGTCGTCATAGGAGCTCCAAGAAAGAAACTATCGGGGCAAGGGATTGAGGAAAGGGGGGTACAAGAAGAGAAGCTCAGGGGTGTTTCAAGGGGACCTAGGCCTTGAAAACTAAAGGAACCTCGATCAAAAAAAGATGACTCCTCCCGAAAACCCCAAGCCCGAAAGAAAAAAAGAGAACTCAAAAATAGCATGCCGTCTCCAAAAGGGAAAACCGGGAAATCCCTTTGCCATAAAAAAAGAGGAGGGAAGAAAAAAGGGTTCAGAAAGGAAAAAACCAGGGGAAACTATGCAAAGAAAAAACCTCTAAACAGGAGTTTCCGTCAGAGGGGAAAATGGTTGGTCAAAAGAGAAGTTCGAAAAAAAGCAAAAGAGAAGGGATTTCCGAGGGGGAGGGATGCGAAAAAGGAAAAGTCGGAGGAAAGAGGTCAGAAAAGGAACCCAAAGAGACTCAGGACTAGACAACAATCCAAGAAATGCAAAAAGAGCTCGGGTCAAGTAGGATCCCACGGGAGGGGGAAATATGAACTCGGGGGGAAACCAAAGCGCGTTGGAACAAAGGGGAGCGCTGTGTCCGGGGAAAAGGACAAAAAAAGAGTCTACGCGGAAGGCCAGAAAAAAAAAACGTGCTCGAAAAAAAGAGGATGAAAAGTAAGAAGGGAATGGAAATGAAGAGAATCGACAGACAGGAAACTTCAAAGAAAAAAAAGATCGAAAGGAAAGGGGTGACGGGTTGCAAAAGGAGGAGAATAAGGGGAAAGAAAGGGATTCAAGCGCGAGAAATAAAGGAGAACTTACCCCTAGAGAGGCAAAAAACCAGGAAAAAGAAAAATCGTCCAAGAAAAAAGATCCAAAGATAAGGAATGTGGGCTAGTGGGAAAGAAGAAAGGGAGAGGTCAGGAAAAAACTAAGGATCAGAGAATCCAAAAAAAGAAGCGGAAAAATTCTCCGAAAAAATGTCGCCACCAAGCATTTCGCCAAGGTCATGACGTCCAGAAAATACGAGGGGACGGGAAAAGGGAAGGGTCAAAGGTTTGGTCCATTACTCGTTTGAAAAAAGAAAAAAAAGTTCCAAAGAACCTCCAGCAGAAAGGGAAAAGCCAAAAAGAAAAAAAAAATTATGAATCAAAAAACGGTTAAAATTTGAGGAGAGGCGCAGGAAGCACACGGTGCGCTGACCAATACAAAAAAAAAACTCTTAGGGGAAAGGGTGAAGTGCTTCGGGGAAAAAGATTCCAAAGGGACGAATGAGAGAAGCACAGCAAAGACTCTGCAAGAAGGAGTCCCTCGGGGAGGAGGGGGGAGAAAAAGGGAGGCGACAAAAAAAAAAAAATGAAGCCTTTAAACTTCAAAAGACGAGTCCGTCAAACCGCTCCAAAAAGGGGGGTGCGCAGAAGAGCGAAGGGAAGGGAGGGTGTTGGGGGGGGGGATACAACAAGGGGGGGGGTAAAGGAAACTATTCTAAGGTAGAAGAAAACCTTAGCTCAGAGGGATCACAAAAAAAAAGGGAAAAAGTAGTTCTTCAAAGAAGTTTGAACGGAAGGCAAAGTCGAAGACGGCATCGGAGAATGCCGGAGAAACCAAAAAAAAAAAAAAAGTGCAACTTTGGGGGAAAATCAGGTGGACTTTGAAAAGGAAGACATAAGAAGAAAAAGGAAGAACCTAGAGACGGGGGTTTTTCGCGCTTCGGAACTGCGGAAGAGGCAAAAGAGCTGGTGACAAACTTCGATGAGGTCAACCCTAGAAATCGCAGATTTTCAGGGGGTCGAAACAAAAAGGTCGCGGTGAGGGGTGAAAAGCGTCAAAAAGGGTTCAGAGGGCTGAGAAAAGAAGCCAAGACTTTTCTGAGGAGGGCCAGGAAAGGCGCTCTTTCTTCCGGGATGAGCGAGGGAAAAAACTTAAAGGGGGGAAATCGTGAAAAGGAGGACCTCGTTAGGTGTGGAAAGGGTCTGTGCGCTGGATGCCAACGGGGGGGAAAGCGCAAAAAGGGGGGGAGGCGCCCTCAAGAAAGAAAGCTAGGCCCGTACAAAAAAAAAGACTCGAAGAAGGTGGGATAAGGACAAAATAGAAAGCGGGAGAGGGCTGCTGAAAAAAGTCTGGGAAGAGGGCTTAGTGGAAGGATCAAGGTCAGGAAAAAAGGGAGGCAAGAGGGAAAAGAAGACAGGTCTCCGAGCGAAAAAGGAACTCTATTCTTGGAAACAGTAAAAAATCCACTAGAAACTGGGGGCATAGGAGAAGAGAAATTAGAAAGAAAAGGAACTCTGGGGGAGGAAGTCCAAGTTTAATCCTCAAGGAAACTATCATCGAGGGGAATCTATGAGTCGGGCCAAAAAGGTGAGAAAGGGGTTAAATTGTCTCAGGGACTCGTGGGTTATCCAGACCCAAAGGAAAAAAGGGGAATTGAAGAGCCACTTATAAAAGACTGCCTAAATCTAATTGCAACAATACCCCCCTAATTGGGGGGGGGGCCGGCAGATAGGGATCCCAGGGATAGGACTAGAAAAGTAAGGGGAGAGGGTTCTGTCGAAAAAGGTCTGGATGGGGAGGGGGCTAAAACAGGGAGGCCGAGAAAGGGCTAGTCAAGTCTCTGGAAAGGAAGAAAAGGAAGTCTGGGGAGGGGGAAAAAGATGTTGCTGGGCACAAGCAATTCTAATCGGGGAGGGGAAGAGAGCTTACTAACAAGGGAGGGGAACAGGGACGCAAAAGCGCCTTAAAGGAAAAGGGTGCCCAGCGAAAGAAAAATCGAAGGAAATGAAACACTCTAGGACAGTCGCCAAATACTGCGGGGAAGGGGACCTCCAATGGGGAAAGTTCACAGAGAGGGAGATGGGAAAACGCAGCGGAAGAAAGGCATAAGAGGAAAAGAATTTGAAAAAAAAAATTCCAAAAAGAAAAAAAGGGGAATTGTGGGAAGGGCAAGCCGTATATATGAGAGGATGCGAGAGGCAGTGGCCAAGGAAAAAACCGAGGGGGAAAAATACCAAGACTGCCAAAAAAGAAAAGAGTTGGGCCCACAACAAAACAAAAAAGAAAAAAAAAACAACTAGGAAAAAGGAAAGAAATGGAAAGGGGTATCACCGGAGCAAGATCCGATGAGAGGAAAGTAAAAAAGAAAAGAATCCCAAAGACCTTGAAAGATACAGGGGGAGGCCAGCTCAAAAAGAACTTATAAGGGGTGTAAGTGGAAAAAAAGGACGGGGAAAAGGCACGCAAAAAGAAAAAAAAAGCGAATAAATAAGATCAGAAAAAAGCATACTGAAAAAGAAAGGGAGGGTGCATCATGATGGCAGGAAAAGGGAGGAAAAGTCCGACGCTGGAAAGCAGACTGAAGAAATCCATTTAAAAAAAAAAAAAAACATTTTCCCATAGTTCGGGAAAAAAGGTGCTGAAAATGTAAAAGGGCCCAAGAGCGAAAGTTTAAAAGGGACGGGGACCGTCAAAGAGGGAAAAAATTCGGGGAGGGGAAATTGTCAGGAAAAAGAATCAAAGGGATTCGAGAGTTTTGAAAAAAGTCCCAGGCGGGGGAGTACACTCCCAAAAGAGGAACAAAGCCAAAAAAGAATTCCCCATGGAAAAGGACTCTTAAGGGAAGGGGTTGGGGGCCTAAAATTGGACAGCTCCGACGCTCTAAGGATCGCAGAAAGGGGGGAACACCGGAAAGGAGGAAAACATTACAAGAGACCCATCCGCCAGGAAAAGTAGACTAAACAGAAAGACCACAGAGAAAAAGAAAAAGATTCAAAGAACGTAAGGGGGAAAGGAGGGACCAAGGAGGGAGAAAAGAAAACCGACTCAGGGAAGGAGGGAATATCCTGAGACAGAACGAAAAAACCTGGGGGGAGGGATCGGTGGACAAGGTTGGGGGCGCTTGAAGGGACTAAACGGAAAAAAAGAAAAGAATTCCAAAAAAAAAAAAAGGGAAGTCACCAAAAGAAAAAAAGGGGAAAGATATCGGGTGGGGTTACAGAAAGAAAAAGATGCAAAAAGGGGAGCGAAGCTTAGAAAAGATCACAGGGCAGGGCTCAGGAGCAAATGACTCCAACCGGAAAAGCTGAATCAGTAATCCTTCTGAACTCGCAAGGGAAAGGGAGCCATTGGAGGAAGGCCCTGGGGAGGACTCGAAAAAACCGCTGATTGAGGAAAATGGTCCAGAAGATTGAAAGGTGGAGGTAAAATCACAAGGGAGGAGAAGGAATCTCAAAAGGGAGGAACCCTCAAAGAAGGAGAAGGGATGATAGGCGGTTTAGGAGATTTCAGAAATCAAAAGCTGAGAGGGGAACCAGAGGAAAAAAAGAAAGAACCGAAGGGGGGATTCCCGGACAGTTTGGGAAAGAGAAAAACCGCGTAGGGCTCGGAATAAGAAAAAAAAGGGAGGAAATGGGAGGAGGGAAAATCTAAAAAAGAGACAGAAAAAAGAAAAGGCCCATAAAAGGCTTCAACGCTTCCAAGAAGGATATGGTAGTGGGAGAGATAAAAAATTCGAAAAGAAGGACTTCTAAAGGTAACGCGAAAACTAAAAGGGGACGACGAACGATTCGTTGAACGAGAAAGAACCCAAAAGGAAAAGTCTCAGGGAAAAAAAAAAGTTGCACCGGGCAAAGCCCAAAGGGAATGCAAGAGGAGGAGGGTCTCTATTTCCCAATAGGGAAAGAAGGGCATCGTCCGCAAGAAAAAGGGGAGGGGAAGGACATCAAAAAGAAAAAAGAAAAAAAAGCGGGAGGAAAGGTTCTTCGGGGGAAAAAAATCGGCATCAGAAGGGGAAGAAAGCGTGCAGGGGGTTGGGGAAAAATGGCGACCTAAAAAGAAAAAGGGGAAAAAGCGCAAGGGAAAGACATAAGGGAAAAAATGCTCTACCAAAACTTTGGAATGTTCTAAAAGGTTGGTCGAGGGAATTCAGGGGGGGGGGACGAGCAAAAACGGGGGTATGAAAGAAAGCTTCTCGAAAGGAACCTCAGGAGATGGAGAAAAGGAGCGGCACCTCAAAGGCCCGTCATTTGCAAAAAAAAGACCGCGCGGTCATCAAGAGGAAAACGCCAGGGGGACCTGGAGGAGCCTTGGAAAGAAAAGGGGGCGGCGAAAAAGAAAGGACTCGAAAAGGGTCAGAACGACGAGGGCCAAGAGGAAGGAGAGATACTTGGCGAAGGGAGCAAAGGGAAAGGGTGGAAAGAGGTATTTCTATGGGAAGTTCTTTCTCCAGGAAAGGAAAAGGGCAGGATTCGGGGAAAATGATCGCGGGGGCCGGCTGACATGCAAAAAGAAAAATCCAGGGAATCCGAGGGAGAAATCAGGGGTTGGAAAGGAAGATTAAAGGGGGGCAGGGGAGGAGTCTGGCAGGGAGGAAAAACCTCGAGCAAGAAGCTCATCTTCCGAAAAAAGGGTCGAAATGAAACCTCCTAACGGTCCATAGAAGGAAAAAGGGGGGGAGGGAAAAATGCTCAAGTGGGGGGATCAAAAGGAGGGACAAGGCAAAAAGAGGGTTGAAGCTTGAGAAAAACGCAAAAGAAAGCTCCAGGAGGGGGAAAGGTACCAAACGTGGGACCGGGGAAAAGAGTCAAGGGGGGGGGGAAAACTCCGAAGAAACGAGTTCGAAAGGGGGGGAAAGAAGTCCGAGATTCGTTAAGGTCCAGGTCTAAAGGGGGGAAAAAACATGGGGACTGAAAAGTCAAGGAGAAAAAAACAAGTCTGGAAAAAATAATCGTGTCTCGGAGAGGCGCTGTTCAATGGAACCGATCCAGGAAAAGTGAAGGGATTCACTCTTCGGGAGTCCACAAGGAATAGGGGGGTCCGTAAAAACGCCTTAAGGGGGGTGGAAAAAAGGAAAGAGAGAAGAGACACAAACCAAGGTTCACGCAGAGTCTATCTTAAGGGTCCCGGGGGGGGAGGGAGGGAAGATGGCACAATAATCCGGGCTGCGTATAAAAAGAGTCTGAAAACCCTGGGGAAAAATGGAAGAGGAACTTACTTCGTTGGGAAACAAAAAAACGGAAGGCGGAAAGGCGCGTCGATGAAAAAATCCCAAGATTGAAAATGTACAGGGAAAAAAAATCATAAGGAAAACACCAAAATTTGGGGCTGCCAACGTAACGACATCGAAAGTGATGGAAATTCCAGGAAGGGCCTCAAGGGATGCGAAGTGGCGCAGAGAAGGAACTCACAAGAAGGAGGCTTCGAAAAGACAAAAAACACGTGGAAAGGGGAGCTCAGGGCCTTAGACCAAAAAAAGGGTTGAAAAGTCAGACCGCAACGCCATCCGGAAGGAAGAAGGGACTCAGAAGCCAAAAAGAAAACCGAAGGGGAAAAAAGCCACCGTTTGCTAAAGGGGAACCAGTAAGCAGCGAATCTGAAGAAAACTCGCGGGAAAGGTCCATGAAAAAAAAAAAATGGGAAACAGAACCAGGAAAAGAGGGTGAAAAAATCCCCTAGGGAAAGGGTCCCGTGTCTGGGGAAAAATGGGGGATGCCGGCGCCGGCGGGGGAAAAAAAGAACGGAAGCCAGGAGCCAAAGGAAGAGCTAAAGAAAAAAAGTAAAGCGGAAAAAAAAAAGTCAAGGGGAGGGAGAGAAAGAAACCCGGACGATGGGAAGAGATTAAAAAAAAACTGAACTCGCAACTCCAAAAAAAGGGAAAAAAGTCTCTCAAAGGGAGAGGTAGGAACAGTCTTTAAAAAAGGGAAAAAAACTCCGTCGGGGAGGAAAAGGAGCGATGAGAAAAAGGACATTCGGAGTAAAGGCGCAGCGCTTCCAGAAAAAAAGGGCTTATAAGAAAAAAATCCGCTGAAGAAAGGGAAAAGGTAAAGGAGGAGCTCTCAGGGGGAGGGGGATCGGGCGGACGAGAAAAAGGAAGAGGTAACGCAAAAAAAAAAGAGGGAACAATGCCGAAGGAAACTCAAGACGGGATTTCAAAGTTCCGCGGGGGGAGGGGGAGAGAAACGGGGGGAGTGAAGGCTGACACGGTGGTCGTCTGGAAAAAAAAAAAGGAAAAAACGCGGCATAAGAAGATGATCAAAAGGAAAAATCCTGGGGGGAAAATCGTACGAGGGGCTTGGCAAAGTGAGAGGGGGATCGGGGGAAAAAGTGAGCCCCGAAAAAAAAAGAACGCAAAAAATCTGGAAAGCCCAAAAAACCTGATCAAAAGAAGAATTCATGCAAAAGCGGAAAAAGGAAGCACCAAAGGAAGGAACCAGAAAGCCACCAGGGGGGGGAAGGACGCGGTTAGGCGGGGGAGAAGAGGGAAAGAAACTTCTGAAAAAAGCCACTATCAAAAAAAAAAGAGAGAGACAAAAAAAAAAAAAAAAAAAAAAAAAAAAAAAAAAAACAAACGGAGATGAAAAAAGAGGGGTGGCGGGGGGGGAGGCACAGAAGAAGTCAAAAAAGCCCCTCTAAGGGTCTGGTGGAAAAGGCGGCGGGGGACACAGTGGGAAACGAAGACGAGGGGATGGGGGAAGGAAAAACGGGGCTCAGGAAATCAAGCGTGGAAAAGATCTAGAAACAGGAGGGGGGGCGGGAAGGCAAAGTAAGAACGTATTAAAAAAACTGCCAAAGGAAAAAGAAAAAGAAAATCCTAGAAAGGCGGTGGAGGGCCGGATACTGGCGCTCCTGGTGAAAAGGAGAATTAAAATCAAAGACGGTAAAAGGGGGGAAGGGGCGGGAAAAAAAAAAACGCCCGACACAGGTTGGCATGAACCTGCACAAGTAGTAAAAGAATTGGAGGGAGGGGACCTAGCGGGAAGAGGTCTAATCTGGAAAAAAAAAATCAAATCAAAGGATTTTCAAGCGCCTGAGAAGACCTGAGAAGAAGGCGGATGGTAATCCTAAAGGAGAAGAAGACGGCAGGGAGGGGCAATTGGAAGGAGAAGTAAAATAGAAAGTCTTACTCGGGAAGGGCGATACCTAAATAAGGGGAAGCAATGGGGAATGGGGGAACGTTTGAAGGGAAGGGGGACCATGTAAGGGGGGGGGACCTAAATCAAAAGAAAAACTTATAGGAGGGAAGAACTTAATAAAGAGGGAGAACCCAGGGGGCGATGTGTGGCGAAAAAACCGGAAAGAATTCGAGGCAAAGCCCAATCCCCCGGAAAATCGTCATCGAAGGGCCGCCCTGAAGGAAAGAGGGGAAACACTGGTCGAGGATGAAGGCGCACAGAAGGAAAAGGGGAAAGGGGAAAAAGGAAAAACAAAAGGACTCGAAAAAACCTAGGGAACGTCTAAGGGGGGTCGCCTAAAGGGGAGGAAAGAATGCAAAAGAGGAGAGGCTGGGGGGACACTGAGTAACTATTACTGAAAGAGAGGAGTTCATTCGTGGGCGGCGCAAGGGGATCGTAGGGGGGACATTCCCACTTTTCGGGTGAAAAAGAGCATAGAGAAAAGGGTCCCATACGAGCTCCTTCGGGATGAGAGCCCTGAAGAAAGGGGGTACTGAAACAAAGGTCTCTTACCTGAAGAGCATAAGAAAAAAGAAAGCCAAAACTATTCTACGGACCTTTGGGAAGGGTCAAAGGGTGTGCTCACGGGAAAGATAGGGGGGGGGGGAAGTACAAGGGTGTGGAAAAAAGGGCAAACTTTCGAAATAGAAAACGGAGAGACTCGGCCTGGGGAAAACACCACAAAACCTAAGGGAAAAAAAAAGGCAGGGGGGGAAAAAGACCCCCTGACGGAAAGTTTCTTCGAATCTAAAAGGGAGACGCTCAAGGGTCTGGAAAAAAAGAGGAAAAAACCCAGGGGGAAAATAAAAAACCTGAAGGAGGGAATGCTAGGGGAAACAAAAGACTTGGAAAGGAAGCGCTAGAAGAAGGGCTGTCACGCCAAAAATGTCGGTCTAGAAAAGCTCAAAAAGAGTCCGAGGGGAGAAATTCAAAAAACCAGCGGCCTTGGGCCCTGTAGCAGGAAAACGTCAACTAAACAGAAACCTATGAAAGGGGACCCTCGAAAAGAACGAGGAAGGGGGAAAAGGAAAAAACGTGAAGGGTGGGGCCTTCACCAAGGGGAAAGGGAGTATAAAAAGAAGTCAAAAGGTGGGGAAAGGGAAGCTCAAAAAAAGGTGGGGGAGAAGGGGTCAAAATAGAATAAAGGCCGGAGAGAATGGCGCACGCCAGGAAAAAAGGGAAACCTTGTCAAAAAAGGAAAAGGAACAGAGGTTGGGCAAGCAAAAAAAGAGCGGAAGCTTAGAGGGGAGATAAACAAGGAGGGGAAAAAGCCGCGGAATAGGGGGGAGAGGGGGCCAAAAAGAAGCTAAGGATCTGCGCGGGGCAGGTTACAGGGGGGTAAGAGCAAGGAGGAATTAAAAGGGGGGTGGTTAGGGGAAAAAGCGAGACAATCCATGGGAAAAAGCTCGAATCCAGAAAGCAGCCCCTAAAAAGAAGAAAAATCCGAACAAAGGACCTGGGACAGGAGCGATCGACCAAGTAAAAAAAAAGAAGGAAGAAAACTGGGAAAAAAAGAAAAAAAATCCGGGGAAAACTGGGGGGTTTTGGGCTCGCGTCAGAGTCGCAAAAATGGAAACGCGATCGAAAAAAAAAAAACAGCGAAAAAAAAAGAGAAAAAAGGGCACCAAGGGGGGTTGTGGGGGGGGGGGGGGTGGGGGGGTGACACGCATGGCGGCTAAGGGGAAGGGAAGGGAAAGGGGAAAATGCTTGAAGAATCGCCGAAAACCTAAAACGTCTTAGTCAGAACATCCTAATAAAACCTAAAAAGCGAAAGCTGAATCTACACAAAAAGACCACCAAAAGAGAAAAGAAGAAAGGAACCCATTCATCTAAAGGAGGGGATTTAGGGGAAAAGGGGGGTCACCAGCCGGGAAAGAGGGGATTTGGCAAACTCAGGCAAAGTGATCGAAAAAAAAAAAAAATTGAAACAAAAGAAACGGAGGGAGAAAAGGGGATGGTCTTACAAACCCAAGAAAGACACCCCCGAAAAAAGGAAACTTGAAATACCCTGAGAGGGAAGTTCCGGGGATAAGACGGGTATCGGAAAGAAGGAAGATATTTCCCAAAAAAAAGAAAAGCTGACAAGAAAAACCATCTCATTAAAAAAAAAGAAAAAGGGTCGTAGGGAAAAAAAACAATCGAGAAGGTGAAGAGGGGAGGCCAACTTCAATCTCGGAAAAAGTAAAAGAGAGTACCTTCAAAAAAGAGGGCGGAGTCACCAAAAGAAGACCTGGGAAAAAACGCGGCGAAAGAAAGGTCCAGGGAAGAAAAAAAAGTTTTGGGGAGGAGGGTTCTGGGGGGTGGGGAAAGTTTCTCAAAACTTGAGCCAAAGAAGAAAAGAACGCCGCCAAAAAAATCAGGGGAAAGGTGGGGGGTGGGAGTCAAAAAAACAATTGATGGCGGAATCCTTCGGGGAGAAGAAAAAAAAAAATGTCCTCACAGGAGAAGGAAGTTGCCAGAGGGTCCAAAGGGAAGGCGGGGTGCTGAGAAAGAGGGGGTCCATCCGCACCAGAAAGCATCGCAAAAAAAAAGAGAGTCACACAAAAAACGAGGGGGAATATTTGGGGAAGACTTATAGGGGGGGGCGATGTACCAGGAAAGTAGGAAGGGCACAAGTCAAGGTAAGGGGGGACCCTGAAACAGTTGGGGGGACAGGGATTTCCAAGGAATGACTAAGCTCGGTCATGGAAAAAGAAGGACGGGCCCGGCGAATCGAAGGATGGGAAAATCCCGGCGGGCACGTTCAAAAGCAGAAAGTAAAAAAACATTCAAGGGACACCTCACCACTTCGAAGGGAGGAAGCATGCCGATGCCTTCAGGAGAGAAAAACTCTTACCGGGGAAAAAGAAAGGCGAAAGAAAGGAAAATCTTTTAAAGACATCTCGAAAAAGAAGCTACCCGGGGAAAAAATTAAAAGAGGAGGTGGGAAAAAAAAGGACCTATAAAAGAATAAGAAAAGGGTTCGGCAGGAGGAAGGCAGCAGGGGGGGAGAGAACCCATATAAAAGGGTAAAGCACCCTGAAAGGGTCAATCGTCCGGGGGGGAGGGGAGGGGACTGTCGTAGAGCAGAGAGGGGCACAGCCCGGGAAGAAAGGAAATTTAAAAACTCCTGGAGGGTCCCTCTCTCAAAACTCTTACCAGAAGTGAAAATAAAACCACCAAAGGGGGTTAGAGGGAAGGGATGTTGCTATAGGAAAACATTGGAAGGACTCGCCGGTAGAGGACTTGTTAAAAAAAAAAGGGATGAAAAAAGCCCGGAGTGAAGGGAGAAGAATTTCTAAGAAATCGACACAAACAAAAAACCCAAAAAAAAAAAGGAAATCAATTAGAGGAAGGACGGGGGGGCCGGAGAAAAGACAGACTCGAGGAAAAAATCACCTGAAGACCTCCCGACCGGGGGATTTATGAGGAAAGGGGGGCCTGAAAAAACGGGAGTCGCGGGGAAAAAAAATCAAGGAAATGGGGGGGGGAACTCAAAAAAAAAAGATGTAAAAAAAAGGGCGATCGCTTCAGCAATGAGGGGGGGGAGATCGGCTAGGATGTAAGGGGAATTAGAGTGGAAAAGGAAAACAGGGCCTTCTGAAAGGAAGGATCAACCCGGCAAAATCAAAACCTCAGGGGAAAAGAAGAAAAGAAAGAGGGGAAAAAAATTTGGCAAAAGACGCTGAAAACGCTAAGCCGAAGGGGGGGACCAAAAAAGAGGATGAGGCAAAGAAAATAGCGAGGGGGGAAGTAAAGGCCAAAAAGGAGAGACTGGATACCTAGGGGGTATCCAGAAGAGAGGGGGGAATTATGCAGAAAGGTAAAGGGGGCGGAACCGTCTCGAGAATGACGGAGTGCCCAGGGAGACCTAAGGCACGAGTCCCAAATCGGGAGGAAAAAGACTGTTGGATTCTGGACAGGGAGAACCGACACGAAGCAAGGGACCCCCTGGGTCGTAGAACGGAAGATCGAGCGGGAGAAAGGAGTAAGAGCTTCGAGAAAAGAAAAAAGTGTTAGACGAGAAAGTTGAGGTCGGGTTGGGAAATATTGAAATCTCAGAAGAAGGAAAGGAAAGGGATTAAAAAGGTTAAGGGAAAAAATCTCGGGGGGAGCCAAACCTAGCGACTCGAAACAAGTCAGAAAAGCGTGGAAAAAGAGGCCGGAGAGGAGGAAAGGGCCAGGGAGGGGAAGTCTCCGAAAGAGGATCGGAAGTCCATCGTATAAGGGATAAAAAAGCCTAGGGTAAGGAATTAAAAGGAGAATTCGGGGTGATAAAAAAGAGAAAACCTGAGAAAAAGAAGGGGAGGGGGGAAACCAGAAAAAAACCTTGGCGGGGGATCCACGAGAGACACCACTTGTGGCCTCCCAAAAAAAACCCACACCAACAAAAAAAAAACAAAAAAAATACGTTGTCGGAGGAGAACACGGAAGGAGGTATCGATCAAACCTGAAAGAAGAAAAATCGAAAAGAATCTAAGAAAGGAAGAAGGACTCTCGCTTAACAAGGGGGGACTTTAAAAAAAAAAGAAGACGCTTCCTCTCATAGACCACAAGGAGGTTTTCAGGAGGCGGGGCAGCCGGCACAACACTGAAAATAAAGAGAAAAAAAAAAAAGCCCTAAAAAAAAAAAGAAAATAAAAATCTCCTAAAAGCCTAGGTGAAGGAAAGTATAATGGAGAGTCAAGATCCACAAAGGGGGGGGGGAACATCTTCCGTACAGGAGGGGGGGTCTCCTCAAAAAGGGGGAAAAAAAAAATCGAAGGGGGGGTAGAATCTCCAAAAGAGACTAGACATTGGCAAAACAAGGAAAATGGCGGCAGAAGTTTAAGGAGGTCCGCTCCGGTCAAATGGCAAGAGGAGAAAAAGGAGCTCAGGAAATAGAAAAAGGGAAATTTGCAATTCTGTCGTTCAGGTCACTATAATCAGAGGATTAAAATCATCCCCAAAAGCAAAAAGGAAAGCGAAAAAAGAAAATCCCTTCCAAGGTTTATTGGAGAGCTCCGTGAGATGTTCCCTCGAGGGGGAAAAGATGCGCCGAGATTTTAAAGGGTAGAAGGGGCACGTCCTTTAAACAAAAATGTAGGCGGAAAACTGAGGGAAAAAAAAAAAGGAAAACACGAGAGCTACCCCAAAAACCGAAGAAAGGTGTAAACCAGTGCGGGGGGAAAAGTGCAGAAAAGAATCTGGAGAAGAAGAGGAGGGACCTCTTCAGAGAAAAAACTTCGAGGAAGGCCTTGTCTGATAGGGGGGGGAAAAGAGGCTTAGAAAGGAAGGGGGGGAAGTTTAGTGAGGAAAAAGAAAAAAGATTAATGGGGTCTACCAAAAAGGGGGAAATTCGGCACACACCCAGGAAGCAGCCCTAGGAAAAGGAAAACGGACTCTGTCGAAAAAAAAAAGTCCGGGGAAAAATCTTAAGAGGGAATTTTCACATTGGGGGAGGTTTGGCTGCCAAAAAGAAAGTCATCCTTAAGAAAAGAAAGAGCTCCAACTGAAAGGAGGAAATCTTGAAGGGGGAAAACCACCATTGAAGAATGGGAAAGAATTCTCGTCCGCAACAAGAGGGAAAATTCAGAAAGGTTTAAAGGGCGAGGGGCTCAGTCGGGTCAAAAAAAAAGTTGAGTAAAAAAAACAGCAAGGAAAGAAAGACGCAAAAAAGAAAAAAAATAGGAGGGAAAGGGGGGGGGGGGGAGGTTCTGAAAATAAAAGGAGGAAGAAAAAAATAAAAAAACTCATGCAGAGAAAAAGAGAAACGCGTAGTAGAAGAAGCGGTTGCGTCATTTTTGGAGGAAGTAGGGAACCGTTCTGGAAAAATTTTTTCTCAGAGAACCTCCACAAAAGAGGGACTCAGGAAGAAGGGGATCTGAAGAGAATCTCAGAAGAGACAATCAGAAAAGTCATCACCAAAAAAGGCGAAAATGCGCCAGGAAAGGAGGGGTCTCTAAAGCTGGGAGGGGGGCAAGTACGGGGAAGGGAAAGCGTACAGAGAAAAACCCTATAGAAAGTAACCTAAAGCTTCTGGAGGAGGGGAGGGTCTCATCGAAGGTTGAGCAGAGCGGTAAAAAAAAAGAAAGAGAGAAAAAAATCCAAGGGGGGAGCGATCATCCACAAGGAAAAGAAGGGGAGGTCAATTTGAAATTTTTGGGGAAGGGGAAAAGAACATCTGGCAATTTCAAGATGGGAAAGCGGGGAGAAGACCGGGAGGAAAAAAAAATGGTCGGAGAAAAAAAGTCAAAGGGGACCATCGCTGAAAAGGAATTACACAAAAGCAGGGAGTTTTAAATAGCAGAGTGAAGGATGGGGATGAAGAAAGTGTTGACAAAACTCGAAAATCTAAACCCGAGGAGTCCGAAAAAACTCTGAAAAGAACAAAAGGGAGGAGTTTTGCAGAAAAAAATATTCCAAAGGGGGAAAACTGAGGAGGCGATTCAACTAAAAGAGACAAAGGACCGGGCGCCTCCCTGACTGAAGGGGGGGACCTGGGAAGAAAAAAGGGTTGAAAGGATCACTAAAGTCGAAAGAAAATGGCTGAAATAGGACGCTTACTTCAAGGGAAAAAAAAAAAAACTAGAAAGAGATACTAGAAGGGGGTTCTGAGATAACTCATAGGAGATCGGGGAGGGGGGAGTAGTTGGGTTGAAAGGGATAGAAGTCGAAAAGAAAAATTAATGAGAAAAGTGCCGAGGAGGATACCAAGACCATCCTCGGGGTGAATGATCTTATCGGGAAAAAAGGGGGACATTAATCGAAAAAGAACGAACGAAAATGTCAGGAATAAGGATGAGGAGGATTCACACACCTCTCGGGAAGAGTCCAGAAAGAGTACCGACTTAGGGGAAGATCCAGCGGAAGAGGGGGGGTGAAGACCAGAAAAAAGGAAGGGATTGGGGAGGGAATCCCGGGGATCGCAACCATAAGGGGAAGGTACCGTAAAAAAGAAGAAGGCGAAAAGAGAGCAGAAAGAGTCGGTCCCACCAAAGGGGGGACGCCGTCAAAGTACTATTAAAAGGAGGGGAACCAACCCTGGATCAATTAAAGAGATGGGGTTCGGAAAAATTAAAACTATGCGGGGGAAAAAAAAATCGAAAAACCTTGCAACGGATCCGAAGCCGGATGCAACGGGGAAGCAATAAAGGGAACTTGGAAAAACAGGGAAAGGGAGACGGTGGGAGATTGAAGAGGAGCGAGAGGAAACAAAAAAAGGAGGAGGAAGAAGATTGGAAACCTAGACTTGAAAAACCATCTTCACGAGAGGGGAAACCCTACAAGATGCAAACAGGGCGCTCGACACCGAGGGAATTTAAATTCCAGAAAGAAAAAAGCGCTCGGAGAAGAA
>Ga0179593_1611030_pt1 | contig 25243 bp, 29 predicted proteins | sample CZODoug2_1_08_16_FD_185931 | JGI IMG/M metagenome (GOLD analysis project Ga0179593, IMG submission 185931) | Vadose zone soil fungal communities from Angelo Coast Range Reserve, California, USA - CZODoug2_1_08_16fungal (PacBio error correction) | ecosystem: Environmental > Terrestrial > Soil >...
GGAAGCCTGGAAACCGCAGAAGATCACGACACAGCACAAACGGACCCTATTAAAGCCAGACGGCGCGTCATGGAAGGAGAGAAGGAGAGGGGAAGGGACAAAGGATGTGCCAGACAGGGCAGGAGAGCCAGCTGTGGTGAAAGTAGGAATAGTGGGCAAATGACACTATGTGATCAGAGGTTTGTAAAAGAGTCGACATGAAAAGGATCAGAAGGAAAGACTCAGACATTTTGAGGAGTATCCACGAAACTGAGACCGCGCGCTGGGTAACGGATAATGGATCAAGGGGATGTCACAATGAAAAGGGTTGGGAAGAAAAAGAAAGCCTGAAGCGAAAAATGCCAAGGATCTTGCAAAAGACCTCGGGGACCGAGAGGGGCAGATAGAAGCAAACGGGGAGAATCTACTAGAAGGCGAGAATAAAGGTGAGGCAATACCATCCGGTGAATAACTGCAACTCGCAGAGCTCGAGCTTGAAGAAAGGAGTCATAATTAACAGAGGGAGAATACGGCCGATAGGGATGAAGAGCGAGAGGTCGATAGAGGAAAAAAGTTTAACTCTACTTATTGGCGAAGGAACTTAATTCTGCTGAAAGTACAGGAGAATGAGGGAGAGGGGGGAGAAGGAAAGAAAATGGAAAAACAGGTACTAAAAAAATACTACAAAGTCCCTAATCCGGATGGTCTAACCCGGAAAGGAGTGTTTTGAAAACGGAAGGAAAAGAAAGGATCGCAAGGAATCAAAGAGACGGGGACAGGGGGGAGTGATCCTGAGGCCCTATCGAGCGGCAAAGAAAGCATAACAAACTTAAAGAGGGGGAACTAGAAAAGAAACCCAAACCAGAAGATGATAACACAAATTGAGAATAGATGGTTGGGGAGGGCCAAGGGCTGAAAGGAGAATACTTGAAGGGGAATTAAGACGGAAGATAGAGGGTTGAGAAAAGGGATCAAATGAATGCAGACTCAACACTTCCTAAGGGGATCTCTATAGGCTAGGGAAGTGGAAAAAGGAAAGGGCAAAAAAACCAGGAAGGCGGTCTTTCAAAAATATTCCGGTGTATCCGTCAAGGTGAGGAGGGGATCAGGGGAGGAGGAGCCTGTTATGTGGGAGGGTGGGGAATCCTTTACATCGAGCCTTGGAATCGAGGAAAAAAGCATTCCAATTAGGAAAGAGAACAAAAGGAGTAGAAAGAAGAAGGCGGGGTTCAAAATCTAAAAGGGGCCTTAGGTATGGGACTCTCCAGCAGAAAGATCAGGGGGACAAAAAGAGCCGGGCCCGTAATAACGTACCAAATGTCTCATCCGGCGATAGGGCTAGTCGTAAGGGGGGTGAACGGAGGGGGGAATAAGGAAAAAGGCTTGAGGTGGGATCGAAAAAAAATGGGGGTTGGGGAAAACGCCGGCCGCGAAGAGGAAGGGACAGGAAGGAACTATGTGGATGGGGGGAAAACGGGAATGCCCTCCAATGAAAGGGGGGACAGGCAGGCGCGTGAGACGGGGATGAGAGGAGAAAGAGGTCGGAAAAAGCGGGGAGAAGGGCGATCCAGCGGCGTTAACCAAAAACGAAACCCCTATTGGCCGGGAAAGGGGGAGAAAAAGGATCAAAGGCTACATATTACAAAGAGGGGCGGAGCGAGGGGTGCAGGGTCCAAGAGAACAGCGAGCGAAGCAGAGACTCAGGAGAGGGGGGAGTCTTCATGTTCGTATGTGGTAAAGTATCGAAAGCAACTAACATCCCAAGCGTATAAGGGGGGAAAAGGGAGTACGGACGAGGGTCCTTTGGTCGGTCGAAAAGCCGATCTGGAGAAACACCGGGGAAAAAACAAAAGGAGAGAAGGGAAATTGGTATTAAGAAATCGGGAGGGTAAAGGACCCCGAAAAACTCTCGGCTCCAGAATCCTAGAGGTAGTGCCCGAAAGGGGAGGACTAGACGAGGGACTCGTAGAACCAAGGCAAAGCAAAAGGTTCAGGGAGCGAAGCAAAAGCCGCCAAGCGAAAGCGAAAAAAGAAAGGAGTCTTAACAAGAAGAGGGGTTGCGAGGTTAAGAAATGAGCAGGGGTCCGAGCGAAATCTCGGGGAGACCAAAGGGGAAACCAAGTGAAAAAGATAAGAAAGGTTGCGCATCAAAAAAGCCTTACGATCGGAGAGAGGACAAAAGTTTAGGGACCAGCGTAGAACCACGATGGACGAAAGCCACAGGAAAAATGCACGGGGTTGGAGGGGAAAAGAGGGGAAGAAAGAAAAAAAAACGGACTAAAAAAGACAATGGACAAGTGAAACTTGCATCTTCACCAAGCAACACCGCCGAAAAAGAAAGAGAAACAAAGAGGGATAATAGAAGGGGAAGAATGAGACCCGTAAAGTATGGGAACTCAATAAACAGAGACCTTATAAAAGTGTTTGCCGGTTAAATGGGACTCTGGGATCAGCAGAGATACAGGTATCATAAAATCATTAACAAAACAGCTAAAAGTTTGATTGGGTCCTGCGCGGGGGAAAAAACAATTGGGGAAGAGAAATTAAGGAAGCAATAAGAAAATACCAAAGTATGTCTCAACGAGACGGTGGGTTGGCATTCCCGAAACTAGAAAAAGGAAGGTCCAAAACCTCAGACACAGACAAAAGATAAACCAACAACAGGCTGTACATCGATGAAGGGGAGAGGAAGGAAAAAGAATTGGGGGGAATGGGGTCATAAAAGGTTGATGGCAAAAAAAGACGATTAGTGTGGGGGGGGGCTGAACGAGGGAGGGGGGAGCTCGGAGAGAGAAAAAATCCGCGGGCAAGCAAGAAAAACACGTAAGGTTGGGGCTGAAAGCATCTAATGATCCTCTACAGGTCTTCCTCGCTCCCCTAGTACAAGTTCCGTTCCTTAGGTTCGGAGGAAAGGGAAAGGGCTGTGATGAAACGCTTCCGGATCTGTGAAATACACGTTCCTGATCACAACGAAGGGGCCGCACCATCCCACTTCCCAGAAGAATGGTTCATGATGTGGTGTCAGTTCTCCGGTTCTACAAACGGCACCTCGCAAGAAACGCAATAACTCGATTTGCCGGGAGAATAAGGGGAGAAGATTAGAAGAAAGCCGGAGGCTAACTGTCATCTCCAAAGAAGTTGAGTACAACTAAAGAGGAAAGAGACATAAGCAAAGCGGCGGTATACCAGAAAAATCATCAGAAGACAAAGTCGAAATAGGGACCCGAAAACAGTAAAAAGAGACGGGTCCAAAGGAGGCACAATCCCATGAAGGCAGGAAACAACGACCACCTTTACGAGGGCAGGACTTGTGCATGTCAACCACCTTTATCTGCGGGGGGGCGGAGAGCGGACTCCGTTGAACCGGCCAAGGGAGATAAACCACATCTCACCTTTCTAAGAAGAGCAAAACCCACTAAACGGGTAGACGAATGGAGGGAGGAGGGAGTGTGATCTTCGGAGAGGTGAAGCGTAGAAGCACTAGCTGCTCCTGCGCGACAAAAAACGCTTCCTGTATGGCAGAAAGAAGGAACAAAAAACATTAAGGGGAACTGCCGCACAAAAAGGGGAAAAGGAGGGTCAAAAGAAGGCAAAAAGATCATACCGGAGACCGAATACCGAAAACTTCGGAATGCCTGTGATAGGGTGGGGTTGACTGGCTGGGCGTGGGGGGTGTTGTTTTTGTTGAAAAACCGACAAAAGAAGAGGGAGCGGCACAAGCAAAAAGAACTGGTGAAGAGAGGAGAGGGGAGAGAGCACAGGGACATGACACTGGGCAGAACTATCAGGCGGGGAAAGGAGAAAAATTCAGAAGAAAAATTGCTATGAAACTTGTGTAAAAAGAAGCGTAAAAGAAAAAAAACCACAAATTCCCGGACACCCTCGGAGGTTTCATTGATACCTAACTGAAAGGAACCGCCTCGATAGACAGGGTGCAATATACGGTATTCGCTTTGATAGTGTCGAGGACGGGCCCCGGAAGCCCTGAGACGAGTATATTAATATCCAGCGGGCCAGCATGTAAACTTATTTCCACTGAAAAACACAGCGAACCCTGGGAGGGGATAAAAAGATCGAGTGGAAAAGGTGTTGTAAAGAACACGTGGGGCATAAAAGAATCGTGGGCTAGGGCGCGAGGAAGCACAAAAATCTTGTGTGAAAACTAGGGAGTCACCCGTCACTGATCGAGGATCAATCAAAGAGTAAACAAGGGGGGAAAAAGCAAACAAAAAAAGATCAAAAAAAAAAAGAAAAAAGCCGGTACGGAAGTGAAATTGGGAACGGAACCGCGGAAAAGGAAGTGAAGTTATCGTCTGGGGTGTTTATGGAAAATGTCGAGGCGAAACAGTGTAAAAAAGAGGGGAGATACATTCACAAATCATTTCTACAAAGGAGCGGCTGGAGGGGTCTGGGCGTGAGCGTCTTCAAGAGTCCAAGTCAGAGATTGAGGGGAGAAAAAACGGGTGGGAGAAAAAGACCTTCACTCTGTTATCTCCAGACAAACAAGAATAAGGACCTAGTCAGCCTGGAATACCCTATCCGAGGCATTTGGAAGGGTCTTTAGGAAAGAAGGAAGGTGGAAAAAAAAAGCTTCAGGGATGAAAAGGCACTATTGATACTGCTGTATCTCTCGCTTACATCGCCGGAGCCGAACACGAGGGCGCGGGATGTAAAAAACCCAACACACACGATAGAGGAAAATTCGCGATGAGTTTGTAAGGGAAGAGGGAAGAATTCGAACAAGTGCACTATGGGGGTCGCTGAGTGTTGGAAAAGGAGAGAATCGAAGGACCGACCATACTAAAGAAAAGGAGTAAAAAAAGAGGGAACTGTGAAAAGCCGAGATGCGCGGGGAGAAGGCGTTAAAGTTACTAAACATTTTACGAGAACTTCCTTCAATGAGAGGCAAAAAAATGAAAAAGAGGGGAGTAAAAAACAGGGGAAAAAAGTGGGATTCGATCAGGACCAGGTTATGATTCAGAGACGTGGGAGAAATTAAACAAAAGGTGTAATCAACGGAGACGACTTCGACTCTACGGTCAAAAAAAGTGTCCGCAACAACGATAATGATTGGAAAAGGTTCTAGCGAACTTTGAATGGGGGATTCTTGCCGCAAAAGGAAAGCACGGTCTGAGGCGCGGAGCAAAAAACTCCTTCCAACCTACGCATTAATGTCAGCGGCTAGAGACGAGACGGGAAAAAAGATGTGCTGGGGTTTGTGCAAGCAGGGGGACAGAACCGCCCAGTCTTAAAGCCAAGCAACTACCACGAGTGTTCAGGGAAGGGCGGACGCCGGAAAAGGAAAAGGAGAGAGGGACGAGGCAAAAGACTTGCAGCACACCCGCACCCTGGGCCACCACCGGCCCAAAGCTTAGTTAAACATCGCTCAACAACCCCCCTTCAAGAGAACGTAAAGAGGGTAAGACTGTGGGTTATAAACGTTAACAAAACTTCGTCTGGTTGCCCAAAAACCCGTTTTCGTTGAACCAAGGAGGGAGAGGATAGGTCGAGACCAAAAAGAAATAAAAGCCACTATCAACTCAAATTTCGGGCTTGGGAGGTGAAGGGGAAAAGCTTGGAAAGAAAACCCACAATTTCCGGGCGGAAAACAAGAGTAGATTCGTTTCCGGGATCCCTTTGAAGCGGGATGGGGTTAAGAGGGGGGGGGAAGCGAGCAGCAGGACGCGTAACGATTACGTAGAAAACTAACACAGTATCGAAGCAGGCGGCCCGAAGGGAGAGGGAGAGGGAGGAAGGTAACCCAGTCAGGGGGAAACTGGGCGGCTCACAGCTCAAAAACTGATCTGCAAAAGCCCGAGAGGGAAGGACCGGCGAGGGAAAAATGGCTCAGGGAGAGTCTTACATTTGGGAAGTCATTATACAAATGTTTAATCCTTTGGGGGGGGAACCGAGAAAGGGGGAATATCAAAATTTTCCGACTAAAACAAACGGTCTATACGCCACCAGAAAAATTCTCAACAATGAGGGAAATCAAAAAAAAAGGTGAAAGAAAGGGAAATGAATGCGGCCGTGGAGTCGAGTAAGTCCTTATGAGAGAGGTAACAAAACAGGCAAACAAAAGAAAAAAATAATTGGAAAGGAAGAATAGTACCAAAAGCCCTCTTCGCGATGGCCCAGGCGAGGGCAAGAGCAAAAGGGGGAGGGGCACCGGGAAAGGAGGAAAACGGAGGACACATACCTCGGACTCGCTCGTGGTGGCGTGGGTGGACCCCTTATATGAGTGGAAAGAAAAATGCAATAACAAGCGGACGCAACGATCGGGATTTAAAAGGCTGAAAACTTATCTCTTTGATTTAGAACACCCAACAGGAGAGAACAAAGGTGTAAAAGCAAAGAACAAACTCAGAGTTGAGAAAGTGCAGTTCCCAAAAACCAAAGCAACGCATCTGAGAGCTAGAATCCGGGAAAGGTGGTCCTTGCTAGATTTCGAACTGCGGGAATGAATGGGGGAACCAGAGTGGAAAGCCCTCGGATAAAAGGCAACTACTATCAAAAACAGGGGGGTTTGGGGAAGTGGGGGGGGGGAAGCACTGGGCGGAGACGAACTCCGAAGAGGAGGTATGGCCGGCCTCACCCCAAACGTACTACAGATGAAAAAAAAAGGGTGCTGAGAAGATCAGACGAGCCCTTCAAAAAACCTGAGCTGACTGCCTTGCTTGTCAAAAAGAAGGAAAGCGATAGGGGTAAAGAATAAAAAAAAGAGATAAGGGAAGGAGGTTGAAAGGGCGCCAGAAAGGGCCGAGAGGGGTCACCCTTCATTCCCGGAAGGGCGCTTAACCAGAGAAAATCAAAAAAAAGAAAAAGGGGAAAACCAAGGAACGCCGCCCACTCTGCCTAGGCGGTTAAAAGAACGGATGGCAAAAAAAAAACTCGTAAGATTGGTGTAGGTGGAAGAAAGGCAGGTAAGCTTTATGCATCGCCTCACGGTTTGCGAAGGCGGGACGAAGAGTAGGAGAGACACAACACTCCAAGCTCTTATTGGGGGGGGGACTTCTCGTTCACAAAAAGAAATTTGTCCTGGGCGCAAAATCAAGACCGACTGAAACTTAGATGCAAAGTCAACAACTATTTGGGAAGGAATCGAAGAAAAGACGCTTGCAGGTTTACGTAAACAGTTCGGAGGTCAAACTACACAGGGACTGACAAAATGGAGTACGCTCGTCTTCTGCGTTAAGACTGATCGTACGGGGATCAAAAAAAAGGTGGAGGGTAAGGTGTCGCGTTGAGGGCTCAAGTTACCGAAGATGTCGGGAAGGGTATAGGGGGGGGGGGTAGGCTGCGAAATACAAGTGCAGCGGAAAGAGGTAAAGAGGAGGCTACTAAAAGGCACAGAAAAAGTAAGGTGAATTGCTACTGACGACTCACATACTGCCACTAGTAAAAAAAGCAGCGGTTGAACCCTTAAGATTTAAGTTGGAACCGGGCGAGGAGGGGGAGAGGAGGATTTGTGCCGTTCCGCGCACAGGATCGGATCCTCCCAGATAAGCAGCGGGAATCAAACAAGGGTTAACTCAAACACGCAGAATGAAGTCCGACACATGCTTCACGGCCACTCCGTCACGAGGACAAAGCTTGTGGCGGAACGACGATTAACAAGCCCAGCAAATAGAAAAGGATAACATAGAAGGGTGCCTAGAGGCCAAAGGCAGTATCAGGAATGAGAATGAGGAGGATCAGATGTAAACAACAGAAGGAGTAAATTGAGCTTGACGCGCGTCATCTAGCTTCTAATTTTTGCCGATCTTAAAGGCTAGGGATTTTAAACAAGAGGGGGATGGGTCATAGGTATGAGGATTGAGACGGGGACCAGAGAGAGGTCTAAACAACACATGGAAAAAAAAAAAGAATGAGGAGGTGCTGAGCACGTTGTCGCCGATACTCCTGGGTGAACCAAAAAGATAAAACACACCGCGGCAGGGATTTATCCTAGGGAACGGCATAACGCAAGTGTTAATTCCTCGCTCTTTCATCTAAAATTAGTCTTCGGCTCAAGGGGGAGGGGAGAACGAAAGTTGGTCCGGAACGCAAACTCGTCTCGTTACCTGTTTAAACCGACGTCAGGAAAAAGAAGACGACGCGGAGAAGGAATGGAAGAATTGAGAGAGGAAGGAAGTGGCACGCAATTGAGATAACACAAAAACGCAGTAACAAGGAACTCCTATGAAGAATTGTGTAAGGTACGGGAAAACGAAATCGCTTAGAAGGGGAGGGAAAGGAGGATCACAAGAAAAGGGGGGGGAAAGCATCTAGGCAAGAAACGTGTATTCTCGACAAGTTGAAAACAAAAAAGAGGGGAAAACCCCAAAGGCAAAGGAGAAAGCATGCACGTATGGGACGGCAAGCCTTCTTATACGGAGAGAGAAAAAGAGGGGGGGGATTACAGGAACTCAACCTCTGGAGATCTGGTTTAGGACTGGCGGTTCCAAATGACTGACGAAGAAAGAAGGTATTGCACGTCATTTCTTGGTCGGGGATAGACAGAGTTTTATATGAAAGATCAGTCCAGGGGCCGTTGGCCTGGAGATCTTGTGAAAGATACGCTCCTAACACAACCAGTGACCTGGTATCCTTCTCTTCCCGACTCCTCAGGTCTCTGAAGAAAGGAGAAAAACCGGGGAAGGGAGGAAGTCCGTAACGGGAGCTGTTATTTACATTGCGTGCAGTAAGAATCTTTAGGAAAAAGGCGACGGACGTGCGTCACAACTTTGAGGACCTGAGGGGGGCAACGTTAAAGGGCGAGGCCGACCCTATTAAGCTGCGGAGGAAGAACCTCGAAAAAGAAAATAAAGCAGGGGAGGAAAATTATAAAAGGAAAAGGTGCGAACCTTGCCAATGGGGCAGAGGATGGGCGTTTTGTTGAAAGGAAGGCGCTATACCCAATCTTGGAGGGGGCAAAAGAAAATGTGCACAGAAGACGACGCGGAATTCTTTCTTGGAGCAAAAAAGACAGCTGGCGGACCACTGAAAAAGGGATCTGGGGAGAGGTGGCAACAAGTCAGACCATTTCCTCCTAAGGGGAGGCGAAAAAAAGAACCAAAAGAAGAAGAGAAGTCGTTAGGAGTGAGCGTCTATTCCGCTGCGTGAAGAAATATCTGTCGCCTCATATCCAGCAACGAAAACGCATTCCGTCAGGACCCGCAAAAAAAAGAGTAGGCTGAGAACTGTGCTCGTCCTGAGCAGCGAGCTCCCGTCCAAAATAGCTAGGAAAATGCAAGAGACCAAGGAACTAAAAAATAGGTACTGGGGGCGGTATCGAATTCAAAATGGGTTCTCTTTAGAGAAAGGGGAAGGAGGAAGAAGCAGAGGACCCCTTCAGATCCCCATTGACTGGCCGGCGAAGGGGGAACGGAGGGCCTCTTTGGGGAGCCTGGACTTTAGGCGTTTTATAGTTCTTTAGGACATGGACGGGGTAATTCTTAGAAAAAGAAAATAACCGCCTGCAAGCCGGCTCGCTTAAGACAACAACAAATCCAGGCACCGAGAAACAGCAGGATGACTCGAAGGGAAAAAAACGGAAGAAAAGATACTTGTCCAATCGAACGTTAGGGAAGCCCTCCAAAAAATCGCTGGGAAAAGAGCGTAGGAAAGAAAATACTGGCCGAAGATGTTTCTAGAGACAAACGATTTCACGGGGAACGAAGAATATAGAGGAAGAAGGGACTTTTTAGGCCTTTTAGGAACTATCAGTTCGGAAGGTTAGGAGCAAAGGACAAATTAAGGGGTCTGTAAAGACCTGCGGACTCTAAATAGCCCAAGAAGGAAAAGAAAAGGAGAAGGTAACGGGCTATCAAGTAATTGGCTTCTAAAAGGAAATTGGCTTCGAGGGAAACTGGGGGGAAAAAAACAGGAAAAGACCCTATCCGACAGAGCTAAAGATGGGACAACTGGTAGGGGCGGGGGGGAATAGATTGAAGAAAGGAGACGAGAGAAGTCAAAAGAAGTTTGCAAAACTTAAGCCGGGCATAAGAACACAAACCCAAAAAAAAAGAGTCATCTCACAACAAAGAGGATGGACTACGTGGTTGTACTTGCAGACGGCAGAGGAAGGGGGGGGGATGAACAGCGGGTATCGCGCGAAAGAGGAAGAAAGGGTGCAGAAGGGAAACCAGACCCTACGCCGAAGCCGTACCGTCGCTATCAATGTAGGACATGACGGGGAAGGGGTAGGAAAAACCCGAGAGTGCGAAGAGCATATATTCAAAGCAGATCCGAATTCTCGGGAGCCTACGTGAAGGGCAAGCGCCGGCGGGGGGGGGTTAACACGCCCTACAACCAGCTTTATACTGAGGAAAGAAGCCTCAGGCGAAGCAGTGCAAGTTGATCGACCCAATAGCACCATCAGGGAAGATATAATCGCTGGGGGAATTGGAGAGAGGCGCCCAGAGTGCTTTATGCAGATGAAGTAAACCAGCGGCTTGCATAGCCGGCAGGAAGGGCTAGAGTTTGGGGAACCATGTTACTAAGAGAGCAGGAAGCAAATGGTCGTGCAAAGGGGAAGGGGGAACAGAGGTCAGGTTGTGGGAACGAAAGAGGAATCGTCCGTATCGCCTAAAAAGAACCAGTGGCCTTTATGGGAAGAAGGGGGCAGGGGGAAAAAGGACCACGCTCGGCATCGCCGGAAGTGTGCAAGAATGAAAGTAGGTAATCGCCCGAGACGGGTAGGAGCTGGCAAGCGTCGAACAAAAAGGAAGAGAAGAATACGCCCCCGATAATGTGCGAAAGTATACCACTAAAAGAGACATAGTGGGGGGATCAGCTAAGCCAGCTATATCGAGCGACCGGCAAAGAAGGGGTCGTGGTGAGAATGATCTGACGATCTGCATCGAAAGGAGACTTCATTGGATTTAGTGTTTCGGTCTGGGCGGAAGAAGGAGAACAAGATAAGAAAGAGGAGTGGAAGATGAAAGGAGCTGGAAAGGTTTGGAGGTACTACACCTGTTCAGTGCCCAAAGAAAATCAGGAATTGAAATGCTATGGCAAAGGGGGAAAAAGGACAGAGAAAGACGGCCAGATATCGCCTCTAAGGTATTTGGCAAAAGAAATTCAAGGCGCGGAAAGCCAATGAGAAGCATGGAGACCCCAAGGACTAAAAGTACAACGATTGCCTCCTTGCTTGGCACTTCAGCTCCCGTCTGAATGAGTTCGAGCAGGATCAGAGAGAGAGTTGTCTGAGTGGGAAAATCCGTACGTAGTTAAGGCGTTAAACGGAGTAACAGAAAAGGAGGACCCTTAAGAAGTGGATCATAGAATCTCAGGGGTGTGTTTATGAGGGGAGCTTGGACTGGTTGAATCGAGAAGCCCACTCAAAAAACAAGAACCATCGTTTTTAAAGATAAGACTCCGCCATGACTGCGCCAAGAGAGGGCGAAGAAAGGTAATCAGAAGTATGAAAATGTTGTACGCCAACTTCCTCTCCGGTACGTGTAAACAATAGCCAAAGCACAGAAAACGCCGAAGTGTCTGACAAAAAGGGGAGAAGGGGCAAGAGGATTGGGGCAGAAGGAAGACCACATGGCCCGTATGCTAGGAGGACATATTCTGCACGACGAGGGAAAGAATGACCCATATCAAACATACGACAGGACCGCGTTTTTCTTTAAGAACGAGGAAGAGGGAACAAGTTGGAAGGGGGATGAGGGGCAGGAAAGCCAAGACCGACAATGAGGGAATTGGCTGTCAAGAAAAGACGCGGTGGGGGGAAAAAAAGAGTGGGTCATTTCGAAAACTCGAATAAAGCGCAGGGGACCTGTAGAGCAGGGGGTCAAAAAAACATTATTGGGAAGGCACCCCACTCAATAAACGAACCTCTCCGTGAAGACTAAGCCTTCAAGAAACCACTGCAAAAAAAAGGGGGGATCGTGAACTGCCGAAGGGTGAAAAAGAAGAAAAGACGGTCAAATTTCGGCCAAACGGGAACTCTAACCATCGCGTTTCGGAACTTCTTTAGGTAGGAAACAAGAACAAAAAGAAGAGGAGGGGTGAAGAAGAAACATGATTGACCTTCTTTAGCTCCCAAACTAGAGCGCAAGGGGAAAGATAAAGCTACGGGGATCCTAGGTGCTTTTCGAGCGTGGGTTTGGGAGAGTACCGAAGTGGGGGATGAATTTTCGGGTGCTTAGTCGGTCTAATAAGACGAAGAAGAAGGGGGAGAACATAGAAAAGAACCGATTTGTGTGTCGAGGGCGGCAGATTCTTTAGAGCAAAGGGAAACCGTAAATGGGGCCTCACAGACTATTACAGACAAAGAAGCTTCGCCGGTCGGACACCGCCCTTGCCAAAACAGCTCTATGGCCGAGGCAGGAATGAAAAAAAGGTGGCTGGGGGTAACACGATGCAACGCGAGGTGGAAAAACTGATCGGCATAAAACCTTCCGAGACAGAATGGCCAAGAAGGTGCGAAGGGCTGAAGGGAGGGCGCAGGTGAGAGCATCGTAAGGAGACGGTCAAGTCTCTTACAATGCATTTGGGACTTCAAACCACATGAAAAAGTCAGTGAGGGGGGAAGGTACCGTTCTTTGTCAGGGATGCACTGGACGATGGCTAAAACCGAAAACACAACCGGTTCTACCCGAAAGAAATTAAAGAGAAGAAGACCGGAATTAGGCTCCTCGAGGGCGATGTTCTTTTGTTCCAGTCTTTACCTGTTAGTCACGTGTAGTAGAAGTCTAAAACCTAAGAAAAAACTGAGGGAAAAGGGGGTTAGTGAAAGAGAGAAGTAAGAGGCTAAATCTAAGAAGACTGGCCTCACGGAGAAAATTTCGGACGAAAAAGCGCATTTCTAGAATACCAGAAAGAGTTCAAGAATGTGAAAGGGAAAAGCTAAACATTAAAGCTGTTACGAACCGGTGGAACGAAAAAGACAAGGAGGACGTAGGAGGGGGATTGAGGGGAAGAAAAGGGGTGGCCAACCATGCATCTGTACAGAGACAGAGAGCGGGAATTCACGAAAAAATGTTGTACCGCCCGAAGAAAAGAAAAAAATACAAAGGCAACCGAGGGGGAAGGGTCTGATGATCACGGGGACATCTACTTCCCCTTGTGTGACGGGAACGAGTGAGCAAAAGACGAGTCTCCAAAAACGGGTAAAAAAAGGGGGTGAGGGGCTTGGCGTGCCGAGACGGGCCCTAGTAACACTCTATTATCCTGTTGGTAAAAGAATATTTCGGGGAGCGTTCGGAGGGGGCAGATTGTACGGACGGAGCCTGACCCGCTAGTTAAGGTTGTGATTCGGGGATGGCTCAGTTTCACGGGGGTCCTAGGTTCAACGCGGAACCGGGCCATTAGAGATCAGGCTTGGACGTGAACCTGGGGGGAAAACAGCGTGGAAAGAGAAAAGGAAGACACAGGGGGAAGCAGCGAGCGAGGGACTAAGAAAATTCCAACAAGGCCCTGCACACGGGGCCAGGCCCGTCATGACCAAGATCGATCGCTCCGTCAAGTAAAAACGAAAAAAAAAATCCGCTACGGAAGGGGAGAGGGGAAGAACCAGGGCATACTGGGGGAAATGAAGGCCTTATAGGGGGTCGGAATGAGAAGGTACTGAGCAAGAAATTCTAGCTCCGAAAACGTCTTGAACGAACATGGGCAAATGTATTCTGGAGGGCGACGGAGGAGGGGAGTCAGGGGATTGGGGGGAGGGCGTAAGGAGTGGTCTAAATAACCTGGACGTAGGAGGGGGGCACACCCAGGTTTTAGAAAAACAAAACCGACCTCTGGGTGGAGTCCACGCAACAAGCAACCGAAAAAACAGAAACTGACCAGAAAAAACGCGTACGATGGGAGGTTTGTGTTTGGTTTGGGTGTTATCTGGGTGTTGGGTTTTGCGGACAAGACGGCAAAGAAAACTCACCCACCTTGCCAAAACGCAGCGAGGCAAGAAGAGTGAGGGAATCGACTCGGGCATAGGCAAGAGCTAACCGGTCTGGCAGAAAGACGAGGAAAAGATCAAGGACAGGGAAAGAGATCCATCTGTGGGGCCTGGGGGCCGCGGGACGTAGCATTTCAAGGGGGGAGTCGAGGGGTGCTGACGAGATCGGAAAGGGAAGGAACCAGAGATTACATCGCAGGAAACTAGGACTTTAATGAGCAAAAACGGCGTGAGAAAATGGAAGGGGGACGAAATGGGGATTTTCCCTTTTTGGCATAAAAAACTCTATCGGAGGACGCCCCCGAGGTCTCCAAAAAGGAAAGAACGGTTAGGTCTCATATATTCAAGGTACGGTCAAGCGGCAAAAAAAGAGTAAGTCACGTTTGCCCGTACAACGAAGGGGGAAGAAAATCATGGAACTCACCTTCCCTGGGTAAAGTAATAACAAGCGGTTCGAAGAAGACTGATCCAAGCAAAGGGGAAAGGCAGGAAGGTGTTACGGAGAAGGTGAATTGAGGTATTGCTAATAAACTCAAAGGGACGGGAGAAGTAACGCCGAAAAGAAACATTACAAGAGAAGAAAAGTTAAAGACTGGAAGGAGAAAAAAGGGCGCTCCGCGCTAATCTCCTTCGGCGATCAAACCAACTTTTGGACAGGACCCATTCAAAAGAGGCAAAAGAGAAAGAAGAAATGGACAGTGTTGCAAAGAAAAAGGGGTGGAGGAAAGACAGTTAAGAGAGACGCTCAATGAACAGGAGGAATTTCAAAATGACCAAGGAGAGGCCCTCGGGAAAAAAGCACTCCACACACGCTGCAAGACCAATTAATAAAAGGGAAGAAAGGTGTTTGATGCCCTGGGCGGGAGGAATGCCGGGCAAGGATGGCCTTATCTTCTCGAAACTCCGACCGCCACCCGCCGCCGACGAGAAAAAAAAACGGGTCAAAATCGGTGGCCGCTGTAGAGTAGAATGGGGGGGTTGCCAACAACGCTTAAGGAAGAACGAAGGAAGGCCGGAGGCCAACACGGATAGCCAACGGGGGAGAATCAGGGGACGAGATGTTAATAGGGGGTTTTGCCGTCACGCCGTTGCCTAAGTCATCAGAGGAAGGGCCTGAGCGCACAAGAAGAAAAAAAATGTAGCGAGAAACCAAAGACCAGTGACTGATCGATGTCTCTACGAAAATGGGAAACTTGATGGAGAAGGGGAGAGGGAGGACCGCACCATGAGTGGTACGAAGCCTTTTCATGCCTGTCTGAAGGAGTAATCACATGGGGCTAGAGGCGGTCAAGGGGGGGTGGGGGGGGAAAAAGAGGGCAACGATCTACTTGAAGGGGTTTCTGCCATATGGGAAGGGGGGGAAGAAGCGAGCGAAGGGATATCAAGTAGTCAGGAAAAAAGCGAGTGACGGTGGAATTGAATACTAAACCTTGCTTCGCAAATCAAAGGGGACCGAAAGGAGAAAGGAATGCGTCTTGGTCACAGAAGTAAAAGGAGAAAAAAGAGGAAAGACGGTCGGGTACTTGGCAAATTCAAAAATCACCCCATGAGAAGTATACAAGACCAAAAGACAGGATATGGGCGAGGGGATGGAAAAGGGCAGTGAACTGAAAAGATGGATCGCGGAACTTATGTTCCAGAAATAAAGAAAGAGCGAAAAAAGACTCGAATCAGTCGGTCTTGGGGGCCGAAGAGTCCTTTCTTTTAAATTAATTGAGGCAAGATCCGCGAGGAGAATGACACAAAGGAACTCAGGTGTTGATAGACCACAAGAAGGGTTCACCAAAAGCAAGAAAAAGCTCAGGAGGTTGGGGAGTAACATGGCAGGCGTGCCAAACCAGAAAGGCTGGCTCAAGAAGTACGCGCAAGGAAAGGGGGGTCGAAAAAGAAAAGGGAAAAACTTGGGGGTAGAAGGTTCCTAATGGAAGGATGGGCCAAAAAGTCAGGTCATGGAACCAAAGAGTAAAAAAAAGAATTTCGAAAATAGGATCAGAATAGCCCCGTTGATTGCGTGCGGGGGTGAACGAAGGTTGATCGAGAGACGATCCGAGCTTAGCTCTTTTCGGGGGAAAAGCGTGTGTTGGAAAAGTAAGAAGTGTCTTCACGGCATATACTGTCCGGGTAGCTCTGACCGGGAACGAAAGCAGGATTCAAAAAAAGAACGGGTTCTAAATAAAGAACAAAGACGGGCCGAAAGGGCAGGGTGGTGAGAGTTACCTAATGGGAAAAGGTAACAGAGAGTGGGGGGGGGCTGCCTAGAAAGGAGCAATTGAATTACTAAGAAAGGGAAGAGCTAAAGCAACAAGGGACGGCAGAAAGAAGAGGGCAAGAAATCAGAATCGCCTATTCGTACATCTGCTGTGTACGGAAGAAACCTCGCAGAACGAAATAATGAAACGTGTACGTTAGCTACTGGTACTCAAGTTGGATCTCAAATTGAATCAGGGGAGAGAAGATAAACATCGTAACAGCCACCTGCACATCCTAGAAGAAATTACGATCGTGGTTTCGCATAATCGTGGAGCACGATCCAACAGAAGGTTATCAGACTATGCCAAAGCGGAAGGTGTGATGGAAAAGTGGACACGAAAAAGAAAAGAAGACGACTCAAAAGTTCAAGTCCCATGGAATCGGAGCGCGCACTGCAATTGCTAGGGGAGGCGCTCGGAGAAGATCGAAGGGAAGTTTGAAAATTCAGTCCAAAAAAGAACATGTTACTTGTGCGGAGGATCTAGATGGTGGAGGAACGAGGGGATCGGAGATAACAGAAAACAGGTCCATAGGAGCATCGGGCCAGAACCGTTTCGGAGGTTCTCGGTTTCGAGGAATCGTGAGAAGGGGGTTAAGTAAGAAGCCCGCGCGAAAATATACTACTCCTTGTCGGGGGGTAAGGGAGATTGGGAGGTGCGAGCTGCCTACGTTTCGTTTGGGATTCGGGGAGGTAAAAAACCTAGTAAGGGGGGGCCCTCCGGAATTAATGAAGGCTTACAGAAGAAGTTTAAACATTCAGCTTCTAATCCTGGCGCTTCAGTGCAAAGGAGAGAGATAAAGACCGTTGAAACCGGTGACCAGTCTCACCAGGAAGGGAGAAACAGCCCGGCCAACCGGAGTTCAACACTATTCCTAACCGATGTGCCGTCTGGGAAGGAAGAAACCAGCAGCAGAAAGGCGGAAGAGATCCAGCAGAGAGAGAGAGACCTTGAACTATTGCAGTAATTCCTTCGACAGAGGAGATCATCGGGAACCTTCAAGAAGGAGAAAGTCAGGGATTGCAAGCGGAAAGACCAAAGAAGGTGGTATTACAGGACTTATTCAGGAAAAAGACGTTGAGGAGATAGAAAAAAAGGAAATAGAAAAACGAGGGGACCGAAAACAACACCCAAGTCAGGAGTGTAAGCAGGAGCGCACCAGGGGGACCCCCTGGCTGGGGGGCCAAAAAAGGGGAGAAGCTATGTTTCCCGTTCGCAAGTAAGCAGATAGACCAAAGGGGAGTTATACTTCATAAACGCACCTGTGGAGTGAAAAGGCGACCGATAATCGAAAAGAAAAGAAGAAGTCAAAAGGTCAGGGACGTAAGCGATTTCTGAGGATCAGGGGAAGATAGAAAACACTAAAAGTTTGGGGGAAAGCCAATGGGAACGGAAAACGCGTATTTCGGCTTAAGGGAAATGGACAATTCAATCAGGATTGTTCCCCGCAGATAGAGGCAACTGAGGCTATCAGAAGTGCACAACACATAAAAACATCATGAAAAGAAAAAACAAGGGTAGAAGAGAGCCGCAGAACGAGTCCTATTATGAACAATAGTAATAAAAACCCGAGGGAAAAGGAGGGGGGGTTAAAAGGAATCGTGCGACGAAAGTCAAGAAAAACTCTTAGAGCTTGGGGAAAGGAAAAACGGTTGGGCTGTTATGTGTGTCATGAGAAAGAGCCAACGAATGCCCCGAATCGAAAGGTACCATTGTAATAGGGGGCAAGTACCCTCACGGGCTTCAAGAAACGCAACCGAAAGGGAGAACAAAACCTGGGGGAGTCAGGGGAAAGTGGTAGGGTACGCCTGTGTGTGCAAAACGTTGCACTGTGAGGAAAAGAATACCGTTTGGAGAGCTAGAGAGTCTGAAAAGTCAGAAACGTACGTTGACTGGAATACATGCTATTCACCCACGGGAAGTCAGACCCTGAAAGAGGGTGACGAGCGGCTAAAAAATATTTCTAAGGGGAAAAACAGCCAAAACCAGATCGTAGAATGAGAATTTGAAACAAGTGGGCCGAAAAAAATGGGACACGCCGAATGATGTACGGCTTCAGTGAAATTTTGAAGTACTCCATGGGAGCCTTGGAAACTTCAATACAGAGAGAATGGGGATTTGTGGATAGAACAGAAAAAAACATTGAACAGGACAACCCCACGAACTCGGTGAAGGTGCCAGTGTGTGGCCCAGCCACTCGGAAAGCCGAAAAAAGCCATAAACGGGTCGTTGGAATAGAACCAACACGAGCAGAGGGTGGATCGAACGTCAACCCTATCACACTAACAAACCGGTCAACAAAAATGAAAAGAGGATCTGCAGAAGAAAAAAGCGCACGCGGGAGGATTGCGACGTCTCAGAGAAGAAAAGGCTTGGCGGTCAGTTCCAAAGACACGAAGGAAGGAGGGAGGGGGGAAGGAAGGCCCTGTCGGCAAATTAATAGGGAGAGAAGGGATGGCGCATCGAATCGGAAGCAGGCCGGAAGCCAAGCTAAAACACCAAGGTGAAAGACGAAGAGGTAAGCCGCTGGGAGGAAGAAGAGAAGTGAAGTGTTCGGACGAGGGAATCTGGGGTACGGGAGGGAGGAGAAGCCGAATCGAGATACCGGTCAAGGGAGAAGAATGTAAGACAAAGAGGGTAAAGTGAACTACAAAATGCCAGAAGTCTAATACGTGTCAAAGGAAACCGAGGGGGAGGGGCTAATGAAATGAACTCACGATCAGACGAGCTGAGGAATTGAAGAAACAAAAGAGGACAAGCTACCTAGAAGTCAAGACACTTGCCGGGAAGTGAAGAGGAGAAGGAGTGTCAAGCGGCTGATTAAAAAAGGCAAAACGTGCCGAAGACGAATACTCGAGGGAAAGAAACGTAATTCGCTGCCATAACAAAGTTGTTGAACGCGAAAAAGGGAAGGAATGAAAAAAAGAGGGCTTGAAAAGAAAACAAGGGGTACAACAGCAAACTTCAAAAATCCAAAGAAAATAACTACCGATTTGGGACTGTGGGGCAGGAGGAATGAGTCATCTCCATCAGGGGCCCGGAGCGCCGGATCCTCCGAAAACACTATGTGCCAAACTAAGCGAAAAACGACCGCAAAAAAAAGTCATATCGCTCAGGGGGAAAAAAAGAGAGGGAGGGGGGGTCGTAAAAGGGGGGAGTGAGAACGGGACGAATGGCCGGGGAACGCACGGAAGTCGCGCTGCCAACCCTCAGAAGAAGATCAAGGAGGAAATGTCAATGTAAAAGAAAGTTCCTTCTTTAACACGGACTGGACGGGAGCTGACCCTCAGGGTAGGACCTTTAAATCTAATAAAGGGAGAGTAGAAGAAGAGGAGAGGGGGAAGAGGGAAGCGCCTGAGGACTTTTTGTTCAGAAAGAAAAACCGGATGGTCAAAGTGAGGTCAATGATCCAATTGCAAGGTCGAACAAGAAAAATCCAACAACTCACGTGAAGGCGGTAAAGACCTGAAAAAAAGAAAAAGCTCGCGCCAAATAGTGAGCGAAGCCATGGGAGGGACAATGCAAAAAAAGGGGGAACTGACGACGAAAAGAGAAAGGAAGTAGCGGACTGATCAAGGAAGAGAGCGTACAGTGGAATAAAAAGGAACCATGCTGGCAAAGCGGCAGAGGATTTTTTTGGCGAAGCAAGGAAAGAAAAGGCACGAAGGAAAGAATGGCCAGAAGAAAGGAGTAATTTATTACAGCGTCTGCCGATAAAGATCGGGTCAGAGAGGAAGGAAACGGAGATGAGGGTAAGAAAGAGAGGTACTCGCCTTCGAGCAATTACATGTCACAGCTCACCCCTAAGGGGAAGGGAAGAATTAGAAGAGCACCGGGAACAAAGGAAAAGAGGGCGCGGGGCCCTGTTTTGCGGAACGACACGATGACTAAAAAAGTAGCTCCTATATATCAGAGATAAAAAACCCTCGTGATAAAGGTGAGGGAAAACATGAATGCAGTAGGTCCCAGACTACAACAGATCAGTAATAGGGAATACTGAAACGCGGAGGGCGCTGTCGTTGGGGGAGAAAAGAGTTTCAACACGTGGGTGCATCACCCCGATCGCAAGTGTTGGTTGCTACAGGAGTTAGGGATCCCAGAAAGAAAAACACCGATACCGCGCAACGCCCTTTGGGTGAAGGGGGACATTTCGCGGAGGGGAGAGAAGGTTGAAAGGAGAAGGGAAGAAGTTAAAAGAACGTACACCATTAGAAAAAGGCCAACTTCAAGGAGCGAAAATCGGGGGGACCAGGGAGGAATGGCTGCGGGGGTTCCACTCATAAGGAAAAACCAATCGAATAGAAAAGATGACGGTGAAGCCGAACAAGACCATCAAAATGTTAGAAAGTTACAACGATAAGACCAGCTGAACAAACTCTGAATTGGAAAGGAAAAACACAAGCGTCATCAAAAGACCATCTAGCATATAGCTTAGATGTTCCTTCGTGAAGCGACCGAAAGGCCAGGAAAGAGGGGCAAGAGAGGGGACAGGGAATATGTAGCGGGCAGGCTCTACACATTACAGAAAGAACGCAAAAAAACAACACTGAGAATACCGGGGAGGAAAACCCAAGAGGAGGAAACTAGGAGTGTAGGTATAAGACAGGTAAACGAACACTTGATCACCAAAGACAAAAAGAAAAAAGAGGTGGTTCAAGGTAAGAATGCGAGGTACGAAATTGACGTCTCGTCAGGAATAGTCGTCCTGAAGAGAAGCAATCGGGGAAGACTTACACCGAGGTAGGGCAAAATCATTTGCTACCAAGGTGGTGTCAACGGGCACAGAGGGAGATACGACTCAAAATACTGAAATGATAACTCTGGTAGCAACCATGTGATTTGGTATTGAACTCAACTAGAAAGGGAAGGGGTCGGGAGGGGTGACCAAAAGCAAGGGCTTCCAGTAATTCTGCACTATCAGCGAAGGGGGGTTGTACTTCAAAGGGAAGGGGATAATAAGGAGGAAGTCAGTCGGCTAGAACATGGTGCTTGGTTGCGGGGTAAGAATTTTGCTGACGGCTGTTAGAACGGAAAGAGTGTAAAATAAGTGACAGGATGCAAGCCCCATCTTGGATCTCCCCGGAGGAAGACTCAAACCCTAGAGAAGTCAAGAGGAAGCGAAATCCCCCGTTGGCTAATTAAAAAAAAAGGGTGTCGTTGGAGAACAAGGAGTTGGGAGGGAGGAGACACAGTCGGAGCCCGGTTCGAAGCTTTCCTAATACGAAATTCAGCAAGCACGTCCTTCAAGGGTGGAAGGGAGAGAAAAAAGCAGGACGCATGGAGTCGATTCAAAGCCCTCATACAACTATTAGTCACCGGGAAGGTGAAGAGAGAGTCACGAAAATCGAAAAGACGTCCTAACTGGCATATTACTCGGCACCCCCGAACCAGAAAAGGGCGGCTGGGGAGGGGGGCCCTGCGTCGATCAGTAGAAGGGATCATCCTTCTCTACCTAAAATTGTGGCTAAAACTTTCGAGCTAGTTTAAACTGTATCTGAGTCGTGGTCGTCAAGGGAGAGGGGAAGAGCAGAAATAGCAATACTGAGAGGAGGGCACCTTGAAGAAAAAGTAGGAACCCATATTGAAAATGATTTCTTTATGATTTCTTGTAGGTGGGACCTGAAGGGAAGAGGGGAACTGGTAATAACAGCGACCGCCAGTCAGCACGGACTCCAGTACCGGACTCGCCTAAAAGACAGAAGGAAAAATGAGGGGGGGCCGAGCGAGTCAGACCGTAATCTTCTCCGGGGAAGGAAAGAATAAAGAAGATAGAATGAGGGCGAGAAACGTGCAGCACCAAACAAGGACATGGAGGTTACATACTCATACTTCGGTCAAAAGTCACGGGCGTGGCGAAAAGATGGGAAGGAAAGAATGAAAAAAAGGGCAGTGTCGTCGGGATAAAAGCAGAAAAGCAATTAACCGAGAACTGCGATGACCAAAAAGGGAGGGTGACGAAATGAAACGGACAGAATCGAGTAGGAAGAAGAAAAATAAAGGGGGGGCAGAGCCAAAGCTCAGACTCGGGAGAGAACGGGAAAACAAAAAAATTGGGTTAAGAACAAAGCAAAATACAGAACGAAAGGCATCAGAAGTAATGATGATATCCGGCAAACATCGACAGAGGTATAAATGTCTCTAGTCCAATGTAAGAAGAGAGCCCAAGAAAAGAAATGAGGGTCTCACTTCTCAGAGTTTCGTGCGGGCCGGGTAGGGATAAAACCAAAGAGAGGGGGGGGCGCCAGGGGGTGGCACGGAGGGTACGGGGTCGCGGTGCGGGAAAAAAGCAAAAAGAGAGACATGGACCTGGATAATGCGAGGGGGAGAGATGCTGGAGGCACTTGCGCTGTAACAGGGCTGGAGAAATTAAAGAGGAAAAAAACTGTCTTTTGAAACCTGTTGGGAAAAACGACCGTGACGTGACAAATTAGGCGATAACAGCAAAAGGAGGGGGAGTGACAAGAGGTAGTGGACGGCCCCCTCAGGCCAAGACAATTAATCGCGTGTAAATTCGGACCGAGCAGCAAGGAAAATCAAACGATTAGGAAAGGGGAAAGTCAAAAGGCCTTGGAACGCTACTGGGACAAACCTGAATGGTTAGGCCTTCGGCAAAAAAAGACGACGAAGAGTTCAACCAAAGAAAGGCAAAACTGGAAGCGTCGAGGAGGAGCGTGGGTTTCGGCGACCAGATTCACGAGCCCCGGAGAGGGGAGAGAAACCAAGAAAAGAAACCATTCCAGGTTCAAAAGAAAAACAAACGCCCATAAGCGTCACTTAGGATTAAAGCAAGAAGAAAGGGTGGGGATCCAAAAGTCGCACTCTATCCGGCACAACCCATTAAAAAAGCGTCAAAACTGGCATCGAGAGGCGGGAGCTCTTGACATCAAACTAGGGGAAATAAACTGAGGAGAAGTGAGGGCTCCGCCCGGGCATTCCGCGTAAAGCCATCTGTGTGTCCTTTTGCGCGGATCTTAGAAATAAGGGGGCGTCGGGGAGGGGCAAAGAGGTTGGGACGGAATCGAGATCGGGGACACAAAACAAGTGGGCACCAATCCCGCATGGAAATTCCTGACGAGCGCCGGGTGACGAGGGGAAAAGAGAGGAAAGGGGGGATCAAGAAGTTGATTGTTTTTGACATAGGGTTGGCGAAAGACCGATATCCTAAAAGGCAAAGAGCGGCACAAAGGAAAAGGGCGGATCAGGTCATCACAATACATTTAAGGGTCGTTTCACAAGAAAAAACTGGGGCTGGGAGAAAGGGGGATAAACGGGAAAAAAAAGGAACGACCGCATGTGTCTGAGAAAGGAGTGACAGGTCGGCGCTGTAGCGCTAACATAAGTTACGCGAAATAGAAGAGGCGGGGCATAAGACGGAACGCCGAGTTAGGAAAGGACAACAAAGGGGGCTGTACGGAAGAAGACTTCCGCAAAAAAGGACTTACAGCCGAACGAAATTGGAGGGGGAGAGTAAAATCAGAAAAAGGGAGAGAGAAAGGACGGCGAGCTAGTTCGGCTTACCCGTGGAAACTGGGGGTCTGCCCAGGTCCAGCTAAAAAGAAAAAGCAGCTACAAGAACATTGGGAAAGGAGGGAGGCGGAAGTCCGACCTCTGAGACGTAACTCCGATAACGAAAAGAAGGATCAGGGGCAAATTGCACAGGACAGGGAAATCTACGAAAAAACACAAAAAGACAGGAAGGCAAGCTCAAGAGGAATTGAAGAAAAAGAGATTTAAGGGGGGAGGGGCCTGGGAACTTCTTAAGTTGTGGGACCGTACGTAATGCCGTGATCGGGGTCGGGCGCGGACGAGGGAAAAAAGAGATAAAAAAAGGAACCCCGGAAACGCCGAAAGAAACCCTGAAAAAGAAGAGTAGGAGGATCTGAGGGGGGGGCGCTTAAAAAAAAAAGGCCTAGAAGAAAAAAAAAATGGAAATGAAAAAAATGAAGGCCGGGAATCCACGTTACGACTGTAACGGGCCTTTAATGGTCTTTGCCCCAAGAGACAGAAGGCTAGGGAACAAGATACGGGGATCCGGTCGGCAATTAAAAAAACTTTCTCGCCGCAAAGTCTTCGGGAGGGAGGAGGCCCGAAAAGAGGGACCTTAAAAATCAGCTAAAAATCGCGCCCGGCGTGAGGGTCCGTCCGTTGGAGTTCACAAGAAGGGAAGTACGGAAACGTTAAAGTAGCGCTTCTCACTAAGTGACGGTTGTGGGTGAGGGGAAAGGAAACATGTAGGGGAAAGGAATGCCAAAAAAGAAGAGGTTGAGAGTGTTCTGCGACACAGGCGGCATTAAAAGAGACTTGAGAACCACTTTGGCAAAGTAAAATAATAAGGGACAGAGAGGGAAAGCCCGTCCCACCAAAAAAAGCCCCCTTTCAATCGTGAGAATCAATAGTCAGAGCGGGAGGTTAAGTCCATCAGGAGTTGGTCGTCGGGGGGAAAGGGCTTCTCCGAGGCAAACGCCCAGGGGACAGGTCAAGAGGAGGTAAAGAAAGAGGGCTACATGGAAAGGGGTCTTGCGAGATCGGACTCGAGCAACGGGAGGAGAGGAATCAGCGAAAGGGGGACAGCAGTCCGATGGAGTGTAGGATTGTGAAAAAGAATCGGGTGGCAGGGCCCCGGATGGGGGGAAGGGAGGATGGAAAAAATCTGGAAAATCGGGATAAAGATCAAGGAGTGTATGCGGAGGTTATGGGAGGGGGGGCGATAGCCGCAGACCCAAAACAAAAAAGAATTATTTTTAAGACTACCAACTTTTTAACATCAACCGGGTACAAGGGATGGTTGGCAGGGAACCAGGGAAGAGAGGTATCAAAAAAAAAAATCCAAAACAAAAAAACGCTCGGTTAGTAAATGAATGGGAAGAAAAAGAGGTGTGAAAGAATGAAGGGGGAAAAGAGAAAGAATTTGGGCGGCAGGTAAATCTGTACGAACCAGGACTCATAGGGCAAATGTCAAGAAAAGAAGAAAGGGAGGGAGAGGAAGGAAGCACAGATTGGATTGCATTGCACAAAAGTCTTAAGCCTAGAGGGAGGGGTGTGCCAAAGTGACATAAAAAGGAAACGGTCAAGAAGGTGAGTCAAGGGAAGCTACGAACGACGTTTAACAACGAGAAAACTTCAGCTA